>Ga0265316_10000369_pt1 | contig 51029 bp, 33 predicted proteins | sample 4522metaG_FD_202092 | JGI IMG/M metagenome (GOLD analysis project Ga0265316, IMG submission 202092) | Rhizosphere microbial communities from Carex aquatilis grown in University of Washington, Seatle, WA, United States - 4-5-22 metaG | ecosystem: Host-associated > Plants > Roots > Rhizosphere >... | reverse complement strand
GGCGGTTCCACCTCGGCTGGCGGTTCCACCTCGGCTGGCGGTTCCACCCCGGCCGGCGGTTCCACCTCGGCTGGCGGTTCCACCCCGGCCGGCGGTTCCACCCCGACGGGCGGTTCCACCTCGGCCGGCGGTTTGACTTCGACTGGCGGCACGACCCGGACCGGCGGTTCCACGTCGGCCGGCGGTTCGACTTCGGCTGGCGGCACGACCCGGACCGGCGGTTCCACGTCGGCCGGCGGTTCGACCTCGACTGGCGGCACGACCTCGACTGGCGGCGCGGGCGGTTCGACACCCGTTGGCCCGTGCAGCGCCGTTCCCGTCAGTGCCAACCCCACACCGCAGGCCAAGAACCTGCTCTGCTACCTATATAGCCTGAGCGGAAACCACGTTCTGTCAGGACAGCAGGAAACCAGTTGGGCCACCAATCCCAGCGACGACATCACTTGGTACACCAGCAACGGTATGAAACCGCCCGCGATTCTTGGCGGTGACTTCATGTATCCCGCCGGTGGCAGCGCCACTTCCGCTATTTCCGGGATCACCCGCGCCATCGCCTACTGGAACGCGGGGGGCATTTCCATGTTCCGCTACCACATGGGCATGCCAGTGGCCGGCACCACCTGGAAGAACGACTGCTACACCGGTAACAACTGCGCCATGTCTACGCCCGCCGCGGGCCTCATCGTCGCTGCGGCGACGGCAGGAACTCCGGAGAATGCGGCGTACCTGTCCAGGCTCGACTACATTGCCTATCAAATCGGGGTCATGAAGGCAGCCAACGTGCCAATCATCCTGGCCCTGCTTCACGAAGCACAACCCAACGGCTGGTTCTGGTGGAGCAAGGGGGACGGGGCCGCCTACGTGGCATTGTGGAAGTACTCATTCAACTATCTGACCGCCACCAAGGGGCTCACGAACATCATCTGGCTCATGCCCTTCAGTAGCCAAAATGGCGTCACTGCGTCTGCCGCGCCCTACTACCCGGGCAAGGACACCGTTGACCTTACCGGTCCGGACTACACAGGCTCTGCCGCAAACTATACCAAATTCCGCGGCATTGCTGGACCTACCATGCCCCTTGCTCTCCACGAGTCCGACGCCGTGGATCCCAGCACATGGTTCCCCACGGCGTCGCCGTGGGTGCTCTTCAATGTTTGGGCCGGCTACCAGACGTCGAAGCTGACCGCCCTGCAAAGCGCCTATTCCAGTACCTACACCATCACACGCGACAAGGTACCCAATCTCAAGTAGACAGGCTGCCGACCGTGCAGGACAACTGGAGTCGCCTGGGTCGTGGTGCTTGAGTTCCCGCCCGGTTTTGCTATGAGAAGACCATCCTTGTACGAATTTGATGAGTCACAGTCCATTCTTGTGGAGGTCTTCGGGCATGACTAGTTCTCGCGTTTCTTTCGCTGGAGGGATTTGTCTTGGCCTAGTCGTGGCCGCCGCAGTATCGACCGCTTGCTCGTCGTCCGGCTTGGGGGTTCACGCCGCCGGCGACGCGGGCACCACGGGTGGCATCGCGGCCACGGGTGGCATCGCGGCCACGGGCGGCATCGCTCCCACGGGCGGCGCAACCGGGACAGCGGACGCCAGCGGCGCCGTCCCGACGGAATGCTTGCCCTGCCGTGGGGCCGCGCCGTCGAGCTGCACGGCGGCAGCTCCGCTCACTGCGATGCTCCTCGATTTCACCACGGGTTCTTCCTTTGGCACGTGGACCGACAGCACGTCGCTCAAGGGCGGCACCTACGCTTGGCCGGCCACCACCGACAACTGCAATCCGGCAGACCCCTACCCGCTCGAGGGTAGTGTGACCGCCGATGGGCGGTGGCGGCTCGCCGGTACGGTCGGTCCAAGCACCGCCGGCGCGGGTCTCTGGTTTAGCCCCTGTTTCGCCGATTTCTCGGGCTATTCCGGGATTCGCTTCACAATCTCCGGCAATGCTGGCCCGTCTGGTCAAGTCACCCTGGCGATCGGGACACCGGGAGATGCGGCGCCCAAGGTAGCGCCCGACGTGAACTGCATCCCCAACGCGGCGACCTGCACGGCGCCCACATGCACCCCGCCGAACACCAAGATTCCAGTCACTGTGACTGCCGCCCCGCAGACGGTTCTGTTCGCTTCACTGACGACTGGCGTTCCACTGCCAAGCCCTGATCCGGCCGCAATCACGTCGATTGCCTGGAACTTCGGATGGAACGCCACTCCCTATCCAGTGGAAGTGTACATCGACGACATTGAGCTTGTCCCGTAGGCGCTCTAGAACTTCACGACCTTCTGACTGCCGTCGTACGAAACTACCTGGTCGGGCTTGGGCGTGAGAGCCATTCCGACGCCACGCCCTTCGCCCACGACGACCACGTGGAAGCTGCGCTGTTTGAGCATGCCGGGAAAATTCCCCTTGCGGTTCTGGATGGTGAGCTCGCGTTTGCCGTTGTCCCACTGGAAGGCGATAGTCGCGTACACGCCCTTTTCGTAGTCGTAGTTGTCGCCCTCATCTTCATAAAGGAGGAACTGGCTGTCGGCTCCTGGGTAGACGCGCAGCTCGATGGGATCGGCGGGCTTCTCGGCGGCGTATTGAATAGTTGGGCCAAGGGGCAGGATGGAACCGGCCTTGACCAACAGGGGAATCTTGTCGATGGGCGCATCGGCCGTGATGGTGCCGCCACCAACCATCGTCTTGCCAGTCCAGAAATCGACCCAGGATGAACCCGCGGGAAGGTAGACCTTGCGGGTCTGGGGCCGCTCCTGCACCACCTTCTCTTTGGCGTAGAGATCCGGTGTCCGCCAATAGAGTTGGGCCTTGACTGCCCCGGGGGTGGGGTTCTCGATCTCCATGACCAGATCGTAGGAGTGGCCCGCCTGCAATTGCAGAGGCTGCGTGTAGCGCTCCAGTGTGGAATCGGAAAGGAATGGCAATTCTCTTCCGTCTAGGAACAAACGCCGGGCGCCGAAACTCTTGACGTGGAGTTGGTGCGGCCCGGACTGAGTCGGAACGAGCTTGCCTTCCCAGCGGATCGAGAAGGTGCTCTCGGTCGCGTAGGCGGGGCGGCCCGTGTACCACATGAGATTGATCTGCCTCTCCACGCGCACAAGCGAAGGAACTTTGTGGTCCACATCCTTGCTGTAGGTGACCGTCACGCCCGGCTTGCCATTCTTCGTGCGCAGATTGGCCGTGGGAACCAGCACTGTGGGTTCGGGCGGGCGGTGCACCATGTACGCGGTCACCGGGCAAACCATGATTGAAGGCCCGAACAGGAACTGGTCGTCGATGCCGAAGGTCTTCGCATCCTTTGGAAAATCCATGGGCAGGCCGCGCATGATGGACTTGCCTTCGCTCGTGACCTGCCATGCCTGCGAATAGATGTACGGCATCAGGCGGTAGCGCCACTGGTCGGCCTTGACCAGGGCATCGGAAAATTCGCCGAATTCCCAGATCTCGCGCGGGCCTTCCGAGCCGTGGGCGCGGAAGATGGGACTGAATGCCCCCAGTTGGAACATGCGCGCATAGAGTTCCTGGTAGGCGGGTTCCTTGATCCCGCGATCGAAAACGCCGTTGTAGCTACCCAAGACAAAGGCGCCAATATCGAAGGTCCAATAGGGGATGCCTGCCATTGAGTGATTGAGCCCCGCGGAAATCTGTTTGCGGTAGATGTCCCAGCTCGCGCCGATATCCCCGGACCAAGTGGTGGCAGCGTTGCGCTGCTGTCCCGCGAACGTGGATCGGGTCAGAATATAGGCCCGCTGGCGATCATTCTCTTTGCGAAGATGGTCATAGAGTCCGCCGGTGATCATCAACGGGTAGGCGTTCAGGTACCGTGCCCAGGAGCCCAGGTGGTTGTTTTCCACCCGCTTCATTTCGTACTCGGACGATTCCTTGCTGAGGGCGTTGATGATGTCCGGCTCTGTGGAATCCAGCCACCAGCCATCAATACCCTTCGCGTAAAGCCCCCTCTTCAGATACTTCCAATAGAGGTCGTTGGCCGCAGGATTGAAGGCGTCGTAAAACTTGAACCCGGCCCAGCCGGTGGGTTTGAACAGAAAGCCGTTCTTGTCCATCTCTTTGTAAAGCTCGCTGTCGGCCCCCAGCCCGCCCCAGATCGAAATCGCGAGATGCACGTGGAGGTCGTGGAGCGTCTTCATCATCTCGGCCGGTTTGGGGTAGCGCTCGGGATCCCAAATCATGCCGCTCCAGTTCTGCATGGTGCCCCAGTAGTTCCAGTCCTGGATGATGTTGTCGATGGGAATGCCGCGCTTGCGGTACTCCTTGGCCACCGCCACCACCTCGGCCTGGGTGTGGTAGTGCTCTTTGCTTTGCCAGTAGCCATAGGCCCACTTGCCGTACATGGGGGCCGCCCCCGTGAGATTGCGGTAGCCCGCGATGGCGCCATCGATGTTGTCGCCCTCGATCACGTAGTAGTCGATGTTGTCACCGATGTCCGAGGTGATGGTCAGCCCATCGCGTCCGTCATTGAAGATGGTCTTGGAGGTGTTGTCCCACAGAAGCCCGTAGCCCTGGGTGGAAACCAGGAACGGCGTCGAGGACTGCGTGTTGGCCTGCACCAGGGTCACTGAGCGCCCCCGGTAGTTCATGATTCCATCCTGATGTTGCCCAAGCCCGTAGATGCCTTCCGCGGCGGTGAGCGCGAATCGTTGCCGGAGGCTGAAGCCCCTGTCGCCACTGAACTCGACGGGAGCGAGAACGGCCTTTCCACTCTCCTTGAGCAGGACCTCGTCGGAGGCGCGCAGGAAGGTGACGCTGCCGTCTCGTTTGGAGATCTGGACCCTCATGGCCTTTGAAGCGAGCGAGAACGCCGAGGACGTCTCCTTGGATTCAAGCTTCAACTCCGGCAGCTCCTTCTGGATCACCACCAGGCTCTTCTTTTCCGGAGAGCCCTGGGGCAGCCACTTCCGCACACGCACGGTGGCCTCGCCGTAGAACTGGACCTGGACATTCAGGCCCGGCAGATTAACGACAGCGCCGTTCTGGACGGACTCGGCCCCTCCCCAGGCCATGGGTTGCAGCAGGCACGAAAATAGAAGAATCAGGGTCGCACGCAGAATCATGGTTTACCTCCGAAGCGTCGCCATCATAGGACAAGCCCCGAACAAAATGGTGTTTTCATGGTCGGCCCGCCGGAACATAATTGCCAGATGCAAGAGCGCGGGTTGGTCATCATGATGATCGTTGCGCTATCGGGCGCCGGCTGTCTCTCGGGCGGGGGCGCGCGCCCCTACCGGCTCTATCCACTCGCACCGCAGCCTCTCGGTCCGGAGCAGGTTTCCACCCTCGCCGGCCACGTGCAATCCGTGGACGACAAGGACGTCTCGTCGCTCGGCGGGTACTTCGAGCTTCTGCCCGGCTGCCACGTCATCGTCACTCCATCACGCGGATGGGCGTCCTACGGCAAATCCGGCAGTATGGCGACGACGGGCCAATTGACTTTCGCCCTGCCGATGAGGGCGGGCCATCAGTATCGGATTGAAATCAGGCCCGGCGGGATAGGCGGGCGCCTCACGGTCAAGGGCTACGAGAGCGACCTTCGCGGCAACCAGACACGCGAGTTCGAGCAGGCCACAGGCCCGAAAGACATCGAGGCCTGCCACGAGGAAGCGGCGCGATTTCCGTCCGCGTTGCCGTGACCACCGACTCAGGCGGCCGCTCGGCGCTGGCGGTCGGCCAGGTGTGCTCCTCGGGGGACGTCCATCTCCGGACGCGCCGGGTGCGTCCATGATGGACTCGGTCGTCGCCTGGCATCCGAGCCTCGCAGACGAAGCTCGGAGCGGCTCCTCACGCCCCCTCGGAGTCACTCCTGCCGCCCGCCGGACGCGCCGAGCTCACGCCGGGTTCCAGTTTGCGGTGCAACCAGGTGGTTCCGCAGCGATCCGATGTTTGGGCGTCCCGCGAGAAGACGGAGAGCGTGTCGCGGGCCGCACACCCCGAAGGAGCTTCGGAATGGACAGCCCACCCTGCCCGCCCCTCGCGCTTCGCGCGGGCCCGTCGCGCTCACGCAAATCGCCCACGCAGGCCGCGATCCGCTCGTCGAACACGCTACCGCGACCGCTCACGCGCACCCCTGCCGACCGTACTGGGATGGGCGTGCCAGTGTTTTCCTGATCGGGGGCATTCCTAGATTCGGCCCTTCATGAACCCACCGATTTCGTCTTCCACTCTAAAACTCCAGGATCGATCCTGAACTCGCAGGATGCCGTCGAAGTCGCTGGGAAGCTCAATGTCATCCCCAAGAACCACTATTAGACTATCAATACGCCGCTGAATTAACGCATAACCAGCCTCCACAAGGATGTTTTGGCGTGCCCGTGGCTTCAAGTCTTTTCCGCTGCCCTTCTCACGCCCCTCGTCATCCCCAGTGAATAGAGCCACAACGAGATCAGCTTTGGGTAGCCGTTGTTCCAAGCATTCGATTATCGTCTGGCTGCCCTTACGGGGAAGTCTCGAAAGAATCAACGGGGTACACCCCTTCTTTTCCACGAATGCGGCCAATCTCCCTAGAGACTCCTCATCGTGTCCGTGGACAATAAATACGTTTCGTCCCGGTACTCCACTGACTACCTTCAGGTTGGACGCATGAGCCATTGTGAGTGCCCAAACATCGAGCTCATTCAGATTTGTCCGCTGGAATTTGTCCGGTGCTATTGCACCGTCTTCAACTGCCATAAGCAAATGCCTGGACATTGATGGAGACACGATTCCGGTAGACAAATCTATCCAGGTACCACTACCCACCCAAGAGAACCGAAATTGTCGGTTTTCTATATGGACGTTCGCATCACCCCCGATCTTGTCTTTAAGACAAATCCCGGCACATCCTCTGACTGCACCCGCAACTAAGGCTAACGCCTGATCCGCATAGCACGTAATATCAATTGGCCCGCAGACTCCCTCCTTATCGTTCCTGAAGAAGATCATGCACCGCAAAGTCATTGAATCGGATTCATCATGCATGGTGATACTTTCTCCGTCGGTCTCGGCACTGAGGCCATGATTTTATAGAGACTATGCCTTGCTCTGGTGTTCTGGAGCATAGGCATCATGGAAGCATGGCGTCCACAGGAAAGTCACGGCTTTCGAGAACAGCACCCATCGGCGGTCAGCTGGGTTTCGCTCCGAGAAAACTCGGGCGCCAGCAACTCGCAGGGCGCCACCATTCCCGCCACCCGCCACCTCGATCAAGGGCGATCGCGGGACTTATCCGCCGGCGCTCCGGGAAGAATCCGGGAAGACTCCGAGAAGGCTCGGGCACCAACTCCCGGCAGAAGACCCGGGCACCGCACAATCACAGATCGCCAATCTCATTTGCCGCCGGGCAAGGCGCCAGCCTCGCTGGCAGCGAGTTGCAGCGCCTGCGCGGGGAACCATTCGCCGGGGCCGGGATCCACCATGCCCCATAGCGGATCGAAGTGTTTCTGCGCGTCGCCGGTGATGCCCCAGGGATTGTGTTGGGAATAGTCCCAGGCGCGGCCGCCACCGGCGATGTTGCACGAACCGTCGGATTCACCGGGATTCTTGATCCACAGGAAGGCATCCAGCAGCGGAATGCCTGTGTTCGCGCTGGGCGCTTGCCCCACGCGGGCCCCCGGCGGATTGCACCAGCGCATGACCGCCAGTTGTTCGAGAACGTCTTTGGGCTGGTTGTAGGGCGGAAGCCCGAATCGGGCGACGTCGAGCGGTCCTTGGCCATTCCGGCTGGTGTCGATCACAAAATGGGCAAACGACGATGGGTCCACAGCGGGGGTCAGGCTATCCACATGAGCCGCGTACCAGGCTTCAACTTCCTGCACAGTGGTGGACTGATTCACACTGGGGCACGCCGCATATCGCTGCAGCCCGCTGGCCCGGTTGGTGGGATGATTGGCATACGCAAGGCACCGCGAAACCCAGCGGCCGTATTGAATGGATTGGGGCGTGGATTCGTAGGTGGAGACATTGACAGTGAAGCCCTGCGCTTTGGCAATGCCCGCCCTTTCCAGGCGATAGGCGACCTCGCCCACGGGAAGCCAGGCCCCGTGGGTGCCATCAAGGTAGACCAATGCATTGCGCGCCTGAGTAGCCAAGTGGTCGAGGGCGTAGTTCAACTGGGCGTAGCGTTTCTCGGGGGTCGCGCCTTTGGTGGGGACGGCATTCCCCTGCGCGTCTGTCACAGTGGGCTTGCACCAATCGGGTTGCCCGTCAATCGTGGTGTTATTGGGAACAATGCCAATGGAATGCGGCTCTAGAATGACGACGGCGCGTTCGTTGCCAATGCCGCCAATGAAGCCATCGATCCAGGCCCGGTACGCGGCGCTGTCTTCTGCCCCACCCGCGCCGTAGCCCGCGCAATCGCGATAGGGGTGGTTGTAGGGGACCAGGATGGGGACGCGCTTTTCCCGGCCCGCGCGAATCATGGTATTGCGCACGGTGGATCGCACCTCGTCGGGCGTGCCACCAATCAGCCACAATCCTCGCGGCGTTGACGTCATCGCGGTCAACGCGGTGGCCTCGCGGGGGGAATGACTGAGGCTGGCGATCTGTGCAGTCGCGCCCGGCTGGGTCGGCGGAACGAAGAACTGCGTGTCGGCAGGCAGCACCGCCCGGCGCTTCGGGGACGCCGCGTGGCTGCGCAAGAAGATCATCGTCCCCACAGATGCCAGCGCCACCATGGCCAGCGCAATCGAGACAGCAAGCCGACGTCGGGAAGGCGCGGCGGGCGGAAGCGCGGCAGGAGTGCGAATCGAGGCCACGTCCCCCTGCCCGCTCACAGTGTCCGGGCTGGGCGCCGGCCAAGGCTCGCGACGCGCGAAGGGACCGAGCGCCTCCGCCAGGGCACTCATTGATGCAAAGCGTTCCTTCGCATCACGAGCCAGGCAGCGATGCACGACCTCGACCAGAGACGGTGGCAAGCCGGCCGTCCCTTCACCGAGCGGAATGGCTGGCTCGGTGGCGATGTGGTGAAGGACGGCATTGTTCGTGCTGCCCGCATGAGGCCGTCGGCCGGACAGCAACTCGTAGAGGACGGCACCCAGGCCATAGACATCGGTGCGTTCGTCGCAGTCCTTCTCGCCGCGGGCCTGCTCGGGCGACATGTAGAACGGCGTGCCCAGCGTCGCGCCCGTGCGCGTGACCATGCCTTGACTTTCCGCCTCTTCCAGCTTGGCCACGCCGAAATCCAGCACCTTGAGCAGGTCGCAGCCATCCTCGCGGCGACAGACAAAGAGATTCTGTGGTTTCAGGTCGCGATGAATGATGCCCGCGTCGTGTGCGGCAGCAAGGCCGCGGCAGGCCTGGACACAAAGATCCGTCGCTCGTTCCACGGACAGCCGCCCTGCTTGCGCCAGGATCTGCGCCAGGGTTTGGCCCACCAGAAACTCCATCACGATGTAGGGCGAACCATCGGTGGCGATGCCGAAATCCAGCGCCGCCGCCACGTTCTCCTTTTCCAGGCTGCCCGCGGTCTCGGCCTCGCGCTGAAAGCGTTCCAGCACCCCCCGTTGCAAGGTCAAATCCGGGCGCAGGAATTTCACAGCGAAGCGCCGCTTCACCACCACGTGCCGGGCCTCGTACACCGCCGCCATCCCGCCCTCGGCCAGAAAACGGACGATGCGGTACTTGTCCCCGACAACCTCGCCCACGCGATTGCGAGCGGCCGGCGAGGTCACGCGGGCGGATCTCCCTGTTTGCGCAGACCCTGCAGATCCACCGACTGGGCGTCCATCAATCGATAGGCGCGCTGGCGGGTGATGCCTATCATGGCCGCGGCCCGCGACACGTTGCCACCCGACGAGCGCAGGGCGGAAATCAGCGCGGGAAGCTCCACCGGATCGGTGGACGTGGCGGGCGCTGCATCGGCGGGCGAGGAAAGCGCCTGCTCGCCAATCCGCTCGGGCAGGTGCCGGCCCAGCAGCGTTGATTCGCCCTTGAAAAGCGTGGCCAGCCGTCGCGCCTGCAGCAGCAACTCCCGCACATTGAACGGCCAGTCGTACAGGCACAACCGCTCGACAAAGGATGTCTCCAGGGCGGGAACCCAACCGCCGCAGAGCGATCGCAGGAAGTGGGAAAACAAGGGAAGAATGTCGGCACGACGTTCGCGAAGGGCGGGCAGGCGCACGGTGAGGCCATCCAGTCGGCCGAGCAAATCGGCACGGAATCGTCCCGCGGCCACGTCGCCGCGCAAGGGTTGCTGGCAAGCCACGACGATGCGCGCATCGAAGGGAACCGGCCGCGTTTCGCCAAGTGGCAGCACCTCGCGCTGCTCAAGCACACGCAGGAGTTTGGCCTGCACGCCGAGCGGCAGTTCCGCCACTTCGTCGAGCAACAGGGTTCCGCCCTCGGCGCCGCGGAACAGCCCGGGACTGGCCCGGTCCGCGCCGGTGAATGCCCCGCGCCGGTAGCCGAAGAATTCGCTTTCAGCCAGGCCTTCGGGCAAAGCCGCGCAGTTGACGGCGGCGAACGGTCCCACCCGGCCGCTTAGATTGTGAATACCCCGGGCGGCCACTTCCTTGCCCGAGCCGGTTTCGCCTTCGAGGATGATGGGCAAGTCGCTGGTGGCGGCATTCCGCAAAAGCGCCACTGCGGCGGCCAGCCCGTCGCCGCCCCAAAGACCGGGAAGGATCTCGCCGAAAACTCCCGTCTTGCACGTGACGACCCCAACCCATCCGCCCACACGAATCACATCGCCGTCGTCGAGTTCCGCGCTGGCGACGCGGCGGCCATTGACCCTGATGCCGTTCCTGCTGCCCAGATCCGCCAGGGTGGTTTTCGTGGCGTCGCTGGCGCGCCCGAGTACGGCATGGCGGCGGGAAACATCGGTCCCGGAAAGGCAAATCTCGCAGCTCTGGTCGCGTCCGATGCGCCATTCGCCCGGGATGGACAGGTCCACGTTTTGCGGCTGCGGGAACACCCAAACAAGGAAACCCGCCCTGGCGTGGGAGCCGCGCAGGGACGAACTCGCATCCGTCACGGTTGTGACCATGGAGTCAGAAGTCATCACCGCGAAGTTCTTACCACGTACTACCGGCGCGGACGTCCGCCACTGTCCGCGCGGACGTCCGCAGTGCCCGCAAGGCACTGGCTTCCAGCAGCGTTCGCCCCACAACTCTCGGTTCTTCGGGCCCTTGCCGGCCCGAACAAGTCAGCCTAGGCTGGCATGACCATTGCTGTGCCGGGCTCCATTCCAATGAAGCACACGAACCTCAAGACAAGCAGGGATCTTCTTCGGCGCAGCAGCCCCATGACCGCGTGGATCGGCGGCCTGGGCATGATCGCCACCATGAGCTGCGCAGGATCTTCCAGAGGACCCAGCCCCGGCGGCAGCACGGCCGCAGGCGGGGCGTCCCATGCGGGCGGACAGAACGCGACGGGCGGCAATGCGGCCCCGGGTGGAAACACGACGTCAGGTGGAACGGCCGCGACCGGCGGAAAGCCTGCCACTGGGGGAAACACCGGCGGGGCCGCGCCGTCAGGCGGAAAGACGGCCACGGGCGGAAACACAAGCTCGGGCGGATCCGCGCCGTCAGGCGGAACCACAAGCTCGGGCGGATCCGCGCCGTCAGGCGGAACGACGGCCACAGGCGGAAACACAAGCTCGGGCGGTTCTGCGCCGATAGGCGGAACGGCGAGCTCGGGTGGAACCGCGGCGACTGGGGGAAACACAGGATCGGGCGGCAGTGCGCCGACGGGCGGAAACACTGGAGGAAACACCATGACAGGCGGAACGACCTTGGCGGGAGGAAGCACCGCCAGCGGGGGAAAGACGGGATCGGGTGGAACCGCATCGGTTCCCGCCAATCACAACTACTTCGCCGATCGCGGACACACCGACGCAGAAACCCAGACCAAGGTCAACAATGCCTGGCAGAAGCTCTTCGCTGGCGATACCTCCAACGAGAGCGTGTACTTCGCCGCAGGCACGAACGCGAACGGCGCCCTCGCCTACATCAAGGACGTCGGCAACGGCGACGTGCGCTCTGAAGGCATGAGCTACGCCATGATGATCGCCGTCCAGACCGACCACAAGGCCGAGTTCAATGCCATCTGGAACTGGGCTGTGACGTACATGTATCACGCGGATGCCAGCCACCCGGCGCATGGCTATTTCGCCTGGCAGTTGAGTTTCGACGGCACCGAAATGGATCCCATGCCCGCGCCCGACGGCGAGGAATATTTCGCCGCGGCCTTGCTCTTCGCCGATGCCCGCTGGGGCTCTGCCACGGGAATCTATGACTACAAGACGCGCGGCCAAACTCTATTGAAGGATTTGGTCCACCACGATCAAATGACGGGCAACACCAGCAAGGGCAGCAAGACCTGCAACGCCATCTTCAATCCGACAGAATTCCAGGTTCGCTTCTCGCCCGATGTGGCCAACCAAACCAGCAATGGCGATTTCACCGACCCGTCCTATCATTTGCCGGCGTTTTATGAGGTCTTCGCCCGCGTGGGGCCCAGCGCGGATGCGACCTTCTGGACGACTGCCGCCCAGAGGAGCCGCGCCTTCTTCACAAAAGCTGCGAATTCCACGACCGGGCTGACCCCTGACTACGCCAACTTCGACGGAACACCCAAGGCGGCAAGTTGGGACGCCAAGACCGCCACCTTCCGCTACGACGCCTTCCGCACTGTCGTGAATTGGTCGGTGGACTATGCCTGGAACAAGAAATCCGCAGACGAAGCCGCCTTGTCCAAGCGCTTGTTGACTTGGTTCGGCGCCAGCCGGGCGAGCGCGCCTGGGTCGCTCTATCTTCTCGACGGAACTTCGCAAGGCACGGACAACGCTCTTGGGCTGCTGTCCTGCAATGCCGTCGGCGCGCTGGCCGCCGATGCCGCCACCTCCGGCCCGTTCGTGGACGCTCTTTGGAATGCCACCCCGCCCACCGGAACCTGGCGCTACTACGATGGCATGCTGTATTTTCTGGCGACCCTCCATGTCAGCGGACAGTTCCGCGATTGGACCGTGAAGTAGTCAGGTGAACTGGGCTCGCTTTCACGTGGGGTCGAAGGCGCAAAGTGGGTCAATATTCCGCGCGTTAGGCGCCTGAATATATCCCGTTTGTAGCGCAGACGGACGATGGCGTCTGTGCCGTTTGATGAAAACCGGTATGGATTTGGCGAGCGAGTGGAGCGAAACTGCAGTGACACTCTGAAAGGCGGCCCCATGTTCAATCGCCACGCTCTCTTCGGCATCGCAATAATCAGCACGGCCATTGTGGGCGCGTGCTCGAACGACAGTTCAGGACAATTGGGCAGCGGAGGATCCGGGGGTAGCAGCAGCCAGGCATCGAGCGCGGAAACAGCCGGAACTTTTGCCACCGGCGGTGTTGTGGGCAACGGCGGCGTCGCGACGAGCGGCGGAGTCATTGCCACGGGGGGCACGAGCAGCGTGGTTTCCGGCGGCATAGAAGACAGCGGCGGCACAGTCAGCGCTGGCGGCGTGGTCACAGGCGGCGCGACAGGTGCAGGCGGAAAGACCGGGGGCGCCACCGCCATGGGTGGAGCCACGGGTGGCTCGGGCACAGGCGGCCTAGCCAAGGGCGGGGCAGCCGGGGGTAAGGGCGGGGCGGCTGGCGGCTCAATCGGTGGCGCAGGCGGGAAGACCGGCTCAGGTGGCGTCACGAGCGCGGGTGGTGCGCAAGGCGGGTCCTCGGCTTCCGGAGGCACCACGGGCCCATCGGGCGGAGGCGGAATCCCGTCAGGCCCAGCCCTCGCATTTCCTGGCGCGGTTGGCTTCGGCAAGAAGGCCACGGGCGGGCGCGGCTATGCCGTGGTCCACGTGACCAACTTGGACGACACTGGCCCCGGCTCGTTCCGCGACGCCGTCAGCGCCGGGAATCGTATCGTGGTTTTCGACGTCGGTGGATACGTCAACATGGCATCGACCATCGGGGCCACCGCCAGCAACATCACCATCGCAGGCCAGACCGCGCCGGGCGACGGCATCGGCTTCAAGGGTTACGAGGTCTCGTTTAACAGCGCGAAGAACGTGATTGTGCGCTACGTGCGTTTCCGCCAGGGACTCATCGATTCAGACTGGCGAAAGAGCGGAATAAACCTGCTCAATGGCAGCAACATGATCTTCGATCATATCTCGATCGAATTCGCGCAGTACAACAACATAGACGCCGTCGGGGCAACCAACATCACAGTGCAGTATTCAATCAATGCCAACCCAACCCACCAGCAGTTCACGGCGCACACTGAGATGGTCGGAGGGTTCTGGACCTGGTACGGCAACCTCTGGGCCAACGCCCACGGTCGCATGCCCTTGGCCAAATCCAACACCCAGTTCGTCAACAACGTCGTCTACAACTACCAGTACGCATATTGCGCCGGGGATACCAGCGGCGTCTTCTGGCACGACCTCATCAACAACTACTTCATCGCAGGCCCGTCGACCAACAGCGTGGGCAACTACTTCTACCAACTGAACGCCGGCCAGACGTTCTACGTCAGCGGCAATCTGGCTGACACCAATAAGGACGGTACGCTCAATGGTACGGACACAGGATCGCCCGGCGGCACGACCAAAGCAACCAAGGCGAACTCCACAGACACCGCAGCCTTGCCGACCACCAGCGCGGCAGCCACATACGCAGACGTTTTGGCCAACGCCGGTGCCTGGCCGAAGAAGCGCGATCAAGTCGATTCTCTCGTGGTCGCCGACGTGAAATCGCTGGGCAAGTCGGGCCAGATGTGGACGGACCAAACCGCCACGGGCCTCACCAACAGCGGCTATGGGACGCTTGCCGGCGGAACCGCACCGGTCGACACCGACAAGGACGGCATGCCGGACGCCTGGGAAACCAAGTACGGCCTGAATCCGAACGACCCTTCCGACGCCACAGGCGACTTCGACAAGACCGGATACACGAACATCGAAAAGTACATCAACGGGATCGTGGACGGCCTGTACCCCTAATCCGGGGACGACAGCGGCATCCCGCGCGCAGCGGTCCTGAGACAGACGAACGCCCCCCCGCACATGACGCGCGGGCGGTTCGCGGTGTTCGTAGGTTTTCTCAACCCATTCGTGCCTCGTCAGGCCCCATGGATGGAACCTGGCCCTTGCGACCAGGATCCGCAGATCATCGTCCGCCGCCCGACAGAATCAGCCATGATGAAGACAAACACCATGCAACAGACTGCGGCGGCTCGACCCAAATATTTTTGCCTGCTCTTGCTTGCTGTCTCCTGTGCCCCCGGCCTAGGGTGCAACTCGTCAGCCAGCGCTGGGGCGCAAGGCGGTGCCGTGGCCCCGGGCGGCAGTTCCGGCGGGGCCAGCGCCGGGGGAACCGGCGGATCGACTGTCGGAAGTTCCGGCGGGACGGGAATGACTGGCGGCGCGGGTGGAACGGCTGGTTCAGGCGGTGCCGGCGCTGACGCAACCGGCGGGATTGGCGCAGTTGGCGGTGCGGCTCGAACCGGTGGAATGGTCGCGACCGGCGGGGCAGGAACCACGGGAGGCAATGGTGGTAGCCCGCGCGACGCTGGGGTCGACGCCCCGAAGGACGTCCCGGCCGGAGGCGCGGGCGGGTCTGCGGGTGGATCCGCTGGGACCATGGCGACAGGAGGGATCGCGGCGACCGGCGGAGTCGCGACAGCCGGCCAGGGAGGCACTGCGGACAGCCCCGTGGTGCCTACTCGCCTGCGCTGCGAGCTGCGCGAGGCTCCCCTCGGCATCCAGACGGCCACGCCCCGCCTGTCCTGGGAACTGGAGTCATCGGACGCCAAGGCGCGCGGTCTGAGCCAATCGACCTACGAGGTCCTGGTGGCTTCGTCGTCGGAAAAACTGGCGGCGGGCCAGGGCGACCTTCTCAGCACGGGATCCGTGACCTCGACCGAGCCGCAGCTTGTCTACGCCGGGCAGGCGCTCGCCTCCTCGGCCCATGCGTTCTGGAAGGTGCGGGTGCGCGATCAGGCCGCGCGGCTGTCGGCGTGGAGCGCGCCGTCGGAATTCACAGTCGGGTTACTTGCCGCCACTGACTGGGGCGCGCAATGGATTACTGGTTCTTCGGCGTCAGCGATGCCGGTGTTTCGCAAGGAATTCTCCGTCAGCAAGCCGCTGGCGCGCGCGCTGGCTTCCATTTGCGGGCTCGGGCAATTTGAACTGCGGGTGAACGGCAGCAACGTCAGCGATGCCGTCATGGAACCAAGCTGGACCAACTACGCGAAGAATTGCCACACCGTCACTTATGATGTGACGAAGGTCTTGGTGCAGGGAAAGAACGCCATGGGTGTGTTGCTGGGGAACGGCATGTACAACGTCCCCGCCAGCAGCCGCTATGCCAAATTCACGGGGTCGTTTGGGCAGCCCAAGCTTATCCTGCGCCTGCAACTGGAATTCACTGACGGCACGAAAGACGCCGTGGTCAGCGACACCTCTTGGACGACGGCGGCCGGCCCCATCACCTTCAGCAACATCTATGGCGGTGAAGATTTCGACGCCCGCAGAGAGCTGGCGGGCTGGGACAAGGCTGGTTTCACTGACGCGTCCTTTACGGCGGCCACAGTGGCCAGTGGCACGGCGCCTTCGCTGATCGCTCGATCCGCGCCGCCGGTCAAGGTGATGCAGGAGTTCACCTCGCCGAAGATCACGCAGCCGCAAGCAGGAATCTTTGTCTACGACCTGGGCCAAAATTTCGCAGGTTGGCCCGAGTTGACGGTGCAAGGAACCGCCGGCGCCACGGTCAAGATGACCCCGGGCGAATTGCTGAGCGGCGGGAACGTGAGCCAGGCCAGCTCAGGCGGCCCGGTCTGGTTCTCCTACACGCTGAAGGGAAGCGGCGCCGAGGTATGGCACCCGCGCTTCTCGTACACCGGATTCCGCTACATTCAGGTCGAAGGCGCAGTTCCGGCTGACCAGGCCGCAAGCTTCCCGGGCAAACCTCAGATCACAAGCCTCACAGGGAAGTTCATCTACGCCTCGGCCGAAAGCGTCGGCAAGTTCACCTCGTCGGACCAAGACCTGAACAAGATTCACGCTCTGATCCTGGCGGCAATCCGCAGCAACCTGCAGAACATCATCACGGATTGCCCGCAGCGGGAAAAGCTGGGCTGGCTCGAAACATCGCACCTTCTCTTTCCGAGCATCATGTTCAACTACGACGTGGCGGCGTACTACGAAAAGTTCATTCGCGACGCCCGTGACGCCCAGACCAGCACCGGGTTCGTCCCGGATATCGCGCCCGAGTTCACGGTTTTCAGTGGCAACTTCCGCGATTCACCAGAATGGGGCAGCGCCTTTGTCATCAATCCCTGGTACGTCTACCAATTGTACGGCGACCGGGGGCCGCTCGACGAGCACTACGCCAACATGAAACGCTACGTGACCTACCTGGGCGGCAAGGCCACCGGCAACATTGTGAGCTACGGCCTGGGCGACTGGTACGACGTCGGCCCGGCCGCGCCCGGGGCTTCGCAGCTAACCACCGCCGGTGTCACAGGGACCGCGATCTACATTCAGGACCTCCAGATCATGCAGAAGGCGGCCCAGCTCCTTGCCAATCAGACCGATGCGACGCAATTTGGTTCAAGCCTGACCACAGCCACCAGCGCGCTGAACACCAAGTTCCTGACCAGTGGCGGCTCATACGATCGCAACAGCCAGACCGCAGACGCGATGCCGCTGGCATTGGGATTGGTCCCGAGCAATCAACAAGCGGCGGTTCTATCAAGCCTGGTTGGAGCCGTGACCAGCGCTAAGAATCAGGTCACGGCTGGCGACATCGGTTTTGCCTATGTCATCCGCGCGCTCGCTCAGGCCGGCCGGGGCGACGTGGTGTACGCCATGCTCAAGCAATCGGCAGGGCCTGGCTATCTCTATCAGATCAAGCAAGGCGCGACCTCGCTGACAGAGGCCTGGGACGCCAATCCGTCGAGTTCACAGAATCACGCCATGCTCGGCCACGTCGACGAGTGGTTCTACAATGGCCTGGGCGGCATCAACCCCGACCCGACCGGCCCGGGTTTCAAGAAGTTCTTCATTCACCCGCAGCCGCAAACCGGCGTCACGTCAGTCGATGCCGAGTACCATTCCATTCGCGGCCTGATCGTCAGTAACTGGCAGCAAGGCCCCGCGGGCCTCACCTTGTCAGTGACGGTTCCGGTGAACGCCACTGCCACGGTCGTCATCCCGACAAGCAAGCCGGCGAACGTAACAGAAGACGGCGTTGCAGCCGCGACCGCGCCCGGGGTCGTTTCAAACACCGCGCAGGCGGACTCACTGACACTCGTCGTGGGATCGGGACAATACGTCTTTTCCGCACCGTGAGCGGCACACAAGAGGCACACAATGCAATTCAGAAGATCTGTTGGCATCGCAACCTTGGCCACCGTACTGGCGGGCGGAAGCCAGCGCGCGGAGGCCACAAGATACATCTTCGCGACCTTCAAAGGCGACGATGCCGCTGGCATGAAGCTGTCCATCTACACGTCGACTGACTCAATCAACTTCACGCTCCTGTCGGACACCGGATTTGGCGGCAATACGACCTACATCCGTGATCCCAGCATCATGAAGCACACCGACGGGAAGTACTACATCGCCTATACCGACCCCATGAAGGCGAGCTGCTGCAACCCCGAAGACCATTTCGGCATCGCCAGTAGCGCGGACCTGATTCACTGGACGGACTTGACGACGGTGAAAGCAGGCGTGCCCAATGTCTCGCGCGTCTGGGCGCCTGAATGGTACGTCGAAGGTGACGTGGTCCGCGTCATCGCCAACATCGACACGGGAAACGCCGATTTCCAGCCGTATGTCTTCGCCGCTCAAGACAGCACCCTTTCCACCTGGAGTGGGCCGACCAAGCTTGGCATTGGCACCGACTACATTGACACCTACGTCGCCAAGCTAGGAACCACCTACCACGCCTTCATCAAGAGCGAGACCACGCGGTATCTCGAGCACGCCACCGCTTCCGGTCTGACCGGCCCGTGGACCTTCGTGGGCAAGAATGACTGGGCGGGATGGGGGTCGGGAATGGAGGGACCCGCCATTGTCCGACTGGATGACGGCACGTTCAGACTGTACGTCGACCCGCAGGCCGGCGGCCAGCCTTGCCAGACCATGACCAGCGCCGATCTGAACACCTGGAGCGCAAGGACAGGCATTCCAGGCGCTGCTGGCTTGGCCATTCGACATGGCACTGTCATACGAGACGAGGCGGGTCCCGGATCTAATGGATACTTCTCAGCTGCGGGAGGGACGCCGGCAACGGGTGGCGCGAGCGGCGCCGGAGGAGCAACCGGCGCTGGTGGGTCAACGGGCACTGGCGGCTTTCTGCCCAAAGGCGGCACCCTGGCCAACGGCGGGATTACGGCCGTAGCTGGTGGAACCGTCAGTCTGGGAGGTGCCAGCATGACAGGAGGCTCGCTCGGCGCTGGTGGCACTGATGGCGGCGCTGCCGATGCGAACGGCGGCGGCGGGCGCGGCAGATTGGACGCCAGCACGACCGGCGGCGCAGGCGGCGAAAACACGACCATCAGCGCCGGGGGCGCAACCGATACCGGAGGAGCATCCGTTGGCCGCGGTGGCACGACAGCGCCAGACACCGGGAATGCAACCGGCGGCGTCCTGCAAACTGGCGGCGCGGCCACACTCGCAACCGGGGGTTCGGGCGGCAGGCCTGTCGCAACCGGGGGAAATGCGGCGGGCGGGACCACGGAGCCAATTGCCTCGGCAGATGCTGGAACGCTCGTCGGTGCAAATTCCTCAGGTTGCAGTTGCACAGTGAACCGCGGGTCGTCATCGAAGCCGACGCCAGCCTGGCTGTTTCTCGGCCTGGTGGGTCTGTTCCTGCACGCTCGTCGCCGTAGATAGCGCCCGTAGGGCAATTCCGACCCGTCGCGCTTGGATTTGCCGCCAGGCGCCGCCGCCGGCACTCATAGGGGGGTATCAGCCGGCTCTTTGGGTCAGTCGATACGATTCTTCAACCCACTTTCGTGTGGCTCTCTCCCTGTACTGATGCGCGCAACTGATCTGCGCGGCAACTCAAGGGAGACGACCACATGCTGGTGTACCGATCCATCTATGCCTCGACTGCAGGTCGACGACCGACTCTCGTCAGGGGAGCAGGGATCGGATTGGCCTTGCTGTTCTTGGGGCTAGCCGGCTGCAGCTCTGGCGGATCCAATCCCGCGCCGGCTGCCACAGCAGGAACCCCGGGCGACGGCGGAAGAGCCGGTGGCTCGGGCGGCGTGGAAGGCGGCACAACTTCTGCAACAGGCGGGGTCGCCGCGGCGACTGGCGGTATTTCTGCGCTAGGGGGAACAGCGGCCAGCGGAGGCACATCGGTCACGGGTGGCAGTCTGGTTCAAGGCGGAGCCATCAACAGCGGTGGTGCCGGCGGCATAGGAACCCTGGCGGGCGGCAACCCAGCCCGCGGCGGTTCTACCAACGCCGGGGGTGCGGGCAGCTCCGCGGGGAGCAAGGCGAGCGGCGGGGCCACGGCTGGCGGGATCAACATTTCCGGTGGAACCACGGCCGCGGGCGGTTCCACGGCCACCGGCGGAGCGCCACTCGGCCATCGGCAAAAGCTCAACATCAATCAGTTCTGGAAATTCAAGCTGGCTGACGTCACGGGCGCGCAAGCGACCACCTTCGATGATACGTCGTGGTCGACGGTCGGGCTGCCCCACTCGTTCAGCCTGCCGTACTTCTCATCGCTCCAGTTCTACACAGGCACCGGCTGGTATCGGAAGCACTTCAATGTCCCGGCGGAATGGTCGGGCAAGCGGGTTTCTCTGGAATTCGAGGGGGCCTTTCAGGACGCCCAAATCTACGTCAACGGAAAGTCGATCAGCCGACACCTGGGCGGCTACATTGGATTCTCGCTTGACGTGACCAGCGCGGTTGTGACCGGCGACAACGTGGTGGCAGTGCAGCTGAGCAATAAGTGGAACGCGCAACTGGCACCGCGCGGCGGGGATCACCAATTCTCGGGCGGTATTTACCGCGATGTCTACGTGGTCGTCACGGATCCTCTGCACGTCACCTGGTACGGCACTTTTGTCACCACGCCGACCATCTCGGCCACGTCAGCCACGGTCAACATCAAGACGGAACTTCGCAACGACTCTGCGGCTGACAAGACCTGCACGCTGAAGACCGACATTGTGGATGCCAAGGGCGCGACTGTGGCCACGGTTTCTTCCACTCAAGCCGTCGCCGCGAACAGCACAGTCACTCTCGACCAAACCACACCGGCCATTGCCAGCCCTGCCCTTTGGCATCCCGATCACCCGACGCTGTACCGCGCGGTCAGCACGGTTTCCGAGGGCGCGACCACGCTGGATGATTTTTCGACGACCTTTGGCTTCCGCTGGATCAGTTGGAGCGCCACCACCGGCTTTTCGATCAATGGCTCGCACTACTACTTTCACGGCGTGAATGTGCATCAGGACCACGCCGGCTGGTGTGATGGCGTAACCAACGCCGGTCTCTATCGCGACGTGAAGATGGTCAAGGACGCTGGATTCAACTTCATCCGTGGTTCGCACTATCCCAAGGACCCAGCCTTTGGCGACGCCTGCGACCAGCTCGGGGTTCTCCTCTGGTCGGAGAACAACTTCTGGGGCTATGGCGGGGCCACGGGCGAAGGCGACTGGAAGACGGGGGGCTCCTATCCCAACAACGCCGCTGACCAGGCCCCGTTCGAGACCAGCGTGACCGACAGCTTGACCGCGATGATCCGCGTGCACCGCAATCACCCCAGCATTATCGCCTGGAGCATGTGCAATGAGGTTTTCGACACATCTGATGCCACCATGTCTCAGATGAAGGCCTTGCTGACGAAGACTGTCACCCTCACCCACCAACTCGACCCAACCCGCCCAGCGGCCATCGGCGGCGCGCAACGTCCCAAGGGCGCCGGGCGCATTGACAAGATCGGCGACATCGCCGGCTACAACGGTGACGGCGCGACCATTTCGGACTTTCAAAATCCGGGTGTCGCAAACATGGTCACCGAGTACGGCGGCGTCGATTTCACGTCCCGCCCAGGCAACTACGATGCCGGTTGGGGCAGCTTGGAAACCACGCTCACCAATGGATTTCCCACTGAATACCCGTGGCGCAGTGGCCAGTCACGCTGGGCAATGTTTGATCACGGCACCCTTGCCGGCACCCGGAACGAGGTATCCGGAATGGTGGACTACTTCCGCCTGCCCAAGCGGCGCTGGTACTGGTACCGCAACGCCTACGCCAACGTTCCCCCGCCAGTCTGGCCCGTCGACGGCACGCCTGCGGCCCTGCAGCTCACTGCCGACAAGACCACTCTGGCGGCTGTGGATGGCACCGACGACACGCAGATCATTGTGACGGTCGTGGATAGCAAGGGAGCCTCTCTCACCAGCAACGTACCGGTCACCCTGTCCATCACGTCGGGACCGGGCGAATTTCCGACCGGAACCAGCATTACATTCACCCCGCCCGGCAGCAGCGATCAGTCGGATATTGCCATCCTTGAAGGCAAGGCCGCCATCGAGTTCCGCAGCTACTACGCCGGCACAACTGTCATCAAGGCGACGTCACCCAATTTGACTGCGGCGACGATCACCATCACGTCGCAGGGCAGCCCGGCGTGGGTCGAGGGCGTGACCCCGGCCACCTCAGCGCGCCCCTACACCCGCTACAACGGTCATTAGCGTTCCTGATTTGGAACTAGACACAATGGAGGATACGATGCGAACCAGAACTCGGAGAGTTTTCCAGGCCCGAGCACGAGGCACTCTGTCTTTGCTCCTTGCCAGCAGCTTCGCCCTGCTGCAAGGCTGCGACTCGACCGGAACCGGTGGGGGTACCCTGGGCGGAGCGTCGGGGTCGGGCGGGGCCGTGCAAACCGGAGGGAGCGTAACCGGCGGCGCGCCCGCTGCAACCGGAGGCACGCCCGATGCAACCGGGGGCGTTGCGCCCACTGGCGGCGTGGCGGTCACTGGTGGAATCGCGCCAACCGGCGGTGTGGTTGACAGCGGCGGTGTCGCGGTCACGGGTGGCAAGCCCACGACCGGCGGCACAACGTCCCCTCCTTCCAGCAGCGCGCCCAAGACGGGCGGGGTTACCGGCTCTGGCGGTACGCTCGCCACGGGCGGCACGCCGCCCACAGGTGGTGTCTCCAATGCGGGGGGAGCAACGAAACCGCCAGCCGGCGGCGGCACCGGCCACTTCCAGATGGAGAACCTGGATCGCGGCGTGGTGGCCGTGAAAGTTTCGGGCGGCGTCTATGTGGGCTGGCGCATGTTCGGCACGGAATACACCGGCACGGACAGTGACACTTCATACATCCTCTACAAAGACGGCACCAAGCTCGCGACAGTGACTGACAGCACCAACTACCTCGACGCGGCTGGCACCAGCAGCTCCAAATACTCGGTGAGCGCAGTGTTCAAGGGAACCGAGGGAAAGCAGTCCGACGCGGTCACCCCCTGGGCGCAGCAGTACACCAGTATTCCGCTGACCAAGCCGGCCTCGCAGTACAACGCCAACGACGCAGCGCCAGGGGATCTCGATGGCGACGGAAAACTCGACATCGTGCTTAAGTGGGAGGGAAGCACCAAAGACAATTCCCAGTCAGGAGTTACCGACCCCGTCTACATTGCGGCGTACACCCTGGCGGGCAAGCAGCTTTGGATGCTCAATCTGGGCCCGAACATCCGTTCTGGGGCGCACTACACGCAAATGTCGGTGGGCGACTTCGACGGCGATGGCAAGGCGGAGTTTGCCTGCAAGACCGCACCGGGAACCAAGGACGGCACGGGCACGTATCTGAGCACGGGCGTCGCGGCTGGCGCCGACAACACCAAGGACTACCGCAATGCCTCTGGCTACATTCTGACGGGTCCCGAGTGGCTGACTGTCTTTTCCGGCGACACCGGCAAGGAACTGGCGACGGTGGACTACCCTGTGCAACGTGGAAATGTCGGCGACTGGGGCGACACCTACGGCAACCGGCTCGACCGCTACAATGGCGGCATGGCCTGGGTGAAAGACAACAACGTTGCGACAGGGCGGCCGAGCATCATCCAACAGCGTGGGTACTACTCGCGTCTGACCGTGTCGGCGTACACATTTCGGGATGGCGTCTTGGCCAAGAACTGGATCTACGACAGCGTAACCGCTGTGCCGCTTGGGGGTGGCGACCATTCGCTGATGGCGGCGGACACCGACGGCGATCTGGGGCAGGAGATCATCACCGGCGCGCGGACCATTGACAGCACCGGAGCTTTGAAGTGCGACGCCAAGACGGGCCATGGCGACGCCATGCACATTGGCGAATTGGTCGTTGGCAAGGGAATCTCGGTGTTTTCAGTTCACGAGAGTCTTGGCGGCATGGATTGCCACGACGGCGCCACCTGCAAGTCGTACTTCAGCATCACCAGCCCGGGCACCGACACCGGGCGCGGCGTCGCCGAGTATGTCACCATGAACGACCTCACGGCCGCAACATGTAGTGGAATGGGCAACGTCAATTGTGGCACCGGGGCCGCCGTTACTAGCAGTGCCGGAAGCAACTTCCTGATTTACTGGGATGCTGATGAGGCCCGTGAGATCCTAAACGACATTTCTATCACCAAGCCCGGTGGCGGGACTCTGCTTAGCGCAAGTGGCTGCTCTTCGTGCAATGGGACCAAGGCCACCCCGACGCTCACCGCGGATCTGCTGGGCGATTGGCGTGAGGAAGTGGTGTACCGCGAGAGCAGCAACACGGCCTTACGCGTCTACACAACGACTGATGTGACCAAGCGCCGCATCTATACGCTGATGCACGATCCGACCTACCGAGCGCAGGTATCGTTTGAAAATGCCAGCTATAACCAGCCACCCCATGCGGGATTCCACATCGGCGCGGGGATGGCCAATCCGCCCGTGCCCGACATCTATCTGAAGTAGTCTCGCTCCGAGTTGCTTGAATGGGCCGTGGTTGCCGCCGCCGGAACCACGGCCTTCTGCTATCTGCCGATCGACTACTGATATGACAACGTGAGCTTCTGGAAGCAGAAGTCGAAGGTCTTGACGAGCGTGCCGTCAAACTGGAACTTGATTCTGGCGATCTTCGACGCATCGATGCTGGCTGGCACGGCAACTGATGTGGCGCCCGCCGCGAGACTTGCGACCTTTCCCAGTGATGCGTCGCTAACATCCGAGAACTCAACGGCCATGCCGGCCGGGGTGCTGCCACTGGCGAAGGTCCAGTTGATGGTCGTGATCTTCGCGCCGCCATTGCACTGGCTGAACGTGCTCGCCCCCGTGGTGGAGAGCCCGCCGGTCGTGATGAGTTGTTGCATTTGCGGCCATGTCGAGACGTCAACGCCGTGGACGTCGCAGAGGCTGAAACCCAAACCTGCGCCCGGCGTGGCACCCGTGCAGCTGCCGCCCTTGAAGCACAGGGGAGGTCCACCTGAACTGGGAGTGGTCAGGGTTTGGCAAGCGGTCGTGGTCCACGAATAGCCGAACCACGCCCCGGTGACGTTCTCTCCGGCGCTGGGATAGTTGAGCAGGCAGATCCACTTGTCCCCATGCGTGCCGTTCTTGTTGTTGGACGTAACGGCGCCGCCCGGACCAATGATGTCCGCCGTGGTTTTGGGTGTGCCACTGCCCGTGCTGGCAGTCGTGCCACCGGTGATGGTCGCGCTGCCGCCGCCGCCGTTGACTCCGCCATTGCCGCCCCCGGTCGTGCCACCGCTACCAGTCGAGCTGCCGCCGCTGCTTGAAATTACGCCGCCGCTGCCAGTCGAGCTGCCGCCGCTGCTGGAGGTCACGCCGCCGCTGCCAGTCGAGCTGCCGCCGCTGCTGGAGGTCACGCCGCCGCTGCTTGAAGTCGCGCCGCCGCTGCCAGTCGAGCTGCCACCGCTGCTGGAAGTCACGCCGCCGCTGCCAGTCGGGCTGCCGCCGCTGCCGGTCGAGTTGCCACCGGTGCTGGAAATCGAGCCGCCGCTGCCAGTCGAGCTGCCGCCGCTGCCAGTCGAGCTGCCGCCGCTGGCCTTCGAAGTGCCACCACTACCCGTGACCCCGCCGCTGTTGTCTCCGCCGGAACCGCCCGGGTCGGGCTTGGGAGATGCGCACCCTGTAGCGACCATGGTGAAACCCGCCAGAGCGATACCAGCGAAACCAACGAAGTGACGAGTGAACTGCTTTTTCATGACAACCTTGCTGCGAACTGTTTAGGCCCAAAATCCCCTCAGGAGGGTTGGAGGCTATCGTATAGGGGACTTTCAGCGTTTGGAAGCAGGTTCCATGACGCACCTTGCGGCGTATCTCGTGGCAAATGGGGGATTCCTGAACCCGCTTCTGCGATGTCGCGCCCCTAAAAACACCTCTGCGTAGTGCAACGAGGACCGCGGAAATCTTCACCTCCAGTTCTCTGGACGGACCCTGAAACTCTCAGGGTTCCACTAGCCTGAATTTCAAGCTGCATGCACTGCAAAATCTGAGACACTCCGCTGCGTGACTCTTCACCACCCCTGCACTCTCCTCTTCCTTCTCGCCACGAACCTAGCGAACGCCGCCGGGACGCCCAGTCGCGTGGGGAGCGCGCCGGCTTTGCCGCGGGGGAGGGCGTCGGGAGCCGAAGGGCAGAGCGAACCATTTCAGGGTTCCCATACTAGACTGGAGTTGAGCCTGAACCGGGAGTGGAAGTTTGCCTTGGGAGATTTTCCGGGTGCCGAGGCGCCCGGATTCGCCGACGAGGACTGGAACCCGGCGGGTCTCCCCCACTCGTTCAGCGTGCCCTACTTCTTGTCCTCTGAGTTCTACACGGGATACGGCTGGTATCGCAAACACCTGACGGTTTCGCGGGAATGGGAGCGCAAACGCGTCTTCATTGAGTTTGACGGCGTATTTCAGGTCGCGGAGGTCTTCGTCAACGGCCGCGCCGTCGGCCAGCACCAAGGCGGCTACACCGGTTTTTCCATCGACATCACGGACGCCATTCATTCTGGCGACAATGTCCTGGCCGTTCGGGTGAACAATCTGTGGAATCCGGAACTTGCACCCCGGGCCGGTGAACACGTCTTTTCCGGGGGCATCTATCGCAATGCCCGGTTGGTCGTTACTGAGCCGTTGCACGTGGCCTGGTATGGCACGCTGGTCACCACACCCACCGTCTCGGCGAAATCGGGTGCCGTGAATGTGAAGACCGAGGTTCGCAATGATGCCGCCAAGGGGAAGACATGCACGGTGCAATCGGACGTCGTGGACAACAACGGTCGCGTCCTGGCAACGCAAAGGACATCGCGGTCTATTCCGCCTAGGACTTCTGTGACCTTCGACCAGAACACCCCAGATGTTGCCAGTCCCAGTCTCTGGTCTCCTGGCCATCCGAACCTCTACTCGGTGATGACAAGAGTCTTCGACGGAAAGGCGCTGGTGGACGCCACTGCCACCACCTTTGGCTTCCGCTGGTTCAAATGGACGGCGGATCAGGGGTTCTTTCTCAACGGCGAACATTTCTACTTCAAGGGCGTGAACGCGCATCAAGATCATGCGGGCTGGGGCGACGCTGTGACAGACGCGGGCGCCGAGCGCGACGTCAGGCTGATCAAGGATGCTGGCTTCGATTTTGTGCGCGGATCGCACTATCCCCATTCTCCGGCCTTCGCAGCGGCTTGCGACCGCTTGGGCCTGCTGTTCTGGTCTGAAAACAGTTTCTGGGGCACGGCGCCCTTTAAGAATCCCTGGGGTGCCAGCGCCTATCCACCCGAAGCCGCGCATCAGGCAGGCTTTGAGGACAGCGTCAAGGCCAGTCTGCGCGAGATGGTTCGCATCCACCGCAATCATCCCAGCATCATCGTCTGGAGCCTGGGCAACGAGGACTTCTTCACCGATCCATCCACCATGCCGAGCGTCCGCCAGTTTTTGAAGAAACTGGTGGCACTGTCCCATGAGTTGGATCCGGCGCGGCCGGTTGCCATAGGCGGTGTTCAGCGCGGCGAGATTGACAAACTAGGCGACGTGGCCGGCTACAATGGCGACGGCGCCACCCTGTTTCTCAATCCCGGAGTTCCCAATGCGGTAAGCGAATATGGCTCGACTGTTTGCGACCGTCCGGGCAGCTATGAGCCAGGCTGGGGCGACTTGCAGACGCAACAGTTTCCTTGGCGATCCGGGCAGGCGCTCTGGTGCGCCTTTGACCACGGCAGCATTGCCGGTCGCTTCGGCAGCATGGGCATGGTGGACTATTTCCGGCTGCCCAAACGCCAATGGTACTGGTACCGCAACGAATACCGCCACATCCCGCCGCCCGTGTGGCCGGCGGCCGGAACGCCAGCCGGCCTACAGTTGGTGGCCGACAGAACCGTCATTCAAGGCACTGACGCCCTCGATGATGCGCAAGTCGTTGTCACTGTCGTTGATGCCGCCGGCAATCCGCTCAGCAACTCGCCGGCAGTCACCTTGGCCATCGCTTCGGGCCCGGGAGAATTTCCAACGGGTCCCGCGATCACTTTTGCTCCCGCCAGCGACGTCGCCATCCGGGATGGCCAGGCGGCCATTGAGTTCAGATCGTATTACGCCGGTACGACCGTCATCCGTGCCCACTCTCCCGGACTCAAGGACGCGACACTGACCATTCGTACGGAAGGGTCGCCGCGATTCATTTCCCGCCAGACGCCCACCGTTGTGGCGCGGCCCTATGTGCGCTTCTCAGCCGCCGCGCAGAGCCCGCGCCAGGTCGCGCTTGGCAAGGACGCCCCCACCCGGGCATCGGGCGAAGCCCCTGGCCATCCCGCCCGGCTGGCCAACGACGGCGCTGACAGCACCTTCTGGTCCGCGCCCAGTGATGCGGCTGGTGCTTGGTGGGAAGTTGATCTAGAGCGCTTGTGTGTAGTCGAACAAGCGAATCTCACATTTCCCTCGCCGGGTGGCTATCGCTACAAGATTGAAACATCTGACGACCGCAAAAAGTGGCACCTGGCCGCAGATGAATCGCAAACGTCAAACCAGGACCAAACGCGCAGCCACGCTTGCGCACCCGGAACCGGCGGCCGCTTCGTCAGGATCACCTTCACCAGCCTTCCACCAAACACATCAGCCCGGCTGAGCGAAGTCCGCATTCTCTGTAGGCTGTAGGCTTAGTGGCCTGCGAACAGGTACAGTGCGCGGATGTCGTCAGGCGAGAGGGCGCGATTGTAGACGCGGAACTCGTCAATCGCGCCATCGAGGTTTGAATTCTCCGAAAACTGGGACTTGCCAATGGTGGCATAGTCTGTGACGCCAAGGTCAGCGGGCCTCGCAGTTAGAGCGTGAGCCCCGTTACGAATATTCATTGGGCGCTATTGTGGCCCACTTCGTTCTGGCGTTCAAGCCGTGAACCCCCAGGACTACGATCTGCTTCGCCTGCTCCTCCGGCGAAACCAATGCAGCCTGAGCCACGCCAACCCGAGCAGAAAGAACCCGTGGCGACCATGGCGCTCCTGGGAACTTGCGGATCGGGCATTTCCACCTAGCCTGCAGCTGCAACCACCCGCTGTTGCGTTGTTCACGCTAGCGGGCGATGTCGAGATTCCGCCCGTTCCCAACGGCCCGCCCGATCCACCCTGGATTGCCGAAGCCCCCGGCGCGGATCCCCCTGTGCTCGTCAATCCGCCCGTCGCAATCGTGCCGCCTGCGCTGGTCAAGCCGCCCGTCACTGCTCCACCCACCGCGACGGTCGAGCCGCCCGTCGGAGTTCCGCCTGCCGAGATTGTCGAACCGCCGCTACCCGTGGCCCCACCAACGCGCGACGAACCGCCCGAGCTGGACACACCGCCCGCGCTGGACACGCCACCCGCGCCAACCGCACCGCCGCTATTCTTGCCACCGCCGCTGCCCGTGACGCCCCCGGTGGCTTGCGCTCCGCCCACGGATCCACCGGTGCCGCTCGCGCCGCCAGTCGCCCCTGCGTCGCCGGTACTCCCGCACGCCCCACCCGTGCCGGCGCTGGCGAAGGTCGGGACGGGAATCGTCAGTTTGTTCTTGATGTCGACATACGCAGGCTCGATGCCGGCCGCGCTGATGGTGGACGCCAGTGTCCCCGCGTTGTCGGTCATGGTGTTGGTGCCGGGGTGATTCGTGCTGATGGCCGGGCAATTGACCAAAACATTGTGACTGACTGAATAGCCACTGGTCTGCTCATCCAAGTAAAGGCCGTGATCGCCGTAGTCAGCCCACTGTGACTTCTGGAAATCGTGGAGGTAGTTGTACTCCATCTGCGAACCCGTTCCTTGGTTCGATAGGGTGTAGATGCCACCGCCGTCGGCGATGGTCTTCACCACGTCGTGCACATTGTTGTAGTTGATCCGATTGCCGCTCATGGCGTTCGCCAACGCGGTCCAGCCGAAACCGACTGAAATTCCCGTGTAGTTCACATCCGACACCTCGTTGTGCTCGATGTCGATGGATCGGGGGTAGCCGCAGGCAATTCCGCAGGCGCCTTGGATCTCCGTGGTTACATTCGTGATGTAGTTGTCCTTGATGGTGTCGTTCGTGCAGATCTCACTCGCGTTGCTCGGATTGTAGGGAAGGTGAAATTCCGTGGCTTCGTCCTGGACAAACTTGCCAACCGAGACCCCGGCGCCACCAATGTCGGTGAAAACGTTGCCCACGACGGTGTCGTCATGGGTGCCGTAGTTGAAGTCGAGGCCGGTCGCGGCCATCTGGGTGAATATGTTGCGCTCGAACCATATGTGGTGGGCGTTGGCGACCAGAATCCCGGCCGCTGGCCTGCCCACGTACTGCTGGTTCTGGGCGGTCGCCGACACGTTGTACTGTCCCGCCTGCCCGTCCAGAAAGCCGAAGCTGCTGGGCCGCAGGTAGGTGGAATGGGCGAACGCCAGGCCTTGAAACCAGATGTGGTGCGCTGGAGCTGTGTCGGCGCCTGTCCCCATGACGTTGATCAGGGTTTCAACGATTGGCGCGACGACAGTCGCCGTGGCCATGTCTTCGCCGGCCCGCGGTTGGTAGGAAAGCTTGTTGGTGGTTTCGTCCAGATACCATTCGCCCGGAGAATCGAGAAACTCCAGCGCGTTTTCAAAATAGTAGGCCTGCTTCACGGATCCGAGGATTGGAAAGGGCCTTTGCGCCAGAATGCCAGATTCCGGACTCTGGAATTTCAGGGAGGCAGTGGTGCCCGCCGTGGAAGACGACGCCAGACGCAGGATTGCGTCTCCCCAGTTGATCATCAGGTGCATTTCCACCTTGGTCAGGTTGTTCCAGTTAGCGACCTGCGAACTGGCGACCTGCACATTGGGGACAGACTGGTCAGCGCCCGTGATTCGATTGAAGTTCGCCGGGCCTCCCGCTCCCAGATTGGGGGTGCGTGCGCGGATCGCCTTGGTGCCATTCACATAAAGCTGCCGAAAGCGCGAAGTCACGCCCGCGGCCTGCCATAGGGTCTTGGTCGCATCGGAAAGCGTCCATCCACTGATCGGTTGGCCACCGGTCAATAGGGGCACTTCGCCGGGGTAGCTGAGGTACTTGACATAAAACCCCTTGGTTCCGGAATCGGCGGCGCCAAAAGATATCGTGCTGGCGACAGGATAGGTGCCGCCCCGCAGATAGACGACGATGTCGCCCGTCATGGCGCTGTTCACCGTTCGCACGACGTCGCGGGCCTTGGATAGCGTCCGAAACGGCGCCGCGAGCGAGCCCGGGTTGCAGTCGCTTCCCTGGGGCGACACGTAGTATGTCGCCTGAACACTGGCTCCCGCATCAGTGGCTCCGCCATCGGCGGCCACGGCGCTGCCGGGTACAGCAAGGATCGCGGGCAGCAGCCACGCCGCCAGGTTCGCTACCCGAAAGGCGCAGCCCACTAGCTGCCCTTTCCGTAGCGCCAAAGCTTCTTGGCCAGCACCGCGGCGAACGCCAGCAGCGCGCCCGAGCGGCCGGTTCGGCGGTCCATGCCGGCGACGGTACAACCGCCCGAAGAGCCTCCGCCAGGAACCGTCGATGCCGTCGTTCCGGCGCTGCCGCCCGTGGCTCTCGCTGCGGTTCCGGCGCTGGTTCCGCCTGTCGCGGCCGTGCCACCGGATGCCGACGTGGCGCTTGCCGCCGTGCCGCCAGTTCCGCCCGCACCGTCTGATGGCGTGCCCCCGTTGCCAGCGGAACCGCCTGATGCGGTCGCGCCACCGCTCTCCGCGCCACCAGCCGCGCTCGTCTCGCCACCAGATGCGCTGGTCACGCCACCGCTCGCACCGCCGGCCGCGCTGGTCCCACCGCCGCGGGTTCCCCCGGCCGCGCTGGACCCGCCGCCACGCGTTCCCCCGGCCGCGCTGTTCCCGCCACCGCCCGCGCCTGCTGACCCGCCCGCTCCCCCGCTGCCGCCGGTGATGGCGGGCCAATTGGGGGGCGTACACTCAGCCCACTGCTGAGCATCGGCCGCAGAATAGCCGAAGCTCGTCAGATATTGCGGGAGAAGAAGGCCGGCTTGGGTCACTCCCGTTGCTGGCATGGGACCGCCGGCCATGACGGTCGAGTTGAGCAGAAGCTTGCTCGCCGCGTGGTAGTCCACCATGGGGGCAAATGTCCCCATGACGATTCGATCTGTTCTCACGCTCCAAGTGGCACTGTTGCCGCCGTTTGCCAACAGCGCATCCACAATACACAGTTGCTGACGGACCGGATTGCCCCCGAGGATAGCGACGTGTTTGTTGATGTTGAAGATGGCCTCCAGGACGTGCAACCCCGTCGAGCTGGGTGAGGCGTCGGTCCCCTGGTTGATGAAGGTGCCGAGATGGCCCTTGGAACACAGAGAAAAGCCGCCAAAAGCGTACGATGTTCCCGGACCGCTGTGCACCTTCAGCACGCAGATATCCACGAGCACATCGATTACGCCGTTGACCAGGTCGGCAGGGGCGGAAATGCTCTTGGTGGCTCCCGCAATCGTGACAGGCACCATGCCGCCCAGTGACTGGGCGTACTTGCTGACTGTCGCGCGAATCTTGGTTGCGTCTGTCAGGCTGGAATACGTCGAATAGCAGGACGAAGCGTCACTGTTGGCGTCGTACAGAATGATGTTCGCCACCGGCGCGCCGAGCTGGTCGATGAAGACGTCGCAGAGCTTCTTGATAATCGCCACACGGGGATGGTTGCCGTTGTTGCCCTGAATCGCATTGGTCTTGATGGCCACCTTGGTGGTTGCCCAGGGTTTGCTCGACCGAAAGATTGTGCTCCAGGCTTCGGTCGCAGTGGGCTTCTGGGCCAACTGCATGGCCATCTGGTCCAGGTTGGAGGCGACCAGGCTGGCGTTGACCGCGTTGTTCTGACTGGCCATGGTCACGTTCACCGGATTGGCGGTGAGCATGCTCGCGTCGTGGCAACACACGACCCGCCGGTTGTCGATCGCCGGATTGACCTGCAAGCCGGCCACCCACCCCCCATTCGACTGGGCGGAAAGCTTGTCGAATCCTAGGGCGCTGATTCCCAGGGCGCCCGCTGCGCTCGCGGCGGCGGTCTTGAGAAAATCGCGGCGCTTGGGGGGTAGATTTGCAGGCATGGTCGTGTCCCCTTCTAGCTTCTTTGCTTGCGACGGTTGCGGCGAGCGCCCAACACCAGCAGAACACCGAGGACGAAGGCCGCCGTGTCCGACAGTCGGCTGGCCCGGCTTCCCAGTCGGCACGAGCAGCCGGCGTTATCCGTAGTTCCGGACACTGGCAATGTACCGCCTGTGGACGCGGCAACAGAACTCCCCCCGGCGCCGATACTGCCCCCCGAGGCGCCGTTGCCGCCCGATGCCGGTGCGCCTCCCGAGGCCGCGTTCCCCTTTGAACCTCCGCTGGCGGCCGGGCTCGTGTTTCCACCTGAACTGGTGTTGCCACCCTGGTCGGCAGTCCCGCCGGTGATAGGGCTCCCACCTGTGCCAGCGCTGCCACCCGCGCCGGTGCTCCCCCCGGTGCTCTTGGCGCCGCCCGCACCACTTGTGCCCCCCGCGCCCCCAGTGGCAGCCACGCCGCCATCTTTGGTAACGACCACAGGGGCGTCGCCGGTCACGACGCTGGCGTCTTTGGGTGGTGTCACGCCGGAATCCTTGGGCGGCGTCACGCCGGAATCCTTGGGCGGGACCACGCCCCCGTCAGGACCGGCAATGGGCGGACCGGGCAAAGCCGGGGCCTCGGTGCGAAACGGCGAAGAAGGGATCGCCGGCGTGGCCTTATTGAAAAGGCTAGCCGTGGGATTGCCCGCCCAACAATAGTGCACATTCTTCGGCGCCGTGACTGAGGCTGCCGAGACAAGAATCGTCGAGTCGGGTTGAATGACCGCGGTTGCAGTCACAAAATTGCCGTCGGCGCCGGCGATCTCAAACCCGGTGGCGGTGTCTCCCTTGAAGGCCACCCCAGCTTCGGTGTGCGTGAAATACAGACGTATCGAGCTGCCTTCAACGGCCATGTGATCATAAAGCGGCCCGTAGGCAGCGACGTCTTGTCCGTAGGTGACTGATTCCGCCACCAAACCCAGGCGCAGGCCTACATCCTGTTTGTCCGCAGGATGCACATAGGTCGGGTTACCAATGTCGATGAGAACGGCCAACCCCGTGTTGGGAAGATATTGGGTCGTCTGCAACTGTGCCTCGCGCAGGACGGGCCAGCCGGAACTGGAAACGCTGTAATTGGGGAGCTGGGTGATAATGAAGGTGAAGTCCTGCCCCCAAGCCTTGCGCCAGGAGGTCACTTGTCCGATCTGGAGGTCGCGGTAGGCATTCCAAGTGACTGATTCACCCTGATACCAGATGACGCCACGAATGGCGTAGGGAATCAAAGGCGCAATCTGGCCGTTGTAGCAAATGTAGGGATTGTGCTGGTTGGTGTAGTCGGGGTTTGCCTCGAACTGCGCAAGCTGGGTCGCGACCGACGGGATGGCCTGGAGCGACTCTTTGGACATCCAGCACTGCAGGCAACTGGCGCCGAAAGAGCCAAGGACGAAGCCGATGGCCACACCTGGCATGGTTTTGGCCAGCTCGCGCGAAAAGAAGTAGCCGGCGGCGGAGAAGTTCGACACGGTCTGAGGCGAGGTCACCGACCATGAAGTCTTGACCGCCGAAGCCTCGCGCGGCGTGGCCGACGGATTCCAAGGGATATTTGCGAAACGAATGAGCGGGTAGTTGGCGGCAGCGATTTCCGCCGCTTCATTGTTCAGTACGCAGCCGGCAAATGTGCAGTGAACCCGGAAGTCCATGTTGGACTGGCCGGAGCCGATCCAGACCTCCCCCACATAGACGTCGGCCACAGTCACGGTTGACGAGCCGGTCACGGTCATCGAGAAAGGTCCACCGGCGTCTTGGGCCGGGACACGCACGGTCCATTTCCCGTCGGAGCCGGTAGTGGCCGTGGCTTGCTGCGTACCGAGCTTGACGGTGATGCTTTGGTTGGCTGTGTCCGTGCCCCAGATCGGCACCGCCATATTGCGTTGAACCACCATGTGATCGCTGAACAAGCTAGGCAGGGTCACGGCGGCTGCGGCCGGGGTGCTCGCGAACAGGCACGCCAAGGCCGTGGCGAGAACGAACAAGCCTCGCGCCAAGGTTTTCATATCCTTGTGCGCCGTTCTTTGAGTCTGCATGAATTGCCTCCGCTCGGTAGATGTGTGGCTGATGAGTTCATTGCCGGGCTGCGTCCGGCCTGTCGTGGTGCAGAAATCCTTGAACATTCTGGTAGTTAAGGTGCCCAAGCCACGGCAATTCGGGTCTAGCAAAATTGCGCGGCCGCGCCTTTCTGCCAACCCCCGGTGAATTCCGCAGGCGGCCAACAATTCTTGCCAGGCGGTGCGATTTCCAAACCCGATTCTGAGAGACCCTGCCCCTGGTATCTTTGAAGCGGCGTAGACCGCCGACGGCACCACGGGGAAGACGACATGCGCACACATCGATCCAACTGGTTCTCGATCGCGGCCCTAACCTTGCCCCTGTTCTTCCTAGGACCGGCGGCCTGCAGCTCCGACACTTCGGTCGGTGGCGCCGCAGGAAACAACGGCACTGGCGGAGAGAGCAGCGGCCCGGCTGGCGCGTCAGGTGGCGCGGACACCGGCGGGGTTTCCAGCACCGGCGGCAGCAGCGGTGCGGCCGGAGCCGGCACTTCGGGCGGCGTGGCAGAAACTGGGGGCGCCGTCACGGGTGGGTCCGGCCCTGCTGGTCAAGGCGGAAGCGGCGGTGTGACTCTGACCGGCGGCAGAGCCGCGACCGGTGGCAGTGCGTCCACCGGTGGAAAAGCTGACGCAGGTGGCTCTGGCGCGGCTGGTGCCCAGGGCGGCGCGGCCGGTGCGACAAGCACAAGCGTCAAGGGCGGCAGCGGCACTGGTGGCTTGGTCAGCGGGGGCGCCGCGGCTGGAGCCGGCGGCAAGACCGGGTTGGGCGGCGCTGGCGGCGCTGGCGGCACGCAGAGCAGCGGAGGCAGCAGCGGAGGCAGCAGCGGAGGCAGTAGCGGAGGCGCCATTGGATCAGGCGGAGCCATCCAGGATCCCGAGGATCTCAAGCGAATCTTCGCCGAATACAGATTTGGCATGTTCCTCCACTTCGGAATGAACACGTTTTCCAACGACGGGGCCAAAGACCTGCCCAACCAGGATCCATCCCTGTTCAATCCAACCAATCTCGACCCAGGCCAATGGATCGATGCGGCTGTGTCGGCCAAGATGAAGTTCGCCGTTCTCACGACCAAGCACCACGATGGCTTCCTGCTCTGGGACTCGGCGACCACTGACTACGATGTCGGCAATGCCAAGGTCCCGGCAGCCGGCCACAAAGACGTGGTCAAGTTGTTCGTCGACGCCTGCCGGGCCCGCGGGGTTGCGCCAGGCCTGTACTTCTCGATTCAGGACCGCTCCACGCCCGGCTTGGGCGCCAGTGGCTGGACCGTCACCAACGAACGCATGCCGCAGGCCCAGATCGACTACGTCAAGGCGCAGATCAAAGAACTGCTGACCAACTACGGCTACATTCCGTTCTTCGTGACCGATGGCTGGGCCTGGTCCATGGGCATGACCATCATGCCTTACCAGGATCTGCGCGAATACATGTACCAACTCAGCCCCAACACGCTCTTCTGCGAGCACCAGGGTCAGCAGATCCCGTGGCACGACGACATCGTCTACTACGAGGAACCCAAGGGTGGGGCCTTTTCCCCGGCCGGCAACATCCTGGCTTCGTGGCAGAGCCAAAAGATGGGACATGCCTGGTTCTGGACGCCGCCTGATGCGGGAGACTCGGGGCCGGCCGTCTCGGACTACGTGACAAAGCACCTGGCTGACCTGGAGCCCAAGTACACCAACTACGCGCCGGATTTCGGCCCCAATCGCCAGGGTTTGCTCGAACCGGCCATTGTCGCCCAGCTGAAGGCGGTGGGCGCCGCATGGTCGCCCAACACGGCGCGCCCGCCCTTGCCCACGCAACCCCCCCATCTCAATCACGTGATCACCGCGGTCAACGCGACGGCTAGCAGCAGCGCATCGGGATCCAAAGCCGTCAACGCAATCGATGGCATCAATGACGGCGGATTCACCACCTACTACACCGAGACGGTCTGGCAGTCAGCGGCGGCGGCCCCACAGTCCCTGACGATCGATCTCGGCAAAACCTACAGTGGCATCGACATGCTCAGCTACCAGCCGCCCCAAATCGCGCCCCAGCAAGCCAGCAAGGACACCACGGGACGGATCACAGGGTACACCATCTCCTACAGCACCGACGGCACGACCTTCTCACCCACGACTCTCAAGACCGGATACGACGGCACGTGGAAGTGGAGCGACTCGCAGCTTGCTGGCTGGGCGTCGACGGAATTTGAAGCCGTCACCGCGCGATACGTGAAGTTCGAAGCCACGTCCGCCACCGGCAGCAACGTCAAGATCAACGAAGTGGACGTGGGCGGGCGGTTGACGTCACCCGTCGCAAAATAGGACGCCGCAGGACAGACGATGAACGCGCTCAATATGATTTCGGTCGGCGATGAGACACGGAAAGGGCCGTCGCGGCGGCGACTGCAACTTGCGCCCGCCGAAGCGCGTTTGACATGGAACCCCAAGATCGATCACACTTCATTGGTGTCGCTCGCCGAGGACAGCACGCTCCTCCCCACCTTGCATCGCAGCCGCGATGGGGTCGAGGGGGACGGACATGGGCCTCTGACCGCGCTTGCCAAAGAAGCGCTTGGTAATGACCCGGACAAGGTTCGCAAGTTCCTCGATGCCATTGCCCCCACGGTTCGGCGCACCTGCCGGGGCGTTCTGGGCCACACCCATCCCGACCTGGAAGACGCCGTCCAAGAATCCCTGGTGGATCTGGTTCGGGCGCTTCCCCACTATCGTTTTGAGGCGGATGTATCGCGCTACGCTGCGAAGATCGCCCTGCGCGTGGCCATCGCCGAGCGCAAGAAGGGCCGCGCCCGCGCCCAAAACCTGAACCTCTTCGAGCACAATGGTGGGACTCGAAATCCGTCGCTGGATTCGACTGGTGTGGTCGCCGAGGTTGAGTGCTCCTGGCTCGTCAGCCTGATTGTCCAGAAGCTAAAACGGGTGCAGACCGAAGCGGTTCTTTTGCGATTCTTTCTCGGATGCTCGGTGGAAGAGATCGCGTCCATTACCGGCGTTCCGCTCAACACCGCCAAGACCCGACTTCGTACCGGGAAGGACAATCTGCGGCGCTTCCTTGAAAAACGGGGCTATTCACCCGAGACAGTGGGGGTGTTCCGATGAATCGCGACATGCATCCAGAAGCAGATCTGGACCTGGCGCTCAATGGCATCCTGCCGGCGGCGCAGCGCGTGGAGCTGAACGCGCACCTGGCGGCCTGCGGGGCCTGCTCGGTGCACATGGTGACGGCGCGAGGCGTCCGGCAAACCCTGGCGGCGCAGCCGTGGGACGAGCAACTGGATCGCCAGGTGGTGAACAAGGCCATGGCGCAGCTCTTCCCGGTCCGGTCTGCCAAGCTCTGGTACCGCAGGGGTTTCCGACTGGCATCCGCTGTGTCGGTATTGCTCTTGGCTGCTGGCGTGGCTGGGGCCGCACTCTGGCGCTCGCACCGACCGATTTCGCTCCCATTGCCGCTCGCGCAACCAGCCGACAAGGTGGTCGAGGTTCCTGCACCTCGCAGTGTGGCCGAGCCCAGCCTCGCCGTCGAACCCGCCGCCCCGGCTGACGAGCCGCAATTGCAGCGCACGCCGCGGGCACAACCAACAGCGGCCGCGCTGTTCGCGCAAGCGGTCGCGCTGCGTGGCGAGGGCAAGGTCGACGCGGCCATTGCGACTCATCAGAGGCTGCAACGACTGTATCCAGGGGCGCGCGAGACGCGGGTGTCGTTTGCTCTCGCCGGACGCCTGCTGCTTGAAAAGCGCTCACCAGAACTGGCATTGGCCCAATTCGACCAGTACTTGTCCAGGCCCGGGGACATTGCGGAAGAGGCATTGGTGGGACGCGCGACAGCGCTGGGACGTCTCGGCCGAACTTCCGCAGAGGTTGCGGCTTGGCAAGAGGTGCTGGCCCGTCACCCGGGATCCGTCTGGGCGACCCAAGCCAAGAGTCGGCTGGCTGCCCTGGCCGCCAAGCCCGCGGCAGATCCCACGCCCAGCCGCTGACAGCCAAAACGTGATCCGAACGCGAAACAGTTCGAGCGGCGGACGACAGAGCACACCACCGGAGCGTCACAAGTCTGAGGGACATCGATTGGCGCCGCGGCTGCTCGTTCTTGCCCTGTCCGGCGTGGCCGTATTGCTGAGCGCGCAGCCGCTTCACGCCCTGCCGCCCTCACGCGGCGAGGTGAACGTCGTGATCGCGGGCAGCGACCACTCATTCGCGGCCATAGCAAAATCGCTGACCGAGGCGATGACCTTCATCTCTGTGACCGCACAGTTTGAGAGAACGGTCGCAATCGACCCACACAGCATTCCGGACAAACACCCGACTGCGCAGCCGCTCTTTGCCCGTTTGTGGGTAGACGCGATGGCGTCGCTTGAGATCACGCTGTACATCACAGACGCCAGCGCCGAGCGCGTCTTTGTTCGCCACATAGGTTTGGACCATGGCCTGGACACCGTGGCGGTCGAGAGCCTGGCTCTGGTGACCCAAAGCTCGCTTGAGGCCCTGTTGGCCGGGCAGCGCATCGGCATGAGCCGCGATGACTATGAACATTCGCTTGAAGCGGCTCCAGCCTCGGCCCGCGCTCCAGCCAAGCCCGTGGCGCCCGCCCCCCAACTCCCCGAGGTCGAGTCGATCGTACTTCAGCCGTCGCGCTGGCAACTGGCGGCCGGCTATCAGCTAGAGGCGTGGGATGGCGCAACGGCTCGCCATGAAGCGGCCATCGGCATTTCCTACGAACGCTGGGCGCTGCGCTGTGGTGCGGACCTGTTCACAACTTGGCCGGTCCAGTTTCACAGCGGCGAATCGGGCGCGGAGTTGTTTTCCAACGGGTTCCGCGTGCAGATATCGCGCCCGGTGACGCTGCCGCGACAGTTTCACTTCGTCCCCGGCCTTGGCTTTGGAATTGAGTTCAGTCGCATCCGTCCAGAATTGAGCAGCCCGGACGCCCAGCCGGCGTCGCCGTACTTCGCAGTGGACCCGACCCTGCGCGCGGTTCTCGGAATCGAGCGGTCCTTCGGCCGCTGGTCGCTGCGCGGTGTCCTGGGCCTGGATTTCGCGCTCCGTCCGGTTCGCTACGTGGTCACCCGCCAGTCAGAAACCGATGTGGTGCGCACCCCCTGGCGAGAGCGACCCTTTGGCGCCATCGTCGTGGCCGCGGGACTCTAGCGGAAGGCTTCGTAGATCCTGGAGGGACCGCCGCGCGAATCGAACACGATGTGCTTTCCGTCGTCCGACAGCCAGGGATCAGCAGCGTTGCCGAGGACGTCGAATTCGATGGCCCGTTCTGGGGTCGAAAAGGACTCCGCTGCCGAGCCGCGCGTGGCATGAAAAAGCCAGTTCAACCCGCCCGAGCGTCGCGAGGCAAACACGATGCTGTTTCCCCCTCGGTACACCGCCGGATCCCAGTCGTAGGAAGGGGAATTCAACGTCGTAAGTGCGGTGGGTGGACCCCACGGGTCAGCGGTTGACTGGCGGGTCGTTGCGTAGAGATCCCAGTCAGTCCCGTTTTGCTGAGAAGCAAACACCATCATCAATTGATCCTTCTGCAGCGAGGGCGATATGTCCGCGGTTCCCCCGGGAAAGTCAGTCACCGGCACCGGCGGCGACCAGGCATCGGAACGCGTCGCCCGGTGTGATACCCAAAGATGCTCGCCCGCGAGCATACCCGTGGGGCGGCCGGGGCGGTCGCTCGCGAGGTAGATGGTCAGCCCGTCGGCCGAAACCTCCGGGGTTTCGTCCAGGGAGTCGCTCGACAGCTCGTCGACCCTGGCCGGCGTGCCCCAGACAGGTGGGCTGCTGCTCGTTTGTCGCACCAGCCAAATGTCATAGTCGGTGTTGGGATTCGACGAAAAGTAGAGCTCCAGCTCATCGGCAGTCAGGGTCGGATCCGCCTGGCTCGCACCGGAATTTTGGAACGCCGGGTGGAGTTTTGGTGGCGAAAAGGGAAGCCAAGTTTCCGGCCCCGGGCCCGCCTCGCCGGCCAACGCATCGTGACTGTCTGATGCACCATCGACCGACCTGTCCCCCGGCCTGTCTACCGGCCTGTCGACTGCCAAATCGATGGGTCTGTCCGCCGGCCTATCGACCGGCCTGTCCACCGGCCTATCGACCGGCCTATCGACCGGCACATCCACGGACACATCCACTGGCATGTCGACTGGCATATCGACTGGTACATCGACCGGCCAATCTGGCGGCGCATCCGTCAGAACATCTGCCGCACCGGCATCGCCCTGCGGTCCGGCCAGCCTTCCCAACAAGCGCTGATCCACACTGCACGCGCTCGCCGTCCATACGGCAAGGCAGGCAGGCAGCAGCGAAGACCAGGACTTGCGCAATGTAGGTGCAGCTTAGCCCAGCGCCCGGTGTCCGCCAACACCTGTCACCCTACCACGGGACCGGCCTTCCCCCGTCGCGGCTTTCCGGCGGCTTGCGATGGTGGCCCAATGACTCGCCGGCGCGGCAGGTAGTCTTCGCGCACCGGCGAGAACACCTCGATGGCCACCGAATCCTCGAGAATGGCGACGCCATGCTGGATGTCGCCGGGGATGGACCAGCTATCACCGGGCCGGGCGTCAACGGTACGACGGCCGATGGTGAGACGGACGTGACCGCTGACCAGGTACCCGGTTTGTTCTGCTGGGTGCGCATGTCTCGGCAGCGCGCTGCCCTTGCCCATGCGAAACTCAGTCAACAGGGTGCGGTCACCGTAGACCAACGTCTTGCGTTCAATCCCCGGCAGGGCCAGCCGGTATCCACGCGGGCTCGCCTTGCGAATCATGGCTGAACGATAGCACTACTGATTTCTACGCAGAAGATGCAAACTGGCCAAAGGCATTCCCAAGGGAGATTCCGATGCGATCGAAGAGACTCGTGCAAATTGGCGGCGCGATCAATTTCTTGTTTGTCGTATTCCATTTGGCGTTCTGGAAGATATTCGACTGGCCACAGGGTCTGGCGTCTCTGTCGATTGACAATCGCGCGATTATGCAGGTCTTCAATGTTCAGACAGCCTATGTGTTGGCTGTGTTCGCCGCGCTGTCATTCGCAGCTCCTGACACAATCAGCACTACGAAGCTTGGACGGTCAATTGGCTTGGCCATCGCCGGCTTCTGGATTATCCGCGCGGCAAACCAGGCCGTCTTCTGGAGCATGTCTGTCGCTGCGTCCTGGGTGCTTGTGGCCATCTTTCTTGGCACAGCAATTCTGTACGTCGTCCCAGCGCTGAAATTGGGTCGACCGGCGCGAACGGAACAGGGGTGACGCCGATGAAGGCAACCCCGGGCGTCTCGCTCCCTTCTTCCGCCTTTTCAAACCAGAATGATGGAATCGACGTAGGCGATCACCGGAGGTGCCTGTCCTCGAGCAGCAGGGCCACGGGGTCACGGCGCAGCTTGAGTGGAGCCAGTGGGCGGAAGTCTTTCGGCTTGCGTGATCGCGGCATGGGCTGCCGCATGGGAGGGCTGACCGCGCCGTTCGGGCAGGGAACGATCTGGGCGATAGGCGTGTCTCGATCCAACACGATCAAAGGATGCCCGCGCCGCACGGACCGCAGATGCTCGCTCAGATGACTCTTCAACTCTGCCACGCGAACAGACTTCATGACCTGAAGATAGTAATAAGTGACCATGTCTGCAAGACGCAAGCAGTCGGCTTGTCACTCTGCCAGCAGGCCGGTGGGGCCGATGCGCGTTCGGCTGATGGCACAATCATCGACATAAAGAACCGCCGGCTCGGGGCTCAGGTTGTAGCCCACGCTCACCACGTCCCACGCGAGCCACCCATCCAACCCGGTACTTTCACGTGTATCCATGATCTCCTGACCATCAAGCCACAGTGTGAACCGGCCGTCGGCGGCGTTGCGATAGAAGACCTCGATCTGAAACCAGTCTTTGCCGACAGAAAGCTTCGGCTGCTCTTTCACCGTGTTCAACAGCGGCAGGTCATGCCCGGAGCCGCCGTCACTGCCGGCGTTGTGATCGTATACCCGCAATGACATCACGCCGCTCTTCTGGCTAGTTAGATTCACATCAAACAGCTCAGCCCCGGTCGTCGGATCGCTGGGATTGTGGTAGCGAAACTTCATAATCACCCAATAGAGCCCAACAGAGATGCTCTGCGGCAAATAGTACCAGGCACTGTAATACGCCTCTGTGGGCGCATTCCCATCGCGCACCAGGCTCGCACCCAAGCCCTGGGTATTGTTCGCCGTGCCGGAGACAGTCAGCTTCGCCGAGTAATTACCGGGCTGGCGCGAGACGTCGCTCGAAACCTCAATGGCATTCGGCGAAGGCGGGCTAGGCACGTTCTTCCACTCGTCGAAGTTGCCGCCCTCGAAACGCGAGGTCCACAGGATGTCAGAGCCGACATCCAAATCCCGGCCACAGCCCGCGACCAACGCCGCGCACGCCGCGAACACGAACAGAAAGAGTCTTCCGACTGTCGTGTGGCGTTTCATCAGATCCCCCAAGATACACCGGCGCAAACGCCAATCCAGACACGAGGCGTCTGCCCGGCCACCCCCTGCGGCAGCGCAGACACCGAGGGTGGATCGGGAAACAACTCGGCCTGCAGCGATACGAAGGGCGTGAACCCAGCCGGCCGCGCGAGACGCGCCCCCAGGCTGGCACGGCCGCCGAGTTCCATGCCGGTCCGCGATTTCGACGTGGCCAGATCGAGCGCCCGCTCTGACAGCACCGCCAGCACCAAACCAAGCTCGCCGTACAAAGCGATCCACGCGCCAGTCAAAGTCGCACGCACCCCGAGATCCACAGGCAGCCGCCACTGCCAAAGGCGAAGGCCGCCGATCCTCGTCTGCGCGGGCCAGAGCGCAGTCACGCCCACGACCGGAACAATCCGACCACGCCCGAGCGCGAGCCGAAGTGAGCCTCCCCAGTGAGTCGCGCTCTCCTCGACCTCCAATCCTGTGACCAGGGCTGGACCAAGTTCCAGACGGACGAACGGATTGGGTTGGATTGCGGCAGGGGGCTTGGCCTCGACAGGGACAGGCGGCGCCAGTGTGGGTGTGGGTGCGCATGGTGGCTGGTCACAGGAGGGGCCACTCAACAACGCGGTCGGGTCGACGATGAGCGCAGCGAAAAGCGCCGCGACCTTGGCCCGGCGCGCGCAGTCACGAGCCTCATCACGATATTCGCGAGTCTTGTCGAGGACCGAGACACGAAACATCGCGCCCGTGTCTTCAATCTGAACGGACGCGGTCTTGGATCCCCGCAGGCGCGAGACCAGATGCTCGGGCGGAACGAGAGTCACAAGCTCTTGCCAAACGGCGTTCGGCAGGGGGCAAAGGCTTACACCAGCGACGGGATCAGGCGGCGAAGTGGCCGTTTCGCTTGGCGACACCGCCGGAGCCTCCTGCGCCTCATCGGCAGCATACGCAGGCACAGCCATCGCAAGTAGGATGCCTGCGATAACGCATGGCTGCTGGTGCCAGTTTGCCCGCACGCCAAGACGATATCCGAACCTGGCTTCGCGGGTCGAGTCATTCTGCTCCATCAGCGAAACGAACCCATCTTATCCGTGAAGCAATCGCGTCCCGCACGCCCTACATGAGTTAAGTGCAGTCTGTAGTATCCTTCAACATTCCGATGAGCCAAGCATGTCTCCACGACACCGGGCACGGGCGACACACGTCCGGCGGTGGCGGATTTGAGGGCATCTACCACGAGTGGTTCCACGAGGTGGGCTGCTGGATTCGCGCGCTGGGCGGCCCGGATGCCGACCGCGACGATATCGCACAGGAAGTCTTTCTGGTGGTCCGCCGCCGCCTGCACACCTTTGACGGCGCCAACTTGGCGGGCTGGCTCTATCGCATTACCCAGCGGCAGGTGCGCGACTTTCGCCGGCGCACTTGGATCAAACACATTTTCACTGGGCGCCGCCTGGATGAACCAGACACCTTGGCTCACGCCAGCCAAGGCCCGGCCGCCGCGCTGGAACGAAAAGAGAACCAGCGCGTTTTGTACGGAATCCTCGGCAAGATCCGTGAAGCTCGGCGTGCCGCCTTCATCCTTTTTGAAATAGAGGGACTCTCGGGCGAGGAGATTGCGCAAATTCAGGGAGTTCCACTGAACACGGTTTGGACTCGGCTTCATCACGCCCGCAAAGACTTCTTTGCTCTCGCGGCCAAGCAGCACCGGTCTGCGGCCGCGCGCGAACAGGGACGTGAGTCGAGCACGACAGGGAGAGCAGGATCATGACGTCGCGACAAGAACCCCCGCCCACGGACCCTCGCGCCTTGCAACAGGATCCCGTGCGGCTGTGCGCGGAAGCAGACAGCCACAGGGATCCCTCGGCCGCATGGGGCCTGTCTTTGCTTCGCGAGGCTGCCCCGTATCAGACGCCCGCCGGACGCAAAGAGCGCGTGTGGCTGGCCCTGCCGCCGGTTCGGTCGTATCGCCCGGCGCGGCTGCGCTTTGCCTTGGCGGCGATTGCATTGCTCGTGTCGGGCATCATGGCCAGTGCGGCGCTGGCGCAATGGCCGGCTTGGCTGGCGGGCGTGCTCGATCGCATGGGTCCCAGTTCGGCGCCGCCCGCGCCAACTACCAGACCGGCACAGAAGGCGCCCGCGGAAAGGCCAGCCGAGCCGCTCCTAGCGCCCCTGCCCGCCCCGGCGCCCGCGGCTCCGTCGCTCCCGTCGCCCGTCGAAGAAACACCTGCGCGACCGAAGCGCGCGACCAAACCCGCGTCGCCCGACAACATGGGACCGCTGCTCGAAGCCATGCGTGCCTTGCGGGTTGAGCACAATGCCCTTCGTGCCCGCGGACTTTTAACCAACTACCTCGATCGCCATCCCAAAGACGCCCTGTCCGAGGAAGCCTTGGTCATGTTGATCGAGGCAGCCGCCGCCCACGACGACAGCGATGCCCCGGCCCTGGCGGCCCGCTACCTCACGCTCTATCCGCATGGACCATTCCGCGGAATGGTTGAGCGAATGCTGGCTGCTACGAAGAAGGGCCCGTAGTCGACTTGGGTTTTCGCTGGCGGCGGATGAACAGACCGGCCGGCGCAACGGTCGGCAGCGATGGCCACGAGATGCCCGAGTGAATTCGCTCACAAAATGAGCATCTCAGCCCCTTCGAGGCCACCAAGCGGCGGCGCCTCACAGTCCTATGCAGGCCGGCAGGGCTTCCGCGGTGTAGGCCAGACTCCTGAGGTCGTCGGCCAGGCGCTGGATGCCCGCAGGAATGGGCTGACACGAATTCATGTCGGGTGAAGGACATGGACTCCCGACCAGGATGTTTCCCGCGCTGGCCGGCGTCGTGATCGACCACACAGCCCCGTCAACCGGCCGCTGGTCAACGCCATAGACATGCGAAGTCGTGAGCCCAAAGGCGAACTGAACATCGGCGTCGGTCAGATCCTGGGCAATCGTGGAAATAGATACAATTCCCGATGCGCCGCAGGCCGGGAGGGTTGGCGAACACGTGCGGAGGATTCCCATGCTGTTGTTGTAGATGCGAGTCACGGTCAGCTGGCCTGCGGTGTCCAACGTGAAACTGTCTTGATAGGAAACCTTGCCGCCGTTGGAGCCGAAGGCCAGCATGGAAGTCAGGGAGCAGACGAGCGTGGGGGCGTCGGCAGTAAAGCCGGCGTCGGGAATGCCCGTGCAGGGCCCGATCTTCCCTGATGACGGCGCTGAGGCGTAGACGATGGTGATGGAATTGGCTGAGCTTTGTTGGCTCCGGACAGCGAGGATCGTCTGTCCGTCGCATCCGCACATTCCCGCTGGCGTCAGACAGGCACCATTCTGGCAATCGCTCTGTACGCACACACCCTTGGCCGCGCATCCGTCGGCAACAGCATAGCCACAGCTCAAAACCGCAGGACAATCGCCGTCTCTCACACAGGCGGCTGCGCCTGCGTCTGGCTGGACGATGTTCGGGGAATAGGGGTAGATCTCAGATTCGGGTATGCCGAGATCCTTCGCGAGCTGGCTCCAATAGGCATAGTCCGGGGAGCGCAAACAAGTGCCTGGGACGGACACAGACTGGCAGCCGCTCGGGTCGGCTACAACCGTCAGTGTGCCTCCGTTGGCCAGGCTGAAGGTGAGCTGGTAGAGGACACCCCAGTCGACTGGACATGAGTGGGTCACCGGTTGGGCCGCTGGCAACGCGAGTGTAGCCTGGTACGCGTCCCGAGCTTTGGTCGCATCGGTCACCGTGACCTGGATCGGAAACGGGAGATTCAACGGGATTGTACTGGACGTGCCGAAACTGAACCCGGTCACTTCGTCGACGGCTGGAGGTGGATCTCCAGGTAGGACCGTGCAGTTCCCCGATCCAGTCGTACCACCACTTCCGCCGGTGCCGAAGGCGCCGCCTGTGACGGCGCCTGCAGAGCCGCCCGCGCCCGCGTCGGGGTCACAGTCGGGGATAGGGCAGCCACAGAGATTGGGCCTTGGTTGCCCAGCTGGGACACAGGGTCCCGCGATGCATTCCGTGACGAGACACGTACTCGTTCCACTCGCGCCGGCGCCAGCACTACTCATTCCGCCAGTCATGACCCCGCCGGCATTGCTAGTGCCGCCGACACCGCCTGCGCGGCCTCCCTGGGCCGAGCCGCCAGAGCCTGCAGTTCCCCCTTCAGGCTTCAAGCCCGAACGACTACTACACGCCGATCCCAACAAAACCGTCACAGACAGGGCGACGACACCGACAGAGACTCTGAACATGGAATCCTCCAGGTGGTCAACGAGCCAGCAATCTGCGTGCCGACGCCGGCGCCCCTGTTGCCGGACCCATCGCCTCGCAACGATGCGGACATCGGTGTCCGGCGAGCTCAGAATTCTGAGCCGGCGACGCAAGCAACGCAACGCGCGTTCAGAATACTGAGACCACCAAGGCGGCTGGATCAGGGTGCGTCGTCGCGCCGCCTGCTCCAGGGTGCCCCCCCCGGGACCATAGGCATTAACCAAATTCCTCCGCGAGATGTTGCTGAAACTTGACGGCGCTGCGTAGACGCTTGTGCGGGACTTCGCGTTAAACGTGGTCAAGGAATGCCTGCGGGAGGCTGGGAAGATAGCCTGCACTCTGTCACCTAGAACCTGTGCCCGGCCCCCATACCCGGCCTGCCAACGCAATGCTTTCCAAAGAAAGCGGGTCTGTTGGCGATCGGGCCGTGGCTGCGTAGGATGCCTGTTCGATGCGCTGTCTTGGCTTGTTCCTGACTGCCGCAGTCCTGGTCTGCGTGACCGGCTGTGGGCGGACGAACCTCAATGCTCTGATTTCTGGGGAGGGAGGCGCGGTGTCCCTCGCTGGCGTCACAGTCGATAGCGACACCCCACCAACTGGAGGCGTGGCGAGCACAGGCGGATCGATTTCTGCGTTCGACGCATCCACGCGCGCGCTGGACACTTGCGCGATCGCTGCCGACTGCACCATGTGCATCTGGGAAACAGCGCCCACAAACTCGGCCCAATGCACGGGGTCCTACTACTGCGCTGGGATCCCATTGACCAAGAGCAAGTGTGAGACAAATCAGGCTGCCTGGAATTCGTACTGCCCGAATCAGGCTCCTGAACATGCCCGCAGGCCATGCATGGGCTGCCCGTGCGACGGCGGGATCTGTCTTCCGCTTGCCTGCGTTGACGGACGATGCCTTGTCTCGAGGTGCCCCACGCCATGAAGGCACCTCGGAGCTACCGACCGGCTACAAACGCGGGATCGGGAAGCGGACGCCGGGTCTTGCGAGGAGGTAGCTCGCATGCCTGGGGGGGCCGGCACCCTGACCCGGGAGGTCTCTCGGTCAGTAGTACAGCTCCGCACTGGTCAGTGCCGTGGAGTTTCCGTAGTTGCTGGGCCCATATCCACCGGCGACCAGAACGCGGCCGTCAAGCAGGCGCGTCGCCGTGTGCCCGCTTCTCGACTGGAGCAAGGAAGTTGCGGCGGTGAAGGTCCCGGATGCCCGATTGTACAGCTCCGCGGTCCCCCCGATGACGAGCACCGTGCCGTCAGACAATAGCGTCGTCCCCGCGTGACTGGAGCGGTTCGCCGCTTTTCCCCGTGGTAGTCTGGGTCGGTGAACCTGGTTACCGAGATCCACGCCGTGTGCGCCACGCTGGTGCGCTCGCGAGTCACCTCGGTCGGCGGTGACTGGCTTCCCTTCCTTTGCTTTGAGTCGGCGGGAATGTAAAGAACAGCGAGCTTTTCGTCAGTGTGCTCGAAAGACTCGAATCGCCGCGGAGACACAATGCAATTCAAACGTCCGAACCCTGCCCTGGTCGAACTATTCCAGAAACTGCTGCCCGCGACTGGTGGAAACGGCCGCACCATGTTCGGCTGCCCCTGCGGCTTCCTGGGCGGCAACATGTTCATGGGCCTGTTCGGGGACCAACTGTTTCTGCGCCTCGCCGAGCCCCATCGCACGCAACTTTTGGCCGAAGAAGGCGCGGAGCCATTCGATCCCATGGGCGGCCGTCCCATGCGCGAATACGTCGTGGTGCCTCAGGCTTGGCTTGAAGGCGATGCCGACGATGACCTGCGTACGTGGATCGCCAAGTCCGTCCGCTACGCGAAGACGTTGCCCCCGAAGGCCGCGAAGGCCGCAGGCAAGAAGAAGGCACGGCCAAGCACGGGCAGGCGGTAATCGGGCCGCACCTTCGTGCGGAATGTCTCCGCACACAGCGCGGCTGTCATCCCTTGTTCAAGGCTGTATTTCGCGCACGCTGCCCTTCTTGTATTGCAGGCCGTCGGTGCCTACGCCATCGCTGCGGAAATAGACGGTGATATTGGGCTTGCCCGTCTCCGAGCCATCGCGCGTCGCCGCCGCGGTCAATTTGGCCGCCGGGTCGACTCCCGACTTGCATGCATTGCCGCCCACGCCGAAGTTGGTGCCATCATCTTCCAGCTCGTTCAGCTTCACCCAGTTGCCACCGTTTTGACCGTCGCTCTCGTCGATGTAGAGTTCAAGCTTCACATTGCCGTTGGGCAAATCGTAGATGAGCGACTTGTAGCCAATCCAAATGTTTTTTGGCATCCCGCCGCTCCAGTAGGTCTTGCTTGAAACCGCCACGGAGTTGGGATGGCTTGTCTCTTTTTCGAAATCTATCTTGCCGTCGTAGCGCATGCGCGCGTCGATGCCACGCGTGTCGCACAGATTGACCGTCTCGCTGCCGATGGTGCCGTGGTTGGTGCGGGCCAGAGCCACCAGGCCGCCCCATGCGGTGCTGTTGTCGGCGACGCGCATAAAGTACATCGTGATCTCAACGTTACGCCACTGGTCTGTGTCGGCGGGATCGTGGATGTACATGCGTGGGACGTTGCCCGTGATCTTGAAAATCCCGTCACCTGAGGTCTTGTAGGTGGCGTCACCGTGGTCGGCATCGAACCACGAGTCCTGAGGATCGATGCCCGAGAAGCTGCGCGAGACACCGTTGTTCCACTTCGACAACCAGACCTTGCCACCGGCGAGGGTCGGCTTGAGCATTGTCACACCAAAAGGATCGACCTCTGTGGTTCCACCCACCTCCGCCTGGGTCGTGCCCGA
>Ga0265316_10000368_pt1 | contig 51133 bp, 53 predicted proteins | sample 4522metaG_FD_202092 | JGI IMG/M metagenome (GOLD analysis project Ga0265316, IMG submission 202092) | Rhizosphere microbial communities from Carex aquatilis grown in University of Washington, Seatle, WA, United States - 4-5-22 metaG | ecosystem: Host-associated > Plants > Roots > Rhizosphere >... | reverse complement strand
GCTGGCCTGCCAGGCCTCGATGTGATGGTTCCAGTTGATCCGTGCCGCCATCGCTCACCCTCCGCAAAAATGCAGAGGATGGCGGTTTTGCAAACAAGATCAAAGACGGGGCGGCTGACTGCTTACGATGCACCTCCGGCAGCGGTTGGCTCAGAAGATAGTTGACAGGCTGGTCGCCGGGGTCGGGCGGCAACAGGTTGAAGCCGCTGCGGCTTAACAGGTAGTTGACGGCTTGCTCGACCGTCGTCACATCCGGCGGCAGGCGCACGTCGATGACCGCCAGAAAGGGATCAACCTGCGCGGCTTGTGCGCCGACGGTGGCATAAGAATACCGCCCGGTTTGGACGGTCGGCGCAGGCTCGGACAGTTTGCCAAGCTGATAGGCGGTTGGCCCGGATTCGGCCTGGGCGGGTAAGACATCGGGGGCGCTTTGCCCGACGTTACGCGCCACGCCGTCCGGGCGGGCGGCACAGCCGAAAATAAAAGCGCAGATCAAAGAAACCGCAAGGGGACGCTGTGGGATGGACATCATGGCTCCAATCAATTTTGGAGCCGATGATCCGGGTTTCAGGAGAGGGGAGCCACGAGAAACCTTGGGCGCGGCTTGCAAGGGTTTTTGCGGGCAAGCATTCCCCCGGCTGTGCCATCCTTCCCGCCGACACCCCGGCGTTGCGCCCGGATCGTTTTCAACGTCAACAGCAAACCACAGCCAAATTCATGCCGTTAAGCCGACGGGATTTCCTGAAACTGATTGCCGCCTCCGCTCTAATCGCGCCCCTGCCCTGCCTGTCCGGCCAAGAACCGCCCCGTGCGCTTTGGCTGCAACGGGACAAGGAATGGGGCTTGATCGACATCGAATCCGAGGAAGGACATCGGCAGGCATGTTGGCTGCTGCGCGACACATTGGCGGGCCGCACCGCCTCCGCATCAAAGCGGCTGTTGCAAACCGCAGCCTGGATGCAAGCTTTCTTCGCGGCCTACCAAGTGCATCGGCCCTTCGTCGTGCATTCGGGGTTCCGCACGAAGTTCACCAACGAAACCTGCGGCGGCGCGAAGGCGTCGTTGCACATGCAAGACGAGAGCGGGCATTTTCACGCCATGGACATCCACATGGACGGCATCCCGGTCGATTATCTGGGCCGGCTCGCGGCGCTGGCCCGCCAAGGCGGCGTCGGATTTTACGCCGACCGCCCGCGTGGATTCGTGCATATCGACGACGGGCGAGTAAGGGTTTGGCGGAAATGACCGGAGGAAATCAATCTGCGCGACAACCGCACAGGGGGTGAGGATCAACTATAAGGACTTCCAGATTTACACTACATTCTGTGAAGTTTACCCTCTGACCTCGCCCGGTCATATACTCTAGCTAAATCTATAATTTTAGGGGTAAACGCATCAGTTCCACGGCGACCAAAACATGTCTCCAGCCGATGAAATGGCCGTGGGCTAGAGTGTTGCGCAATTCATGCAGGCTTCGGCAGGGCTGGGGCAGGCGGTCGGGGGAGGCTTTCAGGATTTCACCCAGCGAGGCAAAGACCCAAGGGCTGGCCGGAACGGTCGGGTGGTTTGCAGGATACCAGGGGTTGCCCGACTGGTTGAACTTTCGCATCAAGTCCTCGGCTTCCTCGGACGGCCGGGGGATGCCCGCTCCGGCTTGCAATACCCGGTCGCGGAGGCTTGCTTCGGCTTGCAGGCAGAGGGAGAACAAGGCACGGGCGAGAGGAGCGCAGAAGAGCTCATAACGCCAGCGCCACAGGGCCGGGCAGATCTCGCCCTGTTCGATCAAGGCCGCGCGGCAAACCCAGGGCTGGGGCTTGGCTCCTAGGCTGTAGGGAGGATGCCACCATAGCAGGGGAATGGGCGCGCCCTGCGCCGCATCGGCAGGCTGCGCCTCCAGGCATCCAATCAACGTTGCCCCGGATGCGCGGATTTGTCCGGCCCATTCCTGCGCATGGCGGTTGAACAAGTCTTCCAGCCGCTCATCGTCGCCAATCTCCAGGCCGCGCACGCGCTCCGCCAGCGCCTCGGCCATGGCGGGCGAGCCGCCGGCCTCCCAGGCGATGCGGCAGTGCAGATACCGCGCCCAGCGCTCGCGCTCGCCCAGCGCGTCGTCGAGAACCGCCAGCCCGCTAGGCCATCCCATCCGGAAGTCGAAGCGCTTGGCAAGGCCGACGTTCGCCGCCCGGCTTAACACCAGCACGGCCAGCGGACAGGACGGGTAGCGCTTATGGTAAATGTCCGCAAAGTCTTCAAGGCTCTCCCACCAGTCTACGCGGTCTTCCCCGCTGAGCTCGACCAGGAACAAGCTGCGCTGGCCGCGCAAGTGCCTCGCCAAGCCCTCCGCCGCCGACAGCTTGCCCGCCGACCAGTCCACCCCCAAAGCGCCTAGGCAGGCGCCCATCGGCGTGTCGCCGCCAGCGCCGACTTCCACCGGGATCAAGCGCAGCCGGTCTTGCTCGGCGCTGGCGGCGTGGGCGGCCTGGCGCAACGCTCGCAGCAGCCGATCCTGCGCGCTTGGGGCTGCGGGCCCCAAAACTGCGCAGCTCCCGCCCTCCTCTAGCCAAGGCGAGCCGGACAACCAGTGTTGCAGGCCCTTCGAGCCGGGAAATTGCCAGTGGCTAGTGGCTCCGCAAAGCGTGACGTCAATGCCCAGCATAGCCCCACGCCTTGGCTAGGCGGGCCTCCACCCCGTCCGGCTCGATTTGCGCCTTGCCCTGCGCGTCCAGGCTGAGCAGCCCGGCGTCCACTAGAACCTGCAAGGCCACCTCATCCTCGGCATCGTCATAAGGCGGCTTCACCGGGGGAACCATCGGAGCGCTGTCGTTGCTTAGATCCCAGTTGAGGCAAAAATCCTCGCCAAGCTTGGTGACAAGGCCTTGGTTGGCGATGTGGGCTAGCATCGCCAACAATTCGACCTCCCGCGCCAATAATCGTCCAGAGTCTGACCCGTTACGCAGTTCTTTGGCATAGTTTTTGAATTTATCTTCAAATTGCTGCAAGGCTCCGTCTAGCTCGCTGGCCGTGACTTCGCTGCCATCTACGTGCGCCAACAAAGCGTCGAAATGTTCAAGCAAATAAGGGACGCCTCCTGTCGCTTGGGCAATCCGCCCCACCGCATTGGGATACTTGAAATCCAGCGCCCGCATGTCTTCAAACCACCAGGCTATGCTTGCATCGGTGATGCGCAAAACGGGCACCGGCTCGACCAGCAATGCGCTGGCCTTGTATTGCCGTCTGGCCCAACGCATGGCCTCAATGCCGCTTATCGCTATCTCCGGGCGGGTTGCTTGCTTGGCTAGACGCTCGCACTCTTGAGGATTTTGGCCGCTATGCACGCGCTCGCAGAAACCAAGCCGGTCGGCAACGCCGACTTTCGGGTGATCCAAAGCCTTTAGCCAGCCGCCGCCCACCACCACGAGCTGGCAGGTTTCGACGGTATTTTCGTCATAACAGTAGCGTATGGTTTCCAAGGCGCTTTCCGACAACACGCAGCCTACCCGGCGGCGCACTGGCGCTTGCATCAACGCGTCAATTCGCTGGCGAATTCCCCGCGACAAGTCGGTCTTCTGAGTCAAGACCGGCAGGTAATGGGGGAAGCGCAATCGATAAGCCGGTTCCGCAGCACTGGTCTGGCTCTCTTCGGTGAGCAACTCGCGGGCGATAAAGTCGCGCAAGTTACGCTTGATTTCGGCCTCCGGCGTGGGATCAATGCGCGTCAACCAACTCAGATCCGGCTGGATTTCACGGAGTTTGTCGAGAATCTGCGACGATGCCTCCAGCAATGGGTAGCCGGGAGGCAAGGCCTGCATGACCAATAGCAGTGCGTCAAAGATGACGCTTCCCAGACGGTTACCTTGGAAATTGTTTTGGACGACGGTGCGGATTTCTTCGTTGATATCGGGGTCGTTGAAAGTATCGGCTACATCGTTGTAATCCACGCGAATATGTTCGCCTAAAATATGGGGGGAACGTTGGGTCTCCAGCCGTTTCAGCAGAATTTTGCCGAAACGAATGAGGATGGCCGGCTGGAAGCCGCAGCGGCGCGCTATAAAGCTGGCATGTTCGGCAATGTCAATGCCAATACGTGCCATCGCCCCTTGGATAAATTGCACTGCTTCTTCCTCTTGCAAAGGCCGCAGCCGCAACACATCGCCCGCGTTAGCCCAAACGCCCTCGCGAGTATGGGTGATCCGATATCCCGATAAGATGACTCGCACCCTTGGGAAGTTGTGATCGTCTACTTGTGTCGGCAATTCCTTCATCATTTTGAAACTCAAAGAGTTTTCCCGATCCCGGTCGTAATGTGCCAACTGGCCTTCGACGAACTGGTCGGCTTCGTCCAAAATGATCAGCAAGCTGTCATCCTTCTGGGACTCAATGAACTTGGCGACGAATTTGCTGAAACGTTCGTTTGGCGAAACATTTGTTGTGTTGGAAGGCTCGTCGAGTTGAAACCGCTTCCCCATTTCCCCGATGATGTTTTCGACGATCCAGTTTTCAGAGTCCCCGCCGGCGATGGTAATAAACAGCACATTTAATCGGCTACCTGAAGGCAGTGATGTTTTGTCATAAACCACTTCGACCTGTTTCAGCAAGGCACTCTTGCCCAGTTTACGCCCGGAGAAGACCCGGCTGTAATCTACGGTCTTGGCTAATTTCCAAGCTTCGTCGCGCCGACCAACATACGTTTCTAGCCGCACATGCTGCCCATCCTGGCTAGAGAATGGGGAAGCCCTGTCCAGTTTAAGCTGTTCCATGACAATTTCCAAAAACGGCACAAAGTCATGGCCCAAGCTGTCATCCACCATCACCAGCCGCCAGAAATCGAAATCGTCTACGACAGCAGCACTGATGCCGCGTTGTCTGAAGCCTCGCAAAATCTCACTACGACCAGCCTCGCCAAGTTTTGGGGCGACGAACACAACCAATGCATTTTTGTTTTCGGCGGTTGCCGAGCGTGCGTAATCGGTGACAATCCCGTCACTGCGGCCAGTGGGTGACGATAGCAGCACGATTTCGGAGTAATCGGCTATCTGGGGCAAAAATGTCGGGTTAAGTCCAGCTTCGCGGAACATTTTGCGGATGATTTTGCATTGGATGCGGATTTTGGCCGTATCGAAGCCGCCGCGAATCAGACCATCAGGAATCACTCGTTTGCGCCGAGCCTGGCCTATCCCTTCTTCGCCGCTGACCATCCGGTAGAATAAACGGCGGAGTTTTTGAGTCGTTTGTGGATTGGTGGGCGGGTTGAGCCACATCTGAATCAAGTTTTCAATCTCTCCGCCACATTCTTGGCCGCGTCGCCCCAAATCATTCATCCAACTCTTGGAAAATTCTTGTAGTTGTTCCGCTGTGCGCCAAGGCGTCCTGCGCCATTCGGGGAAAGAAATAGGGGCATCGTCGGGCTGTTGCCCGCCGAGCAAGCCGGGAATTAGGTGCAACCTGCCTTTCGTTATCAACTCCTCTAATATCAGTAAGCGGGAGGGATCAGGGCCATTGGCAGTTTGCCAACGGTAACTGAGCAAGGCGGCATCTCTGGCGGATGCGGCTGCGTTCCGTAAAGCCTGAATCCATTCCCGCAACATAAGGCCTTGGGGCATTCCCTGGCGGGTAATACCTTGGTCGGCCAGCTTCCGGGCTTCCTCGGTAGCCGTTCCCAGGCTAGCGTACAGAGGAAGGTTGAGGCCTTGGCATTGTCTTGCGAAATTAGCGAGTTCTTTGCTGGCTTGGAACACTTCGTCTTCCAATTCAGAGGCGGCCCGTTGGATGCGATCACGGTCGTGGTTTTCCGAAAGGTGGGCGATGCATGCGCTTAGATCGGGGCGGTGCGCTATCGCTTCCATGGCCTGTTGGCAAATTTCAAGCTTTAAGTTGCCGCTAGGCTTTGTCGCGCCGGGGGCAAAATCCGCGTCCGCCAACACCGCCGCCGCCGCCAAGGGCGCACGGAAAACCCGGCAGGCCAGCCCATTGTCAATGAAGCGCGGATCACGTATCACATCGGAGTCAATCTCTCCTATCAACGCGGGATGGTCGCGCAGCCATCGGGCGCTGATGCGCAACAAATGCGTTTCCCGCTTGTCGATAAGCCCCAGCAGCAATTGCCGGCACAGTTCCTCAATCCCTGCCAGGGCACCAGTCTCACGCAAACGTTGGACGGCTTCCACAGGAGGCGGGGTTGCGCCCATGTGGTTGTCAGCCATGCCGTGCAACTGCTCGGCCAGGTCGGCAACCCGGTTGAAGCCCTTTTCCAATTCTTTGGCGCAACGGTCTGCGGTGTGGCGGTCGTTTAGCTTGACTTCCGCCTTGTCCATGATGCGCTCATAATCGGGCTGGAATTTTTTGAGTTTGCCGCGAAGATTTTGCAAGCGTTCAGCCAACACCGTCCCCGATTCGCCCTCGCCCGGCAGCGAATCGCGCAAAGGCTTGACGACTTGCTCGATGAAATCGCTCCAAGCCCTTTGGCAATGGGTTTGCTTGATCTTTCCGCCGGCCGCGCTCCACAGCCCTTTGATGCGTTCCCTTAGCGCTTGACCATGTTCTTGCAATTGCCGCTGCCATTCTTTCCGGCTCGACACGCCGCCTTTTGCCGCTTTCGCCTTAAAGTTTTCCAGGGGCTGGCGGATATTAAGCAAGTTGCAGCGGAGCAGGTATTCGATGACCTGCCGCAGGCTCTGGTCTTGAAAGGCTGCCGTCAACGACTCCAAGTCGTTCAAAGTGATACCCGGATCGTTTGAAGGGCGCACCGCCTCAAGCAGCAACGCCAATTTGAGTCTTGGGGCGTTCTCGCCGGAATGGACGACGCTGGCCAGGTATTGCGCCCTAAACGTGCTCGCTCCGGCGCTGGCCGAGTAAGGCGACTCGCTGACTGCTTCGGCGCAGACCCAGCCGTCTAACAAGGATTCCCGGCCTTGGCCGAGCGCGGCCAGTGCCTGCAAAAACAGGAAGGCCAAGCCGAATTGATGGTGAACCAAAGCGCGGTCTAAGGCTGGCTCAATGCGCTGGACGAACGCGGCGGCATCCTGCCAGGGCACTGGCTCAAGTTGGCCCGAGGGGGCGAGCCAAAATGCGCCACGAAACTCCTCGAATGAGCGCAAATGCCCGTCCAATTCGCTAGGCGGCGGGGGCGGGCTGCCTGCGACCAGAAAAAAGGGCGTCTCCGCACAAGCCTTTTCCTCTGGCGGCGGGTCGTCCAGCGCCATGGTCGGGACGCCTTCCTTGGCGTCGGAGGGTTTATCTGCAGACACCATATTGCCCGGTTCGCCCGCCAGTTCTGGTAAGTCGGAAGTCTTAGGCGTCAAGCTGCCGAGCGGCTTTCGCTTGAACGGAGCTTCGGGAAGGGGATGGATGATGGGTAACCGAAGCCTGGCTGCTGGCGCGAGCCGGGCAGTACTGGGAGGCGGCGGCGCGGGCGAGTCGGCCTGCTGTGGCTGCTCTGAGATTGTTGCCTCTGCGGGGGCTTCCTCTAGCGCATCAACATCGCCACTCAGAAGTGCCCCCGCTGCCACCGGGAGCGGCCCACAGCCCGGTGTCGGCTGCGCTGCCTGCGGATCGTCGGCATTATCTGCTTGGTCGCCGCCCCCATGCTGGCTGCACGGGGACGGCGGGGCTGCTTGGAGGCATTCCTCCTGGCGGCCGCCCATCAATCCTTCATCGGTTGGCGAGGGTGGAATGGCGTCCATTTCCGCCACGAACAAACGCCTTCCGTTGGCGGCCAGCGATACTGTTTGACTGAAGCCAATCCGCACCTGTTCGACCAGCGGCTCCAACGCCGCCTCGTCGAGAGACTCCCCCTCATCGACCAGCTGCGCCAAGGCCCGCAGTGGGCGCATCACCTCCTCCAATTCTTGTTCTGCCGCCCCCCGCGTTAATGCGCTTTGCGCTTCGCCACAACGCCGGTTGATAATAGCCAGGCCGGCAAAATTAGGATCTTTGCGATGGCGCAGCCTCTCCAAACGCTCAATGACCGCCCGGGCTTCTAAAATACTCGCCTGGGCTTTGATAGCGGCGACCAGGCCATCCAGGCTGTGTTCGCTAGGACGCAAGATTTCGGCTAGGCCGGAAAGCGCCGAATTCATTGACTTCCATCTGGCAGTTGCCGCAGATAAATCTGGCAAATAACCAGAATTTAATTGTTTTATGGCACCGTCAAGATAACCGGCAAGATCCTTCATCTGACTGCGTAATGTATTAATTTGAGAAATTACATCAGAATCGAGTAATTCTGTCATGAAAGCGACTCCTTAAATTCCAAATACAGCGGTTTTAATTCAGACCCTACGCCGACTATGAGTTTGCGCACCTTTTCGAGCTTGACGAAATCCGCTGTCTGTTCACGCTTGCCCGCTAACCGTTTAATCCCCCAAACGGGCCATAAAAACTCCGTAATTGACCTATGTCTGGGCGGCTTCCCAAGCGGCCTGGACGCGCCGCATCAGGCTGGGGTGCAACACGCCTAGCTTGGGAATTTGCCCATGAGGCGCATGGGGCGGGGGTTTGAACCACTGGTCGTTGAAGGGAAGTTCGACCACGCTATGGAAATTGAACTTGGTGGGATAGCTCAGCCCTGCCAGCCGGTAGGCCGCAGCGTCCAGGTTGGAAATCAGGAATTCGCCTGAACGGAGTTGGTTGGTCTTCTGGCTGGTGCCGTAGGCCACCAACACATAGCAATGCGGCAGGTGGTCGTCAAACACTTTCACCACCAAAGCGGGCCTAGGCTTAGGCCCCGGCTCCAACTTTGCGTCTTGCGGAAAATGGCACCAGACGATTTCCCCCGCCGCAGGGGATGGCCACCAATGGATGGCCATCAGAACAGGCTGGACGAAACGGATTTCACGCGGCCTTGCGGCTCGGCCTGCCGGATCGCCTCCATCTGCTGCGGGGTCAGCTCGCCGTCGTCGGCCTCGTAGGCGGGCAGCACCTCCGCCGCCAATCTTTTTAGGGCGTAGTGCATGGCTTGGGTTTCCGTCAGCCCCAGGTATTCGGCCAGCCGCGCCAGCGTGGCGCGGCTAATGCCGTTACCCGAGTCGGCGGGCCGGAAGCGGAACAGCAATTGGTCGGGTTTGGCGGTGGCGGTCATGATGTAAGCATCCGATTGAAGATATAAAAAATATATCTATTCCACCGACTTTTGTCAATCCACCACCGTTTGGCCGACTAGGCGTTCATTTACCCGCGCCCTGGGCGCGGATGCGCTCGATCAGCAAACCACGCTCGAACTCCGCCACGGCGGCGATCACCTGCATGGTCTCATGCTGTCCGCTGGGCGGGTCGGATCGGCCCCGCCGGTGCCAGGCGATGCACACGCCCTCAAATTCTAGCCGCTCGACGAATGACGGGAGGAAATCAACCTACCCGACCGCCACACAGGGCGGCGATAGCCGCCGTCGGCAGCCACAGGGTCAGCGGGGAGTCCGGCAAAGGCTCGAACTCGAAGCGCTGGTAATACGCCTTGGCTTTTTCGTGCTTGGCATCGACGATCACGCCGGCCATGCCGATCTCACCGGCCAGGCGGTGGCAGCGGTACAGGGCGTCGGCCAGCAGCAACTCGCCCAGGCCCTGGCGCTGGTGGCGCACATCGACCGCCAGCCGCGCCAGCCTGGCCACCGGCAGAGGAAAGTTGGGAAAGCGGCCCTGGTGCCGTTCGGGCAACTGGTTTTTTTGAATCCCCGCCATGGCGAGGCTGTAGTAGCCGAGGATGGCTGAACCCTGGCAGGCGACGTAAGTCCGGCTGATGTTCGATGCCATGTGCTGGCGGGCGAAGCGCTGGAGGTAGCCGTCCAATTCGGCGTCGCCGCAGGAAAACCCGCGCCGGTCATGTGCAGGCCCCAGCGCCTCGATGCGGACATCCCGGCCCGTCATCCCTCGTCTTGGCCTCCCCGCCAGTCTAAATAACGTGCCATCGCCGCCTTGAGCTTGGGGCGCGGCTTGCCGGGATTGTCCAAGGCTTCAAAAAAAGCCTCCCAGTCACGCGGGGACAGCGTGACCGTTTCGCTCTCGGCCAACACCTGCCTGGCCCTCTCCTGGGCGGCGGCGATGAGGAAGGCGCTGACCGACTGGCCCGCCGTGGCGGAGGCCCGCACGATCAGTTGTTTTATCTCGGGGGAGGTGCGCAAGTCGATGCGCTCGTAAGGAGGCTCTGCCGTAGGCATAGCGATCACCAATCTGATACGGAAAAAATACGGAATGCCAGTTTACAGGCTGGGCGCTAGTCTGCCAAGGCGGCGACCGGGCGCGGCCCGTGTGGCGGGAGTGGCGCGGGGTGTTTTTTATCGGCGCGCCCGCTTAATTCGCGCCTTTAAAGCCGCCCGCAGCCAGGCAAGATGGCCGGACAGGTTCCGGTCAGGATTTTGCCGCGGCCTTGCGGGCCAGCAGCTTTTCGCCGTCCGGGCGCAAGGCGCCGCCGGGATCGACATGGCGGTAGAGGGTCTGGCGGGTGATTTCCAACTCGCGGCACAATTCGCCGACCTTCGTCTCCGGCTTGCCCATCGCCGCCATGGCGAGCCTCAGCTTGGCCGGGGTCATCTTGTAAGGCCGCCCGCCGTTGCGGCCCCTGGCGCGGGCCGCCGCCAAGCCCGCCTGGGTGCGCTCGACGATCAAATCCCGCTCAAACTCCGCCAAGGCCGCGAAGATGCCGAACACCAGCTTGCCCGCCGCCGAGGCGGTGTCGATGGCGGCACCCTGGCCGGTCAGCACCTTCAGGCCGACGCCGCGCACGGCCAGCTCGTGAACCAAGTTGACCAAGTGGCGCAGATCCCGCCCCAGCCGGTCCAGCTTCCACACCACCAGGGTGTCGCCGGCCCGCAGAGCCTTGACGCAGGCCACCAGGCCCTGGCGGTCGTCGCGCTTGCCCGAGGCCTGATCTTCATAAAGGCCCGCCGCCTCCACCCCCCGCCGCCAACAGCGCGTCGCGCTGCAAATCCAGCGTCTGGCTCCCGTCCGCCTTCGACACGCGCATATAGCCGATCAGCATGTTGTGGCCCCGCCTTCCCGTAGTCATTTAAACGCCCGATTAAGTGACCATCCGGCGAGGCTTGGTTCTACCCCGTGCCATCGTCATTTAACCCGTGTCGCCATCTATGCTCCATAAATAGCTTTGTTCAATGATTATAGGACAATTCTGGATGCGGAAAGCCGGCGGCCCGGCGGGGTTGCCGATTTGGCCTCATTCCCCCAGCAACACCCTAATTCCGCCTCCGCCGATGCCAGCGCGTCGGTCGGCCAATCCGGCCCAATGCTTGCCAGCCGGAACACTCCATTTTGGACGCCCCCGGCCCGCCCGGCGGACGCCTAGCCCCCGCCGTTGGCTTCCTCCAAAAACCTGGCAAGTGTCAGTCGGCCCGCGTTCAACTCGCCAACCTTGTCGGCCACCTTGCCTTGGTAGGCTGCCGCCAACTCCGGCTTGTGCGAATGGTAGCGCCCGACGGCTTGCCACAAGTCGCCCTTGGCCCGGCCCTGCTCGTAGCGGATGATCCACGCACCGACCGCCAGATTGGCGCAGCCGTCGTGTCTTAGGCGATGCTCGGTGATACCATAAGGCGCGAAGAACTCCAGCCACGCGCTGTTGATCTGCATCGGCCCGAAGTCCCAAGAGCCGTTCTTGTTCCGGCTCGCCTGCCCCAGGCGTCCGCGCTCTTGGGCCAGCACCCCGCCGAGCAATGCGACCGGGATTTGATAGCGCCGCGAGACCTCGGCCACGCACTCAACAGTCACCGGCTGGATAACCGGCACGGCTTCAACGGCCAGCAAAGGCATTTCTTATCCTCCACTCAAATGAAAGGATTTTCCTCTGATAGCCCGCTACCTGGCGCGGAAAAACCTAGGAATTGATTGCGAGGGTTTTCTTTGACCGCCTCACCCGCTCCGTTTAGTTAAGCGTCGTATCTCTGTAAAAATATAAAGCAATATTCATCATGGGGATAGAGACTATTGTCTTACAAAGCATATTTTTCAATTTTCCCAATTCTGATTACGGCTATTCCAAGGGAGGTAAAAGGCTATGGCCGATGAAATTAAAAATGTCTTCATAAGTCACATCCACGAAGACGACTCGGGACTCGGCAAGCTAAAAGACTTGGTTGGTAAGCACGGCATGTCTGTTAGAGATGCCTCAATTAATTCCGATAAGTCGAACAACGCCGAGTCACCTAACTATATTAAATCTCAAATTTTGGCACCGCAGATTCGATGGGCCAGTACACTGTTGGTATATATTTCACCGCAAACTAAAAAAAGTGAGTGGGTTGATTGGGAAATTGAATATGCGGAGAGGTGCGGTAAGCGTATCGTCGGCGTTTGGGCGTACGGTGCCAATGAATGTGATGTACCTGATGCTTTGAAGAACTATGCGGATGCCGTGGTTGGATGGCGGGGGGAACGAATCATGGATGCCATTACCGGTAAAATCAACAACTGGGAAAATTCTGATGGAACCCTGCGTGCAGCACAATCCATCATACGATATAGCTGCGGCTAAAAAAGGGGGTAGTATGAGGCTTTTTTCTTATGTTGTTGCTCGTGACTATGGGTTTGCTCCAAACCCATTTTTTGGAGTATGTACCTTGGCTACCTGCAAGCCTAATATTAGGAGAATTGCCAATGTTGGAGATTGGGTTGTTGGTACGGGAAGCAGTAGTCATGATAGAACTGGATATCTAGTCTACGCTATGCGAGTGACCGAGACAATGTCTTTTAACGAGTATTGGACAGATGAGCGTTTTCAGCTTAAAAAGCCTAACTTGCAAGGAAGCAAAAAGCAGGCATTTGGCGACAATATTTACTTCAAGAATAGTAATGGTATTTGGCATCAAGAGGATTCCCATCACAGTTATAGCAACGGATCACAAAATGAATTTAATGTTAAAAATGACACCCAAGTCGATAGAGTTTTGATTAGCACAGATTTTGCGTATTATGGTGGTTCAGGGCCTAAAATCCCAGAAAGATTCAGGAGCTATAATGGCCTTGATATTTGTGCCGGACGCAACCATAAGAGCGAGTTTCCACAAAGTCTTGTTGAAGAATGTATTATCTGGTTTCGTTCTCTACAAGAGAGCGGCGATCTTGGTGCGCCAATTGATTGGCTAAAAATAGCATGAACAGAGATTCGTTTTATAAATGTTGGCGCAACGAGTACTTAAGCCTGTTAAGGGACTATATGACAAAAGTTGCGACCACCGACAGGCTCCCTTTAGACGACCTTCGTCCAGTTTTAATGGGGCTTTTTGGCGAGGTCGGCAGCATTATGGCTACAGCTAAAAAGCTTCATCGAGAGGGTGGAGCCTATGCAGGGTATCGGCATGCTGTTGAGGAGGAGTTCGGCGATGCATTGTGGTACTTCGCCGCTCTGTGTCGGCGACTCCAGCTTAATGCCGATGATATTCTTATAAAGAATACAACTTCTGAAGAATTTGCTCCAACGATTGTTTCAAATTACAACCTTGATTCTCGAAATTCGCTTATTTCAGCAATCGATGAATTGCCTTGCCTTGATGAAACGCTGCTAAAGCTAGGTGAGGCCACGGCGCTTTTGCTCAAAATAAATACTGGTGATGAGAATGTGCGTATATTGCTGAAATCTTTCATGCAGGAGTATTTTTGCACTCTTCAAGTGGCGCACGTATCTTTTTCAAAAATTGTATACAGTAACATTGAGAAAACCTGTGGCCGATTCCTCGAATCTGATTCATCGCTCTTGCCGACTTTTGACAGCAATTTTCCAGAGGAGGAAAGGCTACCTTGTGAATTCGAAATCAACATCACACAACGCAAAAGTGGGAGAATTCACCTAAGGTGGAACGGTGTTTTTATCGGCGACCCTCTGACAGATAATATTCTTGACGCTGATGGTTTTCGTTTCCATGACGTGTTCCATCTTGCGAATGCGGCTATTTTGCACTGGTCTCCCACCTTTCGAGGGCTGATTAAACAAAAGCGTAAAAGCGACCCTGTAATTGATGAAGCCGAGGATGGCGGGCGGGCCATCGTTGTGGAGGAGGGGCTTATTGCATGGATTTTTTCTCGCGCTAAATATCTCAATTTCTTTGAAGGTCAGGATAGCATCTCATTTGATTTACTTAAAGTTGTTCAACAGTTCGTTCAGGGATACGAGGTGGAAGCTTGTCCGCTCAACCTGTGGGAACGGGCAATTTTGGATGGATATGCCGTATTCCGTGAAGTGCGGACTCATAACAGCGGGATAATTATTGGCTCTCGTAATAGCCGAACAATAAAATTTATGCCATTAGCTAGAGGATAATGGTATGAATCCAACTGATTTTATAGATGCAATCAAAAATCTCGACTTTGAAAATACCTTCAATCCCTATTCCAATCGATGTACGCTTCACGATGTGGATGATGCACCCAGCCGACGCTCAAACACCTTACGCACTATGCTCGAAATAGCAAGCGAATCGGATATTGATGCGATATGGATTGGACGGGATCTTGGTTATCGCGGTGGCAGGCGAACCGGACTCGCATTTACCGATGACGTACACATTGGCATCCATGCACGGCGATGGGGCATCGTTGTTGATAGGCCAACCAAGGGCCAAGTGGTTGCTGAGCGAACCGCATCTGTTATTTGGAGCGTTCTATCGAATATAGAGAGGCAAGTTTTTCTTTGGAACGTATTTCCGTTGCATCCCCACGAATTTAACGATCCATTCAGTAATCGTTTACATAATAGTTGTGAGCGAAAAGCTGGAGAAGAACTTCTCTTCCAACTTATCCATCTACTAAAACCGCGCCGTCTCATAGCAATTGGAAATGATGCGGCATTGACCGCACACCGTTTGGCAGATCATCGTGATGTTATCAAGGTGCGACACCCGAGCTATGGCGGTCAGACTCAGTTTTTAAAACAATTACGCGATTTGTACAACTTGCAAGACAGAATGGCGCAAAATAGTCTTTTTTGAAAAAATCTAGGAGAGAGTCCCATGCATGAAAGCCCTCCGTTGCATTTACACATATTGGCCCACCCGCAGTCAAAGCCTGCCAATGAACTGGCCACGGCCTTAATGCGTCGGTTCGTTGAGCCGCCAGCCAATGGCGGATTGCGCATTCCGGTGTTTTTGACCCCAAAGAGGGGTGATGACCTGCCCCCTCGGTTGGATGGAGTGGAGGGATTGGATCTGAACGCAGCCCAGCACACCATCGTTGTAGTACTGGCTGATGAACGTATGGTGCGCACTGTAGCCGGAGGAACCGGCGATGCCTGGGCTGAATTTGTCCAAGATGCGATAACCGCAACCCCTCTCAATTCCAGCCCGCATCATATCTTGCCTGTTGCCCTGGATGAGCAGGGATTCGCTGTGAGTGGACGACAGCATGTATTGCCCGCTCTGCGCAAGGACAGCTTGGACGAAAAAGCAGCACTTGACCAGCAAATTGCCCAAATCTCCTTCCACATCGCTGCGCGGGCAATTCAGCTACTCAAACATGGCAAAGTGCCAGCGATTGCCCCGGATCGCATGAAAGCCCCAGTGACTATATTTTTAAGTCATGCCAAGCGCGACCTTGACAACGAGCATCACGACGATCCTGTCCGCCATACGCGCAGTTTTTTGAACGAACTGCCGGTCGAGCAATGGTATGACGCCAAAGATATAGCGACCAGCCAAGACTTTGAGGAAGCCATCAAGGCCGCTCTGGGAGATTGCTCAATCATGCTGGCGTTTCAAACAGATCACTATAGTTCCCGCCCTTGGTGCCGTTATGAGGTACTTGAGGCGAAACGGCTGGGAGCCCATGTGTTGGTAGTCGATGCATTGCAAGATGGCGAGCCGAGGAGCTTCCCTTATGGCGGCAATGTGCCAACGGTGCGCTGGCAATTCAATACTGACCCGCGAGTCGATGCCCAGCGAGTGATTGACCGGGCGGTGCTGGAAGCCTTGCGCTTCAAACACAACCGCTCTGTCTTGGAATCGACAGCAGAACGCGGAGAACGTATCCTCGCGGCAGCTCCGGAAGCCCTGACGCTGGCCAACGAATGCAGCGACATCGATGCTGAATCGACCTTCCTCTACCCCGACCCGCCTTTGGGCCGCGAAGAATTGCAAATTCTGCAAGGATTGCGTCCAAAAGCCCGCTTCCTGACCCCCTTAACCAAAGTAGCCTCTTGGTCTCGTCCTGACCGCATTGAGATAGTCACAGTATCGATATCAGAAAGCCATGACGCGGCAAAATACGGTTTCTCGCCGTACCATTTCCAGACGCTGACCGACGAAATACACCTTTACCTGTTGCTGGCGGGGCTTAAAATCGCCTATGGCGGGGCGCTCAAAGGCAACTTCACCGACAATTTTACCTTGCGGCTATTCGATCTCGTCCGCGCCTACTCCAAGCTGGCCGAAGACGTGAATGCCCCCGCATTACACAAAGCCATCATCAACGCCGCCCCATGGCCCCTACGGCTTAGCTATGGCGAGGATGAATGGAAACTATTTGCCGGCAATGTTGCTGATTACCAACCCATGCCGCGCCCTGACGTGCCTTGGGGCGATGATGAAATTTTTCCTGTCGGCGTCGAAGATAGAAAGCTGCCCACCGATATGCCGCCATCCAAAACACCGCAGCAACGCTACGCCTGGGCGCGTGGCTTGACCACGATGCGCGAACGCATTACGGATCTGTCGCAATGCCGGCTCGTCGTGGGCGGCAAACTAGACAAATTCTTCGGTATCGTGCCCGGCGTGGTCGAGGAAGCCTGCTTCTCGCTGTCGCGGAAAACCCCGCTCTATGTGGCCGGAGGCCTTGGCGGTGCGGCGCGGGCTATTGCCGACCGGCTGCGCGGCATCGCACGAGTCGAAATGACCGCAAGCTGGACACAAACAAACATAAAAGACTACGACGCCGTGCGGGAATTGTATGCGCAACATGGCGGCCACTTTCCCGACATCGAAAACTTGTCAGCCGACCTAGAAGCCCATGGCCGAAAGGGGCTTGAGCAAGCACTTAACAACGGCCTGAACGACGCGGAAAACTTGGAGTTGTTATATTGCACCGATCCTCGGCGCATTGCCGGTTTAGTGCTGACAGGCTTGTCTCGGCTTAAGTGAAAAACGAAAATGAACGCCATGCTGCAAGAGAATGCCGAGCGCGATCATCCGACCACGGAGGTTAATGGCGGGCTGAGTGTGCGCGGGCTGAGCATTCGATTCCGCCTGCCGCAAGGCGGGATGCTAACCGCCGTCGATCATATTGACCTAGATGTCCGCAACGGCGAAGTGCATGGCCTGGTCGGAGAATCCGGCTGCGGCAAAACGGTCACGGCGATGTCAATCCTGGGCCTGCTGGACTCGCAGGGCATGGAGATAGAAGGCGACATACGCTGGCAAGGACGCAACTTGCTGGGCTTGTCCGAACGCGAACTTAGATCGGTTCGCGGTAGCCAGATTGCGATGGTTTTCCAAAACGCCGCCGCCAGCCTCAACCCCGCGCTGCGGATCGGCAGCCAAATCAAAGCCGTGCTGCGCTTGCATCGCGGGTTCGACGACAGCCAAGCCGCCCAGGAAGCCCTAAGCTTGCTGGCTGCCGTCCGCATCCCAGACCCTCCCCGCATCATGCGCGCCTATGCCCACGAATGCAGCGGCGGCATGGCGCAACGGATCGCCATCGCCATGGCTTTGGCTTGTCGCCCCCGCCTGCTGATCGCCGACGAGCCAACGGCTGCTCTGGATGTTACCATTGCATCGAAAATCGTTTCGCTGCTGCACGATGTCAAAACCGAATTTGGCCTGTCCATTCTGTTGATATCGCACGACCTTGGCGTGGTGGCGAGGTTGTGTGACCGGGTTTCGGTGATGTATTTTGGCGAGATTGTTGAATCTGGAAGCAGCGTGAATATATTTGAAAGTCCAAAGCACGAATATACGAAGGTTTTGCTTAGGTCTATCAAATTACCAAGCCAACTTAATAAGTTTTTATACGAGAATAATTAATAACAATCTAGGCCAAAAGGAAGAAAAAATGAACAATAATGCACGATGGAATATATATCGTTTTGAGTTGGTGTTTTTTAACTCCAAGGAAAACAGATGGCAACTTTTTCAGGAGCTATTAAATACTCATGAAAATATAGGAATCAATCAAGAAGGAATATATAGACAACACATCTATGCCATGTTAAGTACGCTGAGAGAAGTTTTTATTGATAAAATAAACTCCAGCGATAAAGCTGTATTCAAGTGCAGCGAAAGCTTGCAGAAAAGAGAGGAAAGCGACGAGAAAAATAGAGAAATAATAATCCCAATACATATTATTGATTTAATTAACGGGCTTAGGTTAAGCGGAGTAGATGATACTACTCTAAACAATATCGTTGAAGAGATTAAAAAAAGCCTTGAAGCTGAAGGCATAAATATCAATAAAAGACCTGGAATACAAAAATTGTTAGAGGCAATTGCGACTGAATCAAGACGCGCACTTAAATTATCGCTTCATGATGCTCTCGATCTGTTAAGCTGCCTACAAATCAGACGATCTTGGGATATTTGGGGAAGACTTGACCAGTTGTCTGAAGTTCAAGAAAGCCATGCATCATGGGCTGGGGCGCATGATAGCACACATTTGAATGACGCATCTGCGCATAGTTTGTCCAACCGTCTTGCTTCAGTGCCATACTTTATTTACAAATTAAGCACCGAAAAGCTAGGAGAGAACAATAACACAAGAATTTTTATATGCTATCGGAAAGAAGATGACAGCGCGTTTGTTAAGAAACTAAGCCAAGATTTAGCAAAAAGTTTTGAAGTGCTTATGGATATAGGCATATTGGTAGGGGATCAGTGGTTAAAGCAACTAGAAGAATATTGTCATACCGCAGACGCAGCGTTAATATTGGTCAATAAAAAAGGGTTAACCCCTTGGCAGGAAGAGGAGAAAGATATATGTGTAAGAATGTCTAAGAAACCTGGATGTATCATGCAAATACTCCCAGTTTTAATGTCAGAGACATCTGAGACGCTCATAGAAGGATTTCTTGGTAATCGCCAACACATTAAACTCGACGATCTCTCGTATGATGAGTTTCTAAAAAAAATAAAAGAGGCTATTCACAATCACCGCATACAGGTGAATAGTCAAAAACTAAGCCGTAGCGTTTGTGAGCGGCTTCTTGGCTATAATGTTGATCTTGATATTGCAATTTATCAAAAAATACAGGATGATAAAAAAGGCTTTTTTACTTGCATCGACAAACCATATCCATATTATAAATTTTGCAGAGATATTGAGGATATCACCGGAAAAGAGGCCCAATGGTACACAGTATATGGGCACTTGATAGACATGATTCAATTTGGCATTGCGGAAGAAGTGAACGAGCATGAAAAGACATCTTCAAGCCACAATAAGACATGCAAAGAAACATTTATTATAATATACAATATTAGAGCTTGCGGATGGGATCACTATCTTCAGATCTACGTAAAAAAACATATTGCTTCCACTCCTGATATAAACACTATTAGTAAAGTTGATGTGAAAAATAATGAGCTAGAGAAATTAGGTTTAAAGGAGTTAGGCGATGATCTGGTTAAATTAGGTGGTATATTTCTGCCAGAATCTAGGTTTCCCATGAATGTTTTCAAGGAGTCGGCAAGAGAATATTTAATCCAAATCAGGATATCTGCTTTTCAGTATTACGTATCCAATGACATCAAGGATATTCCTAAGAATGTCACTCCTAATGATCTGAAGAAATGGATAGGTGATGTTTTTTGCAGACATGCGCACAACTTGGTCCAACTTGTCTGGATTCGGTGTGAAGACGATTATTTCGGATATCCGCTTCCAGGTTCAAACCAAACCCCAGACTGGCAGGTTATCAAAGAAAAAGACAAACAAAAGCTAATTGAATCTTCCAAAGAAGACGATAAAGATCATTGCAGGATAATATCCCACAGCAACCCTTTAATAAAAGCATGGATTCCTTGGGAAGATAAATACTCAGCGCTGGATAATGGCGCTCTAAAACCTTTGCTTTGGGGAACATCAACACAAAGACTCATAGACCAATACCAATGGTTATGTGACAAAATAGTCCCGTGACAAGCGAAACACAATGCTTTGGTTTAGAATTTTTGTGCGACGCCGACTTTAAGTCAGTAATTTATTAGTCCAATATAAAATATTTTATGAAACCTAACATACGAGGTTTGTGCAATGGGTGGATTCGGATCAAGAGGCGGCCTTCGCAAGCATCTGCCATGCCGCAATAACCGGCGCGATACACTGCGCCCCCCTGAAAGTGACGCAGAGTTCAATGAGCAGCGATTAGAACCTTTTATTGATCTTCGCGAGACTGTTGAAGATAGCAAACCCAATAGTAAGGAAGAATTAGTTGATGAGCAATAACACATAAAAATATGCCATCGCCACATATCTTGGAGGGAATTGATCTGGCTTGCAAAAACAATCTGGAAGCAAGAATACTGCCTATTTGGCGAGATATAGCTTATGGCAACATAAGCTTTATTGATTTGCTTCGTAGACTACAAAGTCAGCAAAAACTGCTGTTTTTAACAGTTGATTCTATAGGTGTGTGCGATCTCCATTGCGCCGATATGTGTTACTATCATCCAAAGATAGACACACGTCGCACACCAGTTGATAAACAGACGCTAATGTCGGCTATTAAGGTTGCCTGTGAAGAATTATCATTAAAGACATTGATATTAGCAGGAAAAGAGCCTCTGCTTAACATCCGCAGAGTAAGCAGTCTCACTCATCTCACAAAATCACTTTCTGAATCGCATGGGTTATTAACTGGGATTGTAACCAATGGAAGATCGATAGAGAAGCATTGGCAAGCGTTAGATTTGATGGCAAGAAACGGTTCGATATCTTTTCTTGATGTTTCAATAGATTCTGGAATACCAGAAAAGCACGATGATATTCGTGGCATTAATGGAACATTTAAACTTGCCTTTTCCGCCCTAAAAAAATGCGCAACCAAATGGCCATGGGTGCGGGTCGGTGTCGCATCTGTGCTACGCCACGATAATATAGCTGGGTTGTTAGAACTTATAAATTTGAGCGCCTCATTTAATAGATATTTCTTTATCGCGCCAATTCATCCTCCAGTTTTTAGCACACTTCCAACATTATCATGGCAAGAAATTCAGGCGTTTTTGCATGCTTTGATTGAACAGTTAGAAACCAAGCATAAAGATATTGGCCTTGAAATCATCATACAATTGCCAGGCTTTTATGTATGGGATGCTGCAACAGATGGGCTTTTTGATTGGCAGGAATTGCAAGAGGACACAGTTAGCCAGATATTTGCTGAACGTGAAATTGCAGGCAACCGTTTGATATTGCAGTTGCAGATTTTTCCCGAAACGGGCTGGCGTACTGCACGGATTACTTATGATGGAGCTTATCTTCCCAATGCCCATTTTCTGCAACATCCGCATCCAGAAGAATTCGCTGTCGGCTATATACAACAAGAGTCTATTGTTGACTTATATCGGCGGGCGATTGGCGATGATAGCGTCTTCGCAACTATGTTGAATAGCAGAATCGGCCATGCTTGCAGAAATCGGCCTTGCTGGCACTGCTGCTTTGGCGGGCTTGTCGGATCGGAAAGCAGCATCATCAGTGGATCTGGACTCAATCAACAGCCACGACTCTGTTTGAAAACCGACAGCGACTTTATACCAGTCACACCAAAATGAAATAGGATAATTCAGATGAAACGCCTACCCACACTATTACTCGGTATTTTTATTGGTATACTAATTGCTATAGGCGTATGTTATCTGCTGCAAAAGCATAATGAGAACGTCGCGCCATTAAAAGCATCTAATCAAACAGTAATCCCGAAGCTAACATTGTTCTACAACGCTGAAGAGTTGCCTGGTGAAAAATCCTTAGTTGCGCAGGTTGTGCAATCGCAATTGGGAAGAATAGGCATTGAAACAAGCTTAGAGCCTGTACCTAGCACGATCTACAATGACCGCTTAACCAATGGTCAGTTTGAAAGTGCGCTTACACTATGGTATTTGGATTATGATGATGCGGAAGGATTTTTGACCGATTTTTATTCAAAGTCCTCATTTAGATTGTCAAAATATTCTAATCCAAAATACGATGAAGCATACAAGTCAGCGCTGTTTGCCCCGACTGAAAAAGAAAAATTTGAGCGCTACCATGCCGCTGCTGACATTTTAAAGCGGGATTTGCCATGGATACCGTTGTTCTCTAATAGCGAACTTTATCTCATGTCACCCAAAGCCGCAGGCTTTGTGGCAAACGCCTATCAATATTACGATTATCGGTGGGTTGATATGGCTGATATTCGTGCCGCTACGGATGTGGAAATTCAGACGTTGGATCCTGCACTTTGCTACGATGCCGGCAGCAAGCATCTCATTACCCAAAGCTATGAAGGCTTAGTGGCCATGGACGAACATAATCAGACAGTTCCCGCATTGGCTACCGAATGGCATTTTTCGCCCAAGGGAGATCGTCTCAGCTTCACGTTGCGTCCAGGGGTAAAGTTTCATCCCGCGCCGTTTTTAAGCAAGCCCGGACAGCGTAATGTCGATGCGCAAGATGTGAAAGCCAGTTTTGAACGTCTGATTAAGGCGAATTCCCCTTATGGCTATATTTTCGATTATGTCGCTGGGGTTGATGAATTTAAGGCAGGCACGGCTAAAAATGTGTCAGGTCTGATTGTTGAAGCGCCGCTAAAATTCACCATCCAGCTAAAGCGCCCATTCCCGACTATGTTGCCATGGCTGCTGGCGCCGGCGGCTTATGTCCTGCCCGCCGAATTGCCAGCAAAATACGATTTTTCCAAGGGTTCAGTTGGCACAGGCCCATTTGCCTTGAAGTCCTGGGATGGTTCGCTTGCTAACTACGCAGCAAACACCGACTATTGGCGGGCCGAAAATGGCAGCAAACTCCCAAAAGCAAAGACATTGGCAATCCGAGTGATAAAAGACCCTAATACGCTATTTCTGGCTTACCAAAAATCCGAATTGGATATTTTGAATGTGCCGTTGCCGGTCTTTGACGCGGTTATGGATAGTAATGGCAACGTCAAAGCAGAATGGCAAAAGCATGTGTTTAGGGAAGTGAAATTGAACAATTTAAAGTTTATCGGATTTAATATGCAAGGCAATCCTTGGGGAAACTCGGTTGAACTTAGGCATCGTGTCGAGCAAGCTATTAACCGGGATGAAATCGTGCGCCAGTTGTTCCGAGGTAAAGCCAGAGCGGCAAACAGTATCATTCCGCAGGGCATGGCCGGTTTTGCCCCTTGATTGTCTGGTGACAGGCTATGCTTCTACGCAGGCTCGTATCTTTTGTGTTTGCCCTGTGGCTGATCTTAAGCTTGAGCTTTGTCCTGATTTACTGTTTACCAGGTGATCCCGCTAGAATCATTCTAGGCCCTCTCGCTTCGGCGCAATCTATAGCCGAATTTAGAAATCAAGCCGGGCTTGATGATTCTTTAAGCGTGCAGTATGGGCATTATATGCAGCGCCTGTTGGCTTTGGACTTTGGCGATTCGATTGCTTTTAGGCGTCCCGTCAATCAAATGCTAAAAGAACGCGGGCAAGCAACTTTCCTGCTCAGTATAGGAGCCACTGCTTTTATGCTGGCTTATGGATTTATCCTGCCACTACTGCTGGAATTATTGCGTTATGATGGTATTCTTCGCTTATTTGACCGCAGCATTGCAGTGTTGGCTTTGGCACCGCCTTATGTGCTGGCGATTGCCGGATTACTGGCAGGGGCGGGCTGGCTGGGTTGGACTAACGTGATATTTGATGGTTCCACAGTAACAGCGTGGATCTTGCCGTCAATTGCGCTAGGAGCTTATCCAGCGGCTCTTGTATTTCGCTTGTTTTCTGGGCGGCTTGCGGATGAACTTAAAGCCGCTTATACGTTAAATGCGCGGGCGCTTGGCATGTCGCAAGCAAGGATTGTATTGATTGAAATCTTGCCTAATGCCTTACCTGCTGCGCTAGCAGCGGTTGCCAACAGTCTTGCGTATTTTGTTACCGGAGCATTTTTCGTCGAGGTGGTGTTCGGCATTCCCGGTTGGGGTCGACTGACTCAAGAGGCTCTACGCAACAAAGATGTAGCAATACTTACCGGGCTTTGTTTGGCTTTTGCCGTGATTGTTCTCTGTTTGTCAGCTACATTGGATGTCATTCAACGGGCTATTGACCCGCGTGTCAGAAAATCCAATGCGCACGGCTGAATTCCCATTCGTTCTGGTGCTGGCTTGTTCTTGGCTAGTTGCTTTGGTTCTCTGCGCATCATTTGCCGCGTTTCTTGGTGCTGATCCATTGCAAATCGATCTATCTATTCGTCTGATGCCGCCAAGCTTAAGCCACTGGCTAGGTACGGATGAATTGGGGCGAGACCTACTTTCCCGCCTACTTCATGCGGCCAGTTTCACGCTTTGGGTGACAGTTGCAGCGACCCTGCTCTCCCTAACTCTGGGCTTTTTATTAGGCACTGTCGCAGCATGGTTTGGACATATTGTGGACTCTGTAATAATGGCGGTTGTAAATGTGTTTTGGAGCATTCCTTTTGCCATATTTGCTGTCCTGCTGATTGCTGTTGTTGGGGTGAGCGCCGGAACTTTAATACTTGCTATCGGCGGTGTGAATTGGGTAACTAGTGCGCGCGTATTTCGCACCGAAATGATTCGGCTGCGTCAAAGTGAGTTTTTGCGAGCCGCCCGCGCACTCGGCTTTCCAGCTTGGTACATCTTGGTTCGGCATGCCTTACCTAACCTGCGTACCACTGTCATTAACATAGCCGGATATTCTGCCGCTGAGACGATGACGTTGGAATCAGGACTGGCATTTCTTGGGTTAAGCCTGCCACCTCCATTGCCAACTTGGGGTGGCATAATGGCGGATGGACTCTCGTACCTATCCACTGGTTGGTGGATTTCGGTCTTGCCAGCGGTTGCCATTACTATTACTTTAGGTAGTTTACGGGTAATTACCAACCATGCCGAGCAATTGTCGAGCCACCAGTGACATCTAACGCAGAATTCTACGATGCCTTTGCCTCAAAGTATGAGGATTACTACGCCGATATTGATGCTCAAGAGACGGTGCGTCAGTGGCTCCATTACCTTGAATGCCAAGAATTAGTTGATCCTTATAACTCTAGGCTGTCCAGCCCACCAGTTCTGCTAGATTTAGGGTGCGGACCAGGATGGCATCTAAGACCATGGCAGCGTGCGTCTTTTTCTGTATGTGGCCTAGATTCAAGCCCTAACATGCTCCGTTTAGCGGCTAAAAATGCAAAAGCTGGAAATCTAACGAACATACCGCTTTATTGCGCAAGCATAACAAGGCCGAAAAATCTTACAGTCCTGTCAAAAAAATTTGACATAATAGTTGGACATTTTAATTTACTTAATCTTTTTAGCCCAGAACAAATCAGCTCACTCTTCGATGCTATCGTCCTTATATTAAAGGAAGGTGGTATTTTTGTGACAGACACAATGTCACAATATCAGTTTTTTCAGCAAAACAAAAATAATCAACACCAGGATTTCTGCGGATGGGTCAGAGAAGTTCAATCGTGGACTGCGAGCAGCGTATCAGTTGTATGGAAGCGCAGCAATATGACTTATATAGAAACCTTTTGGAATCACCATAAAGATTGGTTAAGCCAGCAAAGCGAATCCAAAAACATGCCCCTCATACATAGTTGTGGATGGCATCCATATACACCAAATTCCGCATGGAGAGACTCGGCGTCAGCCATGCAATATCTCCATGTGTTTCGAAAAACTAGAGAACGATCTCGCAACATTTCTTGACAAAAATTCTTCATGACTATTATGCCAGAATTTTTTAGAAACCATCTATCACTACCTTCGCCCTATTCGTCAATGACTTCGATCACGCCCTCAACCGTCCGCTGAAATGGGCGAAAACAAGCCCGTAAACATCCTTATAGGGATGTTTGCGGGCATGTTGTTGGCTTATGCAACCAACCGCTTCGCCAGTTCAACCTCCAAGCTTTCGCCGTCGGCCTGGTTGAGAACATCCAACCCGGTCTCTGGCATCTCGCCCGACGTGGACTGGCTGACGGCGATTTTCTTCGCCATCAGGGTTAGGCAGTCGATCTGGGCCGTCTCCGCATAGCCCAGGAAAAACACCTCCACCGACAGCTTCTGGCCGATGCGCCAAGATCGGCGCGAGGCTTGTTGCAAGGTGTAGATGTTCCACCCCGACTGCATGAACACAATCGCCGGGAAGTCCAGCAAGTCCAGGCCGGTCTTGACCAGTTCTGGGTTGCAAATCAGCACGTCTAGGCCACGGTCCACCTGCTCCAATATCCAATCCTCGCGCTTGGCAGTTTCCACGGTGGCCCGCAGCACTGCCGCCCGGAAGCCTTCGACTTGAAGCAGGTTTTTTAGCCGCTGGGTGGTGTCGCGGGTGCCAGAGTAAACACTGTAGACCAGCACCCGGCGGCCTTGGGCTTTTTGCTCGCGGCACAGTCTCACCAGCTCCAATTCCTTCGGGGCCGGTTCCATCGCCTCGAACACTGGGGCGGCGTAGGCCAACAGCGCCCCCGTCCTCGGATGCTTGACCGTCTCCTCGCGGAACGCGCAGTCCGGCCAGGCCAGCAGGACGTTGAGGACGACGCCGAGCAAGCTCTTGTCGCCCTTGCGCAAAGCCTCCTTGAGTTCGGCCACCAGGCTGGCGCGCAGCCTTTGATAACGGGCCGACTGCTCCTGCGCCATAGCCACCTCGACGAAGGTTTCCTGGTAAGGCGGCAGGACGTTCCCGCCGATGTCCTTCAACTTCAAAAACGCCGTGTAAGGCAGGACAAACCGGGCGATGCCTTTCGGCCCGAACCCCGGCGCTTTTTGCGTACGCACCGTGGTTTTGTTGCCCTTGGCGGTCTTGTGGCTGCCCGCGTCGGTTTCCTTGTAGATGTCCTTGAGGACGCCATGCTCGCGCATGAACGCCAACGCCGCCGGCGCCATGCTGCCACGCCGGTTGGCCTTGAACCCGTCTTCGATCATTCGACGTGTCAGTACACGCCAAAGTAAGAAAAAGAGATCGTCTGCATAGCCGCCCATGAGTGTGCCGGTGAGCAACACCGCCTTGCGACATTTGGCCGCCAGCACGCCCATGGCCTGGCCCTGGGCCGAGCCATCGTTCTTGAATTCATGCGCCTCATCCGCAATCAGCAGGTCGAAAAACCCTTGGGGAAGATATCGTTTGATATATTCCGAGGCTTGGTAGCCGCCCTGTCCGAACGCGAACGCTTGGGTTGCTAGGCTCTTTTCCATGCGGACGGCCTGGCGGTCACTGAACACCAGTTCGCCCTCTTCGTCCATCAAATTGATGAAATCGAAAGGATTGGCGTCCAGCATCCCAGCCAAGCTGTCGGCCCCAAAACGGGCCAGCAGCTTGTCCGCCGTCTTCGGGCCGATGGTCGGCAACTGGCACAGGGCATCCTTCACAGTGGCCTGCCGGTCTTTGACGGCACCGGGCCGCTTCAATGTCCACAGCCGTGTTCCGCAATGTGGACAGGCTGCCCGTTTTTCGCTGGCGCTGGCGAGAAAGCTGTCTGCAGACATCCAAGTGCCGTCCACATCGGTCAGCACCGTCCCGCAATCGGGGCAGGCGGCATGCTCGACGGTTTGCACGAAGGACAACGAGTCCTCGTTGCCCTGTTCCGTGAAAACCCGCTGGTGGGTTTTGCGCCGTTGGATCACCGGCACCCAGTCAAACCCCAGGCGCATCCTAACCCGGCCAATCACATAGAACTCGGCTTGACCGGTTTGCGGCTCGTGCTGGGTCGCACGGATGTTCAACAATTGCCTCAGCGTGTCCGGGCCGTTCAGCACCCAGACCCTAGCGTCGGGGATGGTTTCCAGTATCTCACGCCGCCATTTGTAAACCAGATGGGGAGGGGAGATGACCAGCGTCCGACGATAGCCTTCCGCCCGCAACACGGCAGCGGTGGCGATGGCTAACATCGTTTTCCCCACCCCCATCTCGCCATTGATGATGGCCGCATCCTCGTCGGCATCCACCAACAGCTTGGCGACAGCCTGCACGACCTCGCGCTGGGCGGGGAAAGGCTGGCGTTTGAGGCCATCCATCACCTGTTCGCGGCGCGGGTCGGGCGTGCCGTCGTAAACCGGCGGGTTCTGCACCGCCACCGCCTGCATCAGCCCGTCGCCAAAGTCGGCGACAAACTCAGATAGGGGGATGGCATCACCCAAATCCGCCTCTGGGTCGTTGGCAGGCTCGTCGGTGGGCACCGTCCGGCTGGCTTCCCCTGTTTCGAGGATTTCAGCGATGACCGCAGCCACGCCTTTACCGGGAAACAGGAAAGCCCGCTCGTAGCGATCCCACTTGCCGCCGATGGCTTCCAGCAGCTTTTTCACTTCTTCGTAGAGCTTGCGGTCGTACTCCTGGGCGAACACCAAGGCGTTGCCTTCTATCTTCGCTTCGGACAGCACGTCCAACACGTTCCACATGACTTTTTTCGTTTGCATGGCCTGCTCCTCGTCAACAGGGATTAGGGGCAGGCCGACCCCAAGGGGCGTCCTGCCCCATAGGGTTTTTGAATAGTGCCGTTTTGGCTTGTGGCCTTAACGGTTGAGTAAATCGCCAATCATGGCGGCGGTGATCCAGGTCGATGGATCGTTGGCATCGACAACCCGCGTGAAATAGCGGTCGCCAAGCCGGGCATGTTGCCGGGTGAAATTTCCCTCCAAGAACTCGGAACACATGAACCGCTCCACACCGTCTGCCACCTCCCAATTCAGCGGAGGCAGCATTCCAAGGTGTTCGGTCCAGTACGCCAGGTTGGTTTCCTCGGGATCGCGCAGGTAGAACCGGCGTTGGCGTTCCAGGAACGCCGCCCAAGTGATTGCCTCGTAGCCATCCGGCCCGCCGCTGTGATCGGCGGGGATTCTGGCCCGTCCGGCTTCTGCTTGCTCCTGGCTTTTGTAGAAATTCCAGGCTGAAGGCCGTTCGTCTTGGGCCTTGCTGACCAGCACAAAACACGCGGGATTTTCTTGGGTTTTCATGGTCTGCTCCTAAAATGTGAAAAGGGGCAGACATCCCCACGGGGAGCTGCCACTTGGGGTGGGTAATGGTTAATTCGGTCGTCGGCAAAGACGACCCAAAGGCCGTCCATGAATCCGTTGGCCCTGCCTGACGGCAATTTCAGCCGCACAGTCGGGCCTCGGATGTCGCCGCCGAAGCGGGCTTCGATGCCGACATTGAGTTCATGCAACAGCCTTTCGATTTCCATCTCGACCCCCTCCACCGCCAGTTCCTCGCCATATTCCATGGAAAGTTCGCGGTGCCGGGACGAGAGCGATTTAAGCCTTTCGGCGACCAATCTGGCCAACAGGGGGCGGAACCCCTTCGTCGGCCAAAACAGCGTCCAAGGCATCAGGATTTCTGAAGGTGTCGAAAATCGCGTTAAGCATGGTCTGCTCCTCAATACGGACAAGGGGCAGACATCCCCCAAGGGCTTGTCTGCCCCTTGGGGTTGGTAAAAAAACGCCGGCCTGCCAAGGCAAGCCTTGGCCGACATGGGTCAACGGTTATCGACTGCCGTCACGGTCACATCATCCGGCACCACAATCACAAGCACCGGACTGTAGTCATGCCCGACATCGAACCGGATTGCCCAGTCGGGCAATGGCATTCCCTCGCCCGCCATTGAGATGCCCACTATCCAGCATCGTGTGCCGGTTGCCTGTGGGGCATATTTCCCACAGACCATCAGCCGGCTTGCCTTACCTTTGGTGCGCTTCCTCGATTGAAGAAGAAACACGCCCTCGCGGTTCCAGCAGCCCACCGATTCGTGGACATCTCCGTCGCAGACGAAGGTGTCGTCTTTGATCCCAAAAAATCTCAGCGTCTTCATGGATGTTTCCTCTTGGAATGTCGCAAGGGGAAACACCTGCAAGGGGTTTCCCCCTTGCAGGTTGGTTGAAATCACGAAAACCCGTAAACCATGACAATTTTCACCGTCACATCATTCACAAGGTTTCCCAGTGTCCGTCGCGCCAATATTGAATCTCGGTGCAACCGGCATAGCCCGTAGCCCAGTCAAGCGGGGCGAAAGCAGCCTCGCTGTCCTGGTCGTCGCTGCGGCCCAAGTAGTAAACCTCACCATCATCGTCACGGAGACGGAAGCGGTGGGGCAGTTCGGCGAGACGGCCAAGGGGAAAGTTTCCACTCCCGACAGCCAGCCCGTCGTCACCGCAATCGTCAGTTATGACCCAGCGCATGGCATCTCCTTACAGCAGGCCATGTTCGGCAAATGAGTAAATCACGTCTCCGACCACGAAATGGTCAAGCACCCGGATGTCGATCAACCCGAAGGCTTGTTTCAGCCGCTGGGTGATGAACTTGTCGGCCTCACTCGGTTCGGCCACACCGGAGGGATGGTTGTGTGCCAACATCACCGCCGCCGCATTGCAGGCCAAGGCAGCCTTGACCACCTCGCGTGGGTAGACCGATGCCCCATCTATCGTGCCCCGGAACAATTCCTCGAATTTGATAACCCGGTGCTGGTTGTCCAGGAACAGGCAGGCGAACACCTCGTGTTCCTGGCCGGCCAGGTAAATCTGGATCGCATCCTTCGCCAAGTTCGGCGAGGTCAGCGCGTTCAGCCCTTCCAGCCTGGCACCGAGTCGGCGCTTGGCTTCCTCGATGACCAAGTTGGATGGGGCGGGGACGTACTTGCCTTGTTCGTCGCGGACAAAAAGGGTCTTGTCTTGAAGCATGGGATGTCTCCTGAAGGATTGGAAAAAAAGCCCCACAAAGAGAATCCGCCTGCAAGGGAGGGATTCCCTTGCAGGGTGGTGGTGTTTATGTCAAAACTATCGGCCTAGCGGCCCATTGGGAGCCGCCCTGCCTTTTGTGTGAACCATGGCCGAAACCGACCGAAAACCTGCTTTGGAAGTCCTCCCCGGTTCCCGTGACCTGCTGGAGGCCGAAATCGTCGAGGATCTGTTCCTAAACCGCTTCGATCCGGCCAAAGCCGGACGCCTGAAACAGCGCGGCAGGCTTACGCCTGTTCCCGCTGCGACGGAAGGCTGTCCAGATCCATCCGGGCCAGCAATTCCTCGTCGATGAGCCGAAGCCCTAGGCGTAAATCCGCCTTGGCTTCCCGGCTCCTGACATCCGCCAGGGTTTCTTCAAACTCGCGTCGCTTCTCGGCAATCTGGCCGCGTTCCGCCTGCTCCAGCCAAGCGATGAATAGCTTGATCGTCGCCTTATTCATGGATTTCTCCTCTGGATTTTGATGAACCCGGCAAGGAGAATCCGCCTGCGAAGGGAAGGATTACCTTGGCAAGGGTGGTTGATGGTCAATGGCAGCCGCAGAGCGTCCGCAAGGTGTCGTTGGCTTCGCTGATCGCCTGCGAGGCGAGATCGAAGGCGGTTTGGGTCAAATATTCCCGGTCGCTGCCGCCCTCGAATTCGATGCCGTACAGGCAGCCGTCGCCGAGGGTGACGCCGGCGCGTGAGGCCTTCACCTCCACGCCGACATACCACCAGTCACGCCCGAAAGCGCAGGCGCGGCGGTATTCCTGTTTCGGGTCGCCCAGGTTCGCCGGGATAAACCACTGGTGGCTATTCCGGTCGCCTTGGCGGTGGCGGATCGCGCCGGGCTCCCAGCGGCTGGTAAACCGGCCGATGCAGTCCACCCCGCTAGTCCACCAACCGTCATCGTCGATGACGACAGTGGCTCTCAAGTCAAAGCCCTCCTCCTGCCAACTAGCTGACAACAGGCCATGGCGGTCTTCCCGCCATTCAAAGCCTGTCGCCGCGCATTTGGATTCGAGGGCCATCCGCGCCCGTGAGCAGGCCAGCGCATGGCGCGAGGCAAGCCCTTGTTGGCGCAGTTCCCGGTAAAGTTGAAGGTGTTGCGGGTTCATGGTGTTTCTCCGATGCAAAAAAAACCGGAGAAACCTGTCCCGCCGGGAATAAGTTTCCCCGGTCGGGTGGTGAAAAGAGGGATCGTCGATCCCGAAGTGGAAAGGCTTGTCAGCCTATGACGCCTACGGGATACCAAGGTATCCGCCGCCGGCAGTGTAGGCACACGGCAGCAAAGGGTGCGGCTGAGAACGCAGTCGCCACGGTTTTCATCTTGTTGCTTCTTTAAGCACCCCACGATTGGGCGCTTAAAGAAGCCCCCCGCAAGGGGGGCGAAAAGCTAGTTTTGGATGAGGGTGGATGCCTCGTTCAATCGGGAAAATCGACTTTTGAGTTCTCAATGCTGTAGAACTCGCTTTCGTGCCCGTCGAAATACGCATTGACCACTTCCTCGTCGGACAGCGCGGCACAATCTTCCGGCGCTGCCCGGTCGGCGCGTTCCTGCCACCAGGTTCGCGCGATTTCAGCCACGGCGGCGTAGGCCTGCCCATGCGAGGCATGGGCCGACACGTCCATGCCGTGCCGATGCTCGTAGACCACCACAAACACTTCGCGGATCATGGCGCTTCTCCTTCCCCGGTTTCGGGGACGGCAACCGCGTCGGAAACACCGTCCAAAACCTGGTAGTAATGGCTATCCGCAAGCTCCTCGTCGCTGAGGAAAGCGAATATCCCGCCGGGGAACTCCACCCCATAGCAGTTTTGCTGCTCCGGGAGGACTTGGCTGACGGTTCCCACGGCATTGGGGCCGGTCTGCGCGTCGATTTCCTCGTCGGTGTCGCCGGATTCGCCGAAGATCGACACGATCCGGGTTCCCGCCGAGTATTTGGGCTGGGGCGGATTGCCGCCCGGCCCGGCCCGATGGGCATCCGGCATTCCGCCCCCGGTTTCAGGGTCGTCCACCGAGATTGTGTTTAAAAATCCAACCGCATCGAGAACCTCGTCCTCGGTCAATTCCGCCACCCTTTTTCTCAAGGCGGACAGCACGACAGAGGGCGGCAGATCCTCCCATTCCGCCACGTTGGACTTCACACAAAACGCCACGTCAAAATCGTGAAGGTACATGGCATTATTCCTCCATCCCTTGCACGGCAAGCTCGCCATCCGCCAATTCCTCCACCGACACGACGTTTCCGGATGCGTCCAGTTCCAGCGTGAAGCGCTTGCCGAAGACCTTCGGGCAACCGCTGAATGACGGCAGCAGGCGTTCAATGGCCTTCGCCGGATTCGCGGAGGTGTTGGCCACCACGAACTTTTCAAACGCCCAGTCGTCTTCGTCCTTGACCGACTGGTTGTAGCTGTCATGCTCGTCAAAGTACGAACAGGCTTGGTTCACCACTGAGCCGGAGGCGTCACCCTTCGGCACCACGAACAGCCCTTCGTCCTCCAAGTAGATCGAATCGCCTTCGATTTCGATGGTATCGCCGTCGAAGGTCAGGCGGTACTTCTCGCAAAACGCCGCGTCGCCGCACACCCACTGGCCTTCGAAATTGGCCCGGTGGGTCTCGCCGACAATCTCCACATCGACAACCTGCCCTTCCATCCCGATCATGTGCGGGTGCAGCCAATGGCCGCTATGCAAGGGTTGGTCGTAAATCAGCATCCCCTTGTGCCACGCATACATCCAATGCGGCGCGTTCTCCTCGCCGAAACACTCCAGTTGGGCGATGACGACCTTGCCGGTCTCCACGTCCTCGCGGGTGACGGTTTCCGCTTGGTCAAGATTGACCGCGCAGCAACCCTCCTTGATGGGATAGCTCTGGATGAAGGACAGCACTTGCCGCGGAATGACCGGAACGTCGTTCAGCAACTCAAGGCAATCCCATTTCCTAAGCGTGTCATAGCCTTTGGCAAATGCCTCTGGCTCAAGGCCCGCCGCCAATGTCTGGATTCTCCGAATGACCTCCTGCCTGACGGCATCGGCCACTTGCTTGACCACTTTGTCTTCATCGACCAGTTTGTCACGGTCGGGAAGCCTGGCATGGAACAGCGAGGAATCCAGATGGATCACATTGCTGTTGCCCCCCCGGTGCCAACTGCGCGGCGTTTGGTACACCGGCAAGCCTTGCAAGTAGACATGCAGTTCTTGCACAGATGCCGTCCACGCCTCGCCGGCGCCAAACCCTTTCAGGTAAACCTGGCCGATCCCGGTTTGGATGAACTCGTGTCCCGAGTCCAGCGCCCAAGGCCGCTTGAGTGCCTCGCCGTTGAACACCACAGGAATGGGAAAACCCTCGGCCAAAGCCGCCAAGCGGGATGCCACCTTGCCGGGTTCGGGCTTGAAGCCGTCCAGCTTGACGGTCGTCACACCGTTCCAGCTTTCGCCTTGGCCGATGGCCTCCTCAGTAAAAAACAACCCGCAGTCGTAACAATCATAAATGCCCTCGTGGTCTGGGCCGTCCAAGTTGTCCGACCCGCAGCCGCAGGCGTCGCCCTCGAACCGAGGCTCCAACGGGCAACGGATGACCGGCGTGACCGCCACTGGCTTGAAGGACAAGATGTCCGCCGTCGGCATGGCAATCCGCTGGCCCCGGCTTTCCACCGTCAGGTGTTCGCAAGCGAACAGCGCCGACAAAAAGCCGATGCCAAACGGATGTTCACGTTCGACCAGCTCGGCATCCCAGCCCGATTCCGCCACGGTCAGCAGCGTCTGGAAGCAGTCGATGCCGCAGCCGTCGTCGCAGACCACCAGGGTCTTGGACTCAGGGTTAAAGTCGATCACGACCTTCGTCGCACCGGCCCGGCGGGCGTTCTGCATCAGCTCGCCCAACACCGTGGTGGCGTCGGTGAAGCTGAAACGCAGGTTTTTCACCAGTTTTTCTTGGTTTACTTTCAACGTGGTTTCTGTAGCCATATCAATTCTCCTCAAGGATAAAAAAAGCCCTGGGAAACGAAACACGGCTACCCCTTGCGGAGATCCTGTTCGTCTCCGCAAGGCGGTGGTTAAAATCGCTGGCGGTGCCAGCGAGGGTTGAAACTCAAACTTTCCCGCAATCCCTACTGCCTGCCTCGGTCATCGGATGACCAAGGCCTGCCCGAAGGTCTCGCTGCCCGGCGTGAAGTCCAAGGCCCGGATCACCGGCTTGAACACATCCGTCGCCGTGCGTATTTCGATGAAATGCCCGGACTCGGCCTCCTCGAACGTGGTTTTCACGGTTTTACCCTTGAAGGTATCCCCTTTCACCACATACACCCGGCTGCCGTCATTGGAGCGGACGACCCCGGAGACCTGGCCCGCCGCAAGCGACAGGGCCAGATGCCAACGGGACAGCGCCCGTAAAGGACGGCGTTGGGTTTTGCCCACCCGCCCTAGGTGCAGTTCAAACTGCGGCCACAGGCAGGGATGGCGGCGGATTTCCTCCGCAAGCTGGGCATGGTCCAGACGCTTGGCGGTGAATTCCACCGCCTGCCCCTTGTCCTCGGGGATTTCGTAAGGCTCGCCGTCCCAGCGTTCCGGCAGGGTGTCGGCTTCGCCACGGGACAGGCTTTGCAACCGTTCCCGCGCCCGCTTGGCCGCGTCGCCGGATTGCCAGGCATTCGCCCTGACCCCGACCACCACGGCCTGCTTGAAACGCTGTTCGGGCGACAGAAACACCTCGACCCGTTCAAAATGGCCCGCGATCCAGCCCGCATACTCCTTGTCTAGGGAATAATGCGGCACGATCAGAACCATGACGCCGCCCGGCTGCAACAGCCGGTAGGCGCGGTGGTAAAACAGCTTTTCAAGGCGTTGCCGCCCCGAACCGCCGTCGTAGCCTGTGGAACCCTGGTCGCTGACCAAATCGCCATAAGGCGGGTTGAACCAGAGCAGCCCGAAACGGCGGTAGCTAATCGCGGTCTCCTGGAAATCGCCATGGATAACTCGATCCAGAATTTCCTTGGCATTCCAGGCCCGCTCTTTATGTAATTCCACGCCGAAGGCCTCGGCGCGATCCGCGCCCAGACGGTGCTTGCATTCCGCCAGCGCCACCCCCTCGCCTGCGCAAGGGTCGATGATGCGCATCGTGCCTTTTGGGCACGGTCGCAGCATCGACAAGATCCGTTCGATGGTGGACTCGTCGGTGGGGTAGTACCCGTTTGCGGCGAAATTCCTCGCCAGCCGTTGAAACATTAACGCCATGGTGATGCCCCTCATGATTGGAAAACGAGGGGCATCCAGGCGCCGCGAGGGCTGATGCCCCTCGCGGGTTGATGTAAACAAGCCCGGACGAATCCGGGGCGGTTCAGCCAAAGATGGCTGCGTATTCATTGGGCGAATGGGCCTTGAGCCAGGCCACCGCCTTGGTAGCCAGGGTATCGCCTTCGGCGACCCTGACCCGGACAAAATCCCAGGCTTCCCCATCGTCGGCGAAAACGCCTTCGTCGAGGACGGCCTGAAGCTCGTAAGGCCGATGGCCGTAGGGCTTGCCATTCACAAGCTGCGCTTCCGTCTCAGGCTCGCGCCCGACGATGGAAAAGATCGACCAGCCTTGGGCTATCGACTCCTGTGCATCTTGGTCTGTCCACTCGGGGCCAGTGTCCATGACGCTGTTTTCTATTGAACTCATCAGCGGAACCTCGCAAAGAGGGAGGGGCATCAGCTTTCCCGCAGGGGCTGACGCCCCTCACGGGTTAATGGTTTCCTCCGGCTTCAGGCCGCTTTCAGCTTGCGCATTTCCTCGGCCAGCACCCAAAGCCCCCGGTTCAATTGGACGTTCTGGTCGATGCCTTGGACAGGCCGGGTTGTGACCCTGCGGCCCTTGGCATTGCGACCTCGTAGCCCGCCCCGCACTAGGTTCTCCTGGACGACGTTCAGCGTGGTCCAGAGGTTTCCGGCGTCGTCCTCACGCCGATGCAGGCGCAGCACCTGATCTTCGGTGACCGGCACTTCCTTGCCTTCCTCGTAACGCATCGCCAAAGCGGCGCGGGCGAAGGCTGTTTGCTCGCCGGGCTTGAGTTCCAAGGCTTTCATATCGCCCTTGGAAGCGTCCACCCGGTCGAAATCCTTCAAGATGGTGTACGCGCCTTCGATCACTTGGCCCACCACGTCGCCACGGTGCTTGACCCGCAGGTCTTCAACCGTGTCGCCGCAGATCAGCCCGTTGTGGCAGACGAAGCGGTAAACGCCGCCGAGCATCTGGTAGGAACTCGACCCATCGTGGGAGTTGACGAGGATCACCTCGTTGGCCTCCGCGCCATTGATCCGGCTTTCGTGGCGCAGCCGGATCATGTGTTTGGTGAAATCCAAGCGGTCTTCGTTGCGCACCCCAGCCTGCACGACCATGAAGGGCTGGAAGCCCTCTTTGCGCAGTGCCGTCAGCACGTCGATGGTCGGAATCAGGGTGTAGCGCTCCGATCGCGACCCGTGCGGGTTGGCCGCAAAGATCGAAGGGGCCGCCCGGCGGATTTCGTCGTCGGTCAACGGCGCGTTGGCCTTGGCGAAGCCGCTCAGTTTTTTGAATCGTGTCGCCAATTGGTTCTGGCTCATGGTGGTTGTCTCCTGTCGGATAGTGAAATGATCCTCGCGGAGAAACCATGCCCTGACGGGGAAGGTCTCCCCGAAAGGCTAAGTGAAAAAACGCCTGCCCATCCTGGTCGGATGGCCGCCGAAAACGCAGGCTTACGGCGGAAAATCAGGATTGGAGGCCAATCCCTGAAATCAGATACTCATCGCTTCAAGTCACGGGATGCTCCGCTTGAAGTGGTATCGACGGACAATCCCCTCGAACAAATCGGGGGCTTCCGGCAACAGCCTGCCAAGCGGTATCCCGGCAGCCGCCAAGCGCAGCACGTTGACAACATGCTCGAAGGTGGCCGGATCGAGCATCCCCACCCATTGCAGATGGGGGACGGCGCGGTCTTCGTCCCAGATGGCAACCAAAATGCTGGCAACCACCCGGGATTTGGAATCCTTGGTCTTGGTGACAAACTCCGTCAATATCCGCAGCGATTCGACTAGCCGGCCATCCACCTGTAGGCGGGTAGGCAGGTTTTCCGTATCGCAACCGCATTCATTGACGATGCGGTTGGCTTGGCCGCAACAACCGCAGGGGTAAATCAAGCCGGATACCGGCTGATGTAGGTTCATGGCGCTTCTCCGATGAAAAAAACGGCGAAGCTTGCCCCTAGGGGAAAAGCTTCCCCGTCGGGTGGATGGAACAAGGAACCGTCGGTTCCGCAGTGAAAAGGCGGGATGCCCATGACGCCTACGGGATGCCAGCGGCATCCGCCGTCGGACGTGTAGGCACACGACGGCTAAGGGTGCGGCTGAGAACGCAGTCGCCACGTTATTGCTCGGAGACTTCTTTAATCCGCCCCGACCGGGACGGCTTAAAGAAGCCCCCCAATCACTGGGGGGTGCCGCCTGGGGCGAATATCAATACTCGCCGGGCAACAGCAAAACATCATCCGTCAGGTAAAACTTCCAGACGCCGGACTGAAGATCCGTGTACTCGATCTTCTTTTCCTTCAACACCCGGCCATTGCCATCTTCCACCTGGACGGTGGCTTTTTTGTCCTTGGAGGTCAGCTTGATCAACATGAACGCCTCCTGCCGTTGCAGTTGAAAATATTCCGTCGCCACAACGTCGAGGAACCAATAGGCACCCTGTTCGCCGCCTTGTTCGGCAAAAAACTGGACGCCTTCCGTGTAGAGCATGTTCTTGACGAGCCAATGCGGAAACCATTCTTGGGTTCCGTAGAATTGCGCCAAGCCATCCTCAAGCTGCTCCGCCGTCAACCGTCCGGGAATTCCCGGATTCTCATCGGTTGACGACGACGTTACCGTGGGCAACGGATCGGCTTCCCGTGCGGCTTGAGGCTCACCCGCTTCGAGGGTCAAGCGCCCTTGCCGGATCAACTCGCTGACCGTGGCTTCGTAGTCCTCCACGCCCAGATCCAACTCAATCGCGTTGACCTGGAAGCCTGGATGCATCCGCAGCCAGCCGCAGGACAATGCAACCGAAATCAAGGCCTGCCGCCAGTGGTCGAGCAAAGGCAGATGGGATACCGTCTTGAACAGCGCCCAGACCTTTTCATCCTCAAGTGCGCTGCCGCATTGCCCATCGGACACGTCTTCGCCGGTCAGCAACAAAGCCCGCCGGCTGGCATAATCGGGTTCCACGGCCTTGCGGTCATAGAGCCACAACTGCACCACCGCGCCGAACAAATTGTCGGCAGGCATCCTGCCGGTCAGCTTGTCGAGCCGGTTCGGATCGCCGATGGACACGTTCAGCCCGTTGCGCGGGTTGTCGCACGGGTTGAAGTCCAGCGCGGCCAGCCCGCCTTCCGAGGACGACAAGGTAAGCCGCGCCAGCAATTCCTGGATCGTCGTGTCGCGCCCCCAGAAGGAGGCGAAGATCAACTGGCCCGACTGCCGGTCTTGGACGAAGGCGTCGGCGTAAAGGCCGAACACATCCGCCACCCGAAAAAGTTTTACTGTCTCTATCTGCATGGGGTTTCTCCTCAGGTTAAAGTCCGGAGAACCCCCTCGTCCGGGGAATTTCCCCGGATGGGTTGAATGAAACTATTTCAGGCCAAAATCACGAGGCCTATGGCGCAACGCGCCATTGTCTATGCCGCCGCCCGCCGATTTGGCGACGGCGGGAAAGCCGCAGGGCCGCACTCGTTGAGAACATCCAGCCAGTCAACGCCTTTACCATCCCGAAGCATCGCCTCGGGCGGAATCAGCAGATCGGTTGAAATACCCCTCTCAGCGAGACGCTCCGCCAGTTTATGCGCCGCCTCCTCGCCTACGCCCTTGCGGTCAAGGTCACACCAGATCCGCACGTTTTCGGTTCTAGGCGGTGGCTCAAAGCCAGCCAACAGCGTGGCACTAACTGCGCTCCACACCGCAAGCCCGGTTGCCTGGCGCACGGCCAAGGCGGTTTCGATGCCTTCGGCCAAGTCGATGACCGGCCCGGCAGTTCCCATACGGATGGCACCGCCCAATACCGGTTGATCCGATGGCACCGGCATCATCCGCTTCGGGTTTTCCACCGGCGCTTTCCTGCCCGCTTGGGTCAGGTAAGTACGGTGAAGCGTCACCGGCTTGCCTTGCGCGTCGGATACCTGAGCCAACATGACCGGGAACGTGCCGCCGTAGTGGCCGTCTTCGTCATGGTGGCGCAAGCCCGGATGGAAGCGGATGGCTTCCACGCCTTGCAAAACGCCTAGTCCCAAACCGCGATGGGCCAGATAGTCCCGCAGCGGTTGCGACAGGGCATCCTGCCACTGCTTGGATTGCGCCCAGGTTTCATCAAGCCGCCGATGGATTTGGGCGTCATCGGAGGCGGGCTTGCGTGGCGCGGCCTTAACCGGCAACGCCGGATTTGGCAAAGCCACACCGCCGAGGACGGCATCCACCGCCTCCAGCGCCTGCGGAAAACGCCAGCCCTTGAGCCACTGCAACAGACTGAAACCGTCGGGAAACGCGCCGCAGGTGTTGCAGATTCCACCGCCGGACGTTTCCACGTCCTTGAACAGGCGGAAGCCGTCGCGGCCGCCATGCACCGGGCAACTGACATGCCTGCCGGGCTTTACCAGCGCCGCATCCAATTCGGGTGCCAATGCTTGCAGCACCGGCACCCAGCGACCCCGCACCGCCTCGCGGACGGGGCCTGATTCGAGCTTGCGGGCATTCATGGTTTCCTCCTGTGGACATGGTTTTCAACATTCAAACGCGGGCGTCTTCATGAAGCGGCAAACACCGCATCAAGGTCGATGGCCGCCGGGGTCGCATTCCAGCAACCCACCACGGCATCCACGCAGGTGCCGTCGCCTTGAGGAACCGAAGACAATTCATCGTCACCGGCACCTTCAATGTCGTAGTCGATGACCGCCACCGCCAGATCAACGGCGTTGTCGGAAACCACCGCGTGGACGATTCCGCCCTCCAGCACGACGGCCAGGCGCGGAGGCTTGGCGGACTGCAACGCCCGCCGGGCATCGCGGATGAAGGTCATCAACAAGATATGGCTGTCCAGCCAATCCGTTTCGTCGTCGATTTCCTTGGCAGCTAGGCTTCCGTCGTCATCGGCGTCGCGTTCGTCGAAATCCCACATTTTCAACTGCGCCAGTCTTTCGACGATGCGGCGCAGTGGGACATCGGCCACCACGGGCAGTGGGGCTTCATCGCTTGGGCGCGCCGAATCCGCTTCCGCCAACGTCCTAGCTTTGGGGCCGGTGGCGCGGGCGGATGGCGTCGCAGGATCGTCCAGCAAAGCCAAGGCTTGCCGGGCAATCGAATGCACTGAATCCAGTTCTTCCCAAGATACGGAGCCGCCGCCCTCTTCGCCGGTCGCATAGGCGGCAACCAACGCCCGGCAGGCTTCCAACGCCTTCTGCTGGGCCTGTAGAACCTTCACGGAAGGATCTTGCTGGCTAAACGCCTCGACCGCCTGGACTTCCCAGTCCAAGCCGTCGCCGTTCTCCTCAAAATCGTCGTACAACAGCGGCATGGCCGGGGTGTCGTCCCAGATCAAACCGTTGTCAAACGCTTGTTGGGCGAAGCGCAGCGCCGCCTCTCCGTTGTCGGCCTCAACCCCGACCGTGACTCGGTGTAGATAGCCGAGGGTATAAGTGATTTCGTGCTTGTTGCTCATGGCGTTTCTCCGCATGGAATAAAAAAAACGGAGAAACGCAGACCCGGCGCGGGGATGCGATTCCCCGCTGGGTGTGGTGAAAAGACGGGATCGGCGATCCCTGATTGAAAAAGGCCTTGGGGCCTTAAGACGCCTACGGGATTCCTAGTGGAATCCGCCGCCGGCAGCGTAGGCACACGGCGGCAAAGAGTGCGGCTGGAAACGCAGCCGCCACGCTTGAAAATTCGGTTGCCGGGCGCAAGGCAATGCCTTGCGCCAGGACTTTCACGCCCGAACCCACAGTTGGCCGGACGCTTGGAACGTGTACCCCAGCGCCTTCATCCGCTCTTTTTGCTGGCGGAACAAGGCCCGGCTGACCGATGTGTCCAGCCTCACGGTGTCGCCCAGCGGCCACAAGGCACCGAACAAATGAGCGTCGGCCTCGTCGTCGCAGGCATCTCCCGTGGGGGGGAATATCTCGTTTTGGGCAGGCTGCCCGTCTTCGCCGTCGGCAGGCTGTCCATCGTTTGGAGGTTTCGCCACCCCCGGCTTGTTGCGCCTGGATGTCGCTTTGGTTTTGGATTGGGGCGTCTCTTCCCCGGCTTCCGGGCCAATCAGAGCAGATTCCGCCGATACTGCGGATTCCGCTTGCCCGCCGGGTAGGTCGTCAATCGCCGCCAGGGCCAATGAGGCCAAAGTGGCGCGGATTTCGATCACCATGCGGCCTCCAGCCACATAGCTGGCCGGGAAGATTTCGGCAATGCCGAACTCGCCTTGGTAATGGCCTTCGCCGTATTGGCCGAGGAACTCGTCCCGCAGGACGAACTCGCCGATGTCGGTGACCAGCCGGCCGACCGAGAAGTCGCCGTTGCGGCCGCGGACCGAACGTATGTGTAAATTTCCTGGGAGCTTGATCATGGGGTTGCCTCTTGCTGAAAACGCAAGGCACTTCCCATGACCGGGCAAGTGCCCTGTCAGGGTTGTGGGGTGTCTGGGGACGCTTAAATCCCCAGACGATTTGGAAAACGCGGCGGGCTTTCACTTACCACCGCTGAATTAGAACCGCTGTCATGTCATTGGAGCGGTTTTGGACGTCTGCCCGCGACCATCCGAAGATTACGTTGATCGACGGAAGATAGATTATCGCGTCCAGGGAAGCGCAGACACGCCTGGAAGGCCTAGGCAAAGGGTCCGGCTGAATCGCAGTCGCCACGAGTGAAGATCAAAGTTTACAACATTTGCCTGACAAATTGGATTGAAGAATTTGGGTCAGCCGCAGGATGCCTGCCGAGGAACCTTACGGTTCCTGGCAGGCGGCGGATGGAGCCAACGGTCAGGCTGCTTCGGACAAGGCGGTGCCTTGCCTGTCGTCGGCGGGCTGGCCGTCTTTCGGAGCCGTGTAGACCGTCTTGCCGTCAACCTTGGCCCAGGCGATGCGTAGCAGCCGGGCTTTCAGGCTGACGCCGGTTTGTCCGGCCTTCGGGCCTTTCTCGTAAACAAAGGTTTCCGGGGCCAGGTCGCCCAATTTGAAGCCGACCAAAACCGATTTGCCGGCTTCGGTTTCTGGCATCAGATCCCGGACCACCTTCTGCGCCTCCTGCCCGGAAACGCGCACGTCGAACCAAGTCTTTTCAACCGAATCCGACGCGCCGTGCAAGGCCGCGATGCTCGCGGCCAAAAACGGCTTGCCGCGCGGAACCTTGACCTCCCGGACACGGTTCAGATAGCCCAGGCCGGTCACATGCAGGTCGAAGTAAGAGGATGGGGTATTTGCGTTGTCGCTCATGGTGTTTCTCCGGTTTGAATGAAAAAAAACGGGGAAACGCAACCCCCGGCGGGGCTGTGTTTCCCCGTCGGGTGTGGTGAAAAAAAGGGATCGGCGATCCCGAAATGGAAAGGCCTTGCGGCCTGTGACGCCTACAGGATTCCCGGAGGAATCCGCCGCCGGAAGCGTAGGCACACGGCGGCAAAGGGTACGGCTGAAAACGCAGCCGCCACGCTTGGAAATCAGGCGAGCGTCAGGCCGAGTACCAACAACGTCAAGACGGTCGAGCCGATGATATTGGTTTGCAGAGTCATCCAGTCGATGCGGCCTTGCCGCCACGAGCCGTACTGGGCCAGCGCCACCCAGGCCGTCCACAGCAACATCGCCACCGACAGCGCCGACAGCACCAAGTCTTTCGACTGGCCCACATCCACCCCCGCTCCGGCAAGAAAAGCGTCCTCGGCGGAAGGATACTGGTAATTTGCGCTCGGCAGCAAAGGCGGAGCCGCGCCCGACGGCGTGTTGATGTCGGTTATGGCCACTGGGCTGGAACCGCCAGCGCCGTCGATCTTGGCCGCGAAGTCGCAGAAGTTGTTGCCGTTGCCGTCCGATCCGGCGCTGGTCGCGCAAGTCCCCGCCTTAATCGTCTTGGCGCAATTACCCGGCCCGATCTGGATGCACGACAACACCATCGCCCCGGTCACCGGCTTCCCGCCAAAACTACCCATTCCCATCAAACCCTGAACGGTCGAGTTATTGGCATTGGCGTTGGTGAGCTTCGCCCACACATCGACCTGCTGTTGCAGCGGCATGTTGGCGTATTCCTCCGAGGTACAGTCGCAATACTTCGCCAAGCCGCCTTTGTTCACCTGCAACACGCCTGTGCAGCAGGTTCCGTTATAAACACCCAGATTGCCACCCGATTCGACGTTGATCGCCAACTTGCCAATATCGGCGGCATAAGCCTTGAGGCTGGGACTCAACGGGGAATTACCGATGGCGGCGGCAATCTGTGCGGCAGTCACCACCACTTTCGGCCCCAACTGTTGGGCCGAAGCCTGGGCCGCTAAAAACAGCGCCAACATCAGTAATAGGTAACGGAACAGTCCAATCACAGGGGCGGAACCTTCAACTGTTTGGCGCACTCGGGCAGGGATCGGTTATCGCGGATCGCAATCAGCTCGACCACGCCTGCTTGTCGGTCATACCGCGTCAGCGATGCGTTGGCGAGAGGATCGGGGCCACCCGGCGGATTGCCGTAGCTAATATCCAGGAAACACGCCTCTGGATAATCCACATTCTTGGGTTCTCCGCCCCGTGTCACAGTCACGCGGACGGGACAGGTGGAGTGAATCTGGGTGCTGGCGGAATCATTTGGGCCATCCTGGCAATACTTGGCCGTGTTCAACAGGCTGACGATTACCGTCAGTTCGCCATCGTGGTACACCGAATACAGCGCTTCGGCAGGCGCATGTCCGTTTTTGATGAGCTGTCCGTTGCCGTCCTGCCGGTACTTATCGTCATTCTCGGCAATTTCGTTCGCCCATATTTTCAGCAGGAAATCGGGAAGCTGGAGAGTTCTGGTCTTGGACAGTGATCGAGGCGCGGTGACGGTCATCCGATCCCATGACTTCCATGCCGGTGGCGTTCCAAGATTGCTTTGCATGAGTTCGTCCGCCCCAGCCTGGACAGGAATAAGCGCAAAACTCGACAAGAAATAAAACAGGGCCAATGGCCGTATTAAGGAAAATCGTTTAAGCATGTTAATACCTTTCTATCAGGTTTGATGATCGTGTTTTTGGCTCGGAACAAAACGAGTCCCCTGCCCTCTTTGGCATTTCATCGCGCAGCGGACAAATCGACCCCGACGAACCGCGCCCGGTTTTCCGTTCCGGTTTTTATCTGCACGGCCAAGCTGCGCCTAGGGGTAACGTATTGAAGGATCTTCGGGTCGATCTTGAGTTTGCGCACCGCGCCATCCCAATACATCTCGTCGATACCCAGCAGCATCTTGGTCGCCACATTGCCGAGGAAATCCTCGCTAAAATGCGTAGGGGATTGGCTGGCACACACCAGTCCCAAACCAAACTTCCTCGCTTCCTTGGCGATGACATTCAACGGGTTCTCCGGCTCGTCGGTGAAAAACAAATGCGCCTCGTCCAATACGACCACTTCCGATACCAAATCCTGTACCCCGCGTAGTGCCGCCTGGCGGAATATCTGTTCAAGCCGGAAGTACACGAACAGCTTTTTCTCGTCCGATGCGAGCGAGCGGATGTCATAACGCCACACCGGAGCCTTGGCGTCGAACGGCGGTTCGTCCGGTCGGAAGATGCCGATGGCATTCAGGCTTTCCAACCGCTCCACCACGCTGCGCAATACGTCTTTTGAATCGTAGCGGATCATGTCGTCCAACTCGCGTCCGGTGGCTATGCCTTGGATCGCGGCGGCGTAAGCCGCTATCGCCGCTTCTTTCAGTTTGTCCAATTCTGGATCGGTTGGAGGATTATCGGCTTGGGCATTCCCCAAGGTTTGCCGTATTTGCCCCATCGCCTTGTTCCTAGCGTAAATCGACCTCGCCTTCGTGTTGACTTGTTCCAATGCGGCCACCGCCTTGGCATCGGCTCCGAGATATAGCGCCCTGAGTTTGGCGGCGGAGAAACGGGCCGCATCCAGCAGAGTCGGATATTTCTTCGGGTATTTCCGCGCCATCCCGTCATCCAGCCGCCAGCTATCTGGCTTGTCCTCGTAGAATCCATTGGCGGCGTAGAGGTCGGTCAGCAAGGCGCGTAATACCGCTTCTTGCCGGGTTCCCAATTGCCGGGAAGTCCGGTTCAGCGCCGCAATGAAGGACTGAATCTGTCGGCGAACGCCGCCGCCATCACGATCTGGACTGACGGCTAATGGATTATGGCCATAGGCCGTGGCCTCGGAAAACTTCACCGAAGACGCACCGGCCAAATCAATGTCGCCGTGGACATCCAACACATGAATGCGCACCGGGCCATCGGCGGTTTTCGCCATCGCCTGGATCATCCGCCGCAGATTCCAAGTCTTGCCGGCCCCGGACGCACCCATCACCAGCATGTGCGGGTTGATCGCCGTGTGGCTGTCCCAGACAACCGGGACATCCCGGTTCTCGGTGCGCTTCAAATAAGCGTTGGAACCCAGCAGGACACGCATCTCGTTCGCCTTGTGGTCAAATCAAATGGCAGACTGGATTATCCTGCCGCAGGGATACACTATCCAGCGAAAACCTTGTCAGCCCTTGGCAAGGGTTTTCGCTATCCATCGAATCGGTTTTGTTGGTTGACAATTTCTAGCGCCCCAGATAAACCGCCGTGACTTCTTCGCGGTTGTGGCCCATTTCCTGGCTGATGACGAGCCTGGCGGCAAGGTCGGCTTCCCGCTGTGCGGGCGTCAGTTCCCCGCGCCTTGGGCCTCCGGCATGGGGCGCTTTCCATCCGGTCAATTCAAAATAGCGTTCCTGTGCATACCCGTGTCGCAGACCGTGGGCTTTCCGGTCGCCTTCGGCGATACCGGCTTTCTTGGTTTCCCGCTCATAGAGGTTCTTCTGGAAGACATAAGAACGCCCCGCCGGAATCAACGAACCATTTCCGGCAAGCTGGCGGACGCGCTCCAGCAATTCCCTTTGCGCTTCGTTTCTGATCGGTATATCGCGTGGCCTGCCGCCTTTCGTCCAAGACGGCTTCAAATGGATATGGTTGTCACGAACCGCATACGCCGGTTGGAATTTCATGGCCTCCTCGCGGCGCAATCCGAATAGCGCCTGCATCTCCAAACTCAAGCGCAAATGGGCATCTTTGATTTGCGCCAGTTTTTCCGGGTCTAGGCTGATTTGTTTTCCTTCTGGTTTCACATAAACCCGGTTCTCAATACCCAGTTTCTGATTGTCATTGGGGATGAGTGATGGCCTGCCGATCTTCTCCGCCCACCACCGCAAATGCGACAGGCGGTTCTTCAAGGTTCCCGTGGATAATCCTTCTGCCTGCCAGCGCTTTACCAAGGCTTCGACATGCTTAGGCTTCAGGGAAATGGCCTTCATGTTTCGATAGCCCATTTCCTTCAATTGGCGGGCCATCAGATCCAGCACTTGGTGACGCGCCGCCTGTGTTCCGATGGAATCCTCACGGTGTTGGTTGGTCAGCTTTTTCAATTCCCATTGCAGATCGTCCATACAGTCTCAAACTCATAAGGAATAATAATTCGGGATAGTCCAGTGGTTCGTTCGCGGATTTGTCGCAGGGTAAGTGTTAATGCCGACTCGATGGAATCGAGACCCCCGAAGGGAAAAGGCGTGCTGTCAATCCGAATAACAGGCCCGCAACTGCGGTTCGGCGTGTTCTGCTGTTGCAAACAATCGTCGAAGCGTCGTAGGTTTTTTTCCACAGAGCAGCCCGACGGCTTGGCTGGCTGTGCGTGGTGCTAAAAACCGCGTTGCCGCAGTCTCAAGCGAGTTGGAGGGAGCCTTGGTGGCAGATTGCGATACCACGTTGGCAAGTTGGCAAGTTGGAAGCGCCATCCGAACACGGCAAGCCGTGCCATCAAGGCGAGGGAGAAGTCGCTTTTGCGGGCAAATAAAGACGCGCCGCTTCAGCCACTGGAAGGACGTTGGCAGGAACCAACTGGATGGGGTGCGTTGTGGAAAACCGCAACAAGGGTGTGCCGGAAACCTTCCCGTGGAAAGGGGGTCGCTGGCGATGGTGTGGAGCCATGGGATCGTCGATCCCGAAAGTGAACAGGCTAAGAAGCCTGGGGAACGCCTACGGGGCCAGAAGGCCCGCCGCCGGAAGTGTAGGCACACGGCGGCAAAGGGTGCGACTGAGAACGCAGCCGCCACGGTTGAGCGGTCAAAATCCTGCCATCATCTGGCCGTCATGTCAAATTTTGCCCCGGAAGCCACGTTGGCTGCCGCAGCCGCCCCCTGTCACTGCACGGCAGTGACAGGGGGCGCGTCTGGCTGCGGCAGGATTTTCGCAGGCAATAACGGCATTGCGGCAGGGAATTGGCTGATGATGAGCCAGAAATAGCGCTCAGTAATCTGAACCTGCTAAGGTTGATTACACGGGTTCATCAAGAAATCGCAGAAAACGCCAGACGATGAATTAAAATAGCGCGTAAGCGCCAGAAGGTGAGAAACATGAGCGACAACCATATCGGTTCAAGCTTGGACGACTTTCTGCAAGAAGAAAGTTTGTTCGAGGAAATACAGGTGCAAGCCATTAAAGAAATCATCGCATGGCATATATCAGGTGATTAATTGGAATTTCAAAGGCCATAATAGCTACCCTGCTAAAAGCCAACGGGATGCGGGTTAATCGTCTACTCGTAAAGTTTTAATTGGTGTGCCGTAAGGAGTTTTTCGAACCGGCGCTTAAGTAAGTCAGTACAGGAATGGATTGAACAAATCAACGCCACATTCCTCGAAATCGCTGGTATTCCGAGTGGCAATGGCGAAGCCTCTGGATCGGGCAATCGCGGCGATTTGGCCGTCGGGAACACTCATGGGACGCCCCAGCTCCTTACGGTGCCCCATCACTTCGCCATAACTGCGGGCAGCCGCTTCGTCAAACACCAGGATGCGCTGTCTGAAAGCCTGAAACATAAACTGCTCAAACCGTTCCTTGAGATCGTACCGCCGCTTTCCAGCAGGCAGAATCCTCAAACCATACTCGATCTCGCCCAGCGTAATCGTGGAAACAAACAGCGAGTTTGAATTCTGCTGGTTGAGCCATTCCAGTACGGCAAGGGATGGGCTTGGCTTCATGACTTCCGAAATGACATTTGTGTCGATGACAATCACGCGGAAAAATCCATTGGCTCATGTGCGCCGCGCTGCGGTAATTCCACCTCCGCCCCATACTGCGAACCGAAAAATCGCACGGCGAGATCGCCCAACCGCTCTGGCGCGGAAACGGCATCCTGGATGATTTGCCGGGCTTCCTCCTCCACCGAAACGCCGTGTCGCGCCGCACGAGCGCGAAGCCGAGCAAGCGTTTCACCGTCAAGTTTTTTCACGCTCAAATTTGCCATGATTGATGCCTATTATATTTTGGAGTATGGACGGCTTACGATGCCGGGAAATTCCTGGCGTTCGTCAAGAATTCGTTATATTACATGCCGAAGCTTGTCAAAGTGTTCCATGTTCTCGCCCTATTCAGGCATAGTTTAATGTGCGCGGTGCGCACCCTACCGAGCTAACGCTTAAATTCGCCATGATTGATGCCTATTTTGTTTTGGATATGCACGGCTTACGATACCGGGAAATTCCTAGCGTTCGCCAAGAATTCGTTAATTAAATGCCGAAGGTTGTTAAAGTACTCCATATTCTCGCCATATTCAGGTATATTTTATTGTGAGCAGTGCGCAGCCTGCCGGGCTTTGGTTAGCCGAAGGGTCAGGATTGACTTGGTAGCAGAGAATGGCGGCTAAAAAATCAGAACAAGTAGATGCCATGGTTATGCCCTAGCCTAGGGTGGCTTTACCTGCACAAAACAGGTTTCTGACAAAAGCCGACCTAGGGCATTTTTGGGTTATATCTGATAATCCAACAAAGCGGACGAACAGAGGAATTGTAGCGATGATGCCAAAGGGAATAGTCACCCCGGAATCCCACGGAAACTAAGAACCTTGAAACATCTTATGAAAACAACCATAAGCCTCAAGCGGCGGTTTTCCATTGAGCAGCATAATAGGTTAGATTGAAACCCACGATATACCGACCTTCTACCAAGCTTTGGGATCACCATCTTAGTTCCTGCTTCGCTGCAATGTATACTAATTTCTCAGAAAACTCCCTATGTAAGTAATCCGATGTATAACGGGTACAAAATTCACAAACAGTGCGTGCATTATCATAATCTGTGATACGAATACAGACATTCGCTAGCTGGTAAAACCCCGTTAGAAGGTTTTGTCTGGCTACCGGACTTAGACGCCGCATGTCATCAGCCTCCAATGAGCGCATCAACTTTAATCCGTAACTTTGTATTTCCCTAAATCTAATCTTAACGGCCTCATTTCTTGCATTGTACTCTGAGTAGTCGATGCTCCGATCCTGAAAATGCTGCGCCTTCGCTTGATCTTTCTCGTTTATTGCCGCTATTCCGTCGTATGTGAGGAGTAAACCAGAGAGCTCATACCACATGTTCCGATCTAGCCTTCCATTTTTCTCTCGCAGAAATTCCTTTAGTAGTTGAACGGCTTCCTGAGAGTACTCGAGTACCCAGCAGTAAGAAGCAAACATTCTAACCACTGACGACTCGTCACCTAGCAGATGCTCGTAATCTCGGAAAGTCCTGAGAGCGAGTTCTTTTTTTGCTCTTGCGTTAAATAACCAATCTGCTAGGTTAATAAGAGCTTGAACCTTTATGTCTTTCGGACTTGTTGATCTATTCAATATTTGTCGGTACAAGCTAATCACTTCCTCTTCACTCCTTGAATATCTGGCCGAGTTAGCATTTTCGAGTAATGCGTGCTCATTATCGAGTTTTTTGTCTCGCGTGACTTGTTTGATTCGGCCTATAATTCCACTCCGAAACGTCTGCGGCGCTTGATCATAATATAACTGCATTAGTGATAAAATTTCTCTCGAGTACACACGAAAGAAATCGTTCTCAGATACTTCGATTATTCTTAATTTCTTGAGTTCCTCCACAGCCTTCTCAAACCGGCCAAGGTTGTCTTCGTAGTTTGACACATATCGCAGCTTTTCAAGCAGGTTGGCAAGGTCTTCTTCGGTAACAAGTTGACCAATAGTCCAGAACAGCTTTTTGGCATCCTCAGAGAGATAGCTGAATATACGTCCATACAGGAATTCGATTGAGGATGGCATACCCTTAATGTCAGTTCCTAATGCATTTACGAGAGAAC
>Ga0265316_10000364_pt1 | contig 51315 bp, 38 predicted proteins | sample 4522metaG_FD_202092 | JGI IMG/M metagenome (GOLD analysis project Ga0265316, IMG submission 202092) | Rhizosphere microbial communities from Carex aquatilis grown in University of Washington, Seatle, WA, United States - 4-5-22 metaG | ecosystem: Host-associated > Plants > Roots > Rhizosphere >... | reverse complement strand
AACTACTATTCTCGCAAGGCCGCGTGACCCCCGACGATGTCTTTCCGTCGTCGATCGTCTTCGATTCAAGCTGCAGGACTCCGCGAATTCACGCCGGACCCACGGCGACGAGTTTCCGGACACAACGCGGGACCTTTTCTGAACTCGCCCTTCTTCCTCGCGCTCATGAGTGGCGTTCTGATCAGCGGCGTGACCGGACTCTACAGTCACCTCAAAGCGAACAGCGACAGGAAGTTGGCCGAAGACAAGGCCCGTAGGGAGAAGCAAACCGCAGTGCTCTCGGCGGTCGCGAACGACTTGCCAGCCTATGCCTCGACGCTGGGATCTATGAAGGCGCTGAAAGGCTGGCTCGCGGACCCTAAGAACGAGGCCGACAACGCTACATATGGCCCCATCAAGCTGCATCGCCAGGGCGTTTTGGATCAGTACCTGGAGTTCTACAAGTCGTCTCTCAAGACGAGAAGTTCGGTTTCGATCTTAACGGAAGCAAGGGCATTCTACGAGGAGCCAACAGTGTGTGAGGCCCTCAATCACGAGGAAAGCGCCATCAAAAGAATTCACGATGCGAAAAGCTATGACGAAGCCAAGGAGGCCGATGAGGCCGAAGAGAAGTCCTTTGATGCCCTTCTGAGCGCCATGGCCGAGGAGGCGAAGAAGACACACCGGAACGGAACTGATCGCGGCAGGCAACCGTGCCTACGTCAAGTTGTCGTGCCTACGCCGTAGAATTGACCAGAAGCGTGATCGGAGCAACGCATTCTGCCTGCGACGATGGAGTGGCGACCATGGACGCAAACAGCGGTACCCCGTCCGCGTTGCGGGGCGATCGTACCCTCAGCCCCACCAGACGAGAGTCCACCCTGAAGATCCCGGCCTACTTGATCATCTTGGCCACGCCGAGCACGCCCGCAACGCCACCACCAAAACCGCCCAGCCAGCCAATTTGACGAGCGAGGCGCAGTCGCTCCTCGTTCATCTTCACCCTGGCCTCCAGCTCGGCAATGGACATTTCGTCGAGGTCGCGTCGCCCAAGCAGGTCTCCACCGACAACAAAGCCAAGCGTCTGAGCCCCGCCTGAGCCCCTTACAGGGAGCGTGAATGCGCTGGGGCGGATTTCGGGCATGCTGGGTGCATGGAAAAGATTGGAGATTCGGCAGCACTGCCTTCCAGGCGAAGACGCCACGCCGAGCTTGGCTGAGAGCTTACCTGGCGGCGCAATTGGCGGAACTGGGATAGCGGCCAAGATCATTGGCGACGAAATCCTCACGGCCGTGGTCGGCGTAGGCATCAGCACCACACACCACAACGCCGGACCCAAAGTTCTTGGCGGAGGTTGGATCGGCGGTGGCGGTTCGAAGCACCTATTCAAGGTAGCTCGTTCCGCAGGCAAGTCAGCGGTGGAGCACCAGCCGCCAACCGAATCGGCCAAGACGGTGAAAACCATCAAATCCGTCAAGACCGTCAAAACGATCAAGACCGTACAGAGTGCCACCCTTCGAGCGGGAGACCCGATCACGGGATCTTGCGCCTTTGCACGCCTAGCCCATCGCCGGATTACCTCATTCCTACCTCATGCAGCCGGATTACCTCATGGCGCAGCGTAGGCACAAAAAAAGCCCTGGGATTACCAGGGCTTCGGAGCGGGCGAAGGGACTTGAACCCTCGACGTTCACCTTGGCAAGGTGACACTCTACCACTGAGTTACGCCCGCAGAGGGGTCTTGGTTTATGCGGAAACCTCCTTCCCGTCAAGGGGTGGCTGATTCTTTCCTTCCTGGCCTCGCGCGCACGGGAGGAGGGGGCGCCGACCGGCGATGAACGGGTCGAAGACCCGCACGATGCGCGATGCTCCGAATCAGAAGGATACTGCGCCAAGGCCCGCGAGATCATGCGGCGAATGTGCTAGGGTCACCCCATGAAGCAGGCCTTGCCGCTGACAGTCCTGTTGGTGCTGGCGGTTGGGGCGGGTTGTACGGCTAACGGACGCGGTCTGCCCGACGGGGCAGCGGCGGCCGGGGGCGCGATTTCTGCCAGCGGGGGCGTCCCGAGCCGTGACGGACGCTTGGGTTCCGGGGGAGCACTGGGCGATACATCCGTGCTCGCGACCGAGGTGGGACCAGGTTCAGAAGATGCGCCCGCCGCCGCTGGTGGGTCCGTCGCCGATGTGGCAGCAGGCGCCGCGGGCGAGCCTGCCAGTGGCCCGGCCGGCTCCGAGGCAGGGAGCCGCACTGACGAAGGCCCCGACGGCGACGGGATTTCCGGCACAGACGGGGCCGCGGGTGCGGACGATGCGAGGGACGGGGGGGCCGCAGCCGACGTCGTCTTGGGATCATCAGACGATGCGCAGGACCGCGGGTTCGCCACCGACGGCGGCGCGGGTGTGGACAGCGGTTCTGACAGCGGCGCCGACGTGGGCCGCGATTCCGGGTTGGGCGCGAACGACGGTGCGCTCAACGACGGCCGACCTGCCAGCGACACGAGGGTTGACTCCGGGCCGATTTGGCGGCCGCTGTGGTCAGATGAATTCAGCCTTGCTGCCAACGCCGGCGCCGACCCGGCGAAGTGGACCCCCGCCACCTCGGATCCGGGCACCGTGAACAACGAGAAGCAGAAGTACACGGCGCGGCCGCAGAACATCTTCCATGATGGCAACGGACACCTCGTGCTCCGCGGCCGTCACGATTTTTGGAACAACAACGGCACGACCTATCCCTACACATCCGGACGCCTTCAGACCGACGGGAGGTTTCCGCTCAAATTTGGTCGCATCGAGGTCAGCGCCAAGCTGCCGGCGGGGCAGGGGTCTTTCCCAGCCATTCTGCTCATGGGAACCACGGGAACGTGGCCCCAAAGTGGCGAGATCGGGCTGATGGAGCAGTGGGGACAGGACAAGAGCTGGCTGTATTGTTCGACCTACGCGGGTGGGGCGTCCGGCGATATCGGCAACCAGAAGATTTCGTTTCCCAACGCGACGACGCTGTCGTCCGACTTTCATTTGTATGCGCTCGAGTGGTATCCGGACCACATGGTGTTTTTCATTGATGACGTGCAAGTGGCGCGTTCCAATTTTGACACGACGTCGCCCTTTTACACCGGGACTTTCTATCTGATCCTGGATGTCGCCATCGGCGGCAACATGGGGGGCGCCATTGACGACGCGGGCGGTTTCCCGATGGACATGGTGCTGGACTACGTGCGCGTGTTCCAACAGTAGCCAAGGGCTACTGGAAGTCGCAGCAGTACAGGGTGGCCGGGTAGCCCTCTGCGCTGACGCCGGCTTGGCCGGGATTGGGACAGCTGATGCGCGCCCCGAAGTCATCTTCCGGCGTGTCGGGTCCGTAGCAGGAAAAGCCGAACCGGCCCGGGTCACAGCCAGCAACCGCCGTGTTCTGTTCACAGGAACTGCCGGGGGGCGGCTGCCCCGGGGTGTAGCAACAGAGGCTGTTGTACTTCGGGTTGGCCGCCGGCTTCGGAACGGCGCAAACCTGATAGTAGACGTCGGCGCGGCTCTTGTTGGCGCCGAGATCCTGAGCGGCCGGCAGGTTGCCGACGGGACAGGTCCATCCCATCAGGCGCGGCGAGCACCCCACGGCGTCGGATTGAGTACAGGCGGGCGTTCGTGTTGCGCCCGAGCAGCAGTAGCTGATCAGATCGCCTTCCCTGACACCTTGATTGCAATAGATGGCGGGGTTGAGTGCTTCGGGCCGATTCGCGCCCCGACATTGGTAGCCATAGGTGTTGGGGTCGCAGATGGCGATCGGATTGTAGGCACAGGTCGTTACCTGGGCCGAGCAGCAGAAACCGCTTGTCCCGTCGTTGCCGACAGATGCGTGGCTGGCGCAGACCAGGCCTTGCGGAACCCCATCAATGTAGGTCGGGTCTTCGTCTGGCCGGGCGGTGCCCGGGCACGAATAGGCGACCAGGCTAAGAGATTCAGCCGAAGCCCCGTCAATGGTGCAGTCGACTGCGCTGGCATGGGCGACACAAAGCGATTGCGCGGCTGAGGGGTCGCTGGTGCACGCGGTTGCGGCCAGGCCGCCCAGAAGAGCAAGAAGACACGGGTGATTGCGCATGACTCTCATCGCCTCACCGAAGCCAGCCCGCCGGGACTTCCGGCGCGGGCAGGGCCGAAAATACGCACGCACGGGGTGTGTTGGCGCCGGCTCTGTTGTCGGTCACTGTGACGTCTTGACCACGGGGCCAGAAATTGACGCTTCCCGGCCCCAGTGCGACATCGGCAAATTCCGCTGCCACGTCCAGCGGCCCCAGATTGTCCACAATCACGTTGTCTAGCGTGACTGGGCCAAGGCGTTGGCTGGCATTGAAGCCTTCTAGTGTCACGACCGGCCGTTCGAGTCCCATACAGGTGACGTGGTGAATGTTTTGAAAGGTCAGCTTCTTGAAATCGGGATACAAAGTCCCGGCGAACAGGGGATTGTAGGCCGTGCTCACCAGAATCGCGTTGGTCATGTCCCGCATGCAGATGTCGCGATAGGTGATGTTGTTGACCAGGCCGCCCCGGCTTTCGTCCGACTTGACCCGAATACCGTTGAAATCCGCGGTCGAGGCATCTTGTCCGACCGGGCGAGAGTCCGCGTCGATTGTGAGATCGTAGATCGTCACGTTCTCCACCCCAAAGTGCTGGACGCCGTCGGGTGAGGTGTAGCTGCCGTAGGTTTCGCTGCCGATCGACATTCCGTGACCGGTGCCGAAGCGGTTGTGGGCGATGACCAGGTCGGAGACCCAGTGGCCGCCCTTGATGGCAATGTGGTCGTCTCCAGTGCTGATGGTGTTGCACGCCATCACGCCGCAGGTCGCGATGCTATTGGCGCCAGGGTCGATGCCGTCGGTGTTGCGGGCAAAGCTGGGAGTCAGAACCTCGCCCCGACTGTTCGTCCATTGCGACGGCGTGAGAACAGTGACGCCCCAGACGATGAATCCCTCGCCTGGCGTGGTGCAGGTGCCGTCGGCAGGCGACGAGGTGATCTTCACGTGGAATTTCGGCGAATTGTGCAGAGTGATCCGGTAGAGCAGCAGGCCGGTCGTTCCTGTGGCCGTGTTGATCAAAGTCGGGTTTCCGATGCTGCCGTCGATTTCGCGCAGGGCATAGGACGACTGCCACCACGAGTAGTCCCTGCCGACCAATGGCTCGCCCCCTTGGCCGTCGATGATTCCGTCGCCAACGATGCCGGGGCTGGTGCCGCCCACAGTGATGAAGTCGTTGCACGCGCCCGAATCGTTGATGCCGATAAGGCCGCAATTCCCGCTCTTCTGATACAAATCGGGGTTGCGCGAGGCATAGAGTGTGGTGGCGCTGTCGACCCACAGGGTGACGCTGTTGACCGACAAGTGCCCCGTGACAAAGGCATGGTTGGGCCCGTCGCTGACCAGCTTAACTGCGCGGCCATTGCACGCGGTCAGGGCAGCCTGAATGCGATCCGTGTCCAGATTGTCTTCGCTGGGCGTGGCCTTGATGGCCGTCAGGGTCTGACAGACGTCGGTGGGAAGCTTTGGTTCCGGCGGCAGATTGGGGTCGCCGGCGCCACAGGTTGCACTTCCGGCCGAGCCAGCAGGGGGCGACGATGTGCCACAGACGTACTCAATTGCGGGAAGGTCGTCATTGGCTCCGCAAGCCGCCATGCCGAGCAGCGAGACCGACCCGACAAGGCCGAGTCGTCTCGCATTTCTTCGCGGCTTGGCTGCGGCCAGGCTATTTCGCTGCTTCGCCATCGCTGTCAGTGGGGGGCGCCGGGGTGCCGGTCAGAAGACTCAGCATCCCTGGCCATTGGGGCAAGGCCAGGCGGAAGTACTGGCGCAGGTCCACTTGCTGGTTGCTGTTGCGCTGGATGGGCTCGGGCACACGCAGTAGCCCGCCTTCGACTGCCCTCCGGAGTCGGAATAGTTCCCCCCAACGTTGCAGGGGACGCAGTCGGCCACGGTACACGGCTGGCTCGCCTGCGGCGCAGTCGCGGGACAGGTCGGGTCGATCGTCGCCGGGATCTTGAAGCACGAATAGTCCAGGCTCGGTGGAAAGTCGCAGCCTGTCTGTTCCGAATAGCTTCCGCCCGCGCAGGTTTCGGATTTGAATCCGATGCTCTTGGGTCCGCAGGTCTTGTAGCAGAGCTGCGGGTCAGAATCCGCGCAGATCCCGCCTTTGGTCGGTTCAGGACCGGCGGCCGTGGCAAGACCCTTGCAAAGGGGTTGGTAGGTTCCGGACGCGTCGACAGGGTTCGAGGTGCCGGCGTCGCCTGTTCCGGCCTTTCCTCCAGAGCCCATTGTGCCACCGGTGACGGGCACGATCGTAGTCCCACCGGTGCCGACGACGCCACCCGTGGCTGGGGCAGCCGTGGTCCCGCCAGCACCAATTGCGCCGCCCGTTGCGGGCGCCACTGTGGTGCCGCCCGCGCTAGCCGTGCCGCCGGTGGCGGGTGCCACTGTGGCGCCCCCAGTATTGGACGCGGTTGTGCTGCCGCCAGTGGCCACGATACCCCCCGTAGCAGGCGCGACGGAGCCACCGTTAGCCACTGTCCCGCCGGTGCTTGCGGGCGAACCGCCAGCGCTGACCGTGCTGGGGTTGTTGCTGCCGCACGCCTGGAGCAGGAATATTTGTGATAGGAGCGCCACAGTTCCAATGCACGTGGTGGTTCGTATGGTCATCGAAAATCTCGCTTTCTTGGGTTATCGGAAGAACGACGGGACGTCATTCAAGCACCATGGTTTCTTGTCGTTCCCATTGGTGCCCGCTGCCGGCATTTTTTTCGGCGGGCTTGCCTGCGTCGGGCGCGCTATTCGATCCGCACGGGAGGCGGCGGCGGTGGTGGCGGCGGCGGTGGCGGCGGCGGTGGTGGCGCCCCGCCTGCGAGGGGCGGGGTGCCCGGGGCGGATGTTCCCCCAACCGGCGGCGGCGTGGGGATGCTGCTGTCAGGAATCAGGCACGATGACAGGTCGAAGATCATGAACTCCAGGGCCTTTTCAGGCGCCGACAGATCGCGGGTGGTTTTGCAGCCGGTGGGGAAGGTGGCGTTCTTGGTATCGGCGTCCGCCCCCGAAACCACGGCACTGGCCACGTGCAAGCCCGTAAAAACGAAACGACCGCATTGGGCCGCGGGCGCCGCCGTCGTGGGGGCATTGAAGGTCAAATAGTGAACGTAGCCCGGCTGGGTAATCCACTTCTGCGACGGCGGCTGGATAGTGGCGATGGCCGTGGGTTTCACGTCGTTGCCGAGCTGGATTGTGCCCTTGGTCGTGGTGCCGCCGACCGATTGCAGCCAACTGGCAAAGGCCTGGCCCTTGGGAAAGCTCTGGTCAATGGTGGCCGTGATATCACCCAGGCTGTCGTCGCTGCTATCGTCCACCCAGGTCGCCACGTCGCCAAAGGGCGCGTGGCCGTCCGGTGCAATCGAGCAGGGGTTGTCGGTGCCCCCGGCCACACAGGGATATTTGACGACATCCTTGAGCGGTGGGTACGCCTTGAGCCAGCCGATGTGGTAGTGCTCGGCAAAGGTGCGGCCGCCGCGCGCCAGGTATTGCACCATGTTCAGCTTCATGGCGTCGGTCAGCACGTTGCCGCTTGCCGAAGGGTCGGTGCCGTCGGCCGGTTTCTTGTTGCCATTGTAGCGGGTCTGGCTGGCACCGCAGGCCATCAGAACCACGTCGTAGTTCATCATCGACGTGAGGTTCGACCACAGGGGAAATGCCGACGGCCAGACCGCGCCATTGTCGTAGCTCGCCTTGCCGTTTTCGTCGTAGTTGTCGTTGTAGATGTTGATGGCGCCCTTGCCGTCGGGGTTGGTGAATTCCGCGGTGTCCACGCCCATTCGGGTGAACAGGCATTGCAGGCGATCCGCATCGCCGGCGGTGATGGCAATCTTCGGCAAGCTGCCTTCGGTCTGGTTGCGCGGCAGGCGCAGGCGCCGATTCGCTCCCGTGGCCGCGTCCACGATGGCCTTGCTGGTGCATTGACTGACTTCCGACGATTTGATCGTGACCTGGCGCCGCCACTTGCCCACCTGCATGACCAGGGGGAAGTCCACGCCCACCGGCACGTTGTCCAACTTGAAGCTGCCGCTGGAGTCGGTCAGCGCCGTGGTGATGGGCTTGCCTGACACCGACGCCGAGCAGGTGTCGCAGGATGCGCCGGTCGCAATGCTGGCCAGGGGCGCATCGGGAACGTAGACAATGACGTTGTAGATGGGAACCTTACCCGCTGGATCGTAGACGGTTCCAGTGATGCTGGTGGTGCCCGCGTTGCATTTCGATTGCGCGGCACACATGGCGCCGCAACTTTGGACGGGACAGATGTTGGCGGTGCAGGTCCCGCTGCCGGCGCAGTCACCGCAGTGAAGCGTTCCCCCGCACCCGTCGCCGATGTCGCCGCAGTACTGGCCGCCCCCGGCCACAGTACACGAAATCCGCACACAACTGGGTCCGCCGGTACACAGACCGCGGCTGGTGTCGCAAACCCAGCCGGACTTGAAAGCTGCACAGGTGTCTTTGCAGTCGACCGTGCCGCCGCAGCCATCGCCAGCCTTGCCGCAGTATCGAGCATTGGGGCTGCCGTCGCAGACCAGCTTCTTGCAGTCGGGGCCGCCCACGCAGGCGCTGGTGGTCTTGTCGCACACCCACCCGGGATTGAGGCTGGCACAGGTGTCGGGGCAGTCGATGCCGCGTCCGCAGCCATCGCCCACCTTTCCGCAATAGCGCGCCCCGGCCGCCGGATCGCAGGTGCTCGGCGTGCAGACGCTGGCGCTGCCCACGCACACGTTGTTGTCGCAGCCCCAGCCCTGCTTGAGACTGGCGCAGTTGTCGCCGCAAGCCAGCGCATGGCCGCAGCCATCGGAGATGTTGCCACAGTAGGATCCGCTCGTGGCCCCGACCGCATAGGTACACTGGTAGGTGGGCTTGCAGTCTGCGCCGCCGACGCAGTGGTGGGTGGCATCGCAGGTCCAACCGGCGGGGCAGGGGTTGCCGCAGTCGATCTGCCCGTTGCAGCCATCACCGATCAGGCCGCAGTACGAGCCCGCCGAAGTCGTGCACGCGGCGGGCGCGACCGCTGGCGTGCATGCGTCCGCTGGGCGTGCGTCGGAAACGACGAGCAGGGGACCGCTGGCGCCAGCGCCTCCGCCCCTGCCGCCAAGACTTCCACCGTCGAATGTTCCCGCGCACCCGCCCGCGCCTGACGTGACATTGGCCGAAGAGCAGGCGGCACCCGCAGCCAACAGAGCGGCGCAGAAAGGCAGACAGGAAATCGACGTTGACGGTGCTCGCTTCATCTTTCCCTCCAAGACGATACCGACCTTTGGCTTGGGGTCGAGCAGTGAGTGCCCGATGCGGTGACGATTCTTCGCAGCCATTGCCCGAGACGTGACGCAACCTCTGTCCGATTATTTGGCTGGCCAACTTCGAGCCTGTCCTGTTGACTTGTTCCCATGACAGCCGCGGTCGTCTTGCCGCTTCTCGCCGCCCTTGCATCCGCGATTCCCGCGGATGGGTCGGCGACGGTGGTGCTCGACGGCAATAGTGAGGCCGTGGCTGCGGTTGAGCATGCGCTTGCCTATCGTGCGGTCCGCGTGGTGCCTTTGGCAGGGCCAGGGGTGGTGCATGTCAACCTGCAGCCCGATCCCTCGGGGATTCGGCTGTCCATCCAAGAAAAGAACGGGCAACTGGTCGAACGCCTGGTGGCGACTGCGGAGATCGCCGCTGCTGTGGTGGAGTCGTGGGTGCGTGACGACCTGGCAAGACCCTTGTTGGAGCCGCACGAGGTAGCGATCCCCGAGGCGGTCCCGGCTGCGATCGAGCCGGTGGTTCTCGCCCATTCTGGATCCCCCTCGGGAGCCAGCGTGACCGTGGCGGGCGAAACATCCCTGGCGACCGACGGCTCTTTGTGGATGGGCGCCGGGCTAGGGGCTTGCGTGCGGGTTGGGCGCTTGTGCGTGGGCCTCGGGATTCGCGTCGCTGGCGATACGGCCACCACCGGGAACATCGGGGCTGTCTACGCTGCGCCTTCTGATGGTTCGGCGGCGATCTGCCAAGCAGGAGAGCAGCGATCCCTGACCCGCCTGGGCGCCGACGCGCTGCTGACCGCGGATTTGCCCCTGCGCGTGGGCGCCGCAACCCTGGGCCCGGGGCTTGGCCTCGGGGCAGGGTGGCTGTCGACAAGCGCCACGCTGGGCGATCACAGCGGGACCCAATCAACCATCGGACCGCGGGTAGAGGCTCGTTTTCTGGTCTCCTGGCCCCTGGCCTGGGGACTATCGGTCGATCTGACTCTGCGGGCCGATGTCCGGCCGCTGGCGCAGCGAAAGCATCTCGCTGCTGGCGGATTCGACTTGCCGGGCGAGCCCCTCGGACTGCTGCGCGCCGGGTTCGGCCTGCACTACGGCCCGTCAGAAGACGTGCCTTGACGCGCATTGCGCTGCTCGGCATCGGATCTGTGATTTTCGTTGCGAAGAAGTCAGGGGCGAAGGGCACTAAGGATCAGTAAAGTAGAAGGACACGCGACGCCATCAGGGTCGCCCTATGAAGACATGATCCGCAGGAACGAAGGCAAACTCATCCCATTCCAGCGCAAGACGGCGTGGTTGGCGGATACCGCCGACGACGTGCTGGTGGCCGCCTGTGCCATGCGCGACCCCGGCGCGATGGCCGAGCTGTTCGATCGCCACAGTGATGCCGTCCACCGATTTTTGTCGCGTCTGATGGGCGCGGGAACGCCGGACGTGGACGACATGGTCAACACCACATTCATTGAGGCGCTGCGCTCGGCACCTCGATTTCGCGGCAAGTCCTCGGTGAGGACCTGGCTGTTTGGCATCGCCGCGAATGTCAGCCGCCACCACATCCGCGATCAGGTGCGCAAGCGATCCTTTCTCAAGGCGTGGGGGGAGATCAAGCCTGGGCCTAGCCAGACGCCCGATTTGGCGGCGGAACATCACGAGATGGTTGAGCGAGTGGGATCGGCGCTGGCGCAGTTGCCGTTCGATCTGCGCGCGGCATTTGTCCTGTGCGATCTGGAAGAGATGTCGGGCGCCGATGCGGCGGCGACACTTGACGTTCGACAAGGCACCTTGGGGCGGCGACTGTTCGAGGCGCGACGGGCGCTTCGCGCGGCCGTGGGGGAGGCGCGCGCATGAGCGACTCTTGCTCTCGTTTCGTGGAAATCGGCCGGTCAGCCTCTCCCGAGGACGTGCCGGAACTGCGGCTGCATCTGAATGAGTGCCTGTACTGCCAATCGCAATGGGCCGCCACCAAGCGGCTGATTGAAGTCAGCCGGCAGATCCCCACCAGGGCGCCGGAGGCTGGATGGCGGCAGCGAACGCGCAATGCGCTTGTGCTGGCCACGGCCGAGTCTGGGCGTCGCCGGGGTTCACCTGTCTGGGTGCGGGCGGTGGTGTACGCCTCCGTGGTCCTGTGCGCGGCAGGGGTATTTGCGGCCGTGGGCACCGTGGGCATACCGTGGTGGCAAAGGCAAAGACAGGCAGCCCCAGCCAGGGATCGTGACCAGGGCCAGCGGCCGCCAGCCCAGACGGCGCTTGTGGTTTCGCCCGAAACGAGCGCGTCTGATCCTGGCGTCCCATCGGCTGCGGCACCGGCCCCGCGTGGACCCAGCACAGGAAAGGCTGCTGGCCGCTCGGCAGCGACGGCAAAGACACGCGGAGCCCTGGCTTCGCTCTCGTTGCCCGCGTCGCCGCCGGTTGCCACCCACGAGCCAAGTCCGGCCGAGCTGGCTTTTTCCGAGGGCTGGCAGGCGCTTCGCACGCTCGACTATCCGCGCGCCGTCGTCGCCATGAGGCGGGCATTGCAGCTCGCACCGAATTCCGCGCTGGCGGCGGACGCGCACTATTGGGAAGCGGTTGCACTGGCTCGCCAGGGATTGGCGACCCAGGCCCGCGATGTCATGGAGGACTTTTTGCGGCGTTTTCCGAGATCTCCGCGAGCCGGCGAAGTTTCTGCCATGCTCGGCTGGTCGTACGTTGAGTCGCATGAATGGGCTACGGCCGAGCGACTCTTTCGTGCCGCCGAGGGCGACCGAGCGCCGGCTGTGCGTGAAAGCGCGCGCAAGGGACTGCAGACCACGGCGCGACAGCGGTAACCGTAATCCCGCGATAGCCGCGGAAGGTCGTGGTCGTAGACGTGGATGTGGACGGACATCTTCCGTCGACCACGACAATACCCCCTTTCTGCCGAAGGACTTCGGCTGGGCGGGCACTAAGCCGTATCACTTCGGAGATCTCCCCACATGAAGGATCGATCGACGGCAGAAAAGATCCCAACCCTCATCGCGGTTGCGCTCACGCTCGGGGTCGGCGCCGGTCTGGCACGGGCGGAACCGCCTTCGGAGAGCCATCCGGCTGCCGAGCAGCCCGTTGATGGACCTTCGGCGGATCCCGATGCAGTGGCCGCCGCGCAGGAAGAAACCGCACGGCGGGCAGTGGCGCCGGGCCCTGTGCCTCGGCCCATTGAAGCACCGCCAGCCGAGGCAGCACCCGCTTCTTGGTTTGCCCAACCTCCGCTTAGACTCACAGTTGGAGAAGGCGCGCGAAAGTGGACAGTGACACTCTATGGATTCGTCGAGGCCGATGCCATCTACGACACCACGCGAAGCTACGGTGATGCCATTGGCAGCAGCCTCGTCGCCCGGAGTCAGACCTACGACGGGCGGGTAGGGCGCACTCAGTTTTCCGTGCGCAACACCCGCCTGGGCTTCGCGTTCGAGTCCCCGGTCATCGCGAAAGTGAAGCCGTCGGCGGTGTTTGAAAGCGACTTCTTCGGTCAAAAGGACAGCCCGCCCACCACGTCCGAAAACACGTACTTCACCAGTCCGACATTTCGGCTCCGCCAGGCCTTTGTGAAACTGGAGAATCCGTACGTGGACGTTCTGGTGGGTCAGACCTACGACGTGTTCGGCTGGCAGAATTACTTCTCACCCTGTTCAGTCGAGTTTCTGGGGCTGCCCAATCAGCTCTTTTCGCGCAATGGACAGGTTCGGCTTTCCCATGCTTTCAATGCGGACGGCGCGGTCAGTTTTGATGTGGCGGCAGCGGCCGTGCGTCCGGCCCAGCGCGATGCCGAGATTCCAGATGCCAACGCCGGATTACGCATACGATTCAACCGCTGGCTCGGCCTGACCACGCCGGGCGGCGTGGGCACCGTGGCGCTGCCGGCCTCCCTCGGCGTTTCAGGCACGGTTCGGCAGTTCAAGGCGAACGCCTTTGCGCCGCCGCCGGTGCAGGCCTCGAACAGTGCAATGGGCTGGGGACTTTCACTCGACGTCCTCATTCCGATTGTTCCCGCGGAGAGTGCGGACGACCGCAGCAACCGGCTAACCCTCATCGGTTCCTTTGTCAACGGCACCGGAATCGCTGACCTCATCACCGCGGGCGGCGGGGCTCGATTTCCGACCCTGCCCAATCGGACCCAGGACAGCCCGCCACCCCTGTACGACGCGAATGTCGACAATGGCCTCGTGACCTTTGATGCGAGCGGTGTGCTTCACACTATCAATTGGCAGGCCTTCCGCGTTGGGCTGCAGTACTACCTACCGGCGGCCGAAGGACGAATATTTCTCTCCGCCAATTTCACCCAGTCGCACTCGGGGAATTTGTCCAAGTTGTTCCTGAAGGGCGGCACGGAGATTGAGTTGCTCGGGGCGGTGGCCGACACTTCACGCTACGCCGATTTCAATCTATTTTGGGACGCGACACCGGCCGCGCGGATTGGTCTGTCCGGGCAGTACACCCAGGTCGAGTATCTCGACGGATCCAAGCCGCACAACATCCGCGGCATGGCCCAGACTGTTTACCAATTCTAAGGAACCTTACCATGAGTCGTTTATCGCCTTTCGCAGTGGCTGCATTGGGTTTGGGGATCGCCGCCTGTAGTTCAGCCAACAATGGCCAGGGCACTACTGGTGGCGCGACAAGCGCGGGCGGTGCCAGCGCGACTGGTGGAACCACCGCGACTGGTGGAACCACCGCGACCGGCGGCGCTGCTGCGACAGGCGGAGTCAGTGTTGCCGGGGGCACGACAGCAACCGGCGGAACCACCGCCGCTGGTGGGAGCGCACCTGACGGTGGCACCACATCCAGCGGCGGAGCCAGGGGCGGCGCAACTGGCACCGACGGCGGCATCGCGCCCAGCGGCGGGAGCACGAATGCCGGCGGCGCCACTGGAACTGATGCCTCAATTGGAACTGACGGCGGCGCGCCTGCCGGCGTGACGTGTACGGCCGAGTACACCGGCTCCGACACCAGACCCCTGCTCACGGATGCATCCGCCGCCTGCTTTACCGTGCAGAACTACCTGGCGCAGGCCGGCCCGGTTGGAGCGCTGGTCCGCGACAACTGGGATCCCTCGGCCGGACTGCCCGCGGCCAGCACCTACACGCCAACATATACCGTGGTGGCAGATGGAAGCGGCACCCACAGCACCGTGCAATCTGCCATCACGGCCGCCAACAGTGCCGGAGGCAGCACACGCGTCTACATTCTGGTCAAGCCCGGCACCTACCGTGAACTTGTCTGCGTAAAGGGATCAGTGCCCGTCACGCTCTACGGCGCCGACACGGACTCCAGCAAGGTCACCATCGTCTTTGACAACTACAACGGCAAGACCCCGGACCCGGCGAATAGCAACGCCTGCGCGTCTCCCAGCTCGGCCACCGCGTACGGGACGAGCGGCAGCACCACGTTCTATGCCTCTGCGGCCGGGTTCCAGGCGCAGAACCTGACTATTGCCAATGATTTTGCCGAGGGCAGCCTGACCACCAACATCCAGGCGGTGGCGCTGACCGTCCAAGGCGACCAACAGGTGTTTCAGAATGTTCACGTCATCGGCAATCAGGACACTCTGCAGGTCAAGTCTTCGTCATCGGCGGTGGTGGCTCGATCGTACTTCAGGAACAGCACCATCGAAGGCGACACGGATTTCATCTTCGGTCGCGGAACAGCGGTCTTTGACGGCTGCACCATCACCTACGTCAGCGGCCGCAAGACCAACAGCACGCATATTGCGCCCAGCACGACGGCGGCGAATCCCTTCGGTTTTCTCATCATTAGCAGCAAGATTGTGGGCGACGCAGGCATGCCGACCGGCGACGCCTATTTGGGCCGGGCCTGGGACGACAGCGGAGATCCAACCGCCAACGGGCAAACGGTGATTCGCAACAGCGAGATAGCCGGCCACATCAAGGTGGCCACGCCGTGGACTTCATCGACGGCAGGCCGGGCCTTCAGTGCCAGCGGCAATCGCCTTTACGAGTACAAGAATACCGGCGCCGGGGCGGCCAGCGGCGCGGCACCCGTGGACGCTGGCCCCGGACAATAGATAAGCCTATCGGCCAGCGTGGGCGGTAGCGGTAGCGACTGGCGGCCAGCGTGGGCGGCCTGGGTGAGCGCGAATCGCGAGAGTTGGGCAGGGCAGGCGTCCGTCCCCTTCGGCGTGTGCGGCACGCGAGCCGCGACCCGTCCTTCCGTAAAACGCCCTCGAACTCGCTACCGATGCGACCAGGCAATGCTGGTAGGAAAAGAATGAAGACATGCGGTAATTCATGAAACTCCGAGAAGTCGTCCAATTGGTGCAAAACCCGTCCGGCCAAAGCCGACCCCGGCAGGCCGGTAGCGACCCCGGCGACCCGACCGACCGCTCACGCTCACGCGAGCCGCCTTCAGCGGGCCGGCCCGAGGAGAGACACCGCTACTCCACCGCCATGCGCGTCCGGGCGTCGTGGCTGCCCACGATTCGGTATGAGCGCACGGTGCTCTCCATGGCCAGGAACACCGATCCGGTCAACTCTGCGCGATCGGCCAGGGTCGAGGGGACGATGGCCACCCCGTGCGGCAGCAGGGCGTGACGGGCGACCGAGGCGCGAACCTCGCGCAAAAAAGGCTCGCCCGCGTCGATGATCGGACCGCCCACGACGATCATTTCCGGATTGAGGATGTTGAGCAGGAACGCGATGCCGCGCCCCAGGTGCTCACTGCCCTGGTCCAGAATGCCCTTGGCAACGGCATCGCCCTGGGCGGCTGCCGTTGCCAACGCGGCCATATCCAACGGGCCTCCCAGCCGCGCCAGGCATGTGGTCTGCTTGGCCGCGATTGCCTCATCCGCCGCTCGCAACAGGGCCATGGCCGAGGCCACGGTTTCCAGGCAGCCGCGTCGCCCGCACCCGCACGCGGGGCCAACGTCGCTGACGGGGCAGTGCCCGATCTCGCCGGAAAAGCCGCTGCGTCCGTGGAAGAGCTTCCCGTCGACCACGATGCCCGCGCCCACGCCGCTGCCGACATAAAGCCAGACGTAGGAACGCACGCCGCGCGCCGCCCCCGCCCGACCCTCGGCCACGGCCGAGGCTTGCGTGATGTTGTTGACCACGACCGGCACGCGCAGCTCGTCTTGCAGGGCCTCGCGCAGGCGCACGTCCCGCCAGGCGAGGTTGGGCGCCAGCACGCACACACCGGTTTCCTGGTCGACCAGGCCAGGCACGGTCGCAGCCGCGGCCGCAACCCGCGTCCACGGAATCTTGGCGGCCTGCAAGGCTTCACTGGCCATCGCCCGCACGACCTTGCCGGCCCGTGCCGCCGCATCACGCAGCGAAGGCCGGCCGCGCACCACGCGAATGACTCCGCGGGCATCGGCCACCGCCACCCGGGTCGCCCGCACCCCGAAATGAATGCCCAGGTACGCAGCCGAAGCGTCGTTGAATTCCAGCATGCGCGCCGGCCGGCCCCCGCCCGAGAGCGACTCGCCCAGCCCGACCTCACGCACAATCCCGTTGCCGATGAATTCGTCGATGATGGTCGACACCGTGGGCTTGGTCAGCTTTGATTGGCGCGCCAGCTCCGTGCGCGAAACCCGTCCGGCCCGGCGAACCAAGTCCAGGATGATCGACCGGTTGACCTCGCGGATGGCCTGGTTGTCGCCCTTGCCCAGCATGGCTTCGTTCCTTTCGCGCATGGTGGCCTAGCGGCGGCGGGGTCGGTCGATTCGGTTGTCCACGGTGAGCCAGCGTACTTTTCGTGTCCGGGGAAGACAAGACTGTTTCCAAAGGAAAAGGCCTTTCCGAAATAGGCCGGACCCGATAGGCTCGCCACGATGTCCACGCAGGTACTTTGTCGCTGCGCGCTTCTCGCTCTGATGCTCGGCGGGTGCATCAAGAGAACAGCGCCTCCTCCTTCCTCCGCTGCGTCCGAAACGCCCCAGGCGGCGGCCGTTCTGGAAGCGGCCAACGCCCGCATCGCCAAGGTGCCCCGGGTGGATGTGCTGGGCGGGCACGGGCTGCGCGACTTCGCTCCGCAGGGGGATGTGCAGAAGGTCGAGGTCAGTCAGGTTGCGGTGCAGGGGCAACCCTTCGCCGAGGCCGCCCGCCTGCGGGTCAAAGAAGGCGCAGGCAGCGAGTGGTCCGTGCAGTTTCAAGCCGCCAACAGCGCCCCGGTTGCGGCGGGGGACGCCCTGCTCCTCTCGTTCTACCTACGCACCGAGACTCCCAAGGAAGACGGCGTGGGTGAGACGTCATTCGTGTTCGAGCTGGGGCAGCCCCCGTTCACCAAGTCAGTCGAATACCCCGTGCAGGGGACAGCGGAATGGACCAGGGTGCAGGCCCGCTTCCAATCGGTGGCGGACTATGCGGCTGGCGAGGCCCACCTGAATTTCCGTCTCGGCTACGAGCCCGAAACCATCGAAATTGCCGGCGTCACCCTCGAGGATTTCGGCAGGCGTTTGCCGCTGTCCCAGTTGCCGAGCACGCGCGCCGCCGACCGGCGCCGGGAAAAGGCCAACGCAGTCCTGGCCGCGGAACATGACAAGGCCGCCCTGGCCGGACCGCCGACAGAGGGCGGCGAGCTGCGTTTCGAGGTCAAGCCCAAGACGGTCATTCGTACCATCAGCCCCTATGTCTACGGCATCAACTCGCAAAAGAACGAAGGCTTCGGCGCCACGGTTCGCCGCATGGGCGGCAACCGGCAGACGGCCTACAACTGGGAGATCAATGCTTCCAATGCGGGCAGCGACTACATGTTCACCAGCGACGAGTGGGCCTGCACGGCCATGGGCTATCGCAATTGCAGCACGCCAGGCGGGCAATTTCTCGATTTCGTGACGGAGAATCGCAGCGCGGGAATGGATTCGATTGTGACCATTCCGATGGCCGACTACGTCGCCGCCGACAAATTCGGCTCGGTGGCGGAAAACGAGAAGGCGCCCAGCCCGCGCTGGGTGCGCTCTTATCTCAAGAAGCCGGGCCCGTTTTCGCTTTCCCCCGATCTCAACGACGGCAAAGTCTACCAGGATGAATTCGTCAATCTGCTCGCGACCAAGTTGGGTCATGCCGACAAGGGTGGCGCCCGTTTCTACTCGCTCGACAACGAGCCGGCGCTGTGGCCCGGCCTGCATGTCCGCATTCACCCGGCCAAGACCACATACAAGGAAATCATCGAGCGCAGCGAGGCGACCGCGAGCGCCATTGTCGCCATCGATCCCAGCGCCTTCGTGCTCGGCGGCATCATGTACGGCTGGGGCGAATTCCTGAACCTGACCGACGCGCCCGATGCAGTCGAATGGAACAAGAAGTACGATCGGTACTTGGACTACTTCTTGGTCCAGGCCAAGCAACTCGAAGCCAAGCACGGCAAGCGCCTGATTCACGCGCTTGACGTCCACTGGTACCCGGAAAACAAGGGTACAAAGCGCATCACCGAGAAGGACGTTTCGCCCAAGACCATCGTCGCGCGCTTGCAGGCGCCGCGCAGCCTGTGGGATCCTGACTTCATCGAGAAGACCTGGATTGGCGACTCAATCGGCAAACCGATTCGCCTGATTCCCTGGCTGCTCGAACGCATCGCCGAGCGCTACCCGGGCACCAAGCTGACCATGACCGAATACAACTTCGGCGCGGGCGAGCACATCTCGGGCGGTTTGGCCCAGATTGATGTGCTGGGGATCTTCGGGCGCGAAGGACTGTACATGGCCAACTATTGGGGCGACAACGCTGGCAACACAGTCCTGCCTCCCTACGCCCAGGCCGCCTTCCGCATGTATCGCAACTACGACGGCAAGAATGGGCACTTCGGCGACACCGCCGTGGCCGCCAGCACGGACAATGCCAAGGCGTCCATCTACGCCGCCCTGGATGCCAAGAAGGCTCTGTCGATGATCGTCATCAACAAGGAGTTGCACACGGCCTTCACCGGCAAGATCGACATTGCCGGCGGCAACTGCAAGTCCGCCAATGTGTACCAGCTCGACGGCAGCGATCCCACCATCCGCCCCATGCCCGCCGCCGCTGTCAAAGACGACAAGATCGAATACCGCCTGCCACCGCTGTCAGCGACGCTGTTCGTTTGCCGGCCCCTGTAGGGGCGACCACCAAAAGAAACAGGCGCTCAATCCACGAAGGTGCTTCGGGATCGAGCGCCTGGCTTAGGATGCGGCGACTGCGCCGCGCGAACGTTGGGCAGGTCGGGTATCAGGGAACGAACGAAATGTTGGTGATTGTCAGACCAACGCCGATGCAGCCTGACTGACCCGCATCGCCCTGCGGTGCCGGGGAGTTGAACTGCCACTGCAGACCCACCATCTCGTTGGCGATAGCCGGGGCCGTGGTAAGCGTGCCGCCGGTCAGATCTGAGAAACTCACCGTGATTGGACCGCTGCTGCTGGTGAGTTTCTTGCCTGGGAACACGTAGCAGCCCGTGGTGCACCCTCCCACTTGGCCCGGTCCCGGCATCTTCTCGTCGAAGGTTTGGACGTAGAAGTAGAGGTCACATCCCGCGACCGTTCCGCCCAGGGTGAACTGTACGCCCGTGTAGACTGTCGTGTTCACGCATTGATCGAACGACAAGCCACCACCGGCGTAGTCACTGGCGGCGACATCGCCAGCAAGGAGCATGGCTTGGTTTGTCAGGTCGGCTGTGGCTTTCATCTCCGCATACGTATCACCGTTGGCAGCTTTCGTGCTCTTGGGTCCCGCGAAGGAGAAGATGCTGCCCGTAAAAACGCCAAGCGTGCCCCACTTGCCACCGCCAACTGCTGCGTGCCAGCCGGCTGGGCCGGACGAGAAGTCCGTAATCAGACCCGGGGTGGGAGAAAACGCCGGTGTGCATGAGGGATTGGTCGAAGCCACCGTAGTTCCGCCGCTTGCCGGTGCGCCTCCGTTTGCTTGTACGCCGCCCGCTGCCGGTGCGCCCCCGTTCACGATCGCTCCCCCGTCTGCGATGACCCCTCCGGTGGCGCTTGTAGCGGGGGTGCCCGATGTTCCCCCGGTTGCGCCGGGCCGATCCCCTCCCCCGCCTGAACCACAGCCGGCCACAGACGCGGCCAGGGCAAGCATGCCTGAAATAATGATGTACCGTTGCATATTCATCGCTGCCTTCTCCATGAGTTTAGCTCCCTTCATTCGCGCTTCCTTGCGGCGAAATGCGGTGAAGCATTTCTAGCGCCGCACCCGATAGAAGCGCAGGTTATCAATCCAGTAGTCAACCCAGCCCTTGTCCCAGGTCAGTCGTACCACGGAGACTGACGACGTATCAAAGAAGGACCATCGTTTGGCCCATCCCTGCTGAAACATGGTGGTGAAGGGCACGAGGTAGAGCTGCCATTCGGTCGTCAGATGCAGCGGGAATGTCCAGTAATCCCCACATTGCTGGTCAGATTCGGCAGGGGGAGAGTCGGGAATGGCAAGTGGATCGGGCGTGCCGTCTGCCCGCGGCACGTTGCGCGCGCCGTCTATGATGCGATAGTGGTTGTTGGGATTGGGATCCCAGCAGTAGCTCCCCTGTGCCCCGCTGCGGAAGGCATACGGGGTGCATGGCCGGCCCACGAACTGTGGATCAGGCGAGCCCGGGTAGGCTGGGTATTCGTCATTGCAGCGGCTCACGTAGCACTTGTTGGTGGCCTGGATGGCACTGCCAGAAGTGGTCATGGGCTGACTGTCCACAGCCGGATCCCAGCAGTAGTAGGCCCCGTCTCCTCCGACGCTCTGGTCCCACTTGTTGCAGGGTTTGCCGTTGTTGCAGCCGCATTCACGGGTCCGCTCACAGTAGTGTTTTGAGAGGGGATCCCCATTCTTGTACTGGCTGTAGTTGATGTCCTCGTCAACGTACTTGTTTCCCACCAGCACTCGAAGCAGTGTTTGGCTGTCCGGAGCGCGCCTCGCCCAAACCGCGACGCCATCCCATTGGCTCATGTCGAGAGTGGTTGAATAGGTGGCAATCTCTGCACTTGTGGGACAATAGTCATGATGGCCTGTGGTACACAGTCCATCGTCCTGATTGAGATGTTCCAAGGCCACGCCGATCCCGCCTCCCCAGCCGAGATAGGGTCCGCCCGACACGTGCAAAACGTGGTTGGTCTTGTCCGGCATTTTCGGGTCGCACAGATTGGAAGTCGTTGCTATGGGCTGATACCCGACCTGCGCTTGTGTTCCGTCGCGGTTGGCGTACACCTGGGCGGTAGCGTCAGTGTACGAATACATGAACTGGCCGATGGCATCTTGATTAATAGTGTTCTGATTGACGTCCGTGGTGGTGCCGCCGGGCTGATACTCGAAGTCGACAATCGGCTGCTGGAAGAACTCCAGCCCTGTTTCGGCATTCTTCACAGTCTCGCAGTCCACCGGCGCCGGCCCGGGATCGGGCGTACACACTTCCGCTGGTCGGACACAGAAGCCGGTCGGCGTGACGGTGGTGCCGGCATTGGGCGCCGCGTCTGGCGTCTGATTGCCGGCAGTGGGCGTACAGGCCGCGAGGGTGCAAAGCCCGGCCAGAAGTTCGCGTTGCAAATCAGCCCGATGTGCCTGTTGACGTGTCACTGTCGTCACCACCACATGCGCGCGGTCAGGGAGAGGACGTCGCCGTCCGGAACCACCGTAATGTCCTCAATGGGCGGTTCGCCTACGCGCACGGTGGTGTGCGAGCCGTTGAACCAGTGTGAGTATTGCAAGACAACCTGATCGGTGGATTGCCACCCGGTGTGGAAGATGATCCGGGGCGAAATCACGGAGAAGCTGTAGCGCTTGTCGTCCCAGTTGGGGTCCACGTGGTCATAGCGCGCCGAGGCCGCCAGCCAGGACAGCAGGCTGTAGGTGGCCTCGACGCCGTACTTGACCTTCAGCATCTTGTCGTACTTGAGTTGGTTGGTGTTGGGGTCGATGGTCTTGTCCGTGCTCCACACGCGGGTTCCCATGCCAAACACGCTGACGTAGAGATCCGGACCATCGCCCGAAAAAGGTACAGGATAGCTGACCAGCCGGCCGATGCTGAGATCGTACTGGCCGCCGCATGTGAAGAGCTGGCCGGTGCCGCCGCTCTGCGGGCCGAGGTAGTTGTCCATCAGCCCCTTGCCGCCCTGGGTGTTGAGCACGCTGATGACCCGGCTCACGGTCCGGGCCTGCAGGGCGTCGGTATACACCTCCGCCAGATAGAGATGGCCAAAGCGTCCTGCATTCACGCGTTCGTCCAATGCCACGATATCGATGCGTCCGTCCGGGGCGGCTGACCCATCCCGGTCATCCTTGCTGAAGGCGTGCAGGTAGTGTCCGCCAAACGTGACCCGGTTGGCGTAGCCCACGCCCGCGTGCACGTGGGCGACAAAGGTGCTGCCTGCGCCCGAGTCCGCAAAGTTGTTCCACACGTCCGGTGTAATGCTGGACGAGGCGGCGTTGGTCTGTCCATGCACGCCTTCTTCAAGCGAGAAGGTGAACTTGTGCCACCCTGTCTTGATCGCCAGATGTTCGCCCACGCCGTTGATGCGGGCGATAAGCGGCGTGCCGTAGCGTCCCTCGTCGTACTCGCCCGTGCTGCCGTAGCGAAGGGTAAAAGCGCCGAGGAGAGCCTGCATGTGGAGCCGATCGCCCAGGGGAGGCAGCACACTGAAGAAGACGTCCGTGATGCCCAACTGTTGGGCGGGCTCAAGGAAGCTCTCGGACACATTGGCCTGCCGGGCGATGATGCTCACGTTGGCGGTGACGATGCTGTTGCCTTCGGAGAAATTGAGCTGCGCATAGGTCGTGGACACGACGCCAGTGTGGGAAAAGGTTTCGAGGTCGTCGGGCACCACGGGCGGTGCGTGCAGGACCGTGCTGCTTTGCCCGGGTCTTGGATTCTTGCGGGTGTTGAACCCCATGTTCAAGGGCGCGGCAATGTAGCCGTGGAAATCGAAACGCCATTCACCCTCGCTGAGCGAGCGCTGGCCGTAGGCCGGGGTCAATCCCCCCGCCATGGCCCCCACCTGGGGCAACGTGGGATCCAGGCTGAGCGAAGGGTCGAATCTCAACCCCTGGAAGGCATCAGGCGTCGGGGCGACGCCACCCTGGGCGTGGGCTGGGGCCACGCGGACCCACGCCACGGTTGCCGCGGCCAGAATCACGAGCGCGCGCGAGGCGCGGAGTTTAGGTCGGTCATCCATGGTCACCACCACATGTTCACATTGAAAGCGATCAACTGGCGGTCGAACCCCACGTCTCCCGAAATGGTGGAGCCCGCCTCCCCATGGCTGTCAGGGCCATAGAACCACCTGCCGTAAATGATCGAAAACGTCTCGCGGCTGACCCAGTTGGTGCGAAAGACGAGTCGAGGCGCCAGCACGTAGAATGTCTCACGCGTGTCTTTGGAATTTGGCGCCACCCGGTCGGCGCGCAAGGCCAGGCTGACCCAGGAGCGGATAGCGTAGACGGCCTCGAGCCCGAACTTGTAGCGCAGGCGATGGTTGAACGTGTCGACCGATTCCGGCAGGGGCGTGGGGGCCATGGGAGGAGGCACGGGGGTGTTGGGGTCAGGCGGATCAGGCGGCGCGGGAGCGTTGGGGTCACTCGTGCCTGGCGCTGTCAGCGTGTGGGTCAGCGTGTAGGCCATGACGAAGCCCGCCTGGATGCTCACATCCGGGGCATTGGCCGAGTACGATGGCCGCAGCATACGGCCCAGGCTGGTGCTGTAGTTGAGAGCCAGGGCAAACAGCTTGCCCGTGCCGCGGCTCGCGGCCCCCCACCAGCGGTCAGTCAGCGTTCCGCCCTCGCCCCCGAATGTGTTCAGCCCGCGCAAAGTGTAGGCATTGTCGCCCTTGATGTACGAGGCCCCAGCCCCGAGATAGCCCCAGGCGGCGTTGCGCACGGTCGCGTCCCACCCGACCACAGTGAGGTGCCCGTCCTTGATGTAGTCTTCGACAAGCTGGTTCGTGGTGGTGTTGTCGAAGAGCTGTTGGGCCCGATCGTCCTGCGCCCAGTTGTACAGGTAGTGCACGCCGGTTCGGATCTCGGTTTCGCCGGTGCGGCGCAGGATCAGGTGGGCATGGTGGATCCACGCGGAGGGGGTGGTCGGATTGGCGCCGCCGTTGGACTCGCTGGGAATCACGTTGGCCGGCACGTTGCCGTTGCGACTGGCCATGATCCCGTGCTCTAGAAACAGGGTCACGCTCGGCTGCAGGCGGTACTCGATGATGGTGAGCTCGCCGACCCCGCGGGGCGATCCAATGATGGGATTGGTGTACATGCCCAACCCGTATTCGCCGATGCTGCCGTAAAAAGGACCGAAGTAGCCGGCCATCACGCGCGGTCGCAGCGGCCCAATCGACGGGATGTTGAACTCCAGATAGGAGCTGAGCAGGAAGAGCTGACCCCCCATTTGGTAGTAGGTGGTCGGCGCGCTGGGGTTCCAGGTGTTCAGGCTGACGTTGGCGGTGACCGTGCCATTGCCGTAGATGAAGTTCATGCCGATCCACTGCCCCGGCATGGTGTTGGTCCCGATGAACGACGCGTATTCGTCGAGCGTCTGCGGTGGCGTGTGGAAAGTCGTCCTGCTCTGTCCCAGCTCCGGCCTGGTGCGCTCGCCGAAACTGCCCTGGAAACTGGCCGACATGAACCCGGTGTAGCGCAGGGTCCACTGGCCGAACGGCATGGGCGCTCCAAAACCTGGCGTGATGCCGCCGGGAGCCGCGCCGACCCGGGGCGAAAGTGGCGACAAGGGCAAACCCTGGTAGGCGCGGTATCCGGGAATGTAGCCCGCGCCCGCAAGCTCGTCGCTGACATCCGTCGCCGAAGCTGGTGCGCTCGCTGCGCGGACATTCGAACCCTGCGAGGGTTCCGTCGGCGGGGGAGTCACGACGACCAGAGCAGGCGCAGCAGGGGCCGCCACCTGTTCGGCCCCGGCGTCCGCTGTCGGCCGTTCCGTCGCGGTGGACGCGCTGGGCTCGGCCACCTCAGCCGAGGGGCCGGCGAGGGGCAGAACCAGCAATTTCAGAATGGGGAGTGCGCAGATCACACCACGACCAGGGACGAGGTTGGTAAGAGCCTCTTACCAAGTTACGGTTCGGGTTACCATCGTTTTCTTTGGCTCGCCTGACGAGCGAAAAGGTTATAGTTTCATGCACACCATGTCTCGTTTTCTTTCGTGTTTTCTAGTGTTGGGGGGCGCTCTTGGATGCATAGGCGTCTCGCAAAATCGCACGGCGGGCAGTACGCTGGCCGCTGCAGATGTGGGGAGTTGTCGCCTGGGCACGCGCCCCGCGGACGATGGTTTGATCGATGACTTCGAGGACGAGAACACCCAAATCAGCGCGGTCGCGGGCCGGAACGGCTACTGGTGGACCAAGCACGACGAGCACGGCTCAACCATCGGACCCGATCCCTTCATGCCGAGCGAGGGCGGGGTTGACGCCGGTCTGGCCCTACGCGCGATAGGCAAGACCGCCATTGGCGGGCCAGAAGCGTGGGGTTCTGGAATGGGCATCAACTTGCTCACCCGCCAAAATGCGGTGTACGACGCCTCGAAGTACGTCGGCATTTCGTTCAAGGCCAAGGTAGGGGAGGGCTCGACCCGCCAGGTCCGTTTCGCCATCGGCGACATGAACACCCACCCGAATTCCGGGATCTGCAAGGTCTGCTGGAATCACTTCAACAAGATGCTGACAGTGACCAACCAGTGGAAGGAATTCCGCGTTCTGTTTTCCGAGGTCCAGCAGGACGCCGGATGGGGCGATCCCCGTCCCGCCGCGCTCACGCCCGGCAAGCTGGTCTCCATGGACTGGACGATCACCGGCGGCCAGGTCTTCGACCTGTGGCTCGACGACATCCAGTTCTTGGTTTGTAAGTAACTGAAAGGATCCCAAAGCAATCGCACGTTAGATCCTGCGTGCCAGATGTCGGGCTGTTGCGGACAAAGCAGACGTGTCGCTCCCTTGCCCGTGCAGCAACGCTCGCCGATTCCATCCGGCATTCGGTAACGCATTCGAGGCGTGGTATTGGCACAGCCATTGCTGATGTTCTTACGCTTCCCGAACCCTTGCGAACGGACTGCAAACCAACGGGCTCTTGCTCGACTCGGAGTGGGTCGACTTCCTGGCGCGGGAAAAATTTTCCGTCGGGCTCAGTCTGGATGGCCCACCCGAACACCACGACCCCTACCGTCGCGATCCGCGCGATCGGGCCACCCACCGCCTGGTCGTCCAAACGCTGGGCCGGCTCCGGCGGGCCATGATCCGTTTCGACGTGCTCTGCGTCCTGCACGACAAGAATACCCGGGATCCAGGAATCCTGATGCGCTTCTTCCGCGAGTTGGGCGTCAGATCACTGCAGTTCCTTCCCCTCGTCGAGCGTGATTCGACATCGCCCCACGGGGTCGGCCCCCGCACCGCCGCTCCGGAGGTTCTCGGCGAATTCCTTTGCCGGGCGTTCGACGATTGGATCGCCCACGACCTGGGCGTCCTCACTGTGCAACTTTTCGAGGAGGCCCTTCGCCCTCTCTTGGGCCTGCCCCACGCCTTGTGCGTATTCCGCAAGACCTGCGGCGACGTGCTGGTCCTGGAGCACAACGGTGACTTGTTCGCCTGCGATCAGTTCGTGGACGACGCCCACCAGCTAGGGAACCTTTGCCAAACTCCACTGCGCGAAATCACGCGGAACCCGATCCTGGAGCGCTTCGGCCAGGACAAATTCGATGCGCTCCCCGACCAGTGCCGGGCCTGCGACGTGCTGGAATTTTGCCACGGCGGCTGCCCCAAGGATCGCTTCTGCTCCACGCCCGACGGCCAAGCAGGACTGTCGTATCTTTGCCACGCTTACGGGAAGTTCTTCCGGCACGCTCGCCCGATCCTGCAGCGCCTTGCCTCCCACCTGGCCGCTCGCCTGCCCTTGGGCCAATTCAAGGCCAAGCCAGCCACGAGCCTTCCGAGAGCCGTGGGCCCCAACAATCCCTGCCCATGCGGCAGCGGCCGGAAATACAAGAAATGCTGCCGACCATGACCACCACTGGCCTCAAACTGTGGGACGAAGACCGGCATCAACTCGTTGGATTTCCGGATTAGCCTTTCAAGCCTGCACCCGCAGGTAGCGTTCCATTGAAGCGGCGGCCGTGGAGCCTTCGGCCGCGGCCGTGGCGATCATCTTGACCTTGCCTGGATAGGTCACGAAGTCGCCAGCCGCAAACACGCCGGCAACAGCAGTGCGCATGGAAGAGTCCACGGGCAGATGGCTTCCTTCCAGACTCAGATTCAGATCCCATTGGGCCAATCCGCCCAGATCCGGTTCCTGGCCCACACTGACCAGCAAGAGATCCGCGGGGATCTCTCGCACCTCCTTGTCATGCACCGCCACGAGCACATGGTCCAGCACGCCATTGCCACCCAGCCCGACCACCTCTGCCTCAGTCATCACTTTTACACCCGACGCGTCCAATCGCTCCAACGAGTGCGGGTAGGCGCGCAGACCCACGTGGCGGTGCACGAGCACAACCTCCGGCACGAAAGCCTTCAGAGCAATCGCCATGTCCACAGCTGTATCGCCGCCGCCCACCACCACGGCGTGGCGGGCCACAACGCTATCGCGCGGAGGAAGGCTATATGTCAGGCCATGGCCAGCAAAGCGAGACTCGTCTTTGAGCCCCAGCTTGCGCGGCCGGAAGCGGCCCATTCCCAACGCCAGCAGCACAGCGCGCGCATTCACCCGCCGTCGCGTTGACCGCAATGCGAACCCCACGTCGCGCGCGAATGCGACGGACTCCACTGGCTCGTGTTCGCGCAGCTCGGCGCCGAAGTGCGCCGCCTGCTCGGCCAGCCGGCGCGCCAATTCCCCGGACGCCACCTCGAGATGGGCCGGGAAGTTCGTGACCGGCTTGCTGGGATACAGACTGACAAGCTGGCCGCCAAAGGCCTGGGCCTCGAATGTGAGGCTGCTCAACCCGCGCATGCGACAGTGCGCCGCCGCCACCAAGCCAGCCGGTCCACCGCCCACAATGGCCACGTCGTAGGGCGCGGTCTCCTGCGCGGCCAGGGCCTCGGGGTCGTCCCGCGCGACACGAGCATCAATCTCGCCCAACACGACCAAGGGGTCTGTATTGTGTTTCTCCATTTCCCGTCACCCCCACAGTCAAGTGTGGGCCGCCTCCGAAGACCGGCAAGGCTCACGGCGTTGTTGCTGCTTGCAGCCACGGTGCGCGCTGCATCCACCGTGGCGCGTCTGTTGTCGGGATGTTTCGTCTTCGGGTGGAGGCTGGCGAGATCTCCTGTTTGCCGCGAACGCGAGTAGCGTGCCAGATTTCTCCGGCACCTGACACAAACCGGGCGTGCATCGTTTTCTGTGGCTAGCCAGACGCGCAAGCTGACGGTCAAGATCGAACGAGCCACCCTGCCGGCGGCGACGAGCTGAAAGTCGAAGGGCGCGCGTATGATGCGTGCCAGACGCGCTTCTGCGTGAGCGCCGCATCTGCAAAGTCAGCGTCAGATCGGCGCCATCACACTCAGACCGCTCCATCGCGAGATCTTCCGTACCGACGGAGGGCCAGCATTCGAGGGCGCCCGCGTCTAGACAGCCCTATTCCTAGTCCCAAACGCACAAGTTCCGGCACGTAGTACTCCCGGCCGTCGCGAGTCACGAGGCCTTGGGCGTCGAGTAGACCAATCTCATCGCTGGTAAGGCCGAAGGCGCCCTCTAGGAAGGGAGTCTGTCGATCTGCGTCGGACGTGCCCCGGATTTTGCCAAAGATACTCCGCAGCGGGGGCGCCTCCTGTTCGAGTTCTTCAATCTTCTTGTTGCCACAGGCCCTAAGGGCATTCTTGAGTGCGGTAGGGGCCAAGAGACGATCACTGTGGGACTCGCCTGCCATCTCGCTCGAACCGCGCGCTGCTTCGGCAATCAGTCTCACCATGTCGCGTGCCTGGAGTTGTCCTCGAAAATCCGAAAGCGCTGCGAGAACCCATCGATAGCTCCATGCCTCCTTGGAGCTGGAAGAGCCCATCTTCGTGCCCCACAAACGCTCCAGGTATTCAGTGAGGTCGCCGATGCCCATAGTGTCCAGCGATTGCCTGGGCGGACCAATCGCTCCGGAAGTAGACGCGGTCCAAGCTGCTAGACGCAGCGCCTCTTCCTCATCCCAGCGCAGGTGATAAGCCTCATGCTTCGCCAGGAACTGGCCGGTGTTCTGAGGGATCGCGGCTCGCACGAGATCGCTCCGCAAGAAGACTAGAAGTCCAACTCTCCCCCCAGCGGCTTGACGAAGCCATTCCGGGACGTCTTGGAGCAAAGCGCGAAGGGCTTCCTGTTGAACCTGGGAACTGTGAATTTCTTGAAAGAGGTCTTCCAAGCCATCAATCACTGCCAGCACGGACTTCTCAGTGCGAGCCAGATCCTTCACGAATGCGAAACCAGCGTCGGCAATGTTTGGGGAAAATCCGCACCGCCAGGCAATCACATCGAGCCACCAATTCATCCAAGAACCAACTTCGGCGCTGGGCAGTCTTAGTCGGGCCTTCGCACGGTCCCTCAATTCCACCATCTGCATAGGATGTGCAAATTCGAGAGCACGAACACACTCCTCTTCTGCATTGGTCGCCCAAACCGTTGCCGTCTGCTGCAGATTTGCTGGCAGTAAGGCGGGAACGACACATGTTTGAGAAACGTCAACACCGGGAAAGGGAAGCCGAGCAAAAAGCTCTCCCTGCCGTGGCGCCGGTTCCTGATCACCTGCCTCGGTGACGAATCGTCCCCAATATCCCACTCGCACCATCTGAAGGAAGGTGTAGGTCTTCCCGGATCCCTTCGCGCCGATCACGACTGCAAGCGGGAGCGTGCTGCGAAAATCACGGGCCAGGTTTGTCAGCGCTCGTATGCGCAGGAACTTCTCAACGGCCCCGCTCTCGGCGTATTCGACTTTGGCCGCGAAGTTGGCTAATTCTTGACGCTTCGACGCAAGGTCCGAAGCCGTTGTCTCGGCCACTGGGGCACTTTCCACGGGGGGCAGAAGCTCTTCCACTATCTTTGTGAGGCACTCGGGAATTCCCGCTTTCTCAATCCGCTGAATCGCTTCATCCCATGGGGTTGGGAGGGCAAGCAACGCGGAAGAGAAGAGAAACGTCGCCAGCGACGGCTCAACGTCGTTGTCGCCTATGGAAAAGTAGTCTCGTCCCGCGTCCAAGAGGGCTGTCACAGCATCTTCCAGTTTTGGTGAGGGGTCTAGGTCAGGTGGAACTGAGTTGATGACCAAAGAGCTAGTTGGAGCGGGGCTGGCGCCATCTGTGGCAGTGACACGCCCAAGGCGGCGCAGTAGTTCCTTCGTCCCTTCGACGGACTGGGAAGACAGCGTTGTGACGATCACTCGGGCCACGCGCGGGTCCAGCAGAAGACCGGCCGAGAGTTCAGACAGACCAGCGCGCAGATCAACGACCACTGCTGCAGCTTTGATGGTGGCCCCAAGGCGCGCCAACAGCTCCGTGAGCTGGTAGGGGTCGTTGGGACTCCGATCCTGCAAGAGGTTGGGAGGGACTTCGAGCGTAGACCAGTGACCAGGCGAGCGAAATGCAGGCATTACGAAAAGGTGGCCAAAGCGCTGAGTGAGCAGTTTGCGCGCCGTGAGGTCGAGCGCCTGCGTCGCCTCGGGCGACGGGTCCGAGTGAACCAGTGCGAGGAGGTCTGCATAGGCAATCGAAACTCTGCTGTCGTCTCGAACATGCCACGTGATCCCCGGCGCCTCGAAGTCGCCATCTATGAGCAAGACTGGTCGATGGCTGCGCTCTGCGGCCCGGAGCGCAAATCCAATCGCGTGGGTCGTCCGTCCGACGCCACCCTTGAAACTGTGAAACACGACTACTGGAGGGGCTCCCGCAGGCAAGGGCGCAGGCGGGCGAGCCGTTTCGTCGGGTCTGCAGAGTCGCCTTGGACGAGCGAAGCTCGGACGCGTCCGACAAAGTGTTTCGCCCTCTTCTGCTACCTCGATCCGGATGGGGAGAAGCCGCGGGGCGGCTTGATCCATACTCTCGAGCTCGATCGCAAGGGGATCCGGCCGGAATCGAGGAGCGAATTGCTGCTCAATCCACGAGATCACAGAGCGGGTCGCGTCCGCTTCGGAACCCACGCTCAGGAGGAGCTCGTCCCAATAGCAATGGGCCTCGATGAGTCCGTCCGGCCATGCCCGATTGTCATGGGCAAGGAGCAATACCTCTTCGACATCAACCCAGGTAAAAAGTGTCACGCCTGCGGGAATCATGATTTCACCTCTTGAAGCCACTCACGGAGTCTGGCCAACCAGTCGAGAAATCGGGCCTCGTCTGCAGAAACCAGGACGGCACCATAGCGCCAAGCTTGATGTAGCTTCGACGGTGCCAGCGGGGGACCAGCTTGCAGGTGCACGGGCGGAGGGGACTGAACCCGGGCGGCGGGTACCGCGCAACGCTTGAACGCGATGTGTAAGTCGTGGCCATCGGCGCCAAACGCACCCTCTTCGATGTGCTGGGTGGAGTGACTGTTCTTCCTGTCTAGGTATCGAGCCTTCATGTCGCATTCGACAGCATAGAAGGCCAGCAAGCCACGTGGAAACGAGCAACCCGTGCTGTGAATATTTTGGGCGGCCTGCCAGTGCTGGTTGGCAGCTTTTCTCAGATTTTTGATTCCCACATTTATGCGTGCCATGAAGGCATGGGTTTCCCCGCTTTGTTGACCCGAGTCAACAGCTTCCTTTCGACAAGTTCGTGCGACAGAAACGACCCTCGCAAACTCCGGGGAGGCCGAGAGCAGGCGCGCTGCGCTGGAAGACCGCAAGAAGAACCGAGGCGTTGCCTGACCATCCCGCGCATTCGCAAAAACTATTTGGGGGTGCCTTGTGGTCCGTGGTGGGCGCCTGCTTCGTCGCGTGGCCCGCGGTCTTCTTAGCGCGCCCAGCGGGACCATTCGGACTACGCAGAACCTCAAATGTAATCGGCGGCGGAGCCTAGCTCCCTTTCGAACGGGGGCCTTCTGCCTCGGGAACCAATGCCGCCAGAGCTCAACGCTGCGGGGACGTACAGGCCCACGTACCGACGGGAATCAGTTCGCGGCAAAATGGCTGACGATCGTCAACTGTCGACCACCGGTGAGCCGGTGGCAGCCGTCGCGTCCACGCGCGGGAACGAGGCGGCCAGGGCCAGGTGCTCGGGCGTGCCGAGGCGAGCCGCCAGTTCATCCTTGCCTGCCGGCAAGCGCGGGCTCAAGAGGGCTTTGAAACGCGCGGTGCGGGCGGCGCTTTCTTGCACGCGGGCGCGCACCTCGGGTCGCGTTTCGGCGGCGGTGACCAGGGCGGCAAAGGCTGCCTCTTGCCGCGCCCGCGGCTCGCGCACCAGAAAGTGATCCACGCCTGCCAGCAGGCTTTGCACGACCAAGTCCTCAATGGGCCAGCGGTCGGCCACCGCGCGCATGCCGAGATCGTCGCTGACCAGGAGACCGGCAAAGCCCAGATCCCAGCGCAAGATTTCCCGCGCGATCCGCCGCGACAGGGTGGCGGGCATCAGCGCGTCCCAGGCGGGGTACATTACATGCGCGGTCATGAGGGCGGACAGCCCAGCGGTCGACGCGGCGGCAAAGGGCGCGAGTTCAACGGCGCGCAGGCGGGCCTCGTCGGCGGACACCACGGGCAAGTCGAGATGCGAGTCGGTCTGTGTGTCGCCGTGTCCAGGAAAATGCTTGCCACACCCGAGCACGCCGGCTGCGCGCAGCCCGCGCCAAAAGGCGAGCGCGTGGGTTTGCACCGCCGCGGGCGTCACCCCAAAGGCTCGGTTGCCGATGACCGGATTGGCCGGGTTGGTGTGTACGTCGAGCACCGGGGCGAAGTTCCAGCCGATGCCCAGGGCCTCCAGCTCGTCGCCCAGGGCGCGCCCGACCGCTTGGGTGCGCGCGGGATCGCCGGCCGCCGCTACCGAAAACATGTCGGGCCACACGGTGAGGGGCTGGCGCAGTCGCTGCACCAATCCGCCTTCCTGATCGACGGAAACCGCCAAGGGCAGTCCGGCTGGGCTGGCCAGGCGCAGGGCTCGCACAAGATCGGCCACCTGGGCCGGCTCGACGATGTTGGGCCGGAACAGCATCACGCCGCCTACGTCGGAACGCGCAATGCGGTCCAGCAATTCGGCCGGCGCCTGCGGCCCGTCGAAGCCGACTGACAGAAGCTGGCCACAAAGCGTGCGAAGGCTGGCGGAACTCACGCCACCATCATACCGAGAACCGTAGCCGAGCGGGCAAGCTGTTGTTATAAGGTGCGCCTACCTAGGGGTTGCGATGACCAAGTTCAAACACCTTTGCTCAACGACCGGGCGCCTTCGCCTGGTGTCTTTCCTCGTCTTCGCAACCGCCCTTGGCGGCGCGGGCGCTGCCCGGGCCCAGATGGGGGCCATGCCTGGCGGCGGTATGTCTCCCGGTGGAATGGGGGCGCCACCGCCTGCCAGTCAAGAGAAGGAAGAAGGTCCAGCCGAGGCCGCACCCGAGGAAGAAGGCAAGGCGGCCGCCGAGACCGCGCAGGAATCGGGCAACTCCAACCAGCGCCGGCGTCGCACCCAGGTCATCGAACTCGATGGCTACTTCCGTACCAACCCCGAGCTTCTGCACAACTTCAACCTCGGCCAGGGCTACGCCAACGATGCCACCAACGGCGTCCCGCCCTTCCCCACGCCGCTTGAGTGCGCCACCAAGACGGGCGGCTGCTCGCAGAAGAATCTGGGCACCACCAGCATGCGTCTGCGGCTTGAGCCCACCATCAACGTCTCGGACCAGGTTCGCGTGATCGCTCAGATCGACGTTTTCGACAACCTCATCCTGGGTTCCACGCCCGATTCGTTGGTGTCGGCATCGCGACCTGATCAGCGCACCAATCTGGCGCAGGCGGGGATCCTGTCGAACTCGACCTCGCCACCTGAGTCGGGAGAGAACGCGTTCACATCGGCCATCCGGGCCAAGCGGGCTTGGGCCGAGGTGGACAGCCAGATCGGCTCCCTGCGCGTCGGCCGCATGCCCTGGCACTTTGGTCGCGGCATGTACTTCAACAAGGGTGACTGCGCGACCTGCGACGGCGGCACCACAGTGGATCGGATCATGGCCCTCACCCAGGTCTATGGTCACCAGCTTGCTTTGTCCTGGGATTTCGGCCCATCTGGCTATTCCTGGGGAATGACCGATGCCGGCCGCGCCGATCCGAACGGCTCGCCGCTCGATCTGTCGCAGGACGATGATGTCTTCCAGCTCACCGGGGCACTCATTCTGAAGGACGATGACCAGCGGTTCCGCGAGCGCGCGGCGAGCGGCGAGGTGGCGATCAACTACGGCGTTCAGGTGGTGTATCGCCAGCAGAGCAAAGAGATCTTCAAGCTTTCGACAACCGCGCAGTCGAAACAGGACCAGAATGGTGTGGTCTCGCGTTCTGACTTGAGCAACAACACCGAGACTTCGCAGACCCAGATTGACGCCTGGCTGCTCATCCCCAGCCTGTGGTTCAAGTTGGGCTGGAAGGCCCTGACCCTGGAGTTTGAAAGCACGGCCCTGGCCGGGCACATGGGGAATGCCGGGCCGCTGCGCCTGCAGGAATCAAGCGGCGGCGACAACCATCTTTCTATTTTGCAACTCGGTTGGGTCTTGGCGGCGGACCTGCGCCTGTACAAGGACTCGCTCTTCATCGGATTCGAGACCGGTGGCGCCACCGGCGACCAGGCCGAAAGCGCGTGCAACGACTCCACCTGCGCCCCCAACAACCTCAACCCGAGCCCCTATCTCAACTACCGCTGGAAGTTTGTGCCCCAGCCGATCGGGGACAGTTCGCTACACAACTTCTATTTCTCGCCTGAGTACCACGTCGACGAGATCTTCTTCCGTCGCATCATGGGGACCGTCACCAACGCCATCTACCTCAAGCCTTCGGCCGCCTACTGGCTAGACGTGGCCGAGGGACGCCAGTTAGGGCTGTCGGGATCTCTCATCTACAGCCTGGCGCCGGTTCCCGTGGCCACGCCCGGCAATTCAATAAACTACGGTTTGGAGATGGACCTGGGACTCACCTACCGCAATACCACCGAGAAGTTCTACGCGGGCATGGTGTGGGGCGTGTTCTGGCCCTTTGGCGCCCTCAACCGGCGCGCCGATCTTTTTGCCACCGGTGCCGAAACCGCCACCGCGGCCCAGATCCTGCGCGCGTTCGTCGGGATCAAGTTCTAATTACTTCTTCTTCACTGCGCCTTCCAGCGACTTGATCCGTTCCTCGGCGTCGCGCTGCGATCCGGGGTCCAGGTGCTCGCTGGAGGCGAGGAACTTCTTGAAGGCATTCATGGCGTCGTCGTAGCGCCGGTCCTGGGAATAGAGCAGCCCGAGATCGTAGTAGCCATTGGCAAGCCCCGGATCCATCGCGACCGCGGTTTCGTATTCCCGGATGGCCTCGTCGGTCTTCTTGTTTCGGCGGTAGGCCACCGCGAGATTGAGGTGGATCTGTCCGTTGTCTGGGTCCAACTCTGCCGCCTTCTTCAACGCCACTATCGCCCCGGCCCGATCGTCGGTTTTGGACAGCGCCACGCCCAGGTTGGACCAGGCCACGGCCTGCTTGGGGTCGATCTCGGTGGCCTTGCGCAACTGCACGATGGCGGCAGGCAGGTCGCCCTTTTGCCGTAGGGCCGCGCCCAGGCTGACCCGCGCTTCGTAGTCGTCCGGCTGCAGGCTCACCGCCCGCTCCAGCTCTTTGATGGCCTCGTCCATCTTCTTCTGCCGCACATAGATCGCGCCCAGATTGGCGTGCGAGTTGGCGTCGCCGGGTTCCAGCTTGACCGCCTTCTGCAGCGCCTGCGCCGCATTGTCGAGATCGCCTTCGGCCCGGTAAAGCGTGCCGAGGGTGAACCAAGCCGCGGCGAAATTTGGCCGCAACTGCAGCGCGTTCTTCATCTCAGTCAGAGCCTCCGCGGTCTTGCCCTGCCGTTTGAGCTGCAAGCCCATGTTGTAGTGAACGGCCGCATCGTCGGCGCGAGCCATTCCGGCGGGCGCGGCCAGCAGGAAAGCAAGACCCAAAGTCACTTGTGTGCGTCTCATGGACGCAAGAATACACCTCCGCCGCGGCCAGACCCCCATTTCTTCGGACGGTGCAGCCTAGCGGCGTTCAAAGCGCCGTGCCCCTTTGAATCCGGCCGACAAGCCGGGCTGCTGGCAAGGAGGGCCGAGAACCGGCCCGGAATGTACTCATGTACTTGAGGACCGGAAGCGCAGGCCCGACGCAGCCAGCAGCCCGGATCGTCGGCCGTCGTCGCCTCTGTGCTCCACTAGGTTCTTCCCTGGCTACCAGTCCACGTGTACGCCGATCGACGGCAAGACCAGCCGATAGCCCCGCTGGACCACGGTGCCGTCTTGTTGGCGCTTTTCGTCGAAGACCTCACGGCTTGCGGTCGAGTTGACCACCTCCACGTAGAGATCCATCACGTAGTGGTCGAAGACGAAGCGTTTGTCGCCGCGCAAGTCAAGCTGGACAAAGGCCGGGAGGCGCTGGTAGTCGACCCAACCCGAGCGCGGGTCGAAAAGCGCATAGGGACGGCCGGTGTTGTAGTGGAACCGCTGCGAAACCGCGAAGCCGCGCGGCAGGCGGTAGCCCGTCACCAGGTTCAGCACGTGGCGCTGATCCCAATCCGACGGCGCAATCACGCCATCCACCACGCGCAGCGAGCGCGAGAGCGTGTAGGACAGCCAGCCGTAAAGAGCGTGGCGCATCGGCCGGCGCAGCATGATTTCAAGGCCGTAGCTTTCGCCTTCGCGCGGTTCGAGAAAGTCGCGGGCCTGCGGATCCAGTGTCAGCGAGCTGCGTACGTCAGTCACGTGCAGGCGCTGATAGAAGACCGTGGTTTCGAGCGAAAGGTCAGCGCCATCGCGTTCGCCCAGACCGGCTTCCACGCCCAGGCTGCCCTGTCGCGATTGCTGCAGGCCGAAGCTGCGCAGACCAAAGGCATCGAAACCGGGAACCCCGACGGGCAGGGAGGGCATCTGGGAAAACTGACCCACGTGGGCCTTGAGCCAAGTCTCCCGCGCCACGCGATAGCGGAGCGCCAGGCGCGGGCTCCACGCACCCGCTTGGGTGCCTTCCTCGAAGTAGCCTTCGTAGCGCAGCCCAGGCGTGACCTGCAGGCGGTCGCCGGCCTTGAGGGTCAGACCGACATAGCCACCGGCCGACAAGGCGCTGCGGTTGCGAAACAGGTCGGTCTGGTAGTAGTTGCCCAGGCCACCGCCCAAAGACGCCAGATCGGATCGCGGTCGAAAGCGTTGCGCCTCGGCGTCCCCGCCGATCTCCAGATCCACCCAGGGGCCGAGCGCCCAGCCCATCCGCAAGCGCGGCGCCGCCATGAGCATCCGGCTGCTAATCGGCAGATCGAACATCTGCGTGTTGCTCACCGTCGAATCGTCGAGTCCGACCAGCGCGCTGGCGGAAAGGCGTCCGCCGAGTACGCCGCCGTCCCAGCGCAGTTGCAGGCGATGGAACATGAGCTGGGCCAGGCCAGGCTTGATCGTCGAGGCCAGCGGAATCGGGTCAGGGTGTTTCTGTTCCAAATTGTCGCCGGAACCAAAGGCAAACAGAGTCAGCCGCCCTGGCCCCAGCCGGTGCTCGATGCGAACCTGGTAGTCCCAGTAGTCGAGGCTGTAGTCGCTGGAAAAGGCCGAGAGCAGAAGCCCGGTATAGGAATAGCGACCGGCCACCGCAATAGTGCCGCGGCCGTCGTCAAAAGGACTGGCCACGATGGCGCCTGCATCAAACAGGCGCACATCAGCAGAGATATGCAGGCGATCAGTGGCGGGTGCGGCCGTGCGCGCGGCCACGATGCCCGAAACGTAGCGGCCGTATTCCATGGGATAGCCGCCGGGATAGAACTGCATCTCGCCCAGAAAGAAGGGGTGGATGACGGAAGGGCCGAGCGCGAAATGGAAGAGCGCGGGCGCCCGCACACCGTCGATGAAAAATCCCGTGTTGCCGGGATTGGCGCCACGGATGGCGTACATGGGCAGCGGCCACAGCGCTTGCGCCACGCCAGGCAAGGATTCCACCACGCGAAACGGATCGCCGAACGAGCCCGGGGTGTGGGTGAGCTCTTCCCGTTCCACCGGAATGGCCGGCGCGCGTTCCGGCGCAGCCGTCACAACGGTCTCGTAGCGATCGCCCGTCAGGCGCGGGTCCAAGCGCAGCACCAGATCGTTGGCGCCGCCCTTGTCGACGTTGAATTTTCGCGAGAAGGGTTCAAAGCCGGGGTAGTGGACGCGCAGATCGCACGGGCCGGATCGTGCGGGCAGTGTGAATTCACCCTTGTCGTCAGTCTCGGTGTCGCGGGTTGATCCGTTGTCTAGAATTGCGCGCACCTGCGCCCCAACCAGCGGCGCACGCGTGCCGCGCGCCAGGACGCGACCACTCAACATCGGGGCCGGGGCCAGTCGCTCGGCATCAACGGCCGTGCCAACCTGTGCCCCGCCATCCGCGAGAATGCCGGCATCCGCGCCGGCCGTTTGGGTTGGTTCGCCGCCGTCTTCTGCGCTGGCATCGGGGCTGGCATCGGCGGCAACCGCCACCAGCAAGGCGGCCAAGATTGCGACGGTCACGCTACTGGCCCCCGTCCTGGCCCGGTGGTTCCTGGGTGGAAAGCCACAGACCGTCATGGTCGGACGGCGTGCGGCCCCGCACCACATACGCGATCCGGGTGAGCTGAGCCTGATCGTCCCGCCACCGCGTGGCCTCGGACACGGCATGAGCCAGGGTACGGCCACCGGTGTCTCGCACGTCTTTCACGACCAAGTCGCCCACCACGTCCTGGGCCGAGACGTTTACTGTTCCGAATACTTCCTGGGAATCCACCTCCACGTTGCCAATGGCATGGGCCACCACCTGCAGATCGCCGGTCTCGTAGTTGGCAAAGTAGACGTCCTCCGAGCCCCGCACAATGCCGGCCCAGAAGACCAAGAGGCGCGTGACGCCGCCATCGGTGCTGGGGCCGTCGATGAAGAAATAGGCGTTGGGTCTGACGGACATGCCATCGCTCGAAAGCTGGCGGGGTGGGTGCGCGAGGGGTTGGTCAGCGAAGTCGGCCTCTTGAACCATCAGCAAGCCGTGCTCATACGGCTGGCTGACCGTCGTGGGCTGCGGATCGACGTAGATGAGGTACTTGCCATCGTCGGTGAAAAGAGGGGCCAGGATACGCGCTGCAACCTCCACCTCGGTCTCCTGGCCGTTCACCATTTGCTTCGCGACGCGCTTCACGGTTCGTCGCGCCTGCTGGTCATTCTGTCCGTAGAACACCCCATGGCTCTGGCTGTCGATGTACACCAACTCATCGCCCCCCGGTCGGCCCAGGAACCTGACCAGGTCGACCAGCGGGTCGGGCAGGACCAGGACGGCGTCTGCTCCGGTCGTCACATCCAGGGCGTGATACTCGGCAGGCGAGTCGCCGATCTTGCTTTGCGAGTAGGTGAACAGGTTGGAGCCCGCGAACCCCAGCCAGCAGCAGGGATTGGGACGGGCCAGGGGAATGTCGCTGTTCGCTTGGAGGTCGAACACCACGGTCTTGGTCGCGGTCGCGTCCGAGAAGGTAAGCGCGGCGTACTTCTCGTCGCCGCGCAGATTGAAGTTGCTGACGCCGGGGTGCAAAGCCTCGATCGTGTCAGTCACGCTGCGAAGACGACTCAGGATCCCGTCGTTACCAACGAAGTAGACCGCGCCGCTGCCGGAAAACTGCGCGTTGAATGGGCGACCGTAGATCGCGTCCCCCAGGCGACGTTCCACTTGGTTGTCCCAGAGAAACCACGCCGGGATTTCGCCGCTGTCGGGAACCTGGCGGTAGAGCAGTCGGTTGTCGTGTTGGCCATCGGGCGCGAAGGAGGAGATGTTTTCGAAACTCAGATTGCGCTGAAAGTGCGAATCGATGCTCACCAGGGTGCCGACCGGTTCGAGAGGGCTGCCCCCGTTCGAGATCTGTCGCTCGTTGGTCATGGTGAACAGCGATCCGCCTGACCACGGCGCGGACCATCGATCAGAGCGATTGTCGATCACGAGCCGCTGTTGCGTCCCATCCAGGGACGCGATCCACAGGTCGGACACCGTGCCCTTTTCCGGCGTGGCAGGGGCCCTGCGCCGACTGAAGGCAACCCACGGGATCTTCGTGTTCGGGACGGTATCGGCGTCGAGAAGAACGAAACTGAGTCCGCTGATGTCGCGGCCAGCGAATAGCTTGTTCCCCTCGGGCAGAGGCCCCGGCTGCAAGCACCCGGCGGAGAACAAGAGAGCAAGAAGAGGCGCAATACGAGCAGTCGACATGGGATGACCGATGGCGTTCAGTCTAGCGGAAGAACGGTCGAGCGGCGAATGGGACCGGTAGCGCGAAGGCGAATCCTTCCGACGGGCCGCCGGTGAATCTCTCGACTCACCTACGACGTTTCTTCGGTGAATTCGAGGGGAAAGCGCTCTTTCATTACGCGGTTGACCGCCTCTTCCACTTCGTCCTCGGTGCGCAGCCCGAGGATTTCCTCGGTCAGCTTTTCCGCCGAGGCGATGCGCGAGGCGCGCACGATCGACTTGACGATGGGAATCTGGCGCGGCGCCATCGAAAGCGAACGCAGCCCGAGCCCGAGCAGAACCCAGCAGAAGCGCGGATCGCCCGCCATGTCCCCGCACATAGACACCGGCTTGCCCGCGCGTTTGGCCGCCCCTGTCACCATCTTCACCAAGCGCAAAATCGCTGGGTGCAGCGGGTGGTACAGGTAGCCCACGTGCTCGTCCTGGCGGTCCGCGGCCAGGGCGTACTGAATCAGATCGTTGGTTCCGATGGAGAGAAAATCGCACTCTTCCACCAGCAGATCCGCGATCACCGCCGCGCTGGGAGTTTCGATCATCACCCCGAGCGGGACGTCGGGATTGTGTTCCAGTCCCTCGCGCTGGAGTTCGGCGCAGACGCCGGCGCACAACTCGCGCACCGTGCGCAGCTCGGCCACGCCGGAAATCAGCGGGAACATCAGGCGCAGCGGGCCGACTGCGGCGGCCCGATAGAAGGCGCGCAACTGCAGCTTGAAGACATCGCGCCGCCAGAGGGAATAGCGGATCGAGCGTAGTCCTAGCGCGGGATTGTTCCCGGCCGGAATACGCACCGACGTGGGCAGCTTGTCTCCGCCCAAATCCAGGCTGCGAAAGCAGACGTCACGGCCATTCATGGCGCGCAAGGCGGCCAGGGCGTGCTGGTACTGTTCTTCCTCTGTGGGCAGGGTGCTACGTTCCAGATAGAGAAATTCAGTCCGAAACAGCCCGATGCCGTCCGCGCCCAGCTCGACCGAAATGGGAATTTCTTCCAGAAGTTCAACGTTGGCTGACAGGTGTACGCGCTCGCCGTCGAGCGAGATGGCCGGAGCCTCGCGGGCGCGGGCCAGGCGTTCGGTCTGCACCAGATCGCGCGCGGCGCGGTCGGCATAGCGGCCCTGTATCTCGAAGTCCGGCTCCAGGATGACCTCGCCACGGCCACCGTCCACGATCACGGTCATGCCGGTGCGGATGTGCTTGATGAATCCCTGCACCCCGGCGACAAGCGGCAGCCCCAGCGCGCGCGCCACCAGAGCCGCGTGCGAGGTCTTGCCGCCGCCCTCGGTGAAAAAGCCACTGACCCCCGCGCGGCCGAGCTGGGTCACATCCGCGGGCGAGAGATCGTGGGCGAACACCACGGCGCCCTTGGGCACGCCCTCGTGGCCGGGCGGCGTCATGCCGAGCAGGTTGCGCAGAATGCGCTCGCCGATCATATCGATGTCGCTGCGCCGCTCGCGGAAGTAGGCATCCTCAATGCGGGCGAACACCGCCTGGATTTGGTCGAGCGCCCGTCGCAGCGCCCACTCGGCCGACACCTGGTCGGAACTGATGATCCGCCGCGTCTCCTCGACCAGGTGTACGTCGGCCAACATCATCCGGTGCGCTTCGAGGATGCGGTACTCCTGGCCGTCGCCCTGCTGCTCGGCGATCTGCTGCTGGATGCGGCGCAACTGCGCGTCGCTGCGACCGATGGCGTCCTCAAAGCGGCGCAGCTCGTTGACCACCTCGTCAGTGAAAATGCGGCGCTCCTGCACCTCGACCCGGCCGCCCAAAAAATGGGCCACGCCCATCGCGATGCCTGGCGACGCGCCCACGCCCGCCAGTCTAAGCATCCACGACCCCTTCGCCGAACCCGTCGCTGACCAACGCCACCAGCGCGTCCACCGCCTGATCCGCGTCGGCTCCGCTGGCGGCGACGGCGATTTCCGTGCCCCAGGCCGCCACCAGGGTGAGCAGGCCCATGATGCTCTTGCCGTTGACCTGCTGGCCGTCCTTGAGGACGTTGATGTCGCACTGGAAGTGGCTGGCGAGCTGGACGAACTTGACCGCGGCGCGCGCGTGCATGCCCAGGCGGTTGCGGATCTTCACCGAGCGTTGTGCCTGATACGCATCCCCCACGTCAGCGTGTCCCCCCCACGACGACCTTGCCGGTCACATCCGAGCCAATCCGGATCGCGCGGCGGCCGCACTCGCACAGTTCAAGGGCCATTTCTGCCGGCGAAAGACGCGTGCGATCGAGCGTGGCCAACTTGAGCAGCATGGGCAAGTTCACGCCACACAAAACCTCGGCGGCGCCAGTCCCGTCCAGCATGGCCATGGCCACATGGAACGGGGTCGATCCGTAGACATCCACCATGATGAGCACGCCCGCGCCATCATCGACGTCGCTGCAAGCCCGCGAGACCCGCTGCATGATCGCCGCGCTGTCGTCGGAGGCGGAGGCACAGGCCACCGCCACGCCCGGCAGTGTCCCCACCACCCGGCGGGCCGCTTCCAGCATGGAGAACGCCACCTGCTCGTGCGAGAGCACGACGACGCCCACCATCGGCTTGAGCGTCCTAGTGGGCTGCGTGTACATGCTGATCTGAGTATTCTACCCGGTTTGGGTGCGAACGCGATCTTGTTGTGGTTCGGAACATTCGAGCATCCTGCTACTTCTGCGTGTCGGGCAAGGCCGGGCGGCCACGCCCGATGTCCCGGTGCCGGACATCCACGTGAAAGGATTGCAGCCGACTCGCCAACTCGACCGCGACGACGACCGAGCGGTGGCGGCCTCCGGTACACCCGATGGCCACGGTCGCGTAGGTTTTGCCTTCCCGCTCAAATGCGGCGATGCACAGCGCGAGCAGCTCCTCGGCTTTGGTCAGGAAGATTTGCGTTTCCGGGTTGTCGAGCACGAAGCGCCGCACGCCCTCGTCCTCGCCTGATTGTGGGGAAAGCGCTGCGACGAAGAAGGGATTCGGCAGGAAGCGAACATCGAGCACGATGTCGGCCTCGGTCGGCAAGCCGTACTTGAAACCGAAAGACAACATGGTCACCGACAGGTTGCCCTCGGCCCGGCCGTAGCGGCCGAGCACCATGGCGCGCAGCCCGTGTACGGTCAGTTCAGCCGTGTCGATGACCGTCGTGGCCTCTTGGCGAAGCGCGGTCAGGCGCGTCCGCTCGGCTTGAATCCCGGCGCGGATGTCAGTTCCCGAAAGGGGATGGCGGCGGCGGGTTTCGGAAAAACGCCGCAACAGCACCTGGTCGGGCGCGTCCAGAAAGAGCACCTCGATCGAGTGTCCCGCAGCGCGCAGATCAGCCAGCACGCGGGTGGATTCGGCGAGAAATTCCCCGCTGCGCGCATCCACCACCAGGCCCGCACGCGTGACTTCTTCCCGCCCAGCCAGAAGCTCGATGAAGTGCGGCATGAGGGTCATGGGCAGGTTGTCGACGCAGTAGAAGCCCAAGTCCTCGAGCGCGCTTTTGGCCGTGCTCTTGCCCGCACCCGAGACGCCCGTGATGACGACGAGCTTCATGATTCACTCCACGTCGTCGCGGAATCGCCGCTGTTGCGCGTCCGCCAGGGCTTGATCCAGTCGCTCCTGGAATTCGCGCGCCGAATGGTGGCCGCGCATCTGCAGCAGGCGATTGCGCGCCGCCACTTCGACCAGCGAGCTCACATTGCGACCCGGGCTGACGGGGATGCGCAGAAGCGGCACCGACACATCGAGAATGAGGTGCGTCTGATCGTCGAGCCCAATCCGGTCGGCCAATTCCGACTCTTCCCAGCGCACCAGCTCCATCACCAACTCGATCTTCTTTTCGTCGCGCACTGCTGCCACGCCGAACATGTCCTTGATGTTGATGATGCCGACCCCGCGCACCTCCATGTGGTGCTTGATGAGTTCGGCGGCCCAGCCCACCAGGATGTTGTGCGACGTGCGGCGCACCTCGACCAGATCGTCCGCCACCAGGCGGTGGCCGCGCATGACCAGTTCCAGCGCTGCTTCAGACTTGCCCACGCCGCTCTTGCCCATGAGCAGGATGCCGATACCAAGGACGTCCATGAGCACGCCGTGGATGCTGGCCGAGGGTGCCAGCTCGCGCTCGATGAAGGACTGGATGGCCTCGATCGCGGCCGACGAGCGCAGGGGCGTACGCAGCAACGGCACGCCCAGGCGGTTGGCGGCGTCGAACAGTTCGGCTGGAACATCGAGACCCTTGGTCACGATGATGCAAGCGGGCTCGATGGCCATGAAGGTCTCGATGCCGTGTCGCGATTCTTGGGGTGGCAAACTGGCCAGGTACGACAGCTCGGTCGCGCCCAGGATTTGCACCCGCTCGGACTGCACTTGGCGGACAAAGCCCGCCAGCGCGAGCCCCGGCTTCTGCACCCGATTGACGGCGATGCGCCGGCCCAGCCCCGCCTCGCCGGCCAACAAGACCAGTCTAAGCCCCGCCCCCTCGCTCAGGAGAGAGCGCACCGTCAGAGTCGATGACAGGGCAGTGGGGCCGCTCAATACTTGGCGTCCTCTTCTTCGATGGTTTTGAACATTGCGGCCCCATCGGGGGCATCGATCAGGCGCTGGCGGAATCCGGCATCACGAAACAGGCGCGACAGGCGTGCCAACGCCTTCAAGTGAGCCCCGATGGACGCGGTGGGCGCCACCAGCATGAACACGAGATGGGTGGGCTTGCCGTCGATGGAATCGAAGTCGAGCCCGTCGACTGATCGTCCCAGCACACCCATCAAGGCGTCTATTGTATCCAGCTTGCCGTGGGGGATGGCAATGCCATCCCCAATAGCGGTCGACGCCAGCAGCTCGCGCTCCTGCAGCGCTTGTCCCAGGGCCACAGCATCGATCCCCGGCTGCACAGCCGCCAGGTGCTGCGCCATCTCGGTGAGAACTTCGCCCTTGCTCGTCCCCCTCAACGTCGGGATGACGCAGTTCAAGCGAAGAAAATCCAAGACCTTCATCGGCGCTCCGGCAATCCGGGGGCTATTTCCGATCTTACGCTCCGGGAGCAGAGGCTCCGGTCTCGATAAGACCGTAATTGCCATCGTTGCGGCGATATATGACCGAAATGGTCTTGCTGTCCACATCCGTGAACACCAGGAACTCTTTTCCCATGAGGTTGAGTTGCATCGCGGCATCCTCGACCGCCATGGTTCGTACCTCAAGCATCCGCTCGCGCACCACGTTCACCTTGGCCGGTGTCGCTGCTCCCCTGGTCGCGTCAGTCTCGCCCTGCGCGTTCGGCTGGGGGTCGAACGACTCGGGCGTGATAACGGCCTGGCGGATGGAGAAGCTGGGGCCGCCGTGCGGCTTGTGGGTGTGGATCTTCTCCTTCCACTTGCGCACCTGGCGCTCGATGCGCGAAGCCGCTAGGTCCACCGACGAGTACATGTCTTCGGTTGTCTCCCGCGCCTGCAGGACGATGCCATTCGGTAGGGTCAGGGAAAATTCGGCCGTGTGGTGGTGGTTACGTTCCACAGAGAAAGTGGCGTGGGCCGACAGAAGGTCGCGATGGAAGTACTTGCGGATCTTGTCCAAGCGTTCTTCCGCGTACTCTCTCACTGCCGGGGACGCCTCCATATGGCGGAACGTTGTCGAAATCTGCATGCGGTTTGCCTCCATCCAAGGGGGTTCGGTTATCGCCGTTGGCGCAGGGCCTAGAAGGCCTGCCGGCGCTTGCTACTGGAAAGAATTCTCAACTGCTCACGGTACTTGGCGACCGTGCGGCGAGCGATTTCGATGTTCTGGCCACCAAGTAGTTCCACGATCTTCTGGTCCGAGTGCGGACGTTTGACGTCTTCACTTTCGATGATTTGTTTGATCTTGAGTTTCACGGCCTCGGAGGCCAGGTCATCACCGTCGCTACGCGTGATCCCCGAGTTGAAGAAGTACTTCAGCTCAAAGATGCCCTGCGGGGTGTGGACATATTTGTTGGTGGTAACCCGCGAGACAGTGGATTCGTGCATCCCGATGTCTTCGGCCACGTCGCGCAAGATGAGCGGCTTAAGATAGGCCGCACCCTTCTCGAAAAAATCGCGCTGGAAGCGCAGGATGGACTCGGTGACGCGCACGATCGTGCGCTGGCGTTGCTGGATCGACCGAATCAGCCACTGGGCGCTGCGCAGGCGTTCCTGGATGTACTCGCGGGCCTTGGGTCCTTTTGAGAGCGCCGTGCGGTAGAAATCGGAGATCTTGAGTTTTGGAAGGCCGTCGTCGTTGGCCACCACGAAGTACTTGTCCCCCACCTTCTGGATGTAGACGTCAGGCGTGATGTAGGTCGGTTCCTCGTCGGTATACGCGCTGCCTGGCTTGGGGTCGAGCCCCATCACCACCTTGGCCGCCTCGTAGATCTCGTCGAGCGGCTGGTTCAGATCCTTGGCGATGACGGCGTAGTTCTTCTTTTCGAGGTTCGTCAGGTGCCGGGTAATCAAACCGATCACCACGTCATCGTCGGCGCCGATGTGCCGGGCCTGAATGAGCAGGCATTCCTGCAGATCGCGCGCAGCCACGCCTACCGGATCGAACTCCTGAATGCGCCGCAGAACCGCCTCCACCTTCTCCAAATCGAGCCCCGACTCCTCGGCGATCTCGTCCAGCGGCGCGTCGAGATACCCGTCGGGCGTCAGATTCCCAATGATGAGCAGCGCCACCCCTTCCTCGGCCAGTGAGAAGCCTCGGGAAAGTTTGAGCTGCCATTCAAGATGACCGAAGAGCGAGGTGCCCCGCGTGAGAGTGGCCTCCAAGGATGGAAGATCCTCGGTATTCGGCCGGTAGGTCGGCATGGGCGGCGCATTCGACTGGGATTCCAGATACGTGTCCCAGTCGAAATCCGCGACCGCGTCCCCGGATCGGGAATCCGGCTTGACCTCGGTCGTGGTGTCGATCTTGTCCTCGGAAGCCCTGGCCAGCAGAATCTCGGTTTCGCCGACGCGTTCGGCGTTGTTTTCCGACGTCGCGGCTGCTGATGGTTCCTCGCCGCTCGCCGAGGTAGGCTTCTGTTGTTCCGCAGCAATCTCGACTGAGTCCTCCAACACCGGATTTTCGAGCAGCTCCTCGCGGACCACGTCGACCAGTTCGACCCGGGAAAGCTGAAGCAGCTTGATCGCCTGCTGTAGCTGAGGCGTCATTACGAGCTGCTGCGACAGCTTCAGGTGTTGTCTGATCTCCATGGACATCGCGTCAATACCTTGCTGTCTGGTGCCGTGCTCTTTGCCTCAAGGTTCGGTTGCTGGGTTCACTACTTGATAGCATCGGCAGATGCGCCGGGGAAGGCAAAACCCGCGTGTGGTACATGTATTGCTTACATGGGCTTGACAAGTCGGATTTCCAATGTCCCAAAGCGCAACCTGGCTTCCTCGGTCGAAGATGGGCAGCTGCTTCAATACTACCCCTCCCTGATGGTCGAGTCGCCCACTGGCCCATTGCGCCTTGAAGCCTCTGCGGATGGACTGGTGGCGGTGAGCTGGACCACCCAGCCATTGCCGACGTCGTCTGCCCCGGGAACCGCATCCGAAGTTGACCGCGCGCGCCGGTTCTTGGACCGCGCGGCGGCCTGGTTGCGTGCCTACTTTTTAAACTGCTCGCCGCGTCTGCGTCTTCCACCGCTCGTGCCCGCAGGAAGTCCATTTCAGAAGGCTGTGTGGCACCAGGTTGCCGCAATCGCACCGCGCACGACGACCACCTATGGCGAGATTGCGCGCTCGCTGCGCATGCCAGGCGCCAGCCGGGCAGTCGGGCAGGCCGTCGGCGCGAATCCACTACCGATTCTGATTCCATGCCATCGCGTCCTCGCGGCAGGCGGCAAAGTAGGTGGCTATTCTTCGGGGCTTGGTCGCAAACGCTGGCTCCTCGCGCACGAGGGACAAATCGCGCGCGAGGAATGACTACGCCACGGGTTGCGTACCGGCGTCGGCTGTCGGCACGGCATGAGGCCGCTTCGCGATGCGGGCTTGCAGTGCAGCGCCGATGAACGACTGGAAGAGCGGGTGCGGCTGCTGCGGCCGCGACTTGAACTCGGGATGAAACTGGCAACCCACGAAATACGGGTGGTCTTTCAGTTCGACCATCTCGACCAACTGATCGTCGGGCGAAGTGCCCGAGATGACCAACCCAGCCGCCACAAGCCGTTGCCTGTAGTCGTTGTTGACTTCGTAGCGGTGGCGGTGCCGTTCTGAGATCTCGGCGACACCATAGGCCACTTCGGCGTGGGTGCCCGGGCGCAGATGGCAGGGCCACGCCCCCAGCCGCATCGTCGCGCCCTTGTCCACCACGCTTCGCTGTTCGGGCAGAAGGTCGATGACAGGATGGGCCGGCGTGGGTTCGAACTCGGTCGAGTTGGCGCCGCGCAGGCCGGCCACGTTGCGCGCGAATTCGATGACGGCGATTTGCAGACCCAGGCAGATGCCGAAGTAGGGCACGCCGCGCTCGCGCGCATAGTTGGCGGCCATGATCTTGCCCTCGGTGCCGCGTGTGCCGAAGCCCGGCGCCACCAGAATTCCGTCGGCGGTGTCGAGGCATGACGTGCCCTTGCGCTCGATCTCTTCGGAGTCGACGTGGCGCAGGTTCACCCGGCACGTGTTCGCGATCCCGCCGTGCATAATGGCCTCGTTGAGGCTCTTGTACGACTCGCCCAACTCGACGTACTTGCCCACAAGGGCGATTTCGACCTCTGCCTTCGGGCTGCGCATGGCCTCGACCACACGCTCCCAGCCGGTCACCTCAGGCGCGCGCGACCAGATGTTGAGCAGCTCGGCGATCTTTTCGTCCACGCCCTGTTTGAGAAATCTGACCGGCACTTCATAGATGCACGCCACGTCTTCGGCCGAGAACACGGCGTCCGGCGACACGTTGGTGAAGAGCGCGATCTTCTGTTTCAAGGCGGTGCCGATGGGCCGGGTCGACCGGCACAGAAGAATGTCGGGCTGGATGCCGATCTCGCGCAGCTTCATGACCGAGTGCTGGGTCGGCTTGGTCTTCAGCTCGCCCGCGGCGCCGATGTAAGGCACCAGGGTCACGTGTACCGAGATTGCGTTTTGATGACCGAGTTCGAAGCGCAGTTGGCGCACGGCTTCGAGAAAGGGCAGGGACTCGATGTCGCCCACGGTGCCGCCGATCTCGACGATGAGCACGTCCATGCCCTCGGCACATTCCAGCACGCGCGCCTTGATGGCGTCGGTCACATGCGGAATCACCTGAACCGTGCCACCCAGGTATTCCCCGCGCCGTTCCTTCTGGATGACCGCCTGATAGATCTGTCCCGAGGTCGCGTTGTTCAGGCGCGACATGCGTCGGGTGAGAAACCGCTCGTAGTGCCCGAGGTCGAGGTCGGTTTCTGCCCCGTCGTCGGTGACGAAGACCTCCCCGTGCTGCATCGGGTTCATGGTGCCCGGATCGACGTTGAGATACGGATCCAGTTTTTGGATCGTGACCTTGAGGCCGCGCGCCTCAAGCAGCGATCCGATCGACGCCGATGCCAAGCCTTTGCCGAGTGACGAAACCACGCCGCCCGAGACAAAGATGAACTTCGTCCTCTTGGGAGGGGTTCTGCTTCCGGTGGCCATCATGAGAGACCTCCTTCCGGAAACCTGCCGCCGGTGGACTGCCGGTGCGGGCCCCGAGTTTCACGTAGCGAATTTTTCTTCAACTCGGGAGGCAATCCTTGGTCCTCGATCCCCTCTAAGTCAATGGCGATCGTCGCCACGGAAAAAAAAGCCGCGTTGCCGGTCAGCGTTCGTCGAAGATCGCCAGGTACAACAAAGCGGTCTGGCGGTGGTAGTCGATCGAACCGCGGCTTGGAAAACTGGAGTAGACGACATATCGTGCCCCGATCTCGAAGCCTTGCGCCAAGGGGCGCGCCAGTTCGATGCGCAGGGTGCTGCGGTTTTCGTCTTCGATGCTGACCAAGGGGGCGCCGGCATTCTGATCTTGCGCGAGGATCAGGGATTTCCAATAGTGGGTCGCCGCCAAGTCGGCGCGTGACGAGAACGACAGCGACCACGGCAGGGGCACGACCGCGCGCAGGTGAAAAACCCCGCGCAGCAGACCTTCGCCGTAGCTGTTCGATTGGTTGATGTGGAGCGCGGCCCCGGCCCCCAGCAGAAAGGTTGTGGTGCGCGACAACTCGACGTGTCCTACCCAGAATCGGTCGAGGTGGTGCGGCGGAGACGAAGAGTCGGGCGTGCAGGTGTTGTTGGTACACGCCAGCCCGGAAAAACCACGCCATTCCAGGCTGGCGCCCGCGCTCCATTCCCAGTCTGCTTCGCCGCGCTCAAGGTTGCCGGGGAACACCTGGCGTGCGGTCAGCGCAGCCGTTGGTCCGGCGAAGCTGAAGTTGTCGTCGGACTTGAAGAAGAACCAGCGATAGCCTGCGCCCAGCGTGAGCTGCGCGGCCTTGGCGAAGCCCTGCTCGATGCGCAGGGCGGGCGTCAAGGAACGAAAGTCACGCCGGTCCACCGGGCCGCGCTGAAAGGCATCGTAGTAGCTGCCGGCCACGCCAAGAATCGTTCGGCCTGCCACGCGCAGGGTGCCGTTGGCGCCGGTTTGGACAACCAGCACATCGTCGCCGCGCGCGGCCTGGTCGAAGAATCGTTTGCCCGCCACGGCGCCTGACAGGGCGAGCCCGCCCGTCTGTCCGATCGCGGAGGCCCAGTTTCCCGATGCCACCAGTCGCGCCAGGGGTGACGGAGCGGTCGGCGCCGCCCCATTCGCGATCTGCTCGGCACGATCGGGATTGCTGTCGTACTCAGTGCCCATCTCCACGCGAAT
>Ga0265316_10000361_pt1 | contig 51370 bp, 45 predicted proteins | sample 4522metaG_FD_202092 | JGI IMG/M metagenome (GOLD analysis project Ga0265316, IMG submission 202092) | Rhizosphere microbial communities from Carex aquatilis grown in University of Washington, Seatle, WA, United States - 4-5-22 metaG | ecosystem: Host-associated > Plants > Roots > Rhizosphere >... | reverse complement strand
TGTGTCCCCTTGCTGAACGACACCGTGGCCGCCCATTACCGCCCTGGCTGGGCCGAGCGGGCGCTGTGGGCCTTGTCGCTGTTGATGGCCTGGCTGGCCGGCATGGGTGTGCTGGGCTGGCGCCGTCGCCATGACGCCAGCCCCCAGCCCTGGCTGGTGCAACTGACCGTGGTGCCCGGCACGCTGGGCCTGCTGTGGCTGGTCATGGGCCATGGCTTCAAGGACAACCCCAGTCCGATGCTGCTGCTCTACATCGTGGTGGTCTCGCGCGCCCTGTTCGTGCCGCGCGCCTTGCGCTGGGCCTGGGGGCTGTCGGTGGCCAGCATCGTTGCCGCCGAGGTGTTGGCGCCGTGGGCGCTCTGGACGGACGCGCCCCTGCTGGTCCATCCCATGTTCACTGGCCAGGCCTTGGCGACGTGGTGGGCCGTGTGGGTGCGGGTGGTTTTCCTGACGGGCGTGCTGCCTTTGTCGGGCGTGCTGTTCGTGCTGGCGATCGCCCTGGGGCGGCGGCGCCGCGAGCTGGAAGCGCTGGCGCGCACCGATGCCCTCACGGGGCTGGCGAACCGGCGCGAGTTCATGGCGGCACTGGAGCGCGAATCGCGCCGCCACGTGCGCAGCGGCCAGGCCCTGTCGCTGGTGCTCTTTGACGTGGACCACTTCAAGCGCATCAACGACGGCTGGGGCCATCCGGTGGGCGACCAGGTGCTGGCGCGCATCGGCGCCTTGTTGCGCCAGCACACGCGCGAGCAGGTGGACACCGCGGCGCGTTATGGCGGCGAGGAGTTCGTGCTGCTCTTGCCCGACACCGACCTGGCCGGCGCGCAGCGGGTGGCCGAGAAGATCTCGCAGCGCCTGCGCGCCGAGCCCTTCGAGGCCCATGGCCAGGGTTTTTCGGTCACGCAGAGCGTGGGCGTGGCCGAGGTGGTCCAGGGGGATGCCGACTGGGCCTTGCGCGTGGCCGACCGCAACCTCTACCAGGCCAAGCAGGCAGGGCGAGACCGGATGGTGGCCAGCGTCGCCTTCGCGGAAGATGCAGCCTCTGGCTCAAACACGGAAAGGCGCCTGCGGCCATGAAGCTCAGGACGGTGTCGCGGTGGTTCTTCGTGCTGGTGGTGGCGGCCTTGCTGGCGAACTTCGCCTTCCTGCTGCTCATCCGCACGGCCTACCTGTCGGCCGAACAGGCGGCACAGCGCCGCTCCGACACGCTGCGCCTGGTGTCCGAATTGCAGAACGAAGCCGTGATGCTGCGCCGCCTGGTCAGCGCCTACACGAGCTCGGGCGCGCCGCGCTACCTGCTGTACTACTACGACATGCTGGCCATCCGCGAGGGCCGCAAGTCACCGCCGCCGGGCGCCGATCCGGTGTTGTACTGGAACGAGGTCATCGCCGGACTGCGCGTGCACGCCTTGCCGCCGGGGGCGCTGAAGCTGTCGCTGCAGGCGCGCATGAAAGAGCTCGACTTCCGCGGCGAGGAGCGCGATGCCGTGGCCGTGGTGCTGCAGGCCACCGAGCAGCTCAAGAAAACCGAGCAGGTCGCCTTCGCCGCCACCCAGGGCCTCTACGACCCCAAGCGCAAGGCCTATGTGTCCGACGGGCAACCCGACCTGGCCTATGCCACCCAGCTGGTGCACTCGGCGGCCTACGAGGCGCAGTCGGCCCAGTTGGCGCGGGCCCTGTCCACCCTCAGCCGCATCACCGACGCCCGCACCGCCGCCGAACGCAGCCACGCTTCGGAGCAGCTGGACCGCTACATCGTCATCACCATCGGCCTGGACCTGGCGGCGCTGCCGGGCTTGCTGCTGGCGCTCTACATCGTGCGCACCCGCGTGCTCAGCCCCATCGACCGGCTGGGGCATGTGGCGCGCCGGCTGGCCCGCGGCGATTACGCCACCCGCTCGGGCGGGCGCCACAAGTGGGTCGAAGAGCTCGACACCCTGGGCGTGACGCTCAATGTCATGGCGCACGCCGTGCAGGACGACGTCAACCAGCGCGCCCGTGCCCAGCAGGAGCTGCGCGAGGCCCGCGACCAGGCCGAGGCCGCCACGCGGGCCAAGTCCATGTTCCTGGCCAACATGAGCCACGAAATCCGCACGCCCATGAACGCCATCGTCGGCATGACCCACCTGGCCTTGCAGACGCCCCTGACCGAGCAGCAGCGAGACTACCTGGGCAAGGTGCAATCGGCCTCGGCGATGCTGCTGGGCGTCATCAACGACATCCTGGATTTCTCCAAGATCGAGGCCGGCAAGCTCACGCTGGAGTCGGCACCCATGCGCATCGACAGCGTGGTGAACGACGCGATGATGATGGTGCGCCAGCGCGCGCAGGACAAGGGCATCGCGCTGCGCTGCGAGTTCGTCTCGCCCGAGCTGCTGGGCGAGCGCGGCTTGATCCATGGCGATGCGCTGCGCCTGGGCCAGGTGCTGGCCAATTTGCTGTCCAACGCGGTGAAGTTCACCGAGCATGGGCACGTCACGCTGCGCGTGCGCCTGAGCGACTGGGAGCCCACCGAGGCCACGCTGCACGTCGAGGTCGAAGACAGCGGCATCGGCATGAACGCCGACCAGCTGCAGAACCTCTTCAGCGAATTCACCCAGGCCGACGGCTCCACCACCCGGCGCTACGGCGGCACGGGCCTGGGCCTGAGCATCACCCGGCGCCTGGTGGGGCTGATGGGCGGCGACATCGCCGTGCACAGCGAGCCGGGGCAGGGCAGCACCTTCCGCATCCAGATGCCGGTGGTGCCGGCGCGCATCCTGGGCGCTTTGCCCGGTGCCTCGGCCGCGCACCTGGCGGCGCAGGACGAGCGCCTGCGCCTGGACGGCCTGCGCGTGCTGCTGGTCGAAGACAACGCGCTCAACCAGCAACTCGCCAACGAGCTGCTGACACGCCGTGGTGCGCAGGTCACGGTGGCCCAGCACGGGCAGGAAGCGCTGGCGCTGCTGCGCCAGCCTGGCGTCCACCATGACGTCGTCCTGATGGACCTGCAGATGCCCGTGATGGACGGCTACCAAGCCACCCAGGCCATCCGCCAGGACCCGGCCTTGCGCGACACCCCGGTGCTGGCCATGACGGCCCACGCCATGGTCGAGGAGCGCGAACGCTGCCTGGCCCTGGGCATGCAGGGCCACCTGTCCAAACCGCTGGACCCGCTCACGCTGTACGCCACCCTGAGCCCTTACGTGCCGGCCGCTGCGCGTGGCGAGAGCGCGGGGGGCACCACGGCCGCCGAGGTCATGCATGCCGGGGCCACCGCCGCTGCCGCGCCAGGTATGGCCCGCGCTGGGGCGCTGCGCCACGCCGCGGCACCAGACTGGCCCGAGGTGCCCGGCCTGGACCGCCCCGCCACCGAGGCCTATTTCGCGGGCGACGCCAGCCTGTACCGCCAGACCTTGCATGCCTTCGTCAACCACGTGCGCGAGCTGCTGCCGCGTCTGCCGCAGGCCCTGCAGACGCTCGACCGGCCCACGTTGGTGCGCGAGGGCCACACCCTCAAAGGGCTGGCCCGCACGGTGGGCCACGGCACCCTGGCCGAGCGCGCCCAGACCCTGGAGCGCCTCGGCGACAGCGGCAGCCAGGCCGAGGTCGAGCGCGCCGTGGCCTTGCTGGTCGATGCGGTCGTGCCCCTGGTCGATGCCCTGGAGCTGGTGCTGGCGCCTGCCGCGTTGCCGCACCCTGCGCTGGTGCCTGCCGCACCCGACGCCGCCCTGGTGCAGCGCCTGAGCCGCCTGGCGGCCGATTCGGACGGCGAAGCCCTGTCGCTGTGGCAGCGCCACCGCATCGCCTTCGCAGGATGGCTGCCGCCGTCCACTTTTGCGCGACTTGACGACGCTTTGGCACGCTGTGACTTCGACGCTGCCACCCGACACCTGCAAGAATTGCAGCCCATGACGCCTGCCGCACAGGTCGCCAGCACCAGCGCTCCGGTGCAGACAGAGCCCACCCCCTCATGAGCCTTGCCGACAAACACCTGCCGACCGTGCTCGTTGTGGACGACGCCCCGGCCAACCTCAGCCTGCTGGCCGGTCTGCTGCAGGCCGACCACCGCGTCAAGCTGGCGGCCTCGGGCGCCAAGGCCCTGGAGCTGGTGCGGCGCGCCCGCCCCGACCTCGTCCTGCTCGACATCATGATGCCGGAGATGGACGGCTACGAGGTTTGCCGGCGCCTCAAGGCCGACCCGGCCACCCGCGCCATCCCCGTGCTGTTCCTGACGGCCATGACGCAGACCGAAGACGAGGCCCGCGGTTTCCAGGTCGGTGCGGCCGACTTCATCCAAAAGCCCATCAACCCCATCGTGCTGCAGGCCCGCGTGCGCACGCACCTGCAGGTCAAGGCCTACGAAGACGAGCTGCGCGACCGCAACGCCTGGCTGCAAACCGAGCTGGCGCACCGCCTGGAGCAGGTGGACCTGCTGCGCGAGGCCACCCTGCACGTCATGATCTCGTTCGCCGAGTTCCGCGACGAGGCCACCGGCCACCACGTGCGCCGCACCCAGGAGTACGTGCGCACCTTGGCGCAGTGGTTGTTCGACCAGGGCCGCCACCTCGATGTGCTCAACCCCGAGGCCATCGACCACATCGCGCGCTCGGCCCCGTTGCACGACATCGGCAAGGTCGCCACGCCGGACCACATCCTGCTCAAGCCGGGACGCCACACGCCCGAGGAGCAGGGCATCATGCGCCAGCACGCCATGCACGGCTGGGAGATGCTGCGCCGCGCTGCCGACCGCATGGCCGGTGACGCCCACTACCTGCGCCACGCCATGGACATCGCCCGCTGGCACCACGAAAAGTGGGACGGCAGCGGCTACCCCGAGGGCCTGGTGGGCGAGCAGATCCCGCTGTCGGCGCGGCTCATGGCCGTGGCCGACGTGTATGACGCGCTCATCAGCGCGCGGCCCTACAAGCCGCCGATGCCGCACGACCAGGCCCTCAAGATCCTCAGGGATGGCGCCGGTGCCCACTTCGACCCGGGTGTGGTCGAAGCCCTGGAAGCCTGCCTGCCGCAGTTCGAGCAGATCGCCCAGACCTGGCGTGACCACTGAGAAAGACCACAGGATGACCCAGCCGTACCGCGTCGCCCTGAGCGCCTTGACCACCCTGACGGCCCTGAGTTGCGGGGGCGGCGCCGCCCATGCTCAAACGGCCCAGGCACCCACCGCCCGCACCGCCGTCAGCCCCCTGGCGGGATTGCCCCAGGCGAAGCTGTCTCCTGCCGGTGCCCAGGCCCCTGACGGCCCCGGTGGCGCGGGCCTGGACGTGCGCGTCTCCGGCTTTGCCACGCTGGGCTACGCGGTGTCTGACCAGTCCTGGCGCTGGCAGCGCTTCACCGACGATGGCGGTACCTTCTGGCGCGACAGCATCGTCGGTGGGCAGCTCGACGCGCGCTTCTCGCCCAGCTGGTCGGCCACGGTGCAGCTGACGCTGGCGCCCTCCACGCGCCATGAGCGCCAGTGGGCCGTCGAGGCGGCCTGGGCCTTCGTGTCCTGGCGGCCCGACAACGACTGGTTGCTGCGCGCCGGCAAGCAGCGCGTGCCCATCTTCCTGAACGCGGAGAACCGCGATGTGGGCCAGACCTACGCTTTCGCGCGTTTGCCCTCCGAGATCTACGCGGTCTCGCCCACCACCGACTACACCGGCCTGTCGGTCTCGCGCACCTGGCAGCGCGACAGCGGCGAGCTCGCTGTCGATGCTTACGGTGGCCGCGCCCAGATCGTCGACCGCACCCACAGCCGCGACTTCGGGGCCCAGTTCCTGCCTGTGCACACCGACGTGTTCGGCGCGGCCCTGACCTGGCGCAGCGAGGCCTTGAGCTGGCGCTTGGGCGCGCTCCATGCGGCCACCGAGCGCAGCGATGGCCAGCCCCTGCCGAGCCGCTACCCCTTCGTCAGCCCCTTTCCCGGCTTTGGCTACTACCAGGTGTCCAACGCCATCCCGGGCGGCCCGGGCATCGGCAGCACCGACAAGATCTCCAACACCATCGTCAACCTGAGCCTGGACGCCCGCGTGGCGCCGAACTGGCGCGTGGTGACCGAAATCGCCCGCAACATCCAGGGCCGCACCGACCTGGGCGCCAACACCGTGGGCGGCTACGTGGCCGTGCTGCACACGCTGGGCCACCTCACGCCCTACGTCAGCCTGGCGCGGTTGCAGACCCTGGGCGCGCCGCGCAAGATGTCCGAGGCGCTGATGGCCTCGGCCGGGTCGGGCAGCGATGCGCTGTCGGTGGCGCAGCGGGCGGCCGCCGATGCGATCCCGGTGTACGACCAGACCTCCGCGGGCATGGGCGCAGCCTACGCCCTCAGTCCGCGCAGCCAGCTCAAGGGCGAGTGGATGCACACCCGCATCGGCCGGCGCTCCGCCATGGCCGACGACCCGCCCGAGGGCACGCTCAGCCAGACCGGCGTCAACGTGCTGTCGCTGAGCTACAGCGTCGTCTTCTGAGAAGGCCCGGACGATGCGCTGCACTCCTTCTTTCCTGTGCACCTGGCTGATGCTGGGCTGCCTCTTTGCGCCCGGCCTGGCCAGTGCCGCCGTGGTCGTCGTGGCCCACGGCAATGTGCGCAAGCTCGACGCCACCCAAGTCCAACGCATCTACACCGGCCGCCTGGTGGAGTTGGGTGGACAGGCCCTGCTGCCCGTCAACCAGGCGCCCGGCAGCCTGATGCGGCAACGCTTCCTCAACGATTACCTCCAGCAGGACGAAGACCGCTACACCGCCTACTGGACGGTGCGTCGCTACGTGGGCAAGGGCGTGCCCCCGCGCGAGCTGGCCTCCGTGGCCGACGTCATCGCCTACATCGTCAGCACGCCCGGTGCCATCGGTTACCTCGACGACAGCGAGGTGCCTGCGGGCATGAACGTGGTGGCCACGAGGCCTGCGGCCGCATCGGGGCCCCGATGAACGGGGATGCGGCCTTGCACGGCATTGGGTACGATGCACTGGTGTTTGGCCGGGTTGTGCGATGTCCGTGAGTCCGAATCAGTGGTTTGCCGCTCTGGTGGTGCTGGTCTGCGTGGCCTTGCTGGTCCGCATGTGCCTGCCTGCGCGCCGGCGTGCTGCGCTGGACGCGGCTGGTCGGCGCGCGCTTGCCCGGTGGCGTGCCCACGCGATGGCCGTGTGGCAGTGGCGGCACCGGCGCAGCCGCCGCGACGACGCCGCCCGCCTGGCCGAAGAGGCCATCCAGCGCGCCCGCCGCACCCGCGCCGACAAGGACGGCAACGTCATCCGCCCCGAGGCCTTCAAAGGCCCCCGCAAGCCGCACTGAGTCACCCTGGCGGTGTGGCCTGACTACACTGGCGCCCCATGCGCATCGAACACATCCGCCAGCGCCTGCGCGCCCTCGGCGCCAAGCCCATCCACGAGCAGCGCGTGCTGCGCCTGTGGGCCCAGGCTTTGCCGCAAGACAGCGGTAAGCGCCGCCCCGAGGACTTCCTGCCCCAGCCCGTGCGCGAGGGGCTCGACGCGCTCATGGCCGAGGTCCTGGGCCTGGCCACGTTGCGCTCGGCCCACTCGGGCAGCGACGGCTCCGAACGCCTGTTGGTGGGCCTGCACGACGGCCAGACCGCCGAGAGCGTGCTGCTGCCGCGCGATGGCCTGTGCGTGTCGTCCCAGGTGGGATGCGCCGTCGGGTGCGTGTTCTGCATGACCGGGCGTGACGGCCTGCTGCGCCAGCTGGGCAGCGCCGAAATCGTCGCGCAGGTGGCCCTGGCGCGCACGCGGCGGCCGGTGAAGAAGGTCGTTTTCATGGGCATGGGCGAGCCCTCGCACAACATGGACAACGTGCTCGAAGCCATCGACCTGCTGGGCACCGTGGGCAACATCGGCCACAAGAACCTGGTGTTCTCCACCGTGGGCGACCCGCGCGTGTTCGAGCGCCTGCTGCAAGGGCGCGTCAAGCCGGCGCTGGCGCTGTCCCTGCATTCGACGAAGCCCGCGCTGCGTGCGCAACTGCTGCCACGTGCCACGCCCATGTCGCCCGAGGAACTGGTGGACGCCGGCGAGCGCTACGCCCGCACCACCGGCTACCCCATCCAGTACCAATGGACGCTGCTGGCCGGCATCAACGACGGCGAGGAAGAGCTCGAGGGCATCGTGCGCCTGCTGCACGGCAAGTACGCGCTGATGAACCTGATCCCCTACAACGAGGTCGAGGCGCTCGACTTCCAGCGGCCCAGCTGGGAGCGCGCCGCCGAGATGGCCCGCTGGCTGCACCGCCGCGGCGTGCTGACCAAGCTGCGCCACTCGGCCGGGCAGGACGTGGATGGGGGATGCGGCCAGCTGCGTGCCCGCGACAGCGCGCTGCCTGCGCACCGCCAACCCGTGGCCGTGCCGGTGCGCCTGGTTCGGCCAGGTGAGGGCGGGCCTTCAGTCGGGTGATTGGGCCAGGGCGTCGGCGAAGGCCTGCGCGAAAGCCTCACCGAAGGCCGGTGTGCCGCTGAGCGACAGGCTCACGGTGTGCCAGTGCGCAGCGTCGTCGTCGGGGCCGTCGGGCGCGTCCTGCACGTCATGGCACCAGCTGCAGCCTTCGTCCAGCGGACCGGGGCCGTCGGGGAAATGGGCTGCGGCCCAGGCCAGCACCTGCTGGACTTCGGCACGGATCTGGGCCAGCATGGACGCTGCGGCGGGGTCCTTGCCGACCGCGATGGCGGCTTGCGCGTCGAAGGTGTGGACGCCGTCGGTGTCCAGGCTGAGGTCGAAGCTCAGGCAGCGAAGAGGGGGCATGTCACGAGTGTGCCGCAGGGCATGGGCGGGGCCAGCCTCAATTTCGGGCCGCCGTGGCCGAAATCATCCGCATGGTCCCCACACGCAGGGACGCTCAGGACTCGCCGAATGGCCACTGGTCACCCCACCCCCATGCCCGCCGCCTCCCCCACCGCCAAAGACGCAGCCAAGGACGCAACAGAGGGCGCGGCCGACGCCCCGAAAGCGGCCTGGCTCGCCCCTGGGCGCGTCACCCTGGCGGCCATGCTGGTGTTGAGTGGGTTTGTGCTCACTTCGCGTTTGAATGACGCCATGAGCCAGGCCGATGCCCACGGCGCCATGGCCATGGCCCTCATCGAGCAGGGCCCCTCCGACACCTTCAAGGCGCCTGCCGAGACCGGTGCGCAGGCGCCGGCCGCCGCGTCGCGCGCAGGGCTGTCCGCCGTCGCTGCCAACGAGCCGCCGCCTGCGCCTTCCGGCAAGAAGTCGGGCCGCCGAAAAGCCGCCCAGGCCAACCCAGTCACCCCGTCCGACATCGACACCGACCTCGCCTCAGCGCAGAACCCTGCCGCCTCGCCGGCGGGCGAGGCGCCGTCTCCGGGCGCCGACACGGCCTACCCCGCCACCTCACCTCTGGTGCGGGCCATGGCGCAGGCCCTCGACCCCCAGGCAGAGGTGCTGGCCGTGACGCACTGCCGCGCGCAGCGTTGCCGAGCGGTCTATGCCCGAGCGGCCCAGCCGTCCGGCGCCGCTGCTGGCGCAGCGCTCGCTGCGGGCCGCTGCACGGCGACCCTGGGCTGGCCTGCCGCTTGCGTGACCGTGCCCTCGCAGCGCGTGCCCGACGATGCCGTGAGCGTGCGCTTCGACCTGCGCCCGGCGCTGCTGTCGGCCGCGCGCGACCTCGGTGTCGGCCTGTTGCTGCTGGGCGGTGTGGCGCTGGTGTGGCGCCGTGCACGCGGTGCCCAGGCGGCGCAGAACATGGTGCCCGAACCCCAGCTGCGCCAGGTCGCGCAGAACGACGCCCTGACCGGCCTGCTCAACCGCGTGGCCTTCGAATCCACGCTCAAGCGCCACAACGAAGCGGAATCCATCGGCCGACTGGAGACCGATGGCTGCCTGATGTACTTCGACCTCGACCGCTTCAAGTTCATCAACGACACCCACGGCCACATCGCCGGCGACCTCGTCCTCAAGACCGTGGCCCAGCGCCTGCGCTACACCCTGGGCGGCGGGGTGATGATCGGCCGCCTGGGCGGCGACGAATTCGCCGCGCTGCTGACCGACGTGTCCTCGCGGGCCACCATCGAAACCATTTGCCGGGTGCTCATCGAGCAGGTCTCCAAGCCCATCATGATCGGCGACGTCAAGGAATGGGTGGGACTGAGCATCGGCGCCTACATGCTCAAGCGCGGCGAGCTCAACCTCGGCGAGATGCTGCACCGCGCCGATCTGGCCATGTACGAAGCCAAGCGCACCGGCCGCGGTCGCCTGGTGTTCTACGACGATTCGATGGACGCCGCCGCGCGCAGCCGTGCACAGGTTCAAGCCGACCTGCGCAACTCCATCGACGAGCGCCAGTTCTTCATGGTCTACCAGCCCCAGTTCGACGCCTTCGACCGCGTGCGCGGCGTGGAGGCCATGGTGCGCTGGCGCCACCCCTCGCGCGGCATGGTGCCGCCCGAAGAGTTCATCCCGGTGGCCGAGCAAAGCGGCCTCATCGTACCGCTGGGCAAGGTCGTCATCGACATGGTCTGCGCCGACCTCGTGGCCCTGCGCGAACAGCGCCTGGCCCTGCCTTACGTGAGCATGGACGTCTCGCTGCGCCAGCTGACCGACGCGGCCATGGTCGACGACGTCCAGGAAGCCCTGCAGCGCCACGGCCTGAACACCTCCGACATCGAATTCGAGGTCAGCGAGAGCACCGCCATGGTCGGCCAGGCCGGCAAGGAAACCGCCACGCTGAAGAAGCTGTCGGCGCTGGCTTTCCGCATCGCCATCGACGACTTCGGCTCGGGCACCTCGTCCATGGGTCGCTTGCTCGACCTCAAGGTCGACAAGCTCAAGATCGATGGCATGTTCGTGCAAGCCATCGGCCAGCCGAACTTCAACCCGGCGCTGCTGGAGCTGATGATCGACCTGGCCAACCGCCTGGGCGTCAAGAGCGTGGCCGAAGGCGTGGACACGCTGGAGCAGGTGGCCTGGCTGCGCAAAGCCGGTTGCCAGATGCTGCAGGGCAACTTCTTCGCCAAGCCGATGACGCACGGGCAATTGCTCAACTGGTTGCTCATGCAAGCCAGCGACACCTCGTTCGCCACGGGCATCTGGAAGGCCACGCAGCCCATGGGCGACGCGCTGGTCTGACCGCTCAGTCAGCGCAGGGACTCAGGACGCCATGGCGCTCGGCTGCGCGAACTGGTAGCGGTTCTTGCCGGAGGCCTTGACCGCGTACATCGCCCGGTCCGCCACGCGCTTGAGGGCATCGAGCTCATCGGCGTGGTCCGGGAAGATCGAGATGCCGATGCTCGCGCCCACGCTGAGCTCCTGACCGTCGTACACGATCGGGGCGCTGATGGCGTTCAGGATCTTGTCCGCCACGTCGCCCGCGAAGTGCGCATGGCTGAGGTCGCTGAGGATGACCACGAACTCATCGCCGCCAATGCGCGCGGCGGTGTCTGCCGAGCGCACGGCCGACTTCAGCCGTTCCGCCACGGTCTGCAGCACCCGATCGCCGGCCTCGTGGCCATGGCGGTCGTTGACTTCCTTGAAGCCATCGAGGTCCAGGAACATGAACGCGATCTTCTGACCACTGCGCCGTGCATGGGCCATGGCCTGGTGGCTGCGGTCGATGGCCAGCCGCATGATGGGCAGCCCCGTCAGGTTGTCGTGGGTGGCCAGGTGGCGGATCTGGTCGCGCTGCGCCTTGATCTCGATTTGCTGGCGGTGCACATCGTCCAGCAGACCGTGCATGGCGCGGGTGAACGAGCCCACGGCGGTGGCGATGGCGCCGGCCGACAGGCCCAGCGTCAGCATCAGGTTGACCCAGACGACGGGCTGCATCGCCGCGGCATTGAGGTCGATCGTGACGGTGTGCAGGCCCGTGAGGATCGCGATGGCCACGCAGGCGATGAGCAGCACCGTGCTGCCGATCAGCATGAACACGGTGTTGCGCGAGTACAAGATGGCCGAAATGAAGAAGCCCATGGCAAAGAAATTGCCGGTGGGGGCGGCCTGCCCAAACGACACCAGCCCGCCCGTGGCGGTCAGGAACAGCACGAACAGCAGGGCCGTGGTCTTGAAGCGGTAAGACAGGTGCTTGCGCCACAAGGACAGGCTGCACAGCAACGCCGTGCTCACGGCCACCATCGCGAAGGCCGCGGGCCAGCGCAAGCCCTGCGGCCCCATGAAATTGCGCCAGAACGACATCACGAGGATGCACAGCGCCAACCAGGCCAGGCCCTTCAAGGCATCGTCCACAAAGGTTTCCCGGATGTGCTTCAACCGCGTGTCCGGGTCGATGCCCATGTCGGGCTCACCATGCGCTTGCCAATCGGTCATGCCAGGACGTCCTGGTCGGTGGGCTCGTGGGCAAGGTCGGCTGGGAGGTGCATGGCGTGGCGGCTGTGGGGTGATGCAGGGTCAGGTCCGCGGCAGGGTGACAATCTCGCTGCGGCCCTGATGGTAATCCGGGTCGCGCAGGGGGGCTTGTGTGGAAAAAGACCGCTTGCGCCCACTGTTTCTGTTGCTGTCGGCCCTTGATCGGCCCAGATTGACGCCTTTGGGCACCCATCAACCCCATCGCCCTCAAGAACCATGAGCATCGTTGTCTATTGGTTGACCGCCGATGGCCCCCGCGTCGAAGCCTTCGACGACGGCCAATTGATGCCCGCCCTGGCCTATGCCGAAGCGCGCCGCAAGGAGCGCAATGCGCAGGGCCTGCCCCTCAACCGCCACGTCGTGATCAACACCGAGCTGGGCGACAGCGTCGGCCAACCCGGCGTGAGCGATGCACCGCCCGACTACGACTGGACCAAATCCCACCGAGGCGGGCCACCGGCACCCGGCAACCCGCCGAAAACACTGGCCTGATCGTCGCAGGGCGCGGGTTCGGGGCTGCGTCCCCTACACTGGCGCCCTTGCCGGCAACGGCACCCCTTTGCCCCACCGCTGCACAGACCGCGAGCCACACCATGAGCCAGACCGACGAGCGTCCGCCCCTGCCCGACCACCTCTCCATCGACCCGCGCAGCCCGCACCACAACGCGGCCGTGTTCCAGCACGACATCGGCATCCGCTTCAACGACAAGGAGCGCTTCGACGTCGAGGAATACTGCGTCAGCGAAGGCTGGGTCCGCGTGCCAGTGGGCAAGACCGTGGACCGCAAAGGCCGCAGCCTGACCATCAAGCTCAAGGGCAAGGTCGAGGCGTTTTACCGCTGAGGGCCATGGCTGGGGCCACCCCGGTGATCGGAGCGAGCACGCTCAATCGCTTGTTTTGCTCAGTTCGCGCGTGGCCTCGAACCAGTTGGCGGGCACTTGGTCGACGGTGGTGCCCATGCGTTGCCACTCATGGCCATGGTCGATGGAGCGGAACAGCGTGGGTGTGAGCGCGCCATCTTGCAGCACGTTGACCAGAACCCACATGGCGCCATCGCTTCGCCATTGGGCGGTGAGCAGGTTGCCCCATTGTTCTGGGAGAGACAGCCGGCGCCATGTGCCACCGTGTGGGCGGATCAGCAAAAAGCGTTCATCGCTGCCGACCAGCCACGCGCCTTGCGCGGTACTTCCGAATTCGAAAAACAGGTCGAGTTGCTCGCCCGTCAACCGTTGATGGGAGATGAGGCGGCAACCGCGAAGGGCGTAGGCTTGGCTGTCATACGCCACGGTTCTGCCTGAGGCGTCGTGCCGGCGGCTCAATAACAGCGCGGTTGTTTCAGATGTGCGCAACATGCTGTTGGCGCGCTTCATCAGCTTGGACTCACAGGGGGTGACGTACCTCTGCCCCATGGCTTGTCCCGTCTGGGTGTCGAAGCGCTGCGTGCCAATCGACAAGATGCCGGATGGATCCAATTGCACCTCGGGGCGCAAGGCACCCCCAGGCATCACGCAAGCCGAGGCCAATCGACGCCCCTGTGCGTGGAAGGTCAACGTGTCAGCCGTTTCTGCGACGTTGATGTTGGCCAGTCGGTATGTTGACGTCGCGCCAGTGCTTGCGTGTCCAGTGTGCGACCACAGCAGGCAGCTTGCGGCCAACAGCGAGAGGGAAAGCTCACGCAGTTGCGCAGGGAGGCTGATCAACCAAGCTGATCTTGAGGTCACGGGGCCTCCTTCAGATACGTCTTTCCCAGCGCTGTGAGGTGAAACGCAGTGTTAGCGATGAGATGCCATGTCGGGCGGCTGCTGCGGTCTCTGAATTCGTCGAAGGGGTATTTTTTGAAGTCAGGACCGGTGGCAAGAAAGGTTTGGATGGCGAGCAAGCACTTTTTAAGATCCGCGCATTCGGAACGGGGCAGTTTGGGCGAGGAGATCAACTCTGTGTTTGCGAACTTTGGCTTGTTGCGCGCCACCGATTCGAATTGCACCTTTGGCGCTTCTCCAACCATTTGGAAGGACGTGGCCACATAGCTGTTGCTGGGATAGCCTTTGCGGTTCAGGCGAAAGTACATCACGTGCAAGATGGCTTGTTTTTCCTCTTCGAGGACAGCGTCGGCAACGCCCGACTGAGAGCCCGTTGCTTCTGCATAGAGCACACGTGCTGCAAAGTTCAAATCATGCCCACTGAAAGTCAGATGGGACGCGTGAGGTGATGCTGCGCGTACTTGGAAGGTTTTGCTCCGATCAAACCACGGTGGGCAGCACACGTTGACCGTGCAACCCGATTGATCAGAGGGTTCGGTCAAGGGGGATTCTTTGGTGATCGCAGGGAGTTGAGCCATCGGCTTCATTGAGGGCGTAAGACGAGAACAGACACAGGACGGTGACTTGGCGGTACCGTGACATCCATGAGGGACGGAAAGCCATAAGCGGGTTTGGCCGCTTCGGTGCAAATGACACTCATCATCGCGGGAAGTCCTGCCCACGCTTTGTCAAGCTGGGCCGATAGCTGAATGGGCTGCCACGGTTGTGTGGACAAACCAGTGGGATCAATGACAAAACGCTGCATGACGACGTCACCTTTGATGCTGAGCTTGTTTGTAGCCAGAACCTGAAGCACCTCTGACAAAGTGCTGCAATGTTCATGCAGCATTTGCTTGGCTTCAGGTGAATCCAGCGCCATCGGCTCGTAAGACGGATGCGTTCGGTAGCTGGCAGAGAGCGTGGTCACTTGCCCTGGCAAAAGTTGCGCTCGCCAATGGTCGGCGACCAACACCTGCCAGTTGGGGATCAATTGACCGTCGATTTGAAGCATCGCACCTGCCTTGATCAGCCCACGGAATGTCTGTCTGAGTTTTGGCGTGTCCGTCCAAACAGCATCCTCTCCTCGCACTATTTGCATGGGGTCGATGCGCAATCGCTTCAGCGCGGCGCCAATGTTTTGACCATTGAGGTAGGCGTGAACATGTCTTTGCATGGAGACAGGCTTGGCGTCTTGCTCGACGCGAAGGTTTTCCGCAGATCGGTCCGGATAGGCACTGTCCTGCCCTGCCCATGAAAACATGGGTGAATAAAGCGTGAAGCCTACAGAGATCGGATGCTGGGCTTTGGATTTCAATGTCCATCTCCACAACAACGTTTGATCGACCATCTCCACGTGCACTGCGGTCATTTTTGCGGCTTCGGGCAGTTGCACGGAGGGAGGTGCTATCGATTCTGGGTATTCCAGTTCTGAGGCATCAACCTGCTGATTCAGCAAGACGGTCCACACGCAAGTGTGGATGAGCGCGTGGCGTAAGGTGTGTGTCATGGGCATCCCGGATCGCCTGGGAGAAGGTAGTAGCGATAAAAGAAAAACTTTTCGTTTTTGCGAAACCCCTCTGCTCTCTCTGCGCTGTACGCGGGGCCGCCCGGATAGTGAGCGGACCACATGTTGTTCAGCTTTCCGAATCGGTTGGTGGCGCGCGCGTCGCTTGAAGGAAACGTCGCATATATGGCGATGTGTCCTCCTGGCCAAACGATCAGGTCACCGTCTTGGGCTGGATCAGCGGGTGTGCCTGCGATGGCACGAAAGCGATGGCTTTTGTCGATGTATTCGGTGATGGTTTTGGAGGTTTGATATGGGTATGGAAACCCAGCCTCTGTATAGATGTGATGGCTGGAGCCGGAACAGTCTCCACGTTGTCCTTTGCTCGAATTGATGCCCACAAGTGCATATGGAGTTGACTCCCAACTCGATGCGACTTGAACAATCCGCAGCCCTTCCTCCATGTTGAGGAAGCGTCCAATTTTGCAGGTTGTGCCTTGAGTGAGGCTCAGCGCGCTTGTTTTAGATGTCGCTATTTCCGTCATCACCCAGCTCCTTGTGCGGCTTCGAAGGTGCGAGCTTCATCGAGGTGCAGTGTGATGCTTTCGATCTTTTCGCTGACAAATGCTGCTGTGTGACCATGGGCGTCGGTCTTGCCTTGCAGAGCCGCGCCGTCGAGGGTTTTGATGGTGTAGGGCATGTTGCCCAGAGGGGTACCACGCTCGTCCTGCAGCACAAAATGCTCATCGAATCTTTCGTCCACCAACTCGAACCGGGCGACTTGATCAAGATGACCTCGGAGCAGCTTCGTGCGGCCTTTTTCGTCCGTGAATGCATCGATCGTTTGGTTGCCGGTTCTTGCTCTGTAGCGTCTGTTAGGAATTGGGGCGCCTTCGTGTGAAAGCAGACTGAAGAACTGATCCCCTGCGGATACCGACCAATCCTTTGGACGAGGGAACATCGGTGATTGAAGGGTGGCACTTTGCCCCCCCGTCAACTCCTTCGCCGCAGCCTTGAACTGCGCTGGGCCGTTGGTGCCCAGTTCGATGTTGCCGCCGTCGATCAGCAGGTAGCTGCCGGCGCCGTTGAGCGTGAGGCGCTGGGGGGCGCTGATGTGCACGCTGGCTTGGGTGCTTTGCAGGTCCACCGCTTGTTTGGCGGTGAGGTTCAGCGCTGCGCTCTGGGCTTGCACGCTGACGTTGCCGCTGGCGGCGTGCAGGCGGATGCCGGTGTCGCTCACGGGATGCTGGGCGTCGGTGGCCTCGCCACGCGTGAAGAGGCTGATGCCACCTTTGATGGCCCATGCCTGGTGGCGCTGGGCGAGCAGCAGGGCGTCTTGGTCGGTGGTGGCGGTGAGGTGCTGGCCTGCGGCGATCACGGTGTGCGCGGGTGTGGCGCTGTGGACGTCGGCGGCGGCGCTGAGCACGAGGTCGGGCCGGCCGGTGGTGGCGATGTCGCCGTGGTCGGAGCTGGCCGTGGCGCCCAGGCTGGCCAGCGTGGACCGCAGGGCCTGTTGCGCGGGCAATTGCGGTGGCGAGGCTTCACCCGGCAGCTGGGCACGCTGGGCTTGTGCGTTGGTGTGCAGGGCCTGCAGCAACTCTGCATGGGTCTGCAGTTGTGCGCGGGCCTCGCGGGTGTCGGTGGGTTGGGTCTGGGCGGTGGTGCCGCCTGGGCGTGCATGGGTGCTCAGGTGCAGGCCGCTGCCGGCGCGCAGCGCAGCCTGGGCTTGGGTGTGCATCTCCAGGCCATGGCCGCGCGGGGCCAGGCGCTGGTTGCCGCTTTGCTGCAGCAAGTGGCCCATTTGCAGCCAGCTTTGGGCTTGGGTGGTGTGCAGCATCACGCGGCCTTGGGCGGCGGTGTCGTCCATCACCAGCTGGTTGTGGGCGCCGCCGCCAGATTGGGACGCGTCCAGGCTCTGCGTGCGCAGGCCGCTCAGGGTGGCGGTGTGGGCGTGGCCTTCCAACGCGCCCTGGCGTGCGGTGCCCGGGAACCAGGCCGGGGCGTTGCCGGTGGCCGTGGCGGCGCCGGCCGACACGCTGTTGCCCTGGGCGTCGGCCTGACCTTGGCCGTTGTAGGCCGCGCCGAGCACCACGGGGCGGTCGATGTCGCCGTCGAGGAAGGCCACGACCACCTCCTGGCCGAGGCGCGGGATGAATACGCCGCCCCAGTTGGCACCCGCCCAGGCCTGGGCCACGCGCACCCAGGTGCCCGACGCCTCTGACGCAGGCGCGTTGCAGTGCTCGGAGGCTGGGGTGGGGTGGTCCAGGCGGTGGCTGCCCTGGCTGCCGCGTTGCCAGTGGAACTGGACTTTGACGCGGCCGTCGCGGTCGGTGTGAACAGGGCCGTTCAGACCGACGACGATGGCCGTCTGGCTGCCATGAACGCATGGCTTCGCGGGGGCGTGTCGCAGGCGCACGGGCACCTGGCGGCGTTGCGCCAGCACGTGGCCCTGGTACACCGGCTCGGTGCCGTCGTTGGCCAGGCGGTCCATGCCTGCGCTCAGGTTTGCGGGCTGGGTTGGCGATGCGGTGGCATCGGCCGCGAGGTTGTTGCGCGCGGTGTGGGTCACGCGCAGCACGGCGAAATCGTCATCGCCTTCGAGGCCGCTGTGGTCGGGGTGGTCGCGCAGCGAGAAGGTGGTGCCGGGCGCCAGGGTGCGCATCGTGCCGGTGCCTTCGAACTGCTTGCGCTCGGCTTCCAGGGCTTCGAGGCGCAGGCGGGCGTGGCGCTCGGCGTGTGCGGTGTTGGCGTGGGCGTAGGCGCCGGGCTGGTCGGTGAGCGTCAGGCTGTGGGCCAGGGCATCGGCTTGGCCATGCGCGGCATCGACCTCGCGGCGGGCGCTGTGGTTGCGCACCTGGCGGTGGTCCCAACTGGCGGTGTGCAGGGCGGTGGGGCCCAGGCGCCGCACGCCGCCCCAGTGCATGAGGCTGTCTTCCTTGAGCGTGGCGCCCGCCTGCGTGTAGCGCACGTGGGCTTGCGCATTGGGCGCGAAGGCCTGGGCGTGGTCGGCGATGACGAGGGTGTGGCTGCCATCGCCCTCGGCGCTGTGCTCGAACCAGGCGAACAGGCCTTCTTCGGCCCACAGCCGGCTCAGGAAGGCCAGGTCGGTTTCGTGGAACTGGGTGCACAGCGAGCGCCGGGGCAGGGCGCTGCGGTCGGCCAGGTCGATGCGCCAGGCGGGTTGCAGCGCGCCCTGGGCCAGGTAGTCCGCAAAGACGGCCTCGGTGATGTCGAGCACGTCCATGTCCTGGAAGACCCAGGCGTCGCTGCGGAGGGCCAGCCAGTGCAGCCAGGGGTCGATGTGCAGGCGCCAGCGGGTGAAGCCGCCGTCGGCGCCCAGGCGTGCCACGTGGCTGATGTGGCCGTGGAAGGGGCGGGCGTCTTGGGTGGTTTGCAGGGTCAGCAGGGCGGGTTGGCCGAGCAGCTCGGCGGCGTCGATGTCATGGCGGGTGCTGAGGGCCAGGACCTCGATGTGGCAGGCCGCTTGCAGCAGCGGGTCGGTGCTGGGCGCCATGCCTTCGTGGATGGTGACGCGCTCGGCCAGCAAGGCGTTCGCGCCCAGCGTGGTGTGCAGGCGCAGCAGGCGGGTGTGTTGGCCGATGCCACCCAGCCATTGGTCGGCCATGTCGGCAAGTTCGGCAAGGCTGTGCGAGGCATCGTCCAGCGCGTGCTGGATGCCGGAAAGATCGGTCATGCGTCCGTCCCTGGGTGTGTGCTCGGCCGGGGTCAGGCGCCACCGGTCGTAGAACCCCGGAAATTAGCGCAAAAGGCGGCCTGCGCGCGCGCAGTTCCCCCGCATGGGGGTCTCGATCGCCCCACCAAAGTGCAAGCATTTGTGAGCCAGGCGAGCGGGTCCGGTGGGCGCCCTTCGGTTGACAAGGGGGCAGGCTTTGGCACACTCGTTGCATAGCGAGGTGCCATGGTTTCTCCATCTGTTCACGCACCGTTGGTGCTGGTGCCCTCTTGCCAGAGGGTCTTGGGCCGTCACCCCTTCCATGTGGTGGGCCAGAAGTACGTCGAAGCCATCCGGCTGGCGGGCGCGGTGCCGTTGATGGTGCCGGGCGCGTCCGAGGCGGAGTTGTCGGCGATGCTGTCTGTCGTGGACGGGGTCTTGCTGACGGGCTCGCCGTCCAATGTCCATCCCCGCCATTTCGACGAAGACGTGCTGGATGAGCGGCTGCCGCTCGACCCGGTGCGCGATGCCTGGACGCTGCCGTTGATCCGGGCGGTCGTTGGGCGTGGCATCCCGCTGCTGGGCATTTGCCGGGGTTTGCAGGAGGTCAATGTGGCGCTTGGGGGCTCGTTGCACCAGGCGGTGCAGGGGCAGCCGGGGCACATGGACCACCGCGCCGACGAGGCCTTGCCCGTCGAGCAGGAGTACGGCCTGGCGCACGCGGTGGCGATCCAGCCGGGCGGTGTGCTCGACCCCATCTTGCGCGGGCTGGACGTGCGCCAGGGCGACGAGGTGATGGTCAACAGCCTGCATGGCCAAGGCGTCAAGCGCCTGGCGCCGGGGCTGCACGTCGAGGCGCGCGCGCCGGATGGCGTGGTCGAAGCCTTCAGCAAACCAGGTGTGGGCTTCACCCTCTGCCTGCAATGGCACCCGGAGTGGTTGGCGGCGTCCAACCCGGTGTCGCTGCGCATTTTCGAGGCGTTTGGTCAGGCCTGCCGTGCGCACCAGGCGGCGCGATTGGGTTTGGCATCGCCGGCTTGAGCACGGGGTCGGGCCACCGAAGCCGGTGCCGTGACGCGCCCGCTTGCGGGACGCCTCAGGCGTTCATCCAGTCCAGCACGGGCTGCCACTGGCCGAGGTCTTTCTCGACGCGGTTGGCGGGCACGTCCCACAGGCTCAGGCCGTGGGCGGCGAGGTGGGCGTAGTTCTGCGTGTCGCGCAGCAGCGTGAGCAGGGGGATGTCCAGCGTCTGCAGGAACTCCTTCAAGTGCTCGGTGGCCTTGGTGTGGTCCTTGATGCGGTTGCCGACCACGGCCAGCTGCGTGCCTTCGCTGCGCTTTTTCTTGGCCAGTGCGCGCACGAAATCCTGCGTGGCGTAGATGTCGAACACGCTGGCTTGCAGCGGCACGATGACCTTGTCGGCCAGCTTCATGACCGCGTCTAGGCCCTTGCCGTGCAGGCCGGCGGGCGTGTCCAGCACGACGTGCGTGGTGCCTTTGGGTGGGCGGGCAATCTGGTCTTCCGTGATGTCCCAGCTCTGGATGCGCGGCAGGCTGGCGTCGCGCAGCTGCAGCCACAGTCGTGAGGACTGCTGGCGGTCCACATCGCCGAGCATGACGGCGTGGCCTTGGCGGGCGAAGTACCCAGCGATGTTGCTGGACAGCGTGGACTTGCCCACACCGCCCTTGGGATTGGCGACCACGATCACCGGCATGGCGTGCTCCTGTTGGCGTTTGTCGCGCCACGGGGCGCAGTCGGGGCGCTATTGTGGCGCATGCCGTGCACAGTGTGGTGCTCAGCGCGGCGCTTTGGCGTGGGCCGCGGCCACCTCGGCTTCGGTGGCTTGCGCGGCAGGCAGCATGTCGGGTTCGGCAGCGCTGGCGCGCAGCACGGCCTGGCGCGCGGCTTGGCGCGCACCGGACAGGTCACCGGTTTGCAGGCGCAGGCTGGCCAGGTTGTTCCAGGCTGCGGCGCTGTCGGTGGCCTCGGCCACTTGCGCGAAGGTCCGCAGGGCGGCGCCCGCATCGCCCGCAGCCACCTGGCTGTTGCCCAGGCCCATGCCGATGACGACGTCGCCGGGCCAGCGTTGCCAGGCGCTTTGCCAGGCCACCACGGCGCGAGCGGGGGGCGCCGCGCGCTCGAAGCCGATGCGGCCGTCCCGCACAGCGGCCAGGCTGGCGGCGGTGGGCAGAGTCTCGGGCGGCAGGGCCACGAAGGCCCAGTGCTGGGAGCGTGCCCAGGTGCGCTCGAACGTGCGCAGGGGCAGGTGCAGCTCCCGGGTCTGGCCGGAACGCAGCAGCACCTCCTCGCGGTCGAGGTCGAAGCCCACGACCACGGCAAAGTGCCACAGCGGCACCATCGACAGGCCGAGGTTGAGCATCACGCCGACCGGGTGGCCGGCCGCGACTTCCTGCAGCAGGGCATCCAGGCGCGGCGGCATCACGGTGCTGACGGCGTCGTGGCGGCGCGTGGCGCCGAGCATCTCGATCTGCAGGCTGCCGCCGCGTTCGGGCACGAACACCTCGGGTGTCAGCGCTTCAGGCGTGACGGTACGCCCGGCCGCACCCAGCAGCGTGGCAAGGGCCGCCGGGCCGCATTGCAGCTCGGTTTGTGGGTGGAAGGGCGTGGCGTTCAGCAGCACGCGGCGGGGCAAGCCGGCCGGCGGTGCGGCCAGCAGCTGCTGGGTTTGCGCCGTGCCGGCATCCAGCCAGGTGGCACAGCCACTCAGGCCGGTGCCCGTGCCGGCGAGGGCCAGGACGGCCGCCAGCGTGGACCCCCACCGGGCCAGCCGGCGTTGCGCCAGGCTGGCCACGCCGCTCAGCGGATGGAGCGGGTGAAGGGGAAGACCTTGGTGAAGCCGAGGATGTCGGTCAGCAAGAGCAGCAGGAAGATGAACACGACGACGCCGATGAAATCGGAGGCGCCGGCAGGGGCGCGGTCGATCTGGTCGGCCAGGGCCACGACTTCGGTGTCGGACAGGGCGTCCACGCGGGCGCGGGCGGCGTCCATGTCCACGCCCTTGGCGCGCAGGGCCTCGGCCACGTCGGCGCGGCTGAGGGTGGCCAGCACGGAGGCGCGGCTCACAGAGGCGTCGGCACGGGCTTGCGCCTGGGCTTCAGTCACCAGGGCCTGGGCGGCGACGGCATCGGTCGCGACCATGCCGGCGTGGGCGGCTTGCAGACCGGCGGTGTGGCTCAGGGCGATGGCGGTCAGCCAGATGGTGGCTTGGCGGGTCAGGCGCATGGGTACTTCCTTTTGGGGTGAGACGGTGTCGTCAAAGGATACTGGCACAGCGACGCTCGCAGGGCAATGGCGGCGATGCAGCCGTAACGAATGGTGTCGAGCGGGGAGGCGCAGCGTTTCGCGCAAAATGGGGTCATGCCGGACACCGACGACCTGCCCTCCTGCGCACTTTCAGCTGCAACTGCGCCTGTGCTCGACATCGTCTGCCTGTGTGCGGCCTGGTGCGGCACCTGCCGTGACTACGAGGCGACGTTCGCGGCGCTGCAAGGCGCACTGCCGGGCCACCGCTACCGCTGGATCGACATCGAAGACGAGGCCGATCTGGCCGGTGACATCGATGTCGAGACCTTCCCCACGCTGATGCTGGCCCACCGCGGGCGCGTGCTGTTCGCCGGGCCGGTGTTGCCGCGCCTGGGCGATGCGCAGCGCCTGGTGGAGGTGCAAGTGCAGGCTGTGACCATTGCACAGGACGGCGCGCGCCCAGCGGCGCCCGCGAACCTGCCGGCCGACCAGGCCCAGGCTTACGCCGAACTCGCGGCGAGGCTGGCCGGATGAGGTGACAGCGGTGGCTGCCAGGCGGCCACCCAGGCCGCGAACTGGCGGGCGGGCATGGGTTTGGCGATGAGGTGACCCTGGGCCTCGTCGCAGCCCAGCAGCTGCAGCAATTCCCAGGTGGCGAGGTTTTCCACGCCCTCGGCGACGACCGACAGGCCCAGGCTGTGCGCCAGCTCGACGGTGGACTGCACGATCTTGGCATCGTGCTCGTCGGCGGCCATGGACATCACGAAGGAGCGGTCCATCTTGAGCTCCTGCACGGGCAGGCTCTTGAGGTAGCTCAGCGAGGAGTAGCCGGTGCCGAAGTCGTCGATGGACAGGCGCAGGCCCATGGTGCGCAGGCGCTGCAGGGTGTGCTGTGCGCGCTCGGGGTCGTCCATGATGGCGCTCTCGGTGATTTCTAGGACCAGGCTGTCGGGTGCCAGCTGGTGGCGCGCGATGGCGTCGGCCAGGCGCGGTGGCAGTTCGGGGTCGAGCAGGTCGCGGGTGGAGAGGTTGACGGCCAGCTTCATCGCCAGGCCTTGTTGCGACAGCGATTGGGCGGTGCGCGCGACCTCGTCGATCATCCAGCGCGTGAGCAGGCGCACGAAGCCGGTCTGTTCGGCAAAAGGCACGAAGCCCACTGGCGAGAGCACGCCGCGCTCGGGGTGTTGCCAGCGCACCAGGGCTTCGGCGCCCACGACCTGGCCGGTGGCCAGCGTCACCTTGGGTTGGAGGAAGAGGCGCAGCTGGCTGTCGTCGACGGCGGTGCGCAGCTCGCCCAGCAGGGTCAGCGAGGCCGATGCGGTGGCGTCCAGGCCCGCGTGGTAGCTCACGGTGCCGGCCTGCTGCTGCTTGGCCGCGTTCATGGCCAGCTCGGCGCGGCTGAGGACGGTGTCGGCGTCGAGGCCATGCGTGGGGCTGGAGGCAATGCCGATGCCGGCGCCGAGGTCCACGGTGTGGCCGTCGAGGACGAGCGGGCGTTCGAAGTCGGCCAGGATGCGCTGGGCCACGGGCCAGGCGGCATCGGCATCGGCGCCGGGCAGGAGGATGCCGAATTCGTCGCCGCTCAGGCGGGCCAGCACGGGGGTGTGGCCACCGTGGGGGCCGTCGTGCAGGCCATCGTGCAGGCGTTGGGCCACGGCGCGCAGCAGGCGGTCGCCAAAACGGTGGCCGAGCTGGTCGTTGACCTGCTTGAAGCGGTCCATGTCGAGCAGCAGCACGGCACAGGGCACGCCGTGCTGGCTGGCGCGGCCCACGGCCTGGCGCAGGTCGCGGCGGAACTGCTCCAGGTTGGGCAGTTCGGTGAGGGGGTCTTGCCAGACCAGGCGGCGCAGCTCGCCTTCACGGGCCTGGATGGTCTGGCGCATGGTTTCGAAGGACTGGGCCAGTTCGCCGATTTCACCGTCGAAGTCGCTGGAGACCTCGGAGTCGTATTCGCCGCGGCCCAGTTGGCGCGCCGAGCTGGAGAGCTCGCGCAAGGGGGCCGTGATGCGCCGGGCGCTGACCATGCCGACCAGGCCAAAGGCGAGCACGCCCAATGCCGACAGCCCCAGCAGCGTCAGCTTGAGCTCGCGGTAGGGCGCAACCGCCTGGTCCACCGAGCGCATCAGCACGGCGCGCAGCGCATCATGGCCTTGCAGGTCTGGCAGGACGAGGGCGCGGGTGCTGAACTCGTCGTCGGCCACGTGGAAGGTGGGTTGGGAGAGGGTGCCGCGGCGGGGGCCGTTTTCCCAGGCCTGGGCCAGGCGAGGCCAGCTGTCGGCGGGCAAGGTGGCGTCCAGCACCTGCCAGCGGCTGCCGGCCTCAGGCGGTGTCAGCAGGGCCAGGTCGAGGCCGGAGAGGCTGTGCAGCTCCTGCAGCAGCCGGGTGTCGATGCGGGTGGCCATGAGCACCCAGGCCGCCGTGCCGGACCCGCTGTGCGGGCTGGTGTCGTGGGGGCTGTGCGAGGGCGCGGCCGCAGGGACGGCCATCGCGGCCAGCTGGTAGATCTGCCCGCCGATGCGTGCGACCCGCAGCGTGGTGGCGGGAGGCCGTGTGGCCTGAGGCGACAGCAGGTCGGGCAGCAGGGCGGCCATCGCCAGCGCGGTGCCCGGGCTGTCTTCGGTCTGGCTCAGGGGCACGAAGGCCGGCGTGGTGAGCAGGGTCACGCTGGCGCGGACGGCCTCGCGGTGGCTGCGCAGGGCCGCGAGCATGCCCTCGGACGGGGGCTGTGTGGGTGGCTGCGCTTGGAGGGCCGCTTGCAGGCTAGCGTCTTCGGCCAGCGCGCGGGTGGCTTGCTGCAGCGCGTCTTGCTGCTGGTGGAGCAGGCGCAGCAGCAAGGCCTCGCCGCTGCCCAGGGATTCGGCCACCGACTGGCGCGCGTTGCGGTCGATGGCGTTGTGGATGACCCAGTAGGTCGTGCCTTGCACCACCAGCAACAGGCCGAGGTAGACCGCCAGGATGCGTGTCTGCAGGCGGCGTGTGTGGAAGAAGGCAGACGGCATGGCGAGGGTAGGACGGCAACCTCGCAGTATCCGTGGGGGCAGCCTCAGTGACCATCCCCCATCCGTGCGAACGCCACGGGTGCATCGTCTTCCAGCCAATGCGCCATGGCGCAGCGCAGCCAGTCGTCCTGGGCCGTGGGCGCGGGCATTGTGGCACCGGCTTGCGACTCGCCAGCGCCCGTCGCAAGGCCCTGCGCAGAGGCGGACAGGGCCTCTTCGCGGCGCGGCGCGGCGCCCAGCGGCGGGACGGGCGTGCTGGCCGTGGGGGGGCGGTGTTGGAGGCGGGGCATGGTGGCGACGGGTGGGTGTCCTGACTGCTGACACCGTTCCTATCGGCTTGTGCGCCGCAACATGAAGGGCCTTTGACGCGCCGGGTGGCGTGTCGGGCCCAATTTCAGGCGCTGGCGTGCACCTTGTCACGCGGGGCCGGGGTGGCGGCCTGGGACTGCGTTTGTGCCATCAGCGCGCGCAGCTGGGCGTCGAGCGTCTCCAGGAAGCGGTCCACCGACGCCGCGGGGATCTCGTCGTTCTGGTGGATGACGGTGAAGAACTGCTTGCCGTTGAGGCTCAAGGCCCCCAGCAGGAAGGCCGTGCTGATGGTGGCCGGCCACAGCTCGGCCAGCCGCACCGTGGCGCCCTTGGGGTTGATGAACTCGGCGCTGCCCAGGTTGCTCAGGTGGCAGGACAGCTCGGGCAGGCTGCGCTTGGCCCGGCTTTGGACAATGAGGTGGCTGTAGAGCGTGCGCCCCACCCAGGGCAGGATTTCATAGAAGCTCAGAGGCAAGGCGAAGTCGCGGCGCTCGAAGCGCGCCAGGGCCGCTTTGGCCTGGGATTCGAGCGAGGCGATCTGCGCGGCCAGCGTGGCCTGCCGGCGCGCGCGCACGGTGAACACCGAGACGAAGTTGCCGAACTCGGGGCCTTTGCCGTCGGGGAAGTAGCGGCGCAGGTCCACCGAGGTGCGCAGGGCGGCCACCGAGGTCAGGCCGCCGGGCTGGTCGGGGCCGTCGCGGTGGCCGATCTCCAGGAAGGTGTTGGCCACCACCGCCATCAGCAGGGTGTTGACCGTGGTGCCGTGGGCCTTGGCCAGGGCGCGCATGGCGTCGGCCGGGCAGGGCAGCTCGTGGTAACGCACCGTGCTGATGGTGTAGCGGTCGGAGCCGCCTTGCTCCAGCATGATCACGCGCTCGCTTTGGGCGGCTTTTTTCTCGGCTTGGGTGTCGCGCCACCAGCGGGCGATGCTGCCTGGCCACTGCCACCAGCGCTGCGGCGTCACGGCCGGGATCATTGAGGGCGATGCGAGCTCGCACGGCACGATGGGCTGGCCGTTGAGGCGGCCCAGGATGGCGCACAGCATTTGCACCATCGAGCGGCCGTCGCCCACGATGTGGTGCACCGAGAACATCAGCGCCGGCTGCGTGGGGTGCGGGAAGAAGCGCGCGCGCCAGGGCAGGCCTCGCTCCAGCGAGATCGGCTCGTTCATGAAACGGCCGTGGAAGGCTTCGAGTGCGTCGCGCGAGGCCGCATCGACGCTGGCCTCGACCCGGTAGCAGTCGTCGAAGAGCTGCTCGACGCCGCGGTCGTCGGCCAGGATGCGCATCTTGTGCGTCCACGCCGTGGGCACGATGGCGCTGCGCATGCGCGGGAAGGCGCTGGTCAGCTCGCGCAGGGTCTGGCGCACGAGGGCTTCGTCCAGGGGCTGGTCGAAGCGCAGGATGTAGGGCTGGTTGATCGGCCCGAGGTGGCCCTCGCCGGCCCAGTACATGTGCTCCGAGCGGTTGAGGGGGATGAGGTGGGGTGCGGGGTGGGGGACGGGGTTGGGGGTACTCACAACAGGATCCCGGCAGCGTCTTGCTGCATCGCGTCAAACGGATCTCGCTTGACTGTGCGTGGACTATAGCCAGCAGCCAGGGGGCTTTTCCTGCGGGCTTTCCAGCGGAGGCGCCACCGCGATCAGGGGGGAGGCGACGCAGCGCTCAGGCCGAGGCCTGCTCGCACAACTGCGTGGCCAGGCGGCGCAACGCGTTCCACGGGTCGCTGGGCCATTGCGGGTGCGGCAGGCCCTTGACGATGCCGTCCACCGTGCTGGCCGAGGCCACCAGGCGGGCCAGCGCGGCGGGCTTGAGGCGCGGCAGCAGGCGCTCGAACAGGCGCTCCTTGGGGCCCCAGATGCGTTGCTCGCGCAGCACCATGGGCAGCGGCTTGCCGCCTTCGAGGGCCTGGCGGCAGCGCCACAGGCCCTGGATGTCGTCGGCCACGGCCCACAGCACCAGGTTGGGCGCCTCGCCTTCGGCCTCCAGGCCATCGATCATGCGCAGGGTGCGGGTCACGTTGCCCGACAGCAGGGCTTCGCTGAGCTTGAAGACGTTGAAGCGGGCGACATCGACCACGGCGTCTTCGATGTGGGCCTGGGTCAGCACGCCCGGTGGGTGCAGCAGTCCCAGCTTGACGATTTCCTGGTGCGCGGCCAGCAGGTTGCCCTCCACCCGGTCGGCGAAGAAGGCCAGGGTGCGCTGGCCGGCCTCGCCGGGCTCGACCTCCTGGCCCTGGGCCTTCAGTCGTTGCGCGATCCACAGCGGCAGGGCCTGGCGCTCGATGGGGTCGCAGCGCACCGAGGTGCCCAGCCCGTCCAGGGCGGTGAACCAGGCGCTGCTCAGCTGGGTCTTGTCCAGCCGCGGCAGCGTGATCAGGGTGAGGATGCCGTCGTTGCCCGCGGCCTGCTCGCAGTAGCGTTGCAGGGCCTGCGAGCCGTCCTTGCCCGGCTTGCCCGAGGGGATGCGGATCTCGATGAGCTGCTTGTCGCCGAACAGGGACATCTCGCTGGCCGCCCCCAGCAGGCTGGACCAGTCGAAGTGCGCGCCCATGACGGTGTGCACCTGGCGCTCGGTGTGGCCCCCCGCGCGCGCGGCCTGGCGGATGGCATCGCCGGCTTCCTGGGCCAGCAGGGCCTCGTCGCCATGCACCGTGTAGATGGGTTTGAGCCCGCCTTTGGCGAGCTGGCCTGGCAGCTGTTCAGCCCGGACTTGCATGGCGGTGTGGCGCGCCCGCTGCTCAGCGCGCGGCGGCCGAGGCGGCGCTCACCGAGGCCGGCGGCAGCGCGGGCTCGGCAGGCGCGACCAGCTGGTCGGGGCGGATGGCGGCGAGGCGGCGCATCACCTGTCCGACGATGTCGTTTTGCAGGGCGCGGTTGAGCGCGGCGGACTCGTCCTGCTTGGCCAGGGCGTCGCGCTCGTTGTAGCTGAGGTCGCGCGCCAGCACCACGTCGGACGCCGGGATCAGGATGCTGCCGTCCGAGCGCTTGACCTGGAAGCGCAGCGTGGTGCGGGCGGTGATGGTGCGCACCTGGCCGAAGGCGGTTTTGGCCGACACCAGCGTTTCGCGCTTGTCGAGCAGGGCGTTGAGCTCGATGTGGCTGGGCGGCACCATGACCGAGGAGGCCGCCTGCACGGCCTGCAGCGTGCTTTCCGTGACCTGCACGCCGCTGGCTTCCAGGGCGCGCGCCAGCTCGGTGGCCAGCGGCGAGTTCGCCGTGAAGCCGGTGAGCTGCAGGGTGCGGAAGGCCATGGCATAGCCCTGGCGCAGCTCGAAACCGCAGCCGCCCAGGGTGGCGAGGGCCGCGGCGCCGGCGGGCGCACCCAGCAGGCTCAGGAAGTGACGACGTTGCATGGGCATGACCTTACCAGCTGTGAACGCCTGCGATCAGACGACGATGTTGACCAGGCGGCCCGGCACGATGACGACCTTCTTGGGCGCCTTGCCTTCGCTGAACTTGGCGAAGTCCTCGCTGGCCAGGGCCACGGCCTCGATGGTGGCCTTGTCGGCACTCGGCGCGACCTTGATCGAACCGCGCAGCTTGCCGTTGACCTGCAGCATCAGCTCGATCTCGTCTTGCACCAGGGCCTCTTCGACCACGGTGGGCCAGGGGGCGTCCAGCAGGTCGCCGCCATCGCGGGCGGCAAAGCCCAGGTCTTCCCACAGCACGTGGGTGAGGTGCGGGCAGGCGGGGTAGAGGCCGCGCAGCAGCACGCCGTAGCCCTCGCGCAGCACGGCGGCATCTTGCGGCGTGTTGCCCTTGTGGGCTTCCAGCGCGTTGAGCAGCTTCATGGCGCCAGACGCCACGGTGTTGTACTGCATGCGCTCGTAGTCGTAGCTGATCTGCTTGAGGATGACGAAGACCTCGCGGCGCAGGGCCTTGGCCTCGGCGCTGAGTTCGGCCTGCACCACGGCGCCAGCGTCCTTCAAGGCGGCGGTGTGCTTGGCGCCGAAGTTCCACACGCGCTTCACAAAGCGGTGCGCGCCTTCCACGCCGGCGTCGTTCCACTCCAGCGTCTGCTCGGGCGGCGAGGCGAACATGGTGAACAGGCGGGCCGTGTCGGCGCCCATGGTGTCGATCAACGTTTGCGGGTCGACGCCGTTGTTCTTGGACTTGGACATGGTGCCCACGCCCTCGTAGTCGATGGCGGTGCCTACCGGCAGCTGACCGTCGGCGCTGTCAACGGCGTGGATCAGCTTGGCGCCGATGACCTTGCCGGCCTCGTCCTGCACGTGCACGACGTCGTGCGGCCAGAAGTACTCTTTGCCACCCTTGGCCGTGCGACGGCTGTAGATGTGGTTGAGCACCATGCCCTGGGTGAGCAGCTTCTTGAACGGCTCGTCGGCCTTGACCAGGCCGAGGTCGCGCATGACCTTGGTCCAGAAGCGCGCGTACAGCAGGTGCAGGATGGCGTGCTCGATGCCACCGATGTACTGGTCCATGCCGCCCGGGCCGGAGGCCTTGTCGCCGCCCATCCAGTAGTTGGTGCGCTCGTCGACCATGGCGCCATGGTTGTCGGCGCAGGTGTAGCGCAGGAAGTACCAGCTCGAATCCACGAAGGTGTCCATCGTGTCGGTTTCGCGCTGGGCGGGCTTGCCGCATTTGGGGCAGCCGACGTTGAGGAAGTCGGGGCGCGTTTTCAGCGGGTTGCCCGAACCGTCCGGCACCACGTCTTCGGGCAGGCGCACGGGCAGGTCCTTCTCAGGCACCGGCACCGGGCCGCAATCGGCGCAGTGGATGATGGGGATGGGCGTGCCCCAGTAGCGCTGGCGGCTGATGCCCCAGTCGCGCAGGCGCCAGGTGGTTTTCTTCTCGCCGATGCCCTTCGTCGCCAGGATCTCGGCGACGCGGTTGACGGCGTCTTTGTGGGACAGGCCGTCGAGCGCGCCGGAGTTCACGCACACGCCGCGTTGCTTGTCGCCGTACCACTCGGCCCAGGCCGCGGTCGAGAAGGTCTCGCCTTCGACGCCAATGACCTGCTTGATCTCGATGCCGTACTTCTTCGCGAAGGCGAAGTCGCGCTCGTCGTGCGCGGGCACGCCCATCACGGCGCCATCGCCATAGGACATCAGCACGTAGTTGCCGACCCAGACTTCGACCTGCGCGCCCGTGATCGGGTGGGTGACGAACAGGCCGGTGGGCACGCCCTTCTTTTCCTGCGTGGCCAGTTCGGCTTCGGTGGTGCCACCGGTCTTGCATTCGTCGATGAAGGCCCGGACCTCGGGCTTCGAGGCCGCGGCGTGCAGCGCCAGCGGGTGCTCGGCCGCCACGGCGCAGAAGGTCACGCCCATGACGGTGTCGGCGCGGGTGGTGAAGACCCACAGCTGGCCGCCGTTGATCAGGCTACCCGCGGTGTCCTTGATGTCATGTGCAAACGCGAAGCGCACGCCTTCCGACTTGCCGATCCAGTTCTCCTGCATCAGACGCACGCGCTCGGGCCAGCCGGACAGGTAGTTCTTGTCTTCGGGGTTGGCGACCGCACCCAGCAGTTCGTCGGCGTACTTGGTGATGTTCAGGTAATAGCCGGGGATCTCGCGCTTTTCAACGAGGGCGCCAGAGCGCCAGCCCTTGCCGTCGATGACCTGCTCGTTGGCCAGCACGGTCTGGTCCACAGGGTCCCAGTTCACCGTTTGCGTGCGGCGCTCGCAAATGCCGGCTTCCAGCATCTTGAGGAACAGCCACTGGTTCCACTGGTAGTACTCGGGTTGGCAGGTGGCGATTTCGCGCGACCAGTCGATCGCCAGGCCCATCGCCTTCATCTGCTTCTTCATGTACGCGATGTTGTCGTACGTCCAGGCAGCGGGCGGCACCTTGTTCTTGAGCGCAGCGTTCTCGGCGGGCAGGCCGAAGGCGTCCCAGCCCATGGGCATCAGCACGTTGTGACCGTTCATGCGCAGGTAGCGCGTGAGCATGTCGTTGATCGTGTAGTTGCGCACGTGGCCCATGTGCAGCTTGCCCGAGGGGTAGGGCAGCATGGAGCAGGCGTAGAAGGCGGGCTTGCCCGGCACTTCGGTGACGCGGTAGGCGTCGTGGCCGTTCCAGTGCGGCTGCGACCAGTGGGTCTGGGCGCGGGCTTCGACGGCACGCGGGTCGTAGGTCTGGGATTCGGTAGGAGCGCTCATGGGTGGTCGTCGGGACAGGTCGCCGCAAAGACGGGCGCAGGCCAACACCGCCAGGGCATTGGCCTGCAAAACAGGGAATCCAGGGATTATAGGAAGGCGGATCCGTCCCGGGTGCCTGAGCCGTGTCAGGCGGCCGCTGGCGGGCTCAGATCAGCCCTTCGGCCTTGAGCGCACGCTGCACCGCCGGGCGGGCTGCCACGCGGGTCTGGAAGGCTTGCAGCTGCGGGAAGGCGCTGAGGTCGAACTTGATGAACTTGGCCCAGCTGGTCACGGTGAACAGGTAGGCGTCGGCGACGGTGAAGTCATCGCCCATCAGGTAGGACTTGCTGGCCAGCTCGGACTCGACCAGGGCGTAGCGGCGCTGCAGCATGGCGCCGGCCTGCGCCTTCATCTCGGCGGTGGCGGCCGGGTTGAAGAAGGGCGTGAAGTTCTTGTGCAGCTCGGTGCCGATGTAGGTCAGCCAGCTTTGCAGTTGGTAGCGCGCCAGCGAGCCGTTGGCGGGCGCCAGCTTGGCCTCGGGATGGAGGTCGGCCAGGTACTGCACGATGGCCGGGCCTTCGGTGAGCAGCGAGCCGTCGTCGAGCGTCAGGGCGGGCACGTAGCCTTTGGGGTTGATGTCGAGGAAGTTGGCGCCGCTGGCCGTGACCTTCTTGGCCAGGTCCACGACTTCGGTCTCGTGTGCCAGGCCGAGTTCCTGCAGGACGATGTGGGGCGACAGCGAACAAGCACCGGGTTTCAGGTAGAGCTTCATCGGGGACTCCTTGGGGTTGGAGGGCGCATTCTGGCGCCCCCGGCCATGGGCCCAGCCTCGGCAGGGCTTTCGCGTGAATCCCGGATTTGTGGCAAGCAGCGGGGGCTGCCCCGCCATCAGCCTCGGTAGCTGCCGCCGTGCTGGGCTGCCGATGCCGCGGGCGACGAGGCCAGGTAGGCCAGGGCCTGGGCCGTGTCGCCTTCGTCGCCGGGGCTGAAGCGCGGGCCGAAATAGCGCGCCGCTGCAGCGATCACGTGGCCCAGTACGGGCAGGTGGCCGGCCTTGGCGCTGGCACGCCAGCCGCGCAGGAAGCCCACCAGGCGGGGGCGCTGCGGGTCGGCTTGCATCATGAAGCGGTTGCCCTGGTAGATCAGGGACAGCAAGATGCCCATCACCAGCAGCATGTGCAGGATGCGCTCCAGGTAGTTGCCGCCCATGTGCTTGAAGAGGGTGTAGGCCACCATGCGGTGCTCGACCTCTTCGGCGCCATGCCAGCGCAGCAGGTCCAGCATCATCGGGTCGGCCTGGGCCTCGTCCAGCCCTTTGGCGTTGAGCACCCAGTTGCCCAGGTAGCCGAAGAAGTGCTCCAGCGCGGCGATGGTGCCCAGTTGCTGGCGGATCCAGAAGCGCGTGTGCCCTATCTTCAGGCCGAAGGGTGCCTCGCCCAGGAAGTGCTTGAAGAGGTGGTCGATCTTGCCGGTGAAGGGGCCGGTGTCGATGCCGTGCGTCTGGTAGTAGTGCTTGAGCACGCCTTCGTGCGAGCGGGCGTGGATGGCTTCCTGGCGCATGAAGCCCTTGGCATCGGCATGGACCTGCGGGTCGGTGACCAGCGGCAGAACCTTGTTGTAGACGCGGCAGAACCACAGTTCACCGGCCGGGAACAGCAGGTGCAGCACGTTGATGGTGTGGGTGGCGAAGGCGTCTCCGGGCAGCCATTGCACAGGGGTTTGGCGCCAGTCGAACTTGACGTGGCGGGGCTCCAGGGCGTGGTGCGGGGTCGATGGAGTGGCGGCGGACATGGCGGGACTTCGGGTGATGCGGGGTGTCGGGCAGGACGAGGGGTCAGCGCAAGGGTGCGCCGCGCACGCGGGCGTGCTGCAGGCCAGCCGAGGCGGGCGCGCCTTCGATGTGGGTGACGAACTCGCGCACCAGGCCGGCGAACAGGGCCGGGTTCTTCAAAGACAGCCAGTGGCCGCCCTGCACCTCGCGGCGCCACAGCTCGGGCACCCAGCGCTCCAGGTGCTCGGTGAGGGCCGGGTTGACGTAGTTGTCCTTCATCAGCGCCAGCACCTGCACGGGGGCGTGGGCATGGCGTGCGCGCGGGCCGAACAGGCGCGGCAGCATGTTGGCGCGGTACAGGTTCACGCCATTGGCGCCGTCGCGGGCCTGGCCTTCGCGCGGCGGCACCGAGGTGGACTCCAGCAGGCGCAGCACCTGGTGCCAGCGCCGGCCCAGCACGCCGCGCCACAAGGCTTCGGGCAGCCAGGGCAGGTGGAACAGGTAGATGTACCAAGACTTCACCAGCTGCTTGAGCACCTGCCAGAGGTTGCCCGGTGTGGGGCGTTTGATGCGGTCGCGCACCCAGTGGCCGACGTGGTCCAGGCAGGGGCCGGACGCGGTGGTGTAGGACAGCAGCCGGCCCGCCAGGCTGGGTTCGGTGGCGAACTCCCAGGCCTGGATGGAGCCCCAGTCGTGCGCCACGAGGTGAACCGGGCGTTGCGGGCTGATGGCGTCGATCACGGCGGTGAAGTCGGCGCAGAGGCGGTCGAGCTTGTAGGCCGCGCTGCCGCCGTGGGGCGTGAAGGAGCGCCCGGCACCGCGCACGTCGTAGGCGACCACGAAGAAGTCATCGCACAGTTGCTGGGCGACGTCTTCCCACTTGCTGCTGTTGTCGGGGTAGCCGTGCACGAAGACGATGACCGGCAGGCTGGCATCGCCCCAGGTGGTGACGGCCAAGTCGCCATCGGGGCCGCGCACCGAGAAGCGGCGGCCGGCGGTGGGGGCGCGTGAAGCGTTGGAAGAGGGGGTGGGGACAGCGGTGGTGGTCATGCGTGGGCGTGGGCCTGACGCTGGCGTGGGTGCCAGCGCCGCCCATGATTCGGTTGACCTGCCTTTGTCCGTAGGCGCATGCGCGACACAAAGGGCGAGCCGGCGACAGGCTTTGACGCGAAACAAGGCCGCGTCAACAAAACCGAGGGCTAACCCGAATGGGTGGGGTGCGCCGGCAGGCCAAAGACGTGGTCGAACACCCAGTTGAAGGCGAAGGTGTAGCCCAGGAAAAACACCAGCAGGCCCAGGTCGGCCAGCACCGCTTCCCACCAGCCCATGTCCAACCACCAGGCAATGAGGGGCACGGTGAGCGCCGCCAGCCCACCTTCGAAGCCGATGGCGTGGGCCATGCGCCGCCGCACGGTGCGACGGCGGTCGGCCTGACGGCGCTCCCAGGCCTCGAACAGGGTGTTGAAGGCCATGTTCCACCCCAGGGCGATGACCGAGGCGAGCACGGCCAGGCTGCCGGCCTCGGTGGTGTCGGCGTCGGGGCGCACCAGGCGCACCGCCAGCGTCACGATGCCGATGGCGATGGCTTCGTACAGGCTGGCGTGGACCAGCTTGCGGCGGCGGCCTTGCAGGGTCATGGTGCGCAGGTCTGTCGCACGGCATGTTCCCAGCGCGCCATGAGTTCGTCGGCACGTTCGCGCGACAGCGTCGGGTAGAAGGTGCGCTCGGCTTGCCACAAGCGCGCGATGGCGTGCCGGTCGGCATAGACGCCGGTGGCCAAGCCCGCCAGGTAGGCCGCGCCCAGCGCCGTGGTCTCGACCACCTGGGGCCGCACCACGGGGATGCCCAGCAGGTCGGCCTGGAACTGCATCAGCAGGTTGTTGACGCAGGCGCCGCCGTCCACGCGCAGTTCGGTCACGGGGCGGGCGCCGGCCGCGGCCACGTCTCGGCCCATGGCTTGCAGCAGGGCCGTGCTCTGGAAGGCGATGGATTCGAGCGCCGCCCGCGCGATGTGTGCCACCGTGCTGCCGCGCGTCAGCCCGACGATGGCGCCGCGTGCGTCCGACTGCCAGTAGGGCGCGCCCAGGCCGGTGAAAGCCGGTACGAACATCACGCCGCCGGCATCGGGCACGCTTTCGGCGAGCGATTGCACCTGGCTGGCCGCCTGGATGGCCTGCAGGCCGTCGCGCAGCCACTGCACCACGGCGCCGCCGATGAAGACGCTGCCTTCCAGCGCGTAGGCCGGTGCGGCGTCGGGCTGGGCGGCGGCCGTGGTCAAGAGGCCGTTGGTCGAGGTGGCGGCCTGCGCGCCGGTGTGCATCAGCATGAAGCAGCCGGTGCCGTAGGTGTTCTTGGCCAAGCCCGCGTCGAAACCGGCTTGGCCGAACAGGGCGGCTTGCTGGTCGCCGGCCATGCCGCCGATGGGCAGGTTGCGGGGCAGGGCGCCCAGGCCATCGCCCCACACGCCGGCCAAGGCCTCGCCGAAGACGTGGCTGGACGGGCGCACCTGCGGCAGCACGCTGCGCGGGATCTGCATCAGCGCGAGCAGCTCGTCGTCCCAGTCACCCGTGTGGATGTTGAAGAGCATGGTGCGCGAGGCGTTGCTCACGTCGGTGGCGTGCACGCGCCCGCCGGTGAGCTGCCACAGCAGCCAGCTGTCCACCGTGCCGAAGGCCAGCTCGCCGCGTTCGGCCGCTGCGCGGGCGCCGTCGACGTGGTCGAGCAGCCACTGCAGCTTGCTGCCCGAGAAATAGGCGTCGATGACCAGGCCGGTCTTGGCGCGCACCGTGGCCTCCAGGCCTTGCTCGCGCCAGCGGGCGCACTGCGCCTCGGTGCGGCGGTCCTGCCAGACGATGGCGCGGGCCAGCGGCTCGCCGGTGTCGCGGCGCCACAGCACGGTGGTTTCGCGCTGGTTGGTCACGCCGATGGCGCGCAGCTCGGCCAGCGAACGGCCTTCGCTAGCCAGCGCGACCGCGGCTTGCTGCAGCGCCTGGCGCGCGGTGTCGCGCTGGGTGGTCCACAGCGTCATGGGGTCGTGCTCGACCCAGCCGGGCTGCGGGTAGTGCTGGGGGATTTCCTGCTGCGCGCTGGCGACGATGTGGCCTTGCGCGTCGAACACGATGCTGCGCGAGCTGGAGGTGCCCTGGTCAAGGGCGAGGATCAGGGCCATGGCGGGGTCCTTCGGGATCGCGGGTCAGGGCAGAGATCAGGGCGCGATGGTCAGCGCGATGTCCCATTCCTGCAGCAGCTTGGGGAAGGGCGCAGGCGGCAGGGCTTGCGTGAAGACGCGCTTGCAGTCGCGCAGGTGGGCGACCTGGGCCAGGCCTGGCTGGCCGAACTTGCTGACGTCGGCCACCAGCCAGCTTTCGCGGGCTTGCGACACCATGGCCTGGGTGACGGCCTGTTCGCGCAGGTCGCGGTCGCGCAGGCTGCCATCGGGGTCGATGCCCAGGGTGCCCAGCAGGGCGATGTCCACCTTGAACTGCTGCAGGTACTCCACCGTGCTGTCGCCCTCCATGGCGCTGTCGCGGTTGCGCAGCATGCCACCGGCCACGTGCACCTTGCACTGGGCGTGCTCGCTGAGCATGCTGGCCACGTGCAGGTTGTGCGTCACCACTGTCAGGCCGGGCTTGTGGACGAGCTCGCGGGCCACGGCCTCGACCGTCGTGCCGATGCCCAGCATCAAGGTGCTGCCTTCGGGGATGGCCGCCGCCACCGAGCGGGCGATGCGCGCCTTGGCGTCGGCGTACAGGGCCTGGCGCTCCTTCCAGGCGCCCACGCTGGGGGCTTCGCGCGGCAGGCTTACACCGCCGTGGAAGCGCGTCAGCAGGCCGGCCTCGGCCAGGCGCTGGACGTCGCGGCGCACGGTCTGCATCGTCACGTCCAGGCGCTGGGCCAGGCGTTCGACCGAGACGGCGCCGCGGGCCTTGACCTCGTCGAGCAAGGCCTGTTGGCGGGGGTTGGGGCTCCAGGAGGTGGCGAGTGACATGGCGTGCGGGCGGTGCGTGCAGATGGGGATGACAGCATCGACCCGGCAGCCTATCCGAAAAATATCCAACACAAAAGAAGGGAAACGCGCATCTTCATGCCCCAGGATTGCACGCATCGCGCCACAGACTGGCGCAAAACGCACAAGACCGCGGCCGGTGCCCGGGCACAATGGCGCCGCAAGCCTTGCAGGAGATGCCATTGCCCCTCGACCCCGACCGCATGAGTCCCGATGCCCCGGCGACGCCTGTGCCGCCCGCGCCGGTGGACCACCACTGCGACGTGTTCGTGGTGGGCGGCGGCATCAATGGCGTCGGCATCGCGCGGGACCTGGCGGGCCGCGGCTGGAGCGTGGTGCTGTGCGAGCAGGACGACCTGGCCAGCCACACCTCGTCGGCGTCCACCAAGCTCATCCACGGCGGCTTGCGCTACCTGGAGCACCGCGAGTTCGGCCTGGTGCGCAAGGCCCTGCAGGAACGCGAGGTGCTGCTGCGCAGCGCCCCCCACGTGATGTGGCCGCTGCGCTTCGTGTTGCCACACGATGCGTCCATGCGCCCGGCCTGGATGATCCGCCTGGGACTGTGGCTCTACGACCACCTGGCGCGGCGCGAATTCCTGCCCGGCAGCCACGCGGTGTCGCTGCGCGACAGCCCTTACGGCGAGCCGCTCAAGCCCGGCTGGACGCAAGGCTTCGTCTATTCCGATGGCTGGGTCGATGACGCCCGCCTGGTGGCGCTGTGCGCGCTCGATGCCGCCGAACGCGGTGCCCAGGTGCTGACGCGGACCCGCGCCGACAGCATCCGGCCCGACGGCGGCTGCTGGCGCATCGACCTGAGCCGCCGCGACGCCGCCACGGGCCAGGAAACCCGCCGCGTCGCGGTGCGCGCCCGTGCCGTGGTCAATGCCGCAGGCCCCTGGGCCGAGCACCTGCTGCGCGAGGTCATGGCCGTGCCGCCGACGCCTGCTGGCAAGGCGTCGCGGACGCATGGCGCGCCCAGCGGCTCAACCAGTGGCTCATTGCGCCTGGTCAAGGGCAGCCACATCGTCGTGCCCAAGCTCTTCACGCACGACCACGCCTACATCTTCCAGGGCCAGGACCGCCGCATCATCTTCGCCATCCCCTACGAGCGCGACTTCACCCTCATCGGCACCACCGACGTCGAGTTCCGCGGTGACCCGTCCCACGTCGCCATCGACGAGGACGAAACCGCCTACCTCTGCCGCGAGCTGGGCCGCTACCTGCGCCGGGGCATCGCGCCGTCGGACGTGGTGTGGTCGTACGCCGGCGTGCGGCCCCTGCTGGACGATGCCCATGGCTCGGCCTCGGCCGTCACGCGCGACTACCTGCTGCAGGCGCAATCGCGGCCCGCGCCGTGGTTGACGGTGTGGGGCGGCAAGCTCACCACCTTCCGCCTGCTGTCCGAGCAGGCCGCCGACCAGATCGGCGAGTTGCTGGGCGAAAGCCGCCAGCCCTGGACGGACAGCGCCCCTTTGCCCGGCGGCGACCTGTCCGACGTGCTCGACGAGCTGCGCGACCCCGCCACCGACATCGCCGCCTTCCAGGTGCAGTTGCGCCAGCGCCATCCCTGGATGGACCTGGGCCTGGCCAAGCGCTGGAGCCGTGCCTACGGCAGCCGCGCGCTGCGCCTGCTCGACGGCATCACCTCGCGCGCCGACCTGGGCGCCGAAGTCGCGCCCGACCTCTATGAGGCCGAGCTCTTCTACCTCAAGCGCCAGGAGTGGGCGCTCACCGCCGACGATGTGCTGTGGCGGCGCAGCAAGCTCGGGCTGCATTGCACGCCCGCGCAGCGCCAGGCCGTGGCCGATTGGTTTGCCGCGCAGGCGCAGGTGGGCGCACAGGCCTTCCACCACAGCGCGATGACGCGCCAGACGGCGGACTGAGCCTGCAGCTGCCGCCTCAGACTCGGTGGCTCAGGCGTCTTCGCGCGGCATCAGGAAGTGGCCGCGCGCCTGCACCACCGGGCGCTGCGGGTCGTCCTGCCACAGCGAGACCATGACCAGCGCGACGCGGTTGCCCTGGCGCACCGTGGTGCTCTGCGCGAAGGTGTCGATGGGCTTGGCCGAGCGCATGTAGGCGATGGCGAAGTCCACGCTGCGCGGCACGCCCGCCATGCCGGGGTTGGTGGCCAGCAGGTGCAGGATCATGGCCGTCTCGCCAAACCCCGCCAGGATGCCGCCGTGCAGTGCCGGCAGCACCGGGTTGCCGATCAGCTCGGGCTTGTAGGGCATGCGGAACACCGGGCCGGCGTCGATCTGCGGCTGCTGGTGCACGTTGAGGAAATCGACGTAGGGCGAGCGGCCCGTCGGCACGGCCAGGGTCTCGGGCAGGTCGGCGGCCTGGCTCACGAAGACCTGGCTGGGCTCGATGGACGCCGGCGACATCAGGCTGGAGGCGGCCTGGGCCGGGGTCGGACGTGGTGTCGGGCTGGCCTGGGCCACCGCGACATCCACCGCCGAGGCGCCAGGGGTGTCGGGCAAGTCCTTGCGCCGCGTGCTGGCCGTGGCGCGCATGAAGGTCGCGTAGACCGTGGCCACGGGCTCGCTCTGGCCCGGCTGCGTCAACTCGCCGCGCACGAAGGCCACGCTGCGCGACAGGCGGTGGCACTCGGCCCGGCAGACCAGGTCGGTTTCGGCCACGGGCGGGCGCAGGTAGTCCATGCGCAAATCGAGCGTGGCGAAGGGCTCCAGCTCGTCCAGGGCGCAGCCCACGGCCAGGCCGCAGGCGGTGTCGGCCAGCACGCTCAGGCAACCCGGGTGGATGAGCTGGCGTTCAGCGTCACCCGTCCAGGTGCTGCGCGCTGGCAGCAGCAGGCTGGCGTGGCCGGGGCCGGTTTCCACCAGCGTCATGCCCGAGGCCACGGCGTAAGGGATGCCCGAAATGAAGGCCTCGGCCCAGGCCTGGCGGTCTTTGCCCGTGAAGATGCTCATGGTCGCTGCGGGAAGTGGTCAGGGAGAACCCGCATTGTCGCCCATGCCTGACCATTGCGTCAGCTGGGTGACATCCAGGCCTGAGAGCTTCCTGGCGCGTCCGGCCAGTTTCAGCAGCGCGGCGTCCTTGCTGAACAGCCAGCGTGCGCCCACGTGCAGGGCCAGGTCGATGAAGACCTGGTCGTCCGGGTCCTTGCAGCGCAGCGGGCCGCGCGGGGGTTCGTCGACGAAGGTGGCGTGCTGGAACACCGTCAGCGTCAGCATCGGGTCGGGTTGCCAGTCCTTGAAATAGCTCCGCGGCCAGACCTGGTGCCACTCCTGCTCCATCGAAGGGCAGGCCAGCCAGCGCAGTTGCCCGCTCAGGATGCCTGCCACGATGGGGTGGGCGGCGGGGTCTTTGAAAACGCGCCAGTCCAGCAGGGCGTTGGTGTCGAGGACGACGATGGGGGCGTCCATGAGGGCGTCCATGCGGGCGATCATGCCTCGTTCATGCAGGGCTCAGGCCGCCGAAGCGATCACGCCCCCGCCCAGGCACACGTCCCCGCGGTACAGCACGGCCGACTGCCCCGGCGTGACCGCCCATTGCGCGTCGGGGAAGCGCAGGCTGAGTGTCTTCGCATCGGCGGTTTCCACGGCGCAGGGCGCATCGGCCTGGCGGTAGCGCGTCTTGGCGCCCACGCCGGCTTCGCCCACCTGCGGCCCGCAGCCATCGACCCAGCTCAGGTCGTCGGCCACCAGGGTGTGCTGCTGCAGCCAGGGGTGGTCGTGGCCTTGCACCACGTACAGGGTGTTGCGGGCCATGTCCTTGCGCGCCACGAACCAGGGCTCGTGCTCGCCGCCGCCGCGCGGCGCGTTCTTCTCTTTAACGCCGCCGATGCCGATGCCTTTGCGCTGGCCCAGGGTGTAGAAGCTCAGGCCCACGTGCTCGCCCAACTTGCGGCCGCGGTCGTCGAGGATGGGGCCGGGCTCGTTGGCCAGGTAGCGGTTGAGGAATTCGCGGAAGGGGCGCTCGCCAATGAAGCAGATGCCGGTGGAATCCTTCTTCTTCGCGTTGGGCAGCGCGATTTCGGCGGCGATGCGGCGCACCTCCGTCTTGGGCAGCTCGCCCACCGGGAACAGCGTCTTGGCCAGCTGGGCCTGGTTCAGGCGGTGCAGGAAGTAGCTCTGGTCCTTCAGCGGGTCAAGGCCCTTGAGCAGCTCCACGCGCTGGCCGCCGTCGAACGCGGCATCGGCCACCGTGCGCACGCGGGCGTAGTGGCCCGTGGCGATTTTGTCGGCGCCCAGGCGCATGGCGTGGTCGAGGAAGGCCTTGAACTTGATCTCGGCATTGCAGAGCACGTCCGGGTTGGGCGTGCGGCCGGCCTGGTACTCGCGCAGGAACTCGGCGAAGACGCGGTCCTTGTAGTCGGCCGCGAAGTTGACGTGCTCGATCTCGATGCCGATGACGTCGGCCACCGAGGCGGCGTCCAGGAAGTCCTGACGGCTGGAGCAGAATTCGCTGTCGTCGTCATCTTCCCAGTTCTTCATGAAGATGCCGATGACCTCGTGCCCCTGCTGCTTGAGCAGCCAGGCCGTGACGGCCGAGTCCACCCCGCCACTGAGGCCGACGACGACACGTTGGGGACGCAGGGACACCGCGGACATTCGTGACAGCAGGGCTCAGGCGGCGCGGTGGTGCGCGGGCGCCGAGAAGACGCTGTCGTGCACGGTCAGGATGTCCAGCGGGTAGCGCTTGCCGGCCAGGTAGCTTTCCATGCACTCCAGCACCAGCGGGCTGCGGTGGCGCTCGGGGCAGGCGCGGATCTCGTCGGCCGTCATCCAGACCGTGCGCACGATGCCTTCGTCCAGGCCCAGGGCCGGGTTGGCTTCGGACACCGAGCCGAAGAAGGCCATGCGCAGGTAGGTGATGTCTTCGCCCGTGCGGGTGCGACGGAAGCGCGACATGTAGACGCCCAGGAAACCTTCGGGCGTGAACGTGCAGGTGGTTTCTTCCAGCGTTTCGCGCATCACGCCCTGCAAGGGCGACTCGCCCGGGTCCAGGTGGCCCGCGGGGTTGTTCAGCAGCAGGCCGTCGGAGGTGTCTTCCTCGACGAGCAGGAAACGGCCATCGCGCTCGATGAGGGCGGCCACGGTGACGTTGGGCTTCCAGCGGGCCTTCGGCGCATGTGCGCCTGCCTCCAGGGGGGCAGGGGTCAGGCCGGGCGCGGCTTCCAGCAGATCGGCTGAGTTCATGAACCCGAGATTATCCGCCATTGTTGTGGCCTGTGCATGACGTTCGCGGAAGGCGGGCGCGTCCGCCAAGATCAGCTCGCCTGCCAGTGCGCCAGACAGCGGCGCATTTCGTCGATCACCAGGGCGCGAAAACGGGCGGTGTCGGTCGCGTCGTAGTCGTAGACGCCCACGGCGCAGTGCAGGAAGCCGAAGGCGCGGTACATGGACAGGGTGCGCAGTTGTTCGATGCGCGGGTCTTGGGCGTCGGTGGTTTTCAGCGCCTGGGCCAGCAACCGGTCATAGCGGGTGAAATGCCGCACGGCACCGGGCATGCCGAAGAGTGCGCGGCGCATGCCCTGGAAATCCGAGGGGCTCGCTTCGTTGAGGAAGATCGCGCGGAACCGTGCCCGGCGGCTCAGCCAGAAATCGATGAAGGCGCTGAAGTACGCCAGCGCTGCCTCGTCGGGCGGCGCCGCCTCGGCGACCGCGAGGCACAGGTCGGCCGATTCCTGGACCAACTCGTCCCACAGGACGGTCAGCAGGGCGTCCTTGCAATCGAAATACCAATAAAACGCCATGGGCGTGACGCCAGCGGTGGCTGTCACCCGGCGGATGGTCACGGCGGCAGCGCCTTCGGCCAGGTAAATCTGGCGGGCGATGGCGATCAGTTCGTCGCGAAACTGGGCGCGGTCTTCTGGTGAAACCCGGCGTTTCGCGGGGGAGGTTCTGGCCATGGGCGGGAGCGAGGCTGGGAAAACCCGCAAGGGGCGCGTCACATCTGTCAGGTCCAAGCTTGGACCCAACGTGAATTGGCGCAGTTTAGCCAGCTTGTGCGGCCTCTGTGATCGGGCCTGTCAATGCCCCGACATATTGCGGGGCATGTGAGAAATACCCTGCCAACGTGTCATTCGCATGACGCATTCATGGGGGTATTCACTTAATTGATATACACGTATAGTACGTGAATTGACGACGGGAATGAGCCCCTGAGCGATGGCCGCTCGGGGAGGGGTTTGCAGGGAGTGCGGCATTGGGTCAGAGCAGTCAACCAGTCACGGACGCCGCGGGGCAGCCCCTGGCCTTCGCCCCCCTGTCCGCGCTGTTGCAAAAGTACCGGCTGGTCGTCGAACACACCAGCAACATGGTCGTCATCACCGACGCGCAGCGGCGCATCGAGTACGTCAACCCGGCCTACACGCGGGTGACAGGGTGGACCCTGGACGAGGTGCTGGGGCGGCGACCCAGCGAGTTGCTGCATGGGCCCTTGACCGATCAGGACACCGTTCGGCACCTGCGCGGCTGGCTGGACGAGGGGCGGCCGGTGGTGCTCACCGAGTTGCTCAATTACACCAAGGCGGGTGAGCCTTACTGGGTGCAGCTCAACATCCAGCCGGTGCGCGACGATCAGGGGCAGTTGACCCACTTCGTGGCCATCCAATCCGATGTCACCCAGCAGCGCCAGGCCCGCGAGGCCCTGGAGGCCAGCGAGCGGCGCCTGGCCGAAGCGCAACGCCTGGCGCGCATGGCCAGCTTTGAATGTGCCCTGGATGGCGATGTCGCCCGCGCGCGGCTGTGGTGGACGCCAGCCGCCGTCGATGTGCTCGGGGTGTGCGAGGCCACGTTGCCCTCCGACATCACTGCGCACCTGGCCGCCGTGCACGAGGAGGACCGGGCGGCCCTGCAGGAAGCCTACCGCCGCCTGTCCGAGCACGAGGACACCTACGAGGCCGAGTACCGCGTGGCCGGCGCCGAGGGCCTGGCCCGCTGGGTGCGCGAGCGCGGCTACCGCTTGCCCTCGGAGGCCCCGGGCACGCCAGGGCGCCTGTGCGCGCTGCTCTACGACATCACCAGCAGCAAGGCCACGCAGGACCGCATGGAGTACCTGGCCTGGTACGACGCCCTGACCGGTCTGGCCAACCGCGAGCAGCTGCAGGCCTTGCTGCGCGTGCGCATGGACACCACCCACCAGAACGGGCGCCAGCTGGCCGTGCTTTTCGCCGACCTGGACCGCTTCAAGACCATCAACGATTCCCTGGGCCACCACATCGGTGACGAGGTCCTCAAGGTTTGCGGCCAGCGCTTCCGCTCGGGCGTGCGCGGCAACGACCTGGTGGCGCGTTTGGGCGGTGACGAGTTCGTCATCGTGCTGACCGACATCGCCGATGTGGGGGTGGTGGCGCGCTTGGGCGCCAAGCTCCTGAGCGTCCTGGGCGCGCCCATGCACATCGAGGGCCGCGAACTGCACGTGTCGGCCAGCCTGGGTGTGAGCCTGTACCCCCAGCACGGCGACACCGTGGCCGAACTCATGCGCCATGCCGATGCCGCCATGTACCAGGCCAAGGCCCGCGGCCGCAACACCCTGGTGTTTTACACGCCGGAGATGCACGCCCACAGCGCGCGCCGCTTCGAGTTGGAGAGCAAGTTGCGCCTGGCCTTGCCGCGCCAGGAGTTGTCCCTGCACTTCCAGCCGCAGTACCGGGCCTCCGATCGGCGCCTGCTGGGTTTTGAGGCCTTGCTGCGCTGGCACACCGAGATCGATGGCTGGATCCCGCCGGACCAGTTCATCCCGCTGGCCGAAGAGGCGGGCCTCATCCACCAGATCGGCGACTGGGTGCTCGACGAGGCGTGTCGCCAGTGGCGCTGCTGGGCCGATCAGGGCCACGCCCACCTGCGCGTGGCGGTGAACCTGTCGGCCTACCAGCTGCGCGATCCGGCCCTGGCCAGCCGCGTGGCCGCCCACCGCGAGCGCCACCGCCTGCCGCCCGATGTGCTGGAGCTGGAGCTGACCGAATCGGTCGCCATGCACGACCCGCAGGCCAGCATTCAGTGCATGAAGACGCTCAGGGACCAGGGCGTCTCGTGGGCGGTGGACGACTTCGGCACCGGCTACTCGTCGCTGGCCTACCTCAAGACCTTGCCGATCGAGCGCATCAAGCTCGACCGCACCTTCGTGCACGACATCGAGCGTGATTCGGACGACCGTGTCATCTGCGCCGCGGCCATCCAGATCGCCCGGGCCCTGGGCCTGGAATTGGTGGCCGAGGGCGTGGAAAACGAAGCGCAACTGCAGTACCTCGTGGCCCAGGGTTGTGACGTGATGCAGGGCTACCACCTCGGTCGGCCCATGCCGGCCGATGCCGCACTGGCCCTGGTGTGCCAGGCCATCGACCCTGCTGGCGAACCTCCGCCGGCGCCTCCCTGACCGACAACCACCCACCTGACCGCATGCGCAGCAACACCCCTGTCACCCAACGGCGCGTCCACATCCCCCAGGACGCCACCTTGATGTCCACCACCGACCCCGACAGCCGGGTCACCTACGCCAATGAAGCCTTCCTGGCGGTCAGCGGCTTCCGTCGCGAGGAGCTGGTCGGCGAGCCGCACAACCTCGTGCGCCACCCCGACATGCCCGAGGCGGCCTTCGCCGACATGTGGGCCACCTTGCGCGCCGGCCTGTCGTGGTCGGCCCTGGTGAAGAACCGCAGCAAATCCGGTGACCACTACTGGGTGCGCGCCAACGCCACGCCGGTGCGCCGCGAGGGCCGCCTGGTGGGCTACCTGTCGGTGCGCACCTGCCCGGGCGACGAGGAGGTGACCCAGGCCGACGCCGCTTACCAGGCCCTGCGCGACGGCGACGCGCCCAGCATGGCCTTCCACCGCGGGCTGCTGGTGCACACGGGCTGGCGCCGCTGGCGCTCCTGGTCCCAGACCTGGGGCACGGCCAGCCGGCTGGGCCTGGCGGGCCTGCTGGCCGTGGCGCCCGCGGCGGTGCTGTCCGCGGTGTGGCTGGATGGGGTCCAGGCCGTGGCCCTCCTGCTCGCGCTGGGGCTGGGCTGGGGCGCATCCCACCTGTTCCTGCAGCGCCAGATCGGCGGGCCGGTGCGGCAGCTGCGTGACCACGCCCTGGCCGTGGCCGCGGGCAGCACGGCGGAGTGCGCGATCCCGGCGCGCTGCGATGACCTGGGCATGCTGGGTCGGGCGATCCAGCAATCGGGACTCAACCTGCGCGCCCTGCTGGACGACGTCGGGCAGCAGACCCACGGCATCCACGATGCCAGTGCCGAAATCGCCACGAGCAACGACGATTTGCGGCAGCGCACCGAGGGCGCATTGAGCTGCCTGTCCGAGACCTCGCAGGCCCTGAGCACCTTGGGGGGCACCGTGCGCCGCAACGCCGAGGCAGCGCGCCAGGCCAGCGAATTGGCCGATGCGGCCAGCGCGGTGGCGGAGCAGGGTGGCGACAGCGTGGGCCAGGCGGTGAGCACCATGGGTGACATCGCCGAGCAGTCGCGCCGCATCGCCGACATCGTGGGCGTCATCGACGGCATCGCCTTCCAGACCAACATCCTCGCGCTCAATGCCGCGGTGGAGGCCGCCCGCGCCGGCGAACTGGGCCGGGGTTTCGCGGTGGTGGCCGGCGAGGTGCGCAGCCTGGCGCAGCGCAGCGCCGGTGCGGCCCGCGAGATCCGCGACCTCATCCAGAGCAGCGTCGTGCGCATCGACGCGGGGGCGCAGATGGCCCGCGAGGCCGGTGCGACCATGGCCGAGCTGGTCCACAAGGTGCGCCAGGTGCGCGTGCTGGTCGGCGACATCTCCCAGGCTTCGGGTGAGCAGGTCCAGGGCATCGATGTCGTGAGCGATGCGGCGGGGCGGCTGGACCGCATGGTGGTGCAGAACGCTGCCATGGTGCAGCAGTCTGCGGCGGCCACCCGCCAGCTGCACGAGCGCGTGCTGCGCCTGGAGGAGGCCATGGGCGCTTACCGCGGGGTGCGTGCGAACATGTGACAACAAGCGGCCTCAAATCAAGGGGGTGGGGCGTTTGCGCGACGCAAACAACGCGTCTTGTGTCCGGGATAACCTGGGAAATCCCCCAACCTTGTGTATGCTGGTGGGTTTGGCACCACACCTAGGAGACCGTATGCTCATCGGCATACCCATGGAAACCTTCGCGGGCGAGACCCGCGTGGCCGTGACCCCCGAAACCGTCAAGAAGCTCAAGGCCCAGGGGCACACCCTGCGCGTGCAGTCTGGCGCAGGTGTGTCGGCCAGCGTGACCGACGAGGCCTACGTGGCCGCCGGCGCCGAGATCACCGATGTGGCGGGCGCCCTGGGTGCCGACATGGTGCTCAAGGTGCGTGCGCCCAACGCCGACGAACGCGCGCTGATGAAGCCGGGCGCCGCCCTGGTGGGCATGCTCAACCCCTTCGACAAGGACGGCTTGCAGGGCATGACCGACGCCAAGCTGACGGCGTTCGCCCTGGAAGCCGCGCCGCGCACCACCCGTGCCCAGAGCATGGACGTGCTGTCCTCGCAGGCCAACCTGGCGGGCTACAAGGCCGTCATGATCGCCGCCGACAAGTACCAGCGCATCTTCCCGATGCTCATGACCGCCGCCGGCACCGTCAAGGCCGCCCGCGTGGTGATCTTGGGCGTGGGCGTGGCCGGCTTGCAGGCCATCGCCACGGCCAAGCGCCTGGGCGCGGTCATCGAAGCTTCCGACGTGCGCCCCTCGGTGAAGGAGCAGGTCGAGTCGCTGGGCGCCAAGTTCATCGACGTGTCTTTCGAGACCGCCGAAGAGAAGGAAGCCGCCGAAGGCGTGGGTGGTTACGCCCGCCCGATGCCGCAGTCCTGGCTGGACCGCCAGAAGGTGGAAGTCGCCAAGCGCGTGGCCGCCGCCGACATCGTCATCACCACCGCCCTGATCCCGGGCCGTGCTGCGCCGGTGCTGGTGTCCGAAGACATGGTCAAGGCCATGAAGCCCGGCTCGGTCATCGTCGACCTGGCCGCGCCTGCCGGTGGCAACTGCCCGCTGACTGAAGCCGGGAAAACCGTCGTCAAGCACGGCGTGACCCTGGTCGGTGAAACCAACCTGCCGGCCCTGGTGGCCGCCGACGCGTCCGCACTGTACGCCCGCAACGTGCTGGACTTCCTGAAACTGGTCTTCAACAAGGAAGGCCAGTTCCACGTCGATCTCGAAGACGACATCGTCAAGGCCTGCCTGATGTGCCGCGACGGTCAGTTGCTGCGGGCCTGAAGTACCTGCCCCCTGCGACCTGAGGAAAAAGCCATGCAACGCAACATGCTGCGCGCGAAATTGCACCGCGCCACCGTCACCGAAGCCATCCTGGACTACGAAGGCTCCTGTGGCATCGACGAAGACCTGATGGACGCCGCCGACATGAAGGAGTTCGAGTACATCGAGCTCTACAACGTCAACAACGGCGAACGGTTCGCGACCTACATCATCAAGGCCCCGCGCGGCACCGGCACGATCTCGCTCAATGGCGCGGCCGCCCGCCGTGCCCATGTGGGCGACCTGCTGATCATCTGCACCTACGCGCCGATGAACGAGGAAGAAGTGGCCAGCTACAAGCCGAAGGTGGTGTTGCTCGACGAGCGCAATGCCATCAAGGAAATCCGCAAGTTCGACTGACCTGAGCGTCCCCCACATCCCTTCAATCCGGAGACCACGATGGAAGCCCTTGAGCCCGTCAGCCACGTCGTCATCAACCTCAGCATCTTCGTGCTGGCCATCTATGTTGGCTACCACGTCGTCTGGACGGTGACCCCTGCCCTGCACACGCCTCTGATGGCCGTGACCAACGCCGTGTCCGCGATCGTGATCGTGGGTGCCATGCTGGCCGCGGCCCTGACCGTCACGCCGCTGGGCAAGACCATGGGCGTGCTCGCCGTGGCCCTCGCCGCGGTGAACGTCTTCGGCGGCTTCCTTGTGACGCGCCGCATGCTGGAGATGTTCAAGAAGAAGGACAAGAAAGCGGGAGCCAAGTAAATGAGCATGAACCTCATCGCATTGCTGTACCTGTTCGCCTCGGTGTGTTTCATCCAGGCGCTCAAGGGCCTCAGCCACCCGACCACGTCCATCCGTGGCAACTTCTTCGGCATGGTGGGCATGACGATCGCCGTGCTGACCACCGTGGGCCTGATCCATGGCCAGGCCACCGCGCTGGGCATCGACTTCGGCACGGGCCTGGCCTATGTGCTGGCCGCGCTCGTCGTGGGCGGTGGCGCCGGTGCCATCATGGCCAAGCGCGTCGAGATGACGAAGATGCCCGAGCTGGTCGCCTTCATGCACAGCATGATCGGCCTGGCCGCGGTGTTCATCGCGGTTGCTGTGGTTGCCGAGCCTTACGCCTTCCAGATCGTGGCCAAGCCCATCGGTGACGCCCTGGCCGTGATCCCGGTGGGCAACCGCCTGGAGCTGGCCTTGGGCGCGGCCGTCGGTGCCATCACCTTCTCGGGCTCGGTGATCGCCTTTGGCAAGCTGTCGGGCAAGTACAAGTTCCGCCTGTTCCAGGGCGCACCGGTGAACTTCGCCGGCCAGCACATGCTGAACCTGGTGCTGGGCCTGGCTGCGGTCGGCCTGATCGCCGCCTTCATGGCCGCCGATGTGCAGCGCCTGGACCTGTTCTTCGCACTGATCGCCCTGAGCTTCGTGCTGGGTGTGCTGATCATCATCCCCATCGGCGGCGCGGACATGCCCGTGGTGGTGTCGATGCTCAACAGCTACTCGGGCTGGGCCGCGGCCGGCATCGGCTTCTCGCTGAACAACTCGATGCTGATCATTGCAGGCAGCCTGGTGGGCAGCTCGGGCGCCATCCTCTCGTACATCATGTGCAAGGCGATGAACCGCTCGTTCTTCAACGTGATCCTGGGTGGCTTCGGCGGTGACGCTGCGGCTGCCACGGGTGGCGCGGCCCAACAGCAGCGCCCGGTGAAGAGCGGTTCGGCCGACGACGCCGCCTTCGTGCTGGGCAATGCCGAGACCGTGGTGATCGTGCCGGGTTACGGCCTGGCCGTGGCCCGCGCGCAGCACGCTGTGAAGGAGCTGGCGCACAAGCTGACTGAGAAGGGCATCACCGTCAAGTACGCCATCCACCCGGTGGCGGGTCGCATGCCCGGTCACATGAACGTGCTGCTGGCCGAGGCCGAAGTGCCGTACGACCAGGTCTTCGAGATGGAAGACATCAACGGCGAGTTCGGCCAGGCCGACGTGGCCATCATCCTGGGTGCCAACGACGTGGTGAACCCGGCGGCGCACGTCAAGGGCAGCCCGATCTACGGCATGCCCATCCTGGAGGCCTACAAGGCCAAGACCGTGATCGTGAACAAGCGCTCGATGGCCAGCGGCTACGCCGGCCTGGACAACGAGCTGTTCTACATGGACAAGACCATGATGGTCTTCGGCGACGCCAAGAAGGTCGTGGAAGACATGGTCAAGGCCGTGGAGTAAGGCTTGGCATAAAGCGCCAGGTCAGGCATCGTCCCTTCCTTTCAACGGTGCCAGACCATGCCTGCGCGCTACGCCAAGACGGCCCTGGGTCGCAGCGAGATCCAGTCGCGGACCCACGCGCTGCCGCGCACGGCGCGCACCCTGCTGCTCATCCTCGACCCGACCCGCACGGGCGAGGTCTGGGTGGGCATGGTCCAGGGGGCCACGCCGGCCGATTTGCAGGCCCTGATCGACGCAGGGCTGGTGGCGCCGGT
>Ga0265316_10000360_pt1 | contig 51420 bp, 39 predicted proteins | sample 4522metaG_FD_202092 | JGI IMG/M metagenome (GOLD analysis project Ga0265316, IMG submission 202092) | Rhizosphere microbial communities from Carex aquatilis grown in University of Washington, Seatle, WA, United States - 4-5-22 metaG | ecosystem: Host-associated > Plants > Roots > Rhizosphere >... | reverse complement strand
GACGAAAACCAGAGACGGAATCCCCCGCCAGGCGGCGTAGTCGGTCAGACTTTGGGGATCGCCTCGCGAGAGAGAGCGGATCAGCAGCAAATGATCGCCCCACAGCGAGCCGATCCAGAAACCGAAATTGACCATGAACACCGAGGTCCGCGCCGCGATCAACGCCAAGCGCTCGTAATCGGCCGCGAGCGACTTCGAGAGGTAATATGTCCCCAGCGCGAGGAGACTGAAAAGCAGGATCGTGACCGTTGGCTCGTAGATGGAGAGCATATAGGTCGCGTGCCAGTAGTTGGCGCGCGCGCCGAGACAGGCGCCGAGCGCCAGCACCGCGGCGGCCGTCAGCAAGCTCGATCGCGCGACGATCGCCGCTCCCGCGAGCGTGGCGGTGACGATCAGCATCGCGGCGAGGGAGCCCTCGCCGATCGCCAGAACGCCGCCGCAAAACATCAGCGCGCCGACCACAAGGCAGATTTGCGCCAGCAGGCTCCATTGCTCTTTGCCCCGGAGCGTGAACGCAAGTCCAATTGCGAAGGCCAGGACGCCAATGATGAGCGCGGTCGCCGGCGTCGGCGCCAGCGCCATCGCTCCCGCGCTCACCGCAACGACCCCGAAGCCGACAAGGACGTTGATCGCCATTGCGCCGGTGTCGCCGGCCGCCAAACCGCGCAGCCGTTCGGCCTCGGCCGGCGAGAGCTTTCCTTCTTCCAAAAGCTTAGAGAGATCGAGCGTGATTTTCATAATGGCCTCCGTCCGCCTGGTTCCCGGAGCCACTCTAGCCTTAGTCGGCGGGGCGATCCAATTTTGGCGGCGACCCGCGACCGCAAAAACTCCAAACCGCTCACGCCCCTTTCCGCCCTCGGGTTTTCCTCGCCCGCGCTTTCATGTTAGGGGATCGTTTCGCACCCCGCCGCCTGGGACCGTCTCGCCGGGCTGTCGGCAAAGCTCTAGGATACAAGCCTTGTCCATTCCCTTTCGCTATGTCGCAAAAGTCGGCGCCTATATCGTCAAGCAGCATCTCATGGGCCGCAAGCGCTATCCGCTGGTTCTGATGATGGAGCCGCTGTTTCGTTGCAACCTTGCTTGCGCGGGCTGTGGAAAGATCGATTACGCGGATGATATTTTGAACAAGCGGCTTTCGGTCGAGGACGCGCTCGCCTCCGTGGACGAATGCGGCGCCCCCGTCGTGGTCATCGCCGGCGGCGAGCCCTTGCTGCACAAGGATCTGCCGGAGATCGTGAAAGGCGTCATCGCCCGCGGAAAATTCGCCATTGTCTGCACCAATGCGCTGCTGCTGGCCAAGAAAATCGATCAGTATCGGCCGAGCCCCTATTTCACCTGGTCGATCCATCTCGACGGCGACAAGGAGATGCATGACCACGCGGTGAGCCAGGACGGCGTGTTCGAGCGCGCTGTCGAGGCGATTAAATTGGCGAAGGCCAAGGGCTTCCGCGTCACCACCAACAGCACGTTCTTTTCGGGCGCCGATCCCGAACGCGTGGCGAAATTCCTCGACGAGACGACGAAGCTCGGCGTCGACGGCATGACCGTCTCGCCCGGCTACGCCTATGAGCGCGCGCCGGACCAGGCGCATTTCCTCAACCGCACGCGCACCAAGGAACTGTTCCGCGCCATCCTCAAGCGCGGCCGCGGCGGAAAGGCCTGGGCCTTTGAGCAGTCGAGCCTGTTCATGAATTTTCTGGCCGGCAACGAGGCCTATCACTGCACGCCCTGGGGCAATCCTCTGCGCACCGTCTTCGGCTGGCAGCGTCCGTGCTATCTGCTGGGCGAGGGCTATGTCCCGACCTTCAGGCAATTGATGGAAGAGACCAACTGGGACGCCTATGGCGTCGGCAATTACGAGAAATGCGCCGACTGCATGGTGCATTGCGGCTTCGAGGCCAGCGCTGTGAATGACACGATCACCAAGCCCTGGAAGGCGGCACGGGTGGCTTTGTTCGGCGTGCGCACCGAAGGCCCGATGGCGCCCGACATTTCGCTCGAAAATCAGCGTCCGGCCGAATATGTCTTCGACAGGAATGTCGCGACGCTGTCACAGACCCGCGAGCACGAGGCGAAGCAGCGGGCCGATAAGACCTCCACAGCGGCTTAAGGTCGCGAAGGCCGCGCGGGCGTCGAGCCCCGCGCGGATAAGATCGCCGAGCTGCGCCGGCTCGCGGACGAGTTCCCGCAGCACGCCCGCGACATCGACGCCGCCGTCGGGGCGGATCGCCTTGGTCGCCAGCGGCGGCAGCGCGCGCGCGGCGGGATCGCCGATCGCCCGCACAATCGCGAAGGGCAACCCGCGCCGCCGAGCGAAGGCGCCAGCGATATGGGACTCCATATCCACGGCGACGGCGCCGCTTTGTTCGCGCAAGGCGGCTTTGCCGGAGACGGTGAGAACGGCGGCGTCGACGCCCACGACCGCGCCTTCCCGCCCCGTTACGCCGGCTCCGGCGAAGCCCTCCATCAACACTCGGCGCAAGACCGGATGCGCGTCGAAATGCTCGAGCCCGATCACCGCTCGCGTCCCGATCACCGCGTCGCCGGGACGTAAGCCGAAATCCAGCCCGCCGGCGAGGCCAAAGCTCACTACGGCGGAAAATTCGGCGTCGGCCCGCTCATCGAGCGCCGCGCGCAACAGGCCGACATCGGCGCCGCTGCAAAGGGGAATGAGGTCTTCGCCGCCAAGGCAGGCGGCCTCGCGCGAAAGCCCCGTCACGACGAGAATCGGCGCGTTGGCTCCACATTGGACTGTGTCTTTGCGACGGGCAGGGCTTCGAGTCATCGCCGCTCCTCCCGTGATCGGCGCAGCAAAACGCTCGCGCGACAACTCCACCGGCTTCCTCGCCCCCGAACGGAGGCCGCCGCCCTTTAAAGCCCGACGCTCACGCGCTTCTCATTCGCGCGCCGCAGATTGCGGTAGCGCGCCAGCGCCCACAGCGGGAAGAATTTTCCATAGCCATGATAGCGCAGATAGAAGACCCGGGGAAAGCCGGTGGCGGTGAAGCGCGCCTCGTCCCACAGGCCATGCTCGCCTTGCGTCTTCTGTAAATAGGCGACGCCGCGCTTAAGCGCCGGGTGATCCGCTTCGCCCGCCGCCATCAGGGCCAGCGCCGCCCAGGCGGACTGGGAGGCGGTAGAGGGCGCAGGCTCATAGCCGCGATAATCCAATTTGTAGCTGGAGAGATCCTCGCCCCAGCCGCCGTCCGGATTTTGAATCGAGACGAGCCAGGCGACGGCGCGGCGGAAAGCGTCGTGGCTATGTGGCAGACCGGCCGCGTTAAGCGCGCAGAGCGACGACCAGGCGCCGTAAATATAATTGGCGCCCCAACGCCCGAACCAACTGCCGTCTTCCATCTGTTCGGCGAGCAAGTAATCGACGCCGCGAGCCAGTCTCTTGCTCGATTCCGGCTTGTCGCCAAGCTGCGCCAGCATGGAGACGCAGCGCGCCGAAACGTCGGCGGTCGGCGGATCGAGCAGCGCGCCATGATCGGCGAAGGGAATATGGTTGAGGTGGTAATGGCAATTGTCGGCGTCGAAGGCGCCCCAGCCGCCATTCTTGCTTTGCAGTCCCTCGACCCATAGGCGGGCGGGCGCGATGCGCCCGCTATAAGAAGCGTCTCGGGTCTCGCGGGCGAAGCGGTCCATCGCGGTGACGACGACGGCGGTGTCGTCGACATCGGGATAATAGGGATTGGCGTATTGGAAAGCCCAGCCGCCGGGCGCTACATCGGGCCGCTGCGCCGCCCAGTCGCCCTTCACATCGAGAATTTGCAACGGCGCCAGCCAGTCGAGCGCCTGTTTCACGCGGTCGCGCGCCTCGTCGCCGCCGGCCTCCAGCAAAGCGTGAGCGACCAGCGCGGTGTCCCAGACCGGCGAGACGCAGGGCTGGCAATAGGCTTCATGCTCGTGAACGACGAGCAGCCGCTCGATCGATTCCCGCGCTGCTTTCACGCGCGGATCGGTCGCGGGAGCGCCGAGCACGTCATACATCAGCAGGCTGTTGACCATGGCCGGGAAAATCGCGCCGAGCCCGTCGACGCCGTTGAGCCGTTCGGTCGTCCAGCTCTCGGCGCGGGTGATCGCGGCCTCGCGCGTCGATTTGGGGAAGAAAGGTTCCAAAAGACGCAGCAGCTTGTCGACGGTTCCGAAAATCGCTGTCCAGGGAAAAGTCTGGTGTTCGCCTCTAGGCCATTGGCGCACCTCTTCTGGAGGCGTGACGAACAATTCGCCGATATGCACGCCAAGCCGATTTTTCGCGCGCGGCCTTTTCGCCATCAGCACCAGCAGCGGAACGAGCACAGTGCGCGCCCAATAGGAAACCTTGTCCAGGTGGAACGGGAACCATTCGGGCAGCAACATGATTTCGACCGGCATGACCGGCACGCCGCGCCACGGAATTTCCCCGTAGAGCGCCAACAAGGCGCGCGTAAACACATTGCTCAGGGCGGCGCCGCCGTGCTCCAAAATCGCCGCGCGGGCCCGCGCCATATGGGGCGCGTCGATGTTGTCGCCGATCATCTTGAGCGCGAAATAGGCCTTGACGCTAGCGCTGATGTTGAAGGCGCCGTCCTGAAACAACGGCCAGCCGCCATGCGCGCCCTGCACGCGGCGCAGATAGGCGGCAATCTTGCCTTCGAGCGCGGCGTCGACGGGCTCGTCGCGATAGTGGCGCATCAGCACATATTCGGCCGGGATAGTGCAATCGGCCTCGAGCTCGAAGCACCAGTGGCCGTCGCTCTTGCCGAGCGCCAGCAGCGCATGTTGCGCGCGATCGATGCTGTCATTGAGCGGATCGACGTCGGCTGACGCAAATTGTTCGGCGCGCGCAGTTGCGGTCATAACTTAAATTCCTCCGTGACAAACTCGTTGAACTTGGCTGACCGGAGCGTCAGTCGATGTGCAGGCCGGGGGTCGCGCCCATATGGGGCCGAACGGAGATTTCCACGTCCTGGCCCAGAGCCACCAGGAAGCGCAGCAGCCGCTCAAGCGAAAACTGGCGGAAGTCGCCGCGCAGCAGCTTCGAGACATCCGGCTGCTTGACGCCGAAGAGCCCCGCCGCTTCGATCTGACGCAAGCCGCGCTCGCGCATCAGGCTGGCGATTTTGCGCGCCAGCTTCGCCTTTACGAGATTGTCGCCGCCGAAGTTTTGCTCACCAGTCATAGTTCTATCCCGCAGGCGCGAAGCCCGCGCCGAGTAGCCGCCAAGGGTCGCAAAGAAGACTCACGCGACAACGAAGATCGCTGTTTATAGTGATTTAGCTATAGGATCAAGCCGGCGGGAACCCATTTATAACTATAGAGTTTTATGCAGCAGGAAGTGAGATGGAGCGCATCCCTGGGCGATCTCTCCCAAAAGTCGCGAGGCAAGAGGGAGCAGCCGCTTTCGTCCGCCGCCGCGCGGCGGTTTAGCCATTTATGGTGCGCTGCGCGAAAGTCCTGCAGGACGAGGCGCTTTTTCGCCCTCCTTCGGGCCCTCGCCGCGCAACAGAAATTGCGTCGGGGCGGGGATAGTGCTTTAACTGCGCTCCACAAGCGGCGTTGCGCGGTCCGCCGGCGTCCCAGTAACGGTTTTACGTAAAAAATGACGGCCCCTCCTCTCGACTGCGAGCCTCTGGTCGCTGGCAAGCGACCGGCAGACACGCGCGTCGTGGTCGCCATGTCGGGCGGCGTCGACTCGAGCGTCGTCGCGGCCCTCTTGAAGGAGCAGGGCTACGACGTCGTCGGCGTCACCTTGCAGCTCTATGACCATGGCGAGGCGACGCATCGCAAGGGCGCCTGCTGCGCCGGCCAGGACATAGAGGACGCGCGCAATGTCTGCGAACGCCTCGGCGTGCCGCATTTCGTGCTGGATTACGAAGCGCGTTTTCGCGAAACGGTGATCGACGGCTTCGCGGCGAGCTACGCCAATGGCGAGACGCCTGTGCCTTGCGTCGCCTGCAACCAATTCGTCAAATTCGCGGATCTGTTCGACACAGCCCGCGATCTCGGCGCCGATGTGCTGGTCACCGGCCATTATATCTCGTCGCGCGACGACGGCGCCGGCGGCCGCGCGCTGTTTCGCGCCCGCGACGCGGGGCGCGACCAGAGCTATTTTCTGTTCGCCACGACGCGGGAACAGTTGCGCATGCTGCGCTTTCCGCTTGGCGATTACGCCAAGAGCGAGGTGCGCGAACTGGCCCGCCGCTTCGGGCTGGAGGTCGCCGACAAGCCGGACAGCCAGGACATTTGCTTCGTGCCCTCCGGTCATTACACCGATGTCGTGGAGCGGCTGGCGCCCGGCGCAGTGATTCCCGGCGACATCGTGCATATCGACGGCCGCGTGCTGGGACGGCACGCCGGCGTCATTCATTACACCGTGGGTCAGCGGCGCGGGCTCGGGCTCGGCGCGGCGCAGGCGGGCTGCGCCAGCGAACCGCTGTTCGTCGTGCGGCTCGACGCCGCCAAGGCGCAGGTCGTCGTCGGCCCGCGCGAGGCGCTGGAGACCCGCGCGGTGGCGCTGCGCGACGTGAACTGGATCGGCGACGGCGCCTTCGCGCAATTGCCGCCGAGCGGCCGCGACCTGTTCGTCCGCGTGCGCTCGACGCGGCCACCCGTGCCGGCGCGGCTGATCGCCCGCGGCGACCACCAGGCGGCGGTGGTTTTCGCCACCGGCGAATTCGGCGTGTCGCCGGGCCAGGCCTGCGTGTTCTACGACGACGGCGACGAAGCCCGCGTGCTCGGCGGCGGCTTTATCGCGGCGGTCGAACCGGCCCTGCCGGCGGCGGCCTTCGTGAGCCACAAGCCGCGCGCGGCGGAGGGCGAGGCCGGCGCGCGGGGGTGATCTTCCTACTCCACCATCACCCGCACGCTGCGCGACGCCCCCGGCCTTAACGCCAACCGCGCCTGAATCTTATGCGCGCCGGGTTTTAGCGGCCAGAATACGGTTTGATCGGCCTCCGCGACCACAAAGGGCTCGCCGTCCACATACCAGACGATTTGCGCGTCAGAGGCTCCCTGTCCGCCGGGCGCGAGTTTGAGCGCCAGTCTGTTCAGCGCGGCGGGCTGGTCCGGGTTGCGCCAGATATGGGTGTTGTGTTCGGGCGCGGCGATGGCGAGCGCGGGTGCGTCAGGCGCGTCGGCCTCTTGCGCCGAGCGCAACCCCGAGAGCACTGGCGCGATGGGCGCCGCTTCTTCCGGCTTCACCCATTCGCGGATGGTCCCAAAGCAGTTTTCGCGCAAATCCCGCCCAAGACAGAGATCGACCGCCCGGCGATCCGGCGGCGGTGGAAAACTTTCCGCGTCCATGTCGCCGGGTTTGGCGCCGTGCAGCTTGACCAGAATCGCATGAGCGAGGCGGGCGCTAGACGCGGCGCCGCCCAGCTCCTTCATCGTTCCGGCGTCGGCGCGCCCGAGCCAGACGCCGACCACGAATTTTCTCGAATAGGCCAGCGTCCAGGCGTCCCGATAGCCCTGGCTGGTGCCGGTCTTCACCGCGACCGCGAAGGGATATTCGAGCGGCCCGTAACGCGGGAAGGTTGGCAGCCGCGCCTGCGGATCGGAGAGGAACGAGGTGATCAGCCGCGCCGTGTCGACCGACATGACGCGGCGCGGCGCGAGAAGACGCTGCTCCCGCGCATATTGGAGATCCGTGAGCACGCCGTCGTCGGCGAGCGCCGCATAGGCGCGCACGAGATTTTCGAGCTTCGTCGGCAGCGAGCCGATCGCCATGGAAACGCCGAAGGACTCGGGCGGCGCCTCGAGATCATGCAGGCGAAGCTCGTGCAGGAAGTGAAAATTCGCCTCGATCCCGACGCGGCGCAGCAGATTGGCCGCCGGCACATTGCGCGAATTGGCCAGCGCCTGACGCGGCGACATCGGCCCCAGAAACACGCCGTCGGCGTTGTTTATGCCCAAGGCGCCCTCGGGAACGTCGGCGATAATGTCGGTCGCCTTGAGCGCGCCGCGCTCGAAGGCCAGCGCATAGACGAAGGGCTTTAGCGTCGAGCCCGGCGAGCGCGTCACGCGCGTGAAATCGAAGGCCCCGGCGCCGGCGCCGCCAAACCGCGCAGAACCCACTTCGGCTAAAATCGCGTTGGAAGGGCGCTCGGCGACCATGACCGCGACCTGCCGCGCGCCGGCGCCGCGAAAGCCATTGAGATAGCGCCGCGCCAGCCGCGCGACCTCCTCCTCGACGCCAAGGTCGACGCTGGCGTGAATGCGGGGATCATAAGGGGACGCGGCTTCGAGCCTGCCTTCGCGCGCCAGCCGCTCATAGCGCAGCGCGAGATGCAGCGTCTCGGGGCGGCGGGGCGGCGCGATCGGCTTCATCGCGGTGAGCTGCGCTTTGGCCAACTCCGCCTGCGCCGGGCTCAGCGCGCCCATGCGCATTAGTTCGTCGAGCGCGCGCGCCGCGCGAATCGACGCGCGAAGACGCCCGCCCTCGCGCGCCAGATTCATTCGGCCGGGCGCCTGCGGAATGGCGGCGAGCAGCGCCGTCTCGGCCCAGGAGAGATCTTCGACCGGCTTGTCGAAATAATAGCGCGCGGCGTGGGCGACGCCGTGGCTGCCGCCGCCATAGGGCGCAAGCCGCAGATATTGCGCCAGGACCGCCTCGTGGCCGTGGCGGGCGATCAGCGCGAGCGCGGTCGCAGCCTCGATGACCTTGCGAGAGAAGCCGCGCGGACCGGGGTCTTGCATCCGCGCCACCTGCATCGCGATGGTCGAGGCGCCTTCGCGTCGGCCGCGCCGCGCGACGTTGTTCCACGCCGCGCGGGCGATCGCCAGGAGATCGACTCCGCCATGCGAAAAGAAGCGCCGATCCTCCAAAGCGAGGGTCGCCTCTACAAAGCGTTTCGGGATTTTTTCCAGCGGCCAATAGCCGTAGCCGGCGTCCGCTTCATGCGCGATTTGCGTGAGAAAGGCGCCGTTGCGGTCGTAGACGATCTCGGTCGCTCTCGGCGCAACAAGTTCCGCGCGCGCAAAAGCTTCGCGGGCCAGCCAAACGCCGCCGCCAATCGCGCCGCAGAGGACGATGGCGACAGCGAGAGCAAAGCGCCGTCTCATTTGGCGATCTCGATGCGCTGACCGGCGCTGGCGCCGGAAACGCCCTTTTTATACATCGTCTCGACGACGCCGGAGGGCTGGGTGAAGGCGCCGACCGTTTGCGCTTTTGCACGGAAGGCGAAGCGGTAATTGCCCTTGGGCAACGAGTCATAGGCATAGAACACAAGATCGTCGCCATAGGAGGTCCAGCTCGGCGCGAGCGTCGGCGCCGCTGACGGCCGGGCCTCGCGCGGGGCGGTGGCGATATTGGGGTTCAGCGGCTCGAAGCCCGCCGGCAGCGGCAGCGAAATCGCGACGTGGGTGCGATCCTGCGGATTGACCAGCTCCGCCGTCACCTCGATCACATCGCCCTGTTTCAACGCGACGGCGCCGCTCTCCGACGGCTCCAGTTTCGAAGGCGGCGCGTCGCCGGGATTAATCCGCCAAAGCGCCGTCGTCAGCGCAAAGCCTTGCGCGCGGGCGGGAGCCTTGGCGCCCACCTCGGAGGGCTCGAAGCTCGTCTCCACCAGCGCGATGGCCGGCGCATTGGAGCCATTGGCGATGACCAGCGGCGAGTTTTCACTGCTGACGTAACGCAGCGCCGGCGTATTGGCGTCGAGCCTCTGCGATTGCGGCGCATTGGTCCCCTGGGTCAGCGTCAGCGCGATGGGCGAGGCGGGCCGGCGCCAGCCCTCAGCCAGCGCGCGGATCGCCGCGGCGTCGGCGTCGGTGGTTCCCCAGCCGTCGCCCTCCCCGAGACGCAGGAGAGCCTCGCGCAGCGCTGGCGCGCGCGCGTCGCCGGGCGCGGCCAGCGCCGCGGCGCGGGTCATTTCAGCGAGCGCGCGCGACTCAGACGGCGGAATGATCGGGCTGCCGCCATCCGCCGCCTGCCCGCCATAGACCTCCACGCCGCCCCGTTGCAGAAACTTCACTCTGGCCCACATCGCATCGAGCAGCGACGCGACGACGCGCGGATCGCCGCCGCTGGCTTTTGTCGCCGCGCTGGTCATTTCCGCGACGCTGATATTGGGGAGAAAATCCGCCTGCCGCGCGAATTCCGCGACATAGGACTCGTCCAATTTGCCGCCTTCGGCCAGCGCGTTCAGCGCCTCGACGCGCTCGCGCAATTCGTCGCCGCGCAGCAGACGCGGATAGTCCGACCGCAGCGAGGCTTTCAGCGCATTGGCGAGACGGTCGAGCAGCGTTTTGTCGATCGGCTCGCCGGCGCTCTCGGCCTCGGCGAGAAAGGCGTAGGCCCAGGCGGTCAGTGAGACGTTGCCGGGCGCGCGCGGCCAGAAGGCGACGAGCCCGTCGCCGTCGATGGATTGTTCGACCGCCTGCGCGGTCGCCTTCACATTGGCGGAAATGCGGCCCTCCAGCCCCGCAGCCGCGAGGATCGGCGAAAAGCCTTTGAGCGCGAGACCCGAGCGCGCCAGCGAAAGACGCTGCTCGGTGCAGCCATAGGGATATTCGACCAGCGCGTTCAGTCCCGCAACGAGCTTCACCACAGCCGGGTCGCCGGCCAAAACGATGCTGCGCGAAAAGCTTTCGGGACGAACGCCGTCGCTCACGGCGGCCAAGGTCTTGCTCTCGCCGGCGGCGATTTCGACGACCTCGTATCGGCGCACCGGCGCGCGGTCGGGTTTCAGCGGCAGTTCGATTTCGACCGCGTCTCTCGCATGATCGGCGTCGCGTTCGATCTTGAAGCCGAGCTTGACGCTTTGCGCGCCGGGCTTTTGCTCGGGAACGCTGGCGCGCACATCGAGGCGGACGGGCTTGTTTTGCGTCCATTCGATTTTCTGGCTCGCAGCGCCCTGAACATCGAGACCTTGCGCTGATATCGACGCCGAGCCCGCGCCGCCCGGCCCTTCGACGACGCGCGCGACGAGCCCGAGATCGAGCGTGTCGCCAGGGCGCACGAAGCGAGGCAGCGCCGGCTGCGCCACCAGTTCCTGGCGGATCAGCATTTCGCCGCCCGCATAGCCGAAGCGGTCGGGGCCGCTCACCGCTTTTGCGCGCAGCTTGAACACGGTCAGCGTGTCCGGCAGTTTCACCTTGATTTTGGCTACGCCGTCGGCGCCTATTTTCACGCTCGGCAGATAGACCGGCACGGGCGTAAAATTTTTTCGCACGGAGATGTTGTTTTCCGCGCCCCATTCCTCCAGCGCGCCATCGCCGCCGGGAACCTCCTCCAGCGGAATGACGCCAAAGGCCATGTTGCGCGTGTCGCGCGCCGCCATTTTGGTTTCGCGCGCCACAATGAAATTGGCCAGCGGATCGAGCGGCTGCTCCTTCGCCAGCGAAAGCACCGCCTGATCGACCATCCAGAATGTGGCCTCTCCGGCCAGCGGCTTGCCGGCGTCGTCGGCGAGCCGCAGCGAGACTTCCACCTCCTGTCCTGGCCGCGCCTTGCCCGGCGCCTCCAGTTTCACCGTGACGATATTCTTGACCGGCGTGACCTCGATCCATTTTGTCGCCGCGATGGTGATCGGCTTGCCCTGGTCGAAGCTCGCAGCCGCATTTGGCGCGCTGTCCTTGAGCCGTCCGCGCATGATCAGAAAATGCACGGCGAGTTTCGGCGTCTGTTCCTTCTTGAGGGTCAGCGCATAGCGGCCAAAGCCGTTGGCGATGTCGATGAATTGATAGTCGTAAACGCCGCTTGGCTGTTCGACGACGACGAGCGCGCGCGCGTTCTGGAACGGCGATTGAACCAGCAGCGTCGCGGCCTCGCCCGGCGCGTATTTTTCCTTGTCGAGAGTGATCGTCGCGGTGGAGGAGGGCGGACGCTGGAAGGTGACGGGCGTGTCGCCGCCGACAAAAAAGTCGACGCCGACCTGCTGGCGCCGGCCGATGCGGTCATAGGCTTCGAGCTGCACGACATAGACGCCGGCGTCCTTCGCCTGCAGCTCTATCGCCTGCGCCTCCTTGGCGCTCGTCACCTTGCGCTCCAGCAGCGTCTCGTCTTGCACTTGCGTCACATATTTGGCGGAGCCCTGCGCGAAATCGGAGGCCTGCAAGGTCGAAATCCAGTTGCGTTTGATGAAGCGTAGCGTCATCTCCAGCCCTTCGATCGCCTCGCCCTTGCCGTCGATGGCGATGACTTCCGGCGTGATCGTTCCAGGCCGCGCGACATATCGCGCCGTCTTCACGCCGAGCACGAAGGGCGGCACGGCGATCACATTCTGCACACTGCGCACCTCGACGCCGTCGTCGCCGGTGACGGTGGCCTCGATGGAATAGCGGCGCGGCTGCGCCGTCGGCTCGATGGTGGTGTCGAAGCTCATGCGCGCGGCGCCGCCGGCGTCGGTGCGCTGATCGCGCTCGAGCACTGCGGTCGATTTGAACTTGGCGTCGCCGGAAAAGCGAGCGTCGGTCGAAAACAGAAAGCCCTCGCGCCCCGGCGGCGTAAACACGTATGGGAACTGCGCCGCGCGCCATTTGACCGGACGATCCGCCGCCAGCCCGCCAGCGAAATAGCGCGCGAGCAGATCGACATTGAACTCTCCGTCGAGCGGAACCATCTGCGGCGCGTTCAGCACCACTTCGAAGGTCGGCAGGCGATAGGCTTCCTTCTTGAACGGAAAGTTCCCGCAGGAAAGGTCTTCCGGCTCGGCGGCGGGCGCGGCTTGCTCGTCGCCGTTCTCCGCTTGCTGGTCGTCCTTGGGCGTCTCGTCCGTTGCGTCCGCGTCCTTGGCCGGCTCTTTCGCCTTCGGCTTCGCGCCGGCGGGTTCGTATTTGATCGAATAATCTCCCGTCGCCGGCGTCTGCGCGTCGAATTTGTGATAGAAGCCGCCGCTCTGGTCGGGCTTGACCGGAATGCGCCACTCCTGATTGCCCGGCCCGGAGACGACAAGCGTTCCCCCGAGCTTCGGCAAGCTCAAGACGCCGCCGCGATAGACGCGCACATAGCCCTTGATATGCACGGGCTCCTCAGGGCGATAGATCGGCCGCTCGGTGAAGAGATGGCACAGCGTGCGCGCCGCCTCCACGCGCGGCTGGTCGGGATTGGTGGTCCAGGCGAGCCAATCGGCGTCCGGCTTCGACCAGTTTTCCTTGGAATATTCGGACGGCGCGCTGCCGGGATCGACGATCAACGCATCCAGACCCTTGGTGACGACGACGCGGCGCAGTTCGGCTTCGGCGCGCTTCGCTACGCTCCAGGTGAAGAAACCCGAGGCGTCGGTCGCCCCTTGCGCCAGCGTGACGAATTTATCGTCCCTGACGCCCTCGATGCGCAGCTGCGCGCCCGCGACGGGCTGCGCGGTCGAGAGCGAGGTGACGGCGAAGCGCACCCGACCCGGCTCCTCGACGGCGGTCAACGTCAGATCGGTGACCACGACCCGCAGCCAATGGCGCGCGCTCTCGCCCGGGGCGCGTAGCCCAACGAGATAGGCGCCGGGCTGTTCGCGCCCTTTGATGCGGGCGAAATCTTCGGAAAGATCGATCCCGAATCTGGCGTCGGCGCCGTCGCGCCGCAGCGGCAGGGTCGCCAGTCTCGATATGGCGGGCGAGCCGAGCGCCTTGATGCGCTCCTTAATCGCGTCGGCCTCGATGTCGGCGCTCTCGCTCCAGGCCTTGGGCTCGTTGCCGGGCAGAGCCGGCTCCTCGGAGTCCTGCGTGTCGACGCCATGATCGGGGAAGGGCCAGAAGTCGCGCGACAGAGGGTCGATCGCGTGAATGCGAATATCAGCGCGCTCAACGCCGCGTCCGCGCAGCGGCAGCACTTGCGGGCCAAAGCGTTCGACGATTCCAAAACCCGCGTCCCATTGCAATGTGGGCGCGTCGCGCGTGAAGGCGAAACGTTGCATAAATGCGCTGGCCAAGGCCCGCCCGCGCGCGTCGTGCAGCGCGCCCGGCGCGATGTTCAGCTGGTAGACGCGATCCGACAAAAACTTCGCCGTGATTTTGAGGCGCTGGCGATCGACCTCGACGTCGAGATCGTCGACGGGCGGCGTAAAGCGCAGCGCCTCGCGCGCCCGCAAAATATCGAGCGGCTCGGGTTCGGCGGAAAATTGCAGCGACAGCCGCCGCTTGTTGGCCGGAGCGTAGGCGGAGCCGGCGTCGCCGCCCTCATCCGCGCCGCTTTCGGGCGCCGGCGCCACGGCCCCACTGGAGGCGCAGCGCAGCACGCCGTCGATCTTGTCGTCGTTCCAGCCGCGGCCGCAAGTCGTGTCGACAACGGCGAAGGGCGTGGCCGTGCGCACGCGCAGCTCGAAGGTTTCCTCGTCGAAGCCGGGCTCGTCGGCGAGCTTGAGCCGCACGATGGCGAGCTGGCCGTCGGCGACGGCCTCGCGAAACTTGATGACGTAACTCTGCTCGGCGGCGCGTTTGCTTCGCTCCAGCGGTAGAATGTCAAAATCGGCGGAGGTCAGCGTTCGCCCGCCCTGCGGCGAAATGCCCGGCGCGGGACGTATTTCGATAGCCAGCAGCCGCGCCAGCGCCTTAGGTTCGACCGGCGACGGGAAAGTCAGCGCGATTTGATTGAGTTCCGGGACCGGATCGGCGCCGTCGGCCGGCGTCGTCGAGATTGGCGTCGGCAGCAGCGCGACCAGCCGCGTCTCGCTTGAGCCGGATTTCACGACGACGCGCGCCAGGGGCGTCCAGGGCTCCGCCGGACGAAACTGCAAGGCGCGCGGCCCGAGCCAGCGCCATTCGCCGGCCGGCTCCGGCGATAGATTCGCGAATTTTTCATGCGCGTCGGCGGGACCGCCGTTCTTCGGGCCGGCGTCGGAATCGAAGAAGACGGTGATGGGATCCCAGTCGCGCAAAAATTTTTCGGGCACGACGCGGGCGCCGTCGGCGCGTTGCGCTTGGTCGAATCCTGCCGGCGCGACAGCACGGGCTTGCGGCTCGGCGCGCGGCGCCGGCGCGAGAAGGGCGAGCGACGCCGCCGCCGCCAGCAAAGCGAGAATTGTCTTTTTCATCAGCGCAACTCGTTCCCTATCGCCTATTGGCTTTTTTGAGACCGGCCTTTTCCAGAAACTCCGCCACGACCTCGTCCGGCGGGCTCGCCGGAGGCGGCGAGACGCCGAGCACGGCGAGCCGCACGACGCTCAAGGGCGCGTCCAAGGGCGCGCGCGCCTCGACGAGATAGCGGCCGGCGGGGAGCTTTCGCTGCTGCGCGACGCCCTCGCCGAGCGTCTGGCCGTCGGCGCGCAGCAGCCGCATCGTCGCGCGATCGGGTTCGGCGCGCAGCCCGAGGCCGATTTCGCCCTCGCGCTTCGTCTCGAAGGAGAACAGCGCCGCCGAGCCCGGCGCCAGAGTCACGGCGTCGTTGACGCCCTCATGCGCGGCGATCACCGGGCTTGTGAAAATATCCAGTGCGCCGGTCAGCGGGCCGTCATGCGGCGAATAAACGTCGAGCGTCGCGTCGCCGGCGTCCATGAGACGGCGCAATTCGACGCCGTTTGGAAAGGCTTGCATGTCGCGCTGGCCGTTTTGCGTGAAAGCGACGATGGCCGGCGCTCCGCTGCGCGCCGTCAGCAGCACGGGCTCGTTTTGATGCAGCGTAAAGCGCGCCGCCGGCCCCTCCAGCGCCGCCCACCCCGGCGAGGTCAAGGGCTTCGCCGCGACGGCTGGCCACGGCCCCTTCCCTGCGCGCTCCAGCCAGAGCGCCGCCAGCCCCGGCGGGTGATCGAACAAGGCGACGCCAGGGCCATCGATTTCAATGTTCGTTCCGCGCGAAACAAATCCGCTTTGCGAAACGAAGCGCGCCTCGCCGCCGAGCGCGTTGAGGCGGTCGCCCTTGGCGCCTTCGACGGGGATCGCAATCTCGCCGGTCGCGCCAAAAAACCCTTTGAGCGCATGCGTCGTCGACACGCTTTCGCGTTTGCCGGGCGCCGGCGCGGCGAGCACGGGGGCGGGCGCATTGGAGAGATTGACCAGCCAGAGCTTGCCTCCTTTTGGCGGCGCGCCGTGATAGGTCGAGGCGAGCGGCGCCGACCCGCCATAGATCGCAAGACCCGTCGCTTCGTCCGGCGCCGCGAAAGCCGCGACTTCGGCTGGCAGCTCCAAGGCCAGCGGCGCGTCGGCCGTCGCGAGCGTCACCGGCTGCGCGGTCAAAGGCGGAATCACCGCGCGAAACAACGCGGCGCCCTTCGCGTTGGGCGCCACATCGACGTCGATGGCGCGCAAACTCAGCCGCAAAGGCCCGGCGCCCGAGGCGTTCCATAGGCGCAACGGCGCGTCGTTCGCAAGCGCCAGCGTCGCGCCAATCGAGACCGCCATGCCGCGACCAGCTTCGAGGCCGACGCGCCCCTGCGCCGATTGCGCCAGCCACAGCCGCGCCTTGCCCTGGGGCGGCGCCAGCGCCGGCAGTTCCGCGCGCTCTCCGGCGGCGAGATCGAGCGCGATTTCCTCGCCGCGCCAATCGAGGCTCTTAACCGCGACGTTGCTCTTGCAGTCGCCGGACGCGACGAACCACAGATTTTGCGATTGCGGCGCCAGCGCGCCGGCGCGCGCGTCCTGCAAAAGCTGTTCAGGCGACGAGCCGGTGAAAAGAGCCGCAGGCGGGGCGCCGATTTCGACGACCGAAGCGCTGGGAAGAGCGGCAAGCCCCACGCAGATCGGCGCGGGCGCGCCCTCGACGGGATCGAGAGCGATCTCGGCGCCGCTTTGTCCGCGTCGTTCAACGGCGCGTGCGGCGATCGCTATCGGCGCGCCGCCGCCGCCGCCCACCGTCCACACGACGGCGCGCCAGGCGCTTTTGTCGCTTATGGGCGCCGGCCAGGCGGCGAAGGGCGCAAGACCCCGCCGCAATCCGATCGTTCTCCAGCCGCCGTTCGGCTCGCGACGTTCGACGGACAGCGCGATTTCGGACGAGGACCGCGCCTCGACCAACGCCAGACTTCCCGCTTGCGCCGCGGGCAGCGCAAGCACATGCGCGCCCGCGCCTTCCAGCGTCTTCACGCCGCTCGCGGAAAGCGCGCCGTCGTCCGTCTCGACGGGCAGCGCGAATCGCAGTTCGACCTGCTTTTCATTGCCGCCGACTTGGTCGCCATCCTGCGCCGCGTCGCCGTCCTGCGCCGCGCCGTTGTCGTCGCTCGCTTGACCCTCCCCCTCGCTGGAGACGCTTTGGGGGCTGGCGCCGAGCGCCGTCAGCTCCAGCGTATAAGCGCCCGCGGGAAGGCGGCGCGACAGCGCGGCGTTCCAGTCGTCGGCGCGTCCGGTCAGTTGCTCAACGACCATCCCGCCGGCGTCCTTGAGCACGCCGAGCGTCTCCTTGTCGCCAAAACTCGTCAGATCGACGACCGCGTCGCGGGCCAGCGCGAAGTGGACTTTCGCCGGCAGATCGACGAAGCGCGGGGCGCCGGGTTGCAGCTCCTTGGAGTTCAGCGAAATCTCGTAATCGACCCGGTCGTCGCGGGCCAGCGCGCGCGCCCCGATCCGGTAGTCGCCCGCGCCGAGGCGCGCCTGAAAATCGCGCCCGCCGCCCACTTTGCCGACGCTTTCCTTATCGCCGCGCAAAATCTCGCCGATCATGCTCTCGGAGATCGACAGCGTGACATCCGCGTCGCCCTGAAGCGAAAAACGCCAGACATCTGGATCGCGTGCGGCGCCCGCCGCCTGCGGCTCGCGCCATTGCAGCTTTTGCGGCGTTTCGAATGGCAAGAGATGCGGACCATGGCCGGAAAGCTCCGGCGCCGACGCGACGCGCCGCAGCCGCGCCGCCATGCGCGCTTCGACATCCTCGGGCGAGACGACGAGACGATAGGCGCCTTTTTCGAATTTGCGCGTCAGACGTCGGATTCTGCCGGGCTTGTCGAGCGGCCAGCCCTCGGCGTCCTCCAAACGCGCCCGCCAGTCGCGGCCAACGCCCAGAAGATCGAGAGTGTAGAAACCGTCTTGAGTGATTTTTAGCGGGACGCTCGCCCCCTTGCCGGGCGCGAGGGTCGCCCGCGCGCCGCCCTCGTCGACGAGTTTCGGCGTCTCCAGCAGCGTCGCGGGCGTCGCCAAAAAGCCGAGCCGTCCCGACGACTCCTTGGCGGTGATGGCGGCGCGATAGGCGCCGGCGCGCAAATAGGCCGTGACGAGTCCATTGTGGCCGGAGCCGTTGTTCTCGCCGGCGCCGAGATTGGTCGAAATCGCCGCGCCAATCTTGATCGCCGTCTGCAAGCGGCCCAACGTCTCGACCCGGTAAAGCCCGCCTTGCGCCACGTCGAAGCGCAGCTCGCGCGTCTCGTCCCGCGCAAGGTCGAAGTAGATCGGGCGCGTCCCCGTCGCGACCAGCGGCGCGCGGCCCGGCAAGGGCTTCGACGACGGCTTTGGCGCGGAGCCCGCCTCTTCCTGCTTCTCCTTGTCCGCGTCTTTTGCTTCGTCTTTATCCTCGGTCTTCGCGGCGGGGTCCGGGACAAAGGCTAAGCCAACCGCGCGAGCCTTGCCGCTAGGCGCGATTTTCGCCGTTGTGACGAACACGGCGTTGTCGATCGTCTCGGGCCCAAACGTAAGCGCGACATCGGCGCCCTTGCTGTCGTGGGCGACGATCCTGCCGTTCTTCGGCGACCGCAGCGGAATCGAAATCGCTTCGCCGGCGCCCTGCCACAGCGGCAAGGGCGCGCTTTCAAGATTGGCCGGCAAAGCGACGATGCGCGGCCCGACGAGCAGCTCCGGCGCGACATTGCTGACGATGAGATAGGAGCCGTCCTTGTCGAGCTGCTGCTCGCCGAAGGAGATCGCGACGCGCGCAGGGGCTGCGGCGGGCGCGCGGACCGCGACGCCGGGCGTACCGAGCGTTACGTCGACGACGCCGGCGGCGTCGCCGATCGGGTCCAGTACGAGCGTATAAAAGCCCGCCGCCAGATCGTAGCGGTTTGGAATCTTGCCGTCGGCGCGCGGCGCCAGCGCGCCAAAAGTCGGCTCGATCGTCGCCTGCAGCTTGACGCCCTTGACGTCGATGGCCACGGGGCCTGCGTCCGAGACCTCGAACAGCAGCGTCGTGTGTCCGCGCAAGTTGAACTTGCCGCGCCACGGACGGCCATTGGCGATGCGCGGCATGTCGGAGGCGAGCACCCGCGTCTTGCCGTCTTTTTCGACGCGCGCGAAGAGGGCCGTCGCCGGAATCTCGTCGCCCCCTTCGCCGGCGACGTCGACGCCGACGAGGTGTGGTCCCGAGCCTTCGAAAGAAAAATGCGCGTTGCGCTGCACGGCGCGCAGCGAGAAGGCTTGGCCCTCATAGCCGGAGATCTCGATCAGCGCGGGCAATTTGCCGTCGGAGGCGAGATCGAGCGTGACGAAAGGATCGCGGCTGTTCCTGGCGATCACGCCGGATCGTGACGTCGAGCCGCTGCGCCGCGCCTCCAGTCTCAAAGGCGCCGGTTGCGGCGTGTCCAGCCGAAAAGCGTTGTAACCCGCCGGCGCCGCGAAACGCAGCGAGCCAAAGGGGCCGATCACGCCCTCGAACAATCCCGCGTCGAGCGAGGTCCACTTCTCGAGGCGTAACAAGAACGGCTGCGCGGTCGCGTCTGCCCCCCAGACCAGCGGCTCGCCGCCGTAGGCGGTGACGAGATAACGGCCGGGCGCGAGCGCGCCCTCCAGCCTAATCCGCGTCATAAACTGGCCGGGCTTGGGTTCGACATTGCGTTTTTCGAAAACCAGATCGACCAATTCGCCGCTTTGGCGCCAAAGCCGCATGTCGGCGAGAGCGCGCCCCTGTCCCTCGATCGCCACACGGCCTTCCGGGCCGACATCGAGCGTATAAGTCCGTTGCTGCAAATCGCCGAGTTCGCCGCTCTGCATCTGTCCGGCGGCCAGCGCCGGGTTCTTGCCGTCGACTTCGACGAAGGGCTCCGCCGACAGCAGCGTCCTGCCGCTGGCGCCCTTGGCGTTGGCGACGCGGATTTTATACGCGCCCTTGTCGAGCAGCGCGTCGATGCGTCCGTCGCGCAGGCCGGGCGCGCCCGAGGCGTCTACGGGGCCTTCGATCATGTCGACGAGTTCGATGCGCGCGCCCGAGGCGCTTTTGACGCGAATGCTGTAGCGGCCGGGCGCCGGCGTCGTCAGTATCGCGGAGCCGTCGCGGTCGGCCGGAAGCTCGCTTGACGAAAAGCGCCCCGCCGCGGGCTTCGCCTTGGGAGCGGACGAGGCGTCGGGCTGCGCGGCGCCGGCGCCCGCAGCGACGAGGGAAGCGAGCAGCGTTAGCGCGCGTAGGCTGAGAACAAAAGGCTTCATGCTTTTTCCAAGAGGAGCTTAAGCGAAAACGCGGGCAGGATAATCCCGTTCCGAAGGCGTTGGCGAGCCTTTATTAGCCTCCCGCGACGATCCCGGACGTGCGCTGGCGCAAGTCACGCAAAGGTCCACGGAGTTTCGCGAAAAGAACACGATCTTAGTGTTCTGGTCAGGCGCTATTTCGTATCGCTCGGATGATTCATCCGAAAGACGGCGCGGCAGGGATAACCGCGCATTAACTCGCCGGCGCCAACATGGTTAGCGCTTTCTGAAAGCATTCGGGGTTCATCGCCTTGGCGCGCGGGCGCGGGAGATCACCACGGGGAGTTCCACAATTGAACGAGCTCATACTCCTGCCCAATCCGCCCGCCGCGAACAACGGTTCGACCAGGCCGAATCCGGATGAACAAGAAAAGTCTCGGCTCAAGCGGCAATCCTGGCGCCGCCGTGGCGTCGCCGCCTGCGCTTTGGCCGTGACCCTTGGCGCCGGCTGGGCCGTCGGCGCCAAATTTCAGTCACGCGGGGTCGCGGACGTTCGCGCCGATGCGAAAGCCCCGCGAAATCTCGCCGGCGACGACGAAATGGCGCGCGGCGACATCAGCGCCTTGCGCGAAGAAATTCGCGCACTGCAAGCCAGGCTGCGCGCCGTCGACGAGCAGCGCGGCGGAGCGCAGATCGGAGCGCTCGAAGCCAAGCTCGCTTCGCTCGACCGGAAAATCGAGGCTAACCACGCCGACGCGGCCAATATCGCCGCGCAAATCGCGGCGAGGCTCGAAAAGAACGACAGGTCCATGGAACGGCTCGAAGCGGCGATTTCCGCCAAGCCGTCGACAAAAGTCGCCGCCAAACCCCCGGCCCCGACGGCGGAGAGCGTGAACGCCAAAGCCGCCGACGCCGAGAAGCCGATTGGCGACTATACGCTGCGCGAGGTCCAGGACGGCATAGCGCTTGTGCAGGGCCGCGGCGGCCTTTACGAGGTCGGTCCCGGCGACCGGCTGCCGGGCGTAGGCAAGGTGCTGACGGTCGAAAGAATCGGCCGAAAATGGGTCGTCGTCACTGAGCGCGGCCGGATCGACGAGCAAGCCGTTTTGCCCCCGCCCCGCTACTCGGAGCGGCGCGATCCCGGCGAGTATTATATCGACCGACGCTTTTAACCCGAGGCGGGCGGGAAGCCGGCTTTCCGAGGAAAGTGGCGCTGGAAGACAGGAGAGAGCAACTCATGCCTAACAGTCGAATTTCCCTTTTCGCGGCCGCAGGATTTTTGGCCGCGCTCTGCGGCCTCGCGGCGCCCGCGCAGGCGCAACACGGCTATCCCTAAGGGGGCTACGACGCCTATCCGGCGCCGCCGCCTCCGGTCGTCGCGCTCCTTCCCGTCGCGCCCTATCCCTATCTTTTCGGCAACCAGCGCTATTGCTGGTACGACTCGGCCTGGAACGGGGCCGGCTGGTATTGGTGCGGCTATGCTTGGCGGCAGGGCTATGGCTGGGGCGGCGCCTATGGCTGGAACGGCTGGCGCCGGGGCGGACGCGGCGGCGGCGGAGCTTATTACCGTCATCACTGATGCGACGCCATAAATGAAGGATGGCTTGAGGCCTGCGCGCGACGTCTTTGCGGGGTTAGAACTCTTGTTTCAGCCCCGCAAAGAACCCGCGGCGCGGGCCAAATTGCGGGGCGAACACGCCGATGCCGGAGCCGCTGCGAATTACATATGGGTGGTCGAGAAGATTGACCACGTCGAAACGCAGCGTGATCGGCTTGCCCCAGGGCGTTTTAAACTCGCGCGAGAGACCCAGGTTCACCTGGATGTAGGTCGCGACATGATCGGTGTTGGCGAAGCCGCTGCGCAAGCCGCTGCCATGGATAAGATCGGCGGAGAGCAGCGTCCCGAGCAGGCGATAGGACGCGCCCGCCGAGCCCGTCCAAGTCTGGGCGTGATCCGTGTAGACGTAGTGCGTCGCGATATAGGGGAACTCGCCGGCCTCAAACAGAAACTGGTTGGAGATGACCTGCGTCGCCCGTTGGCGGCCCCAGGCGAGATTGCCATAAGCGCGGAAATCGCCGCTCTGATAGACCGACTTGAATTCGACGCCCGTGTTATAGGCGCGGTCATAGTTGAAGGCGGTGAGCACCAGCGCCTGGCCGAATTGCCCGTCGTCGATAAGATTGCGCGCCCGCTTGAAATAGGCGTCGACGCCTATTTCAAGCTCCTTCGTCAGCTTCTGAGTCACGCCTGTATCGATATAATTCGCCCGTTCGGGCCGCACCGGACTTGAAAGGGGGACGGACGGCTGTTGCGTTGTGTTGTTGTAGAGCGACAAATTCGTGGGAACGGCGAGCGCCTGTTGCGGCGGCGTGAAATAGCGGGCGTAGCCGGCGTGGAAAGCCGTGTCGCCCGTAGGTTTATAGACGATGCTGACGCGTGGGCTGAGCTGGTTCGCGTCGACGAACTGCCAGATCTGATCGAAGCGCAACCCTGAATTCAGCGTCAGCTGGTCGGTGATCTTCCATTCGTCCTGCGCGTAGACGCCGGCCAGCCAGCCGAGCTTGGAATTCGGGTCGGTCACGCCGAACGGCGCGTCGATCGGATTTCCATTGGCGTCGAGCGGCTCGATGATCGAGGAATTGACGGTTTGGGTCTTCTCGCCGCTCACCGTGAAGCCGGCGCGCAGCGTGTGCCCGCCGCCGACCCGGTAAGCCCCGTCGCCTTGCAGGCCGTTGACGAAGCTGGAGCGATAGACATCCGACGAGACGCCGTTGAACACGAGATCGCCGACCTCGTCGGGCACGAAACGCAGCTCCGAATAGCGCGAGAAGAACGACAGTTGCGTGTCGATGTCGCCGCCCGCGTGAGTCAGAGCGACGACGTTGTAATAGCTTCGCTCGACCTGGTTCTCGTTGAGCTTGGCGGAGTCGAAATTGCTTATCCCGAAGGCCTCGAATTGCGGCGGCTCGCCGGGATTGTTCGGGATTTGATAATTGGCGACCGACGTTCCCGTGATGAAGCTGAGCTTGGTCGCGTCGTCGATGGTGTAGGACAGGAAGCCGAAGAACCTGCCCTGCCGAGTGCGGTCATGGATCGCCTCGTAGCTGCTTGTCGGGTTTTCGATTCCCAGACTGTTCATGACCAGTCGGCCCGCCGCGAAGACCTCCCATTGGCCGATCTTCGCGCCATAGTCGAACGCGGTCTGGCCCGTTCCATGACTGCCGCCATAGAGCGTGACGCTACCGCCCGGCGTCGTGGGCGGCGCGCGAGACACGATGTCGACAAGCGCGGAGGCGCGCAGCCCATATTGCGCCGGCAGAGCCCCGGTGACGAGCGCCATCGAGCCGGCGAAGCTGGTCTCCATAAGCTGCGAAAAACCCGAAACGCCGTCCGGAAGAAGAATGCCGTCGACGCGATATTGAACATTGGCGTGCTCGTTGCGGACGTGGAGATTGCCGCTGGCGGCAGAGTCCTGCGACACGCCGGGCGTTTGCAACAGTATCTTTTCGAGCGGCGTCTGATCTCCTTGCGGCAACGCCTCGATCGTCGCGCGGTCCAGCGCGTAAACATTGGCGCCGGCCTTGGGAAGGAGACTGCGATTTGGCGCGTTGGCGGGGTCTTCAAATGGGGAAGCCGGTTGGGGCGCGGACGCAGGCGCGGAAGCGGCTGGCGCCGGCCCCGCGATGCGCACAGCGGCGGGTAGGGTCGCAGCGCCAACTTCGATGGCGGGCAAAGCCTCTTGCGCCGAAGCGGCGACGCTCCAGAGAGCCGCCGTGGCGCAGGCGAACAGCAGCCGCCCGAATTCTGCTTCCATGAGATTTTGCCCAGCGTTTCGATAGCCCGACGACAGCGCCGAATGGCGCGAAATGATGTTATGTTATAACATATGACTCCGAGCGCCGGTCAAGTCGCTCGTCGAAAAAACCTCTTCGAGCCTCTGTGTTGTTTCGGCATTCATGAAGAGGCCGGCATGAGCCGGAGCCGGGCTTTCGGTGGGCGCTTGGGCCGCCTTCAGTTGCAGCGGCAATGGCCGCGTTCAAGGATGGAGCGCCACTCTGGCGCGGCGCCCTGCACCGGCGGCGGCCGATCGCCGAGCTTAAATAAATCCACTGCGGACAATGGCCGTCTCGCCCAAGTGCCCTACATCGGATGCCGTAGCGTCTAGGTTGAAGGGAGACGAAAATGTTGCGAAGATTCGTTCCTGTCCTCACCGGCGTCGCCATGGCGGCCACGGCCGGCTCGGCCTTTGCTTTCGACGCGATGGTCACCGCGCCGACGGCAATGCGGACCCATGCGTCGCATAGGGCCGCCATAATAGAAGTCATCCCGGCGAACGCGGTGATCGACATGGCCCGCTGCTCTCGCGGATGGTGCGAGGCGGCCTATGCCGGACAGATGGGCTTCGTCCACACGCCGGTCCTTGTCAGCGGCCAGCCGGTCTCGCCCGCTGACGAAGGCCCGATGGAATTGCTGACCGCGCCGGTCACCGCGACCGGCATGGTCCTCGGCGCCGCGGCCCAGGTTCCCGCGGCGGTCGTCGACTTCCAGTGATGCTCCGCGCCTCCCGTCGGCCCTGCGCCGGCGGGGGGCGTAAGGCGTGCGTCGTTGGCGCGTTACTCCCCGGCATAAGCCTCGCGCATTTCCGCGATGCGCGCGAGTTTTTCGGCTAGCAGGCTCCAGTCGTCGCCCTCGGCTACCGCGTTCCAGATCGCCTCCACTTCGTCGATCAGCATCGTGCAGGGTTCCGCCTGCGCGAAATAGCGGTGATCCAGCCGCGCCGTCGGGCTCGGGCGATAGGTGTTTAGCGCCTCTCGCAGCGGCGCGAAATGTTCCGCTCCATAGATAGCGGCGGAGGGAGAGCGCTTCGCGCGCGCCTCACTGGCGACTCCGCCGCGCCAGTCGAACAGCGTTTGCTCGAAGGGCGCGCGCGAGGCCATCAAAAAATCGACAAACGCCTTGGCGAGGCGCGCGTCGGCCTCCTCGCCCTCGGAAAGCAGCCCCAGCCGCTCCACCAGCACTTTGCGAAACGCCGCCCGCGCCAGTTCGGGATAGGCGTCGAGCGCCCTTTCGGCGGCCGCGAGACCCGTCAGCGGCAGCAGGCATTCGGCCAGCCGCGTCAGATTCCAGGCGAGCGCGCCGGGCTGGCGGCCAAAGGAGTAAAGCCCGGTCTGGTCGAAATAGGCGGCGGTGAAGCCGGCGTCCCAGACCGGCGCGAAGCGCCAGGGGCCATAGTCGAAACTCTCACCGGTGATGTTGATGTTGTCGGAGTTAAGCACGCCATGGACGAAGCCTGAGGCCATATAGCTCGCGCCAAGCCGGGCGACGCGCGTCGTCACTGCCTCGAGGAACGAGGCCGCGCGCCGCTCCGCTGGCGCGTCCGCGAGTTCCGGGAAATAATTGTCGATCGAATAACCCAGCAGTCTCTCGATGGCCGCATTGTCCGCCAGAAATGCAAGGCGCTGAAAAGTGCCAATGCGGATGTGCGAATGCGACAGCCGCAGCAGCACGCTGGAGCGGGTCGGCGAAGGCTCGTCGCCGCGGATCAGCTGCTCGCCCGTTTCGATCAGGCTGAAGCTTTTGGACGTGTCGACGCCGAGCGCCTCCAGCATTTCGGTGGCGAGGATTTCGCGCAGACCGCCTTTTAAGGTGAGCCGGCCGTCGCCCTGGCGCGACCAGGGGGTGCGCCCGCTCCCCTTCGTGCCGAGATCGAGCAGCCGCCCGTCCTCCGCATCGCGTAATTGCGCGAAGAGAAAGCCGCGCCCGTCGCCAAGATCGGGGTTGTAAGAGCGAAACTGATGGCCGTGGTAACGCAGCGCCAGCGGCTTTGGGAAAGCGCCCGGCAAGGGTTCGAAGCGGCCGAAATGGGCGATCCATTCGGCGTCGGTCAATGTGTCGAGCCCGACCCGCGCGGCGGCGCGCTGGTTGCGGTAACGAAGAATGTGCTGGGGAAATTCGGCCGCCGCGACCTCGTCGAAAACCCCCTCGCCGAGCGTCGCATGCAGGGTTTCAGCGTGGTAACGGGGGGATGGGGGCATTAAACGGGCGCCTCGTTGCAGGATTTTCTGAGAAGCGCCCAAGCATGTCGCGCGCCAGAGGCGGCGAGGCAAGGGCCGGCGCGACGGCAAATTAAAAGGCGGAGATTGCTCCCCGCCTTGCGCGATGGTTCCGAGATTACGCTATGCGCGCCGCACCGGGGGCGAGCCAAAAGTTTTGGCGTTGCGCGAAAACCGTTCGCCTCGTAGCGGAAAACCTGCTAATGCAGTGTCTCGCCTTGTCGTAATTTGGAGATTTCGTCCTTCAGCTGTAATTTCTTGCGCTTCAGCTCCAAAAGCTTCTTCTCATCCAGGCAGGGGTGGTGTTGCTCTTTCTCTATTTCCTTTTCGAGCGCCTCGTGGCGGCGTTGAAGTTCGACAATATGACCTTGTAAGGACATCGAGAACCTCCTTAGTTTGACCGGATGATGAACCCGGAAATTTCAGTGTGACACATTTGTTGCGGGTCGCAAGCGCAACTTGACGCGTTGACGGATCGTTTTTTAGCGCACTGCGGGTTCCGCGCCTTAATGCGCGCCAAACGCCCGGGGATACGCGCTGGACGCTCGCCGATGCGCGAAAATGCGCGCGAAAATCGGCGTTTTTAGCCCCGCTTTTTTCCCTCATAGGGATTGTCCGCGGTCTTTTTGGATATGCGGATCGGCACGCCGGGGAAGTCGAAGACCTTGCGTAAGCCATTGATTAAAAAGCGCTCATAGCTCGTCGGCAGCTCATCGAGCTGATTTCCGAACAGCACGAAATGGGGCGGACGGCTTTTGGGCTGCGTCATATAGCGGATTTTGATGCGCCGGCCCGAGACCGCCGGCGGCGGCGTTTCTTCTAACGTATTGGTTAACCAACGGTTTAGCCGCGCGGTGGAGATACGCTTGTTCCAGGTCTCGTGCACGGCGATCACCGCCCGCATCAACTCGTCGAGCCCTTCGCCTGTCGCGCCGGAGACCGGAACAACCGGACAGCCGCGCAGCTGAGCGAGCAGGCGCTCCGCTTCTTCTCGCAGTCTTATCAGTGTCTTGCCGCGATCCTCGATCAAATCCCATTTGCCGAGGGCGATGACCACCGCCCGGCCCTCGCTCGCGGCGATGTCCGCGATGGTCAAATCCTGCTTCTCGAAGGGAATTGTTGAATCAACTAATAAAACAACAACTTCCGAGAAGCGCACGGCGCGCAGCGCATCGGCGCCGGCGAGTTTTTCCAGTTTGTCGGTGACGCGGGCGCGGCGACGCAGGCCGGCCGTGTCGAACAATTTCATCTTGCGGTCTCGCCACTCGAAATCGATGCCGATGCTGTCGCGGGTGATGCCTGCCTCGGGTCCGACGAGCAGGCGGTCCTCACCGAGCAAACGATTGATTAGCGTTGACTTTCCGGCGTTGGGGCGGCCAACGACGGTGATGCGCAGCGGTTTGGTGACATCGAGATCGCTGCCATCTTCATCGTCGAAGCGGCGCGGGCCGCTCGATGCTTCTTCTTCGACCGGGGCCTCAGTCGCCTCCGGCAAGGCGAGGCGCAGCGCGTCGAAGAGGTCGATCATCCCCTCGCCATGCTCCGCCGACAGCGGCACCGGATCGCCGAGGCCCAGCGTATAGGCTTCGAAGAATCCCGCCTCGCCGGCGCGCCCTTCCGCCTTATTGGCGACGAGCACCACCGGCTTGCCGGCGCGGCGCACGAGGTCGGCGAAATATTTGTCGTCGGGAGTCACGCCGGCGCGCGCGTCGATCATGAACAATATCGCGTCGGCCTGATCGATGGCGGCTTCCGTCTGCTGGCGCATCCGGCCTTCAAGCGAGGCCTCGGCGCCCTCCTCCAGCCCCGCCGTGTCGATGACGGTGAAGGACAGATCGGCGAGTCTCGCGGCGCCCTCGCGCCTGTCGCGCGTCACGCCCGGCCGGTCGTCGACCAGCGCGAGCTTCTTGCCGACAAGCCGGTTGAACAGCGTCGATTTGCCGACATTGGGGCGGCCGATGATCGCGAGCGAAAAAGACATGGCGTTACGCTAGACTCTTGTCTTGACGCGTTTTCTTGACGCGAACCGGAATCCATTCCGCTCGTAAGCGCTCCGCCCCGAAAGCCGCTGCGATCCTGCTCACTTCTTCTCGGGAGTTATCGCCGGCCCGTCGGAGGCGTCAGAGCCGTCCGCCGGCTCGATGATCGGCGTCACCGAGGTGATGGCGCCGCCCTGCGGCGTCTTGACGCCGCGCGCCGCATGCAGCAGGCCCATATAGGCGGAGGCGCGCTGGCGCATGGCCTGCGGGGCGTCGCGGTCGTTCAGCAGCAGGTTGAACACGCGTTCGGCCTCGTCATAATCGCCGTCGAACAGCGCGTCGAGGCCGGTCCATTCCTGCGCGCTGAAACGGAACGGCCCCGCCGCCGTGATCAAAGGCGCGAGCTTGAGCATCATTTTCTCGCGGTCGCCGACGTCGACCGCGTAAACCGCGCTGCGCAGCCGCGCCACTTCCTGCGTGAGACGGTCGACGCTCTTGTCGTCGGCGAGCGCGTCGAGCGCCTCGATCGCCTTGGCCTTGTCAGTCTTGCCGAGCTCCTCGGCGCCGCGCAATCTGGCGAGCGCGGCATAGCCCTTGGGCGCGTCCTTGGCCAGAGCCTCGAAGGCCGCGACGGCTTCCGCATCCTTTCCGGAGTCGGCCAGCGCCACGGCGGCCATGAAGCGCACATTGGCGACGTCGGCCGCCTTGGTCTTCTCGCTGACGTAATAGTTCCAGGCGCCCGTCGCCGCGACGATGAGTCCGGCGATCACAAAAACCGGCGTCTGATAGCGCGACCAGAGCGTTTCGACCTTTTCCCTTTGGACCTCTTCATCGACCTCTCGGAAAATATCGGACATGACCGCTCCCTGGACCCTTTTGACACCGCCGCTCGCGGGCGTTGTTCTTTAGGCGCCTGCGCCTGTTGGCCAGTTTGTTAGCACGCTCCATCGCGATAGGCCAGAAGGCGCAACGAGCGGCTTGCCGGTTTGAATCGCCGCGCCGGGCCGCAGACTTCAGCTTTCGCGCAAACAATATTAAGCGCGGCTATGGTTCGTAGACGCTCCGGCGGGCGGGAAGAATCGTGCCCGCTTCGCGATGAATCGCGAAGCCCGAACTGATCCGATGCCGATAAAGATGCCAGCCGGGCTCGATCCCGCACAAGCCGTTTATCAGCATCAGCGCAAGGAGCGCCAATTTGAGTGAACCGCGCGACGCCGAGATGGCGACGCCCAAAAGGATTGTCGCCCCGGTGAACGCGACCGCCCACTGCCACTGGAGCCAGGCGAAGTCTGTCGACGCCGGATTGCGGTCTGGCTCCGGCAGGCAAGTGAATCCGAGAAAAATGGAGTAGAGCGCGGACGCCGCCGACAAAGCCGACAAAACTCGTCGAAAGGAATTTATGACGATAGCGTTTCCGGTCATCGGAGCGCGCCTCTCCCGTTGCTATCAGAGAATTCATTTCAATCGAACGGCTTACGCCAGCGCCGGGCAACTTGAAATTGTTGGGATCGAGGGCTCTGAAACAGGGTGGCGAGACGCGGTTGGCCGCATAAAGAAGGCTCGGAAGGCTTCCGCCTCCCGAGCCATAAAATTACAGCGCCCCGGCGACGACACTTCCGCGCCGCCTCCGAAACAAACCGATCAATACGAGTAGTACATATCGTATTCGACGGGATGCGGGGTCATTTCGAAGCGGTAAACGTCCTGATACTTCAGGTCGATATAGGATTCGATGAAGTCCGCGCTGAACACGTCGCCCGCGGTGAGGAAGGCGTGATCGGCCTTCAGGCTGTCGAGCGCTTCGCGCAAGGACCCGCACACCGTCGGGATCGCCTTCAGTTCGGCCGGCGGCAGATCGTAGAGATCCTTGTCGGCCGGCGCGCCCGGATCGATCTTGTTGGCGATGCCGTCGAGGCCTGCCATCAGCATCGCCGAGAAGGCGAGATAGGGATTGGCCGTCGGATCGGGGAAGCGGACTTCGACGCGCTTCGCCTTCGGGCTGGTCACGAAGGGAATGCGGCAGGAGGCCGAACGGTTGCGCGAGGAATAGGCCAGCAGCACCGGCGCCTCGAAGCCCGGAACCAGACGCTTGTAGGAGTTGGTCGACGGGTTGGTGAAGGCGTTGAGCGCCTTGGCGTGCTTGATGATGCCGCCGATATACCACAGGCATTCCTGGCTCAGGCCGGCGTATTTGTCGCCCGCGAACACCGGCTGGCCGGCCTTCCAGATCGACTGATGCACGTGCATTCCGGAGCCATTGTCGCCATAGACGGGCTTCGGCATGAAGGTCGCCGTCTTGCCGTAGGAATTGGCGACCTGATGGATCGCGTATTTATAGATTTGCAGATGGTCGGCGACGGTGACCAGCGTCGCGAATTTCAGGCCGAGTTCGTGCTGGGCCGAGGCGACTTCATGGTGGTGCTTCTCGACGGCGACGCCCATCTGCGCCATGGCGGCGAGCATCTCGCCGCGCATGTCCTGCGCGGAATCGACCGGCGGCACCGGGAAATAACCGCCCTTGGTGCGCACGCGGTGGCCGAGATTGCCGCCCTCATAGGCCGTCGAGGAATTGCTCGGCAGTTCCGAGCTGTCGACCGAGAAGCCGGTGTTGTAAGGCTCGGTCGAGAAGCGCACGTCGTCGAACACGAAGAATTCGGCTTCCGGACCAAAGTAGGCGGTGTCGCCGACGCCGGTGGACTTCAGATAGTCCTGGGCCTTGATGGCGATGCCGCGCGGATCGCGGTTGTAGCGCGCGCGGGTGGTCGGCTCGATGACGTCGCATACCAGCACCAGCGTGGAGGCCGCGAAGAACGGATCGAGCGTCCCCGACGCGAGATCGGGAACCAGGGTCATGTCGGATTCGTTGATAGCCTTCCAGCCGGCGATCGAGGAGCCATCGAACGCAAGCCCTTCAACCAAAGCGTCCTCGTCGATAATCGACGCGTCGAAGGTGACATGCTGCCACTTGCCGCGCGGGTCGGTAAAGCGGTAGTCGACATATTTAATGTCATTGTCTTTGATCTGCTTGATGATGTCCTTCGCCGTGGTCATGTCCTTGAGCCCCTTGTTGCTTCTACTACTAAACGAGACTTGCGCCGGTTGGTTGAAGGTTAAGATGGTCACTTATTGGCGAGTGCGGTCCGTCAGATGGCGTCCGCGCCGGTTTCGCCGGTGCGGATTCTGATCGCACCCTCCACATTGGAGACGAAAATTTTGCCGTCTCCGATGCGGCCCGTCTGCGCGGCCTTGCGAATCGCCTCCACGGCGCGCTCCACGGCGTCGTCCGCGAGGACGATTTCGATTTTCACCTTAGGAAGAAAATCGACGACATATTCGGCGCCGCGATACAGTTCGGTATGACCCTTTTGGCGACCAAAGCCCTTCGCCTCAGTGACGGTTATGCCCTGCAGTCCAGCCGCCTGCAGGGCCTCCTTCACCTCATCGAGCTTGAACGGCTTGATGATCGCCTCGATTTTTTTCATTCACCTTTTCCCTGCGGATTCGTCTCGGCCCCTTAGCGCCGAGATGCTCCTGGCGTTAAGGAACCTTGGCGCTAATAACACTAGCCGTGGATTTGCGCCATGGTCAAAGTTTCGGCGGGATCGGCGCTGCGCGGCCCGGCATAGGACCGAGAGCCCGCAAGATGGGCGGGCCGCCATTTTGTTGGGCGCCTCGCTGCGTCAAACGTCCGCGACGACGGGAAGATCCTCGCGCGCCCCCCATTCGGACCAGGAGCCGTCGTAGACCGCCGCCGCGCCGTGGCCGCTGGCCGCCAGCGCCAGACTGACGATCGCCGCGCTCAGTCCCGAGCCGCAACTGGCGATGACGGGGCGTTCCGGGTCGAGCCCCACCGCGCGAAATTCGCCCTCCAGCGCGGCCGCGTTCTTCAACCGGCCGTCGTCGATAAGCTGACCCCAAGGCAGGTTTAAGGCGCCGGGCATATGGCCCGAGCGCAGGCCGGGGCGCGGCTCGGGCGCCTGGCCCTTAAACCGCTCCGCCGAGCGCGCGTCGACGATTTGCGTGGACTTGCTCTCAAGCGCCTTCTTCACGTCTAAGGCGTCGGCGACCAGCGTGTGATCGAGCCTCGCCGTGAAATGGACCTTTGGACGCGGCGTCTCGCGCTGCTGGAGCTTGCGCCTCTCGGCGATCCATTGTGGCAGGCCGCCTTCGAGGATCGCCGCGTCAATGAACCCGAAGGCGTGCAGCGTCCACCACAGCCTCGGCGCCGAAAACAGCCCCAGGCTGTCGTAAATCACCGCCCGCATCCCATCGCCGAGACCAAGATCGCGCATCGCGGCGGAAAAAGCGATCGGGTCCGGCAGCATATGCGGCAAGTCGGTTTTAGTGTCGGCGACCGCGTCGATGTCGAAAAACACCGCGCCGGGAATATGGCCGGCGAGATATTCCGCGCGCGCGTTCCGCCCGGCCGCCGGCATGTGCCAGGAGGCGTCGAAGATGACGAGATCGGGCGCGTCGAGATGGTCGGCGAGCCACTGCGTCGAGACGAATAATTTTTCGGGATCGGCGATCGGATGCGGCATTAAGCTCTCCTTGAAACCTGCTTCGAACCTTGGCCCGCGCGCTTCGATTTTGGCCTCGGCCAGCGGCGCGCTATTGCTTCCTGGCGGGTTGTCGGCACAATAAGCAGATTCGATTCCATCTGTCGAAGCCAACAGCTGATCTTCAGGAGCCCGATGTTAGAGATTCCCGGCAAGGCCTGCGGTCCCTGCTCCTTCTGTTGCAAGGTGCTGGAAATCGATGAACTGAAGAAGACGGCCGGCGATTTGTGCGAACATTGCGCGCACACGGGCGGCTGCTCGGTTTATGCGACGCGGCCGCAGGTTTGCCGCGACTATCACTGCGACTGGAAAGAGGATCGGGGGCTCTCGGTCCAGTTCCGGCCCGACCGCGTGGGCACGCTGTTGATGGACGACCCCGACAGCGACGAATATCACGCGGTTTGCGACCCGGAAAAGCCGTTTTCCTGGCGCAATCCTCTTATATTCAGGCATCTGGTCAGTCTGGCGAAGGAAGGGCGCGTCGTCGTCGCCAAAGCGGGGTTGCGCAGCTGGCGCATTTTCGCGGACGGACGCTCGCAGGAGTCGGCGTGATCGCCTTGATCCCACGATCCATCGGGGCCAAACGCGACGCAGGCCCTGACGAGGCCGCGAAGCCGACGTTCGATTATCGATCGAACCCGCAGGTCGCCATGGCGCGGAGGCTGCGAACATGATAGGCCGCAGTCATCTTGACTGGATGCGAATTTGATTCGAGCCAACATGACCGACCTCGAACGCCCGCCCCCTTTTTTGTTCCGGCGCTCCTTTCGCCTTGCGGCGGTTTGCTGCACGCTCGCGCTGTTCTCGTCGACGCCCGCGGCGGCGGAAACCTTGAAGGCGCATTATGCGCTTAGTTTGCTCGGCATTTCCATCGGCAGCGCTTTCGCGTCCGGCGTGATCGAACCACAGAACTACCGCCTCGACATCGCAATGAAAACGACGGGCCTCGCCAATCTCGTCAACAACACGAGAGGCGCGGCCACGGCCACTGGCAAACTCACCTCCGAGGGGCCATCGCCAGCCAGTTTCGCCAACACGCTCGCCAATTCTTACGAGACGCGGACGGTTCGCATGACTCTTGGCGGCAACGCGGTGCATGCTCTGGAAGTGAAGCCCGAGCCGTGGGACGCGGCGCAACGCCTGCCAGTCAGCGCCGAACACAAGCAGCACGTCAGCGATCCAGTGAGCGCGTTGATCATGAAGGTGCCGGCTGGAGAGGCCCTCGTCGGTCCGACCGCCTGCAACCGCACCATTCGAGTGTTCGACGGCGTGACGCGCTTCGACGTCCAGCTTGCCTATGTCGAAACCAGAACCGCGAAGGCCAAGGGTTATCTGGGGCCAGTGTCGGTCTGCTCGGCGCATTACACGCCGATCTCCGGTCATCGCCCGGACAGCACCGTGACCAAATACATGGCCGAAAACCAAGAAATGAGCGTGTGGTTGGCGCCGCTCCCCGACGCGCACGTCGTGGCGCCGCTGCGCATAGACATCAAGACCTCGGCGGGAATGTTGTCGATCGACGCCGTCGAATTCGACCTCACCCGGCGCCAAGCCTCATCAACCGGTCAGTGAGGCGCGGCGCAAGCCGTCAGTTGAACGGAACCTCGCGTGTTTTCTTGCGGTTCATGCGGTCCGATTCATATTGCAGATAACGCAGCTCCAGCGGCTCCGCCGTTTCCTTGGCCAAAGCGCGCAGGCAGAACGACGGCTTGGGATGGAAGCCGCCTTCCGGCGTCTCGAAACACTCTGTGAATTGGGTTTCGCACTGAATCGAATCGTCCACCCGCGGCGTCGCTCGCACTGCGGCGGCGCGCGCTTTCTCGACGGCGGACTTGCATGTCGCGGCGTCGAATCCCCAACTCAGGCAATCGCTTTGCGAGGACATGATCTTGCCGTCGCCGTGGCAAGCGGGCGCGCGACGCGTGGCGACGAACAAGCCCAGTCCCCCAATCGCGAGGATCGCCGCGAATATGAATTTCTTTGACGGCATGCGGCTCATCTGCGTTTCTTCTCCCATACGCCGAAACCACGGCGCGGCTGGCGCGGAGGATAGTGCGCAGTCTCATGCTGCGGCAAGCCTAAACTACGCCGAATATCTTGCTGAGCCAAAGCGCAGTTGCGATTTGAGTCGCTTGACAACGAACATGGGTTACAATAATTGCGTAAATAACTGCAGATCGGAACCGCAGACATGAGCTGTGGAGTAATAAGGTTCATTCCGAAAAGGAACGGGGCCAAAGGCGAGTATGCAGGAGCGTTCCTGTCTCTTCGAGGGACAGTCAGCGTCGGGCAGCGACGCGGCGGGAACCAAGAGGCAATGCGATCCACTTAACCGCAGATCGTAAGATGGGATGTCGCTCTTGAAGAGTGACGTGTTGGAATGTCGGCAACTGTCCAAGACCGGCGTAAGGTGTGACTGAAGGAGGAAGTTATGGGCGCGATTCTCGAATTGACAAGCTACGCTGCAACCCCGGTTGGCATGGTCGCCATCATCGTTTTGGGAGCGGCTGCTTACTTTGCCGCTCGTTGGGTCTTTTCCGACTAAGCGACGCGTTAAGCGCGATAAATTGAACGCGGCGGATCGGCGAAAAGCCGGTGCGCCGCGTTTTCTTTTTTCTCCGCCGCTCTTTGCCCGCCAGCCCTGGGGAACTGCTTCTTGCTAGCGTGGAGCGCGCCGCCCACACCGCCCCTTCGGATGGGAAGGCTTTTCATTCCCAACGAACCATTGTATGGTGGCGCTCGATCTCTAGCCTTGGGGCGCCGAAATGGCCCCTCCAAAAAAGGGTGGGGATGACCCGCTTCCGACACCGCCCAGACTGCGTGGAGGTTGGCTGTTTCGGGGCAGGGGTAATCGTCGCGGGCCAGGCTTGGCCCAGCAGTGGAGATGACCATGCCTCCCGCCTCTTCGACCAAACCCGGGGATGGACCTCCCATCGCCAGGGCGGAGGATGCTTCGCCGCCCCACGCGCCGGGCGATCGGCAGCCGCAAGCGCGCGCCCAGGGTGGGGCCTTCACCGGCAAGGCTAACGCCGCCCACGTGGCGGCGATCGACGTGGCTGTGTGCGACAAGAGTCCGTTGATTCTCGCCGGCCTCGACAAGCTTCTGACCGACGACCGCCGCTTCAATCTGGTCCTGAAAGTCACCGACGGCGAGGAGTTTCTGGACGCGGCGCGCCAGCCGCGTTTCACGTTGGCGGTGATCGGTTGGCAACTGCCGACGCTTCACGCGCGCGACGTTCTGCGCGCGTTGTCTCGGCAGGCCTCGGCGCCCAAGATCGTCGTCTACAGCGGCACCAATGATCCGGCGGCGCCGGCGGAGACGCTGCAACTGGGCGGCGCCGGCTTCGTCAGCAAACGCGCGCCGCCGGAGCGCCTGCTAGACGTGCTCAGCGCCGTCGCGGCGGGCGATATGGTGTTTCCCTTTGTCGATATCCGCAAGATGCGCGCCGACCCGCTCGAGAATCTGACGCTGCGCGAGCGCAGCCTGCTGTCGGCGCTGGGCTCGGGCCAAACCAACAACCAGCTCGCCAAGGAATTCGGCGTGTCGATCAACACGATCAAGTTCCACTTGCGCAACCTTTTCGAAAAGCTCGAAGTGCGCAACCGCGCCCAGGCGATTGCGATGTTTCTCGAAATGAAACATGGCGCCTGGCCGTCCGGCGGCGGCCTCGGCGCGCGCGGCCTCGAAACATCGAGCTCGACGCGAGGCCGGAAACCGCAAGGGCGGCCGGACTGATCGGCGCCGTCTCAAGGCGCCGGAAACAGCGTGTCCGTCTTCCCCGTCAGCCGATAGGCGAGGAGGCCAAGCCATTCATGCACGGCGGATTCGACCAGCCCTTCTTGGCCGTCTGGAAGCAGGCCCTGGCGCCAAAATTCGCCGTTGGTGTGAAAATCGACCGGATAAGCGATCACCGGAAAGCCGGCCTCGCGAAAAACGCCGACAGCGCGCGGCATATGCATCGCCGAGGTGATCAGCAGCCAGCGCTCGCCTTGTTTGGGCTTCACCAGATCGCGCGTGAACAGCGCGTTTTCGAACGTATTGCGGGAGCGATCCTCATAGAGGACATCGCCCTGATCGAGTCCGACCGCGCGCCAAAACTGTCGGACCAACTGCGCCTCGGTGGAGCCCGAACCGAGCAGGGAGCCCGAGCCGCCGCTGAACACCAGCCGCGCCTTGGGATAGCGCCGCAGCAATTCGAGCGGCGCGGTCACGCGCTCCGCCGGACCGCTGAAGGTCGGATGGTCGTGTCGGGGGTTGAGCGCGTCGCTCAGCGAGCCGCCCAGAACGACGATGCCGTCCGGCGGGTCGAAATCGTCCGGCTGCGCCGGAAAACGCGCCTCCAGCGGAACCGCTATCATGTGCCCGACCGGCCCATAGACCATGAGCAGCAGCAGAACGGCGCTCAGCGTCGTCAGCCGCCGGCCCCATTTTGAATAGCGCGTATAGGCGAGAGCGGCGCCGAGCGCCAGGATCGCCAGCGCCACCCGCGTCGGCGAGAAGACGAACTCAAAAATTTTCGAGACAACGAAGAACATGGGCGCTCGCTTCTTGCGGCGAGGGTTTTTCGCGGACCGGCGTCTGCGCTAGCGGACGCGGACCGCCGCCGCGCTTGAGCGTCAGCGTCGCCCAGCCGTCGATGTCGCGCCTCTCACGCAGCGCATAGCCCTGCGCCCGATAGGCGGCGAGCACCCCCGGCACATCCCGCCCCAACAGACCCGAAAGCACAAGCTCGGCGCCCGGCGCGGCGACGCGGGCGAGGCTCGGCGCCAGCAGCCGCAAGGGCTTGGCCAGAATATTGGCGAAGATCAGATCGGCGCGCCTTTTGCGCAAGGCGGCATGGCGCAAGCCCGTCGCCACGACCGGCCGCACCAGGGCGCCGGCGCGATTCGCTTTCGCATTGGCGCGGGCGGTCTCGACGGCTACCGGGTCAATGTCGCCGCTGGCGACGGGACGATGCAGCAGCCTCGCGCTGGCGATGGCCAGCACGCCGGTACCCGTGCCGACGTCGAGCACATCAGCCGGGCGGCGCCGTTTCAGCGCGCGGTCCAGCGCCAGCAGGCAGCCCAAAGTCGTGCCGTGATGGCCTGTGCCGAAAGCCAGCGCCGCCTCGATCTCGATGCCTATGTCGTTGGCGCGAACGCTGTTTCGGTCATGCGCGCCATGCACCAGCACGCGGCCGGCGCGCACCGGCTTCAGCCCCGCCAACGAGCTCGATACCCAGTCCCGCTGCGAAATCTGAAGAAATTTCGCGGCTTCGGCGGTCTCGGCGTCCGCGGCGGCCTCGATCAGAGCGCGCACTTGCGCCTCGTCCGGCGGCTCGCCGAAAAATACTTCGACCGCCCAGGGGATCGAGAGGCCGTGGCCGGCGCCGTCCGCCTCCTCGAAAGCGCAGGCCGCCGTTTCCGCGGGGTCGAAAGTTTCGACGATAATGTCCACGATGGCGCGGGCGCGCCGCTCGTCGCAGACGAGTCGCAGCATATGGCTGGCGCTATTGGGGGGCAGACCTTCGAGCATGGCCGGCGATTAGCACGCCGCGCCGTCCGCGTCACCTTTCCCCCGGAGCGCAAGGCCTGTATCCTGGTCGAGGAAGCGCGACAAGCGCCGCGGCTGTGGGGCGAAATGACTGAGAAGCTTACGATTTGTCTCGTGGGGCCGAGAAAGGGAGGCAAATCGTCCTTGCTCGCCTCGCTCGCCGACTGCGCCGCCCAACGCGCCTTCGGCTATCCGCTGTCGCTGCGCCCGACGCTGCAGGCGATCAGCCATGCGGAGGCGATGGCGGACCCGCCAGTGCAGCCGCAGAATATATTTCAGGGGCTCAACGGCGATTACGAAAAGCTGCGGCGCGACTTCGTCGAGGGCGGCGTCGCGACCGACACGCTGGACACCTACGAATATTATTTCCGCCTCACGCTCAACGGCGCGGCGCCGCCGGCGGTGCTGGAGCGCGCGCCCTGGCTGCTGGAAGTCGTCGACGCCGCCGGCGAAATCGCCGTGCCGCCGGAGGGCGCGCGAGTCGCCATATTGAACGACGTGAAGGATAAATTCGCCAGTCAGATGCTGGGCGCTCAGGCGATTGTCATGGTGTTGCCCATGGTCCGGCTTGAAGACAGCGGCTGGATCGCCACGCTCGCCCGGCTGATCGACCGTCTGGCGCAGAACAAGGACAAGAAACTGCGGCGGCTCGTTGTCGCCTTTTCGCAATACGAACGGCTGTTTATCAACCTCGGGCCGAGCGCCTTCACCTATGCGTGCGATCCGGCGGTGGCGCTTTACGTCGTGCGCAAATCCCTGCGCGCCGCCCCCTGGATGGACGCGTTGCGCGCGCTGGACCTCGCCGGCGTCTCGATCCGTTTCACGGTGACCTCGGCCTATGGCTTCGTCAAGCGCTTCCAAAATCCCAATATCGACCCGCATCAACCTGGCGAACAGCGTTTCCGCCGCCCTGGGCTGGAAGGGGCGCGAGGCTATAGCGAATATTGGCGCCCATTCCTGACGGTGGAGCCGATCCTCTACGCCGCGCTGGACCTCGACAGCGCCTTCACTTTCTCATATGGGCAGATCGACGCCCGGCGCGCGGAGGACTAGGCGACGCGGCGTCTGACCCGCTCGCGGTCTGCTGGATCGACAGGATTTCGCGTTACGTGAAGGCGACCGTCAGAATCTCGTAGCTTTTACCGCCGCCCGGAGTTTTCACCTCCACGGTGTCGCCCGCTTTTTTACCAATCAGCGCGCGAGCGATCGGCGACGTGATGGAGACGCGCCCGCTTTTCACGTCGGCCTCGGCTTCGCCGACGATCTGGTAGCGTTTTTCCTCTTCCGTGTCCTCGTCGACCACCGTGACGGTCGCGCCGAATTTCACCGTCTTGCCGGAAAGCTTCGACACGTCGATCACTTCGGCGCGCGACAGCTTGTCCTCGAGCTCGGCGATCCGCCCTTCGTTCAAGGACTGCGATTCCTTTGCGGCGTGATATTCGGCGTTTTCCGAAAGATCGCCATGGGCGCGCGCCTCCGAAATCATTTGAATGATGCGCGGACGCTCTTCCTGCTGTCGGCGACGCAACTCCTCTTCGAGGGCGGCGTGGCCGCCGACGGTCATGGGCACCTTCTCGACCATCGTTCCTGCTCTTTCGTTCCTAGGTCCCGTCCAATCCATGCCGGGAGAAAGTTTTTTACTTCTCCGCCGGGCCAAGGCGCCGGGCGGAGGGCGAATCACGACGAACTGAGGGGTAAGCCGCTGGGCGGCGGATTTTCAACGGGCGCGCCAACGGAAAGACGACCCCGCCGCAGCGCTGGCGAGGGCAAGACCCGGAAGTCGCGTCAGCTATGAAAATCAGTGGTTTTTGCGCTCTCCCAGCTCAAGCGAAATAGTCCTGGAGGGCGCGCACTTCGAGGTCTCCCGACATGTAGGCTTTGATTCCTTCGGAGGCCGCCAAGGCCCCCGCAAGCGTCGTATAATAGGGAACCTTATGCAAGAGCGCCGCCTGACGCAAGGAACGCGAGTCGGCCAGGGCCTGAGCGCCCTCGGTCGTGTTGAACACCAACTGGATCGAACCGTTTTTGATCGCGTCCACAATATGCGGGCGCCCTTCCGACACTTTGTTGATTTTTTGCGTGGGGATGCCGTGCTCGGTCAAGAAACGCGCGGTGCCGCCGGTCGCCTGCGCATGAAACCCGAGCGCCGTCAGCAGCCGCATTGGCTCGACGACCCGCTGCTTGTCGGCGTCGCGCACCGAAACGAATACATTGCCGCCCTTCGGCGCGGGGGCCCCAGCCCCGAGCTGGCTCTTGGCGAAGGCGGCCGCAAAGGAAAGGTCGAGGCCGATGACCTCGCCGGTCGAGCGCATCTCCGGCCCGAGCACAGTATCGACGCCGGGGAAGCGCGCGAAGGGAAACACCGACTCCTTGACCCCGACGTGGCCGAGTTCGCCGCTAGGCAGATCGAAGGACGCCAGCGGTTCGCCGGCCATCACGCGCGCGGCGATCCTGGCGATGGGCTTGCCCACCACCTTGGCCACGAAGGGCACCGTGCGCGAGGCGCGCGGATTGACCTCAAGCACGTAAATCTCGCCATCCTTGAGCGCATATTGCACGTTCATCAGGCCGATCACGCCGAGCGCCTTGGCCAGATTCTTGGTCTGTAGCTCCAACGCGCCCAGCGTTTCCTTCGAGAGCGAGCGGGGCGGCAGCGAGCAGGCCGAATCGCCCGAATGTATCCCCGCCTCCTCGATATGCTCCATAATGCCGGCGATGGCGGCGTTTTCGCCGTCCGAAAGACAATCCACGTCCACTTCGATCGCATCAGTCAGATAGCGGTCGAACAGCAGCGGGTTTTTGCCAAGCACCATATTGATCTGGCCGGTCTTGTCGTTGGGATAGCGCGTCTTGATCTCGGAGGGGACCAACGAGGGCAGCACGCCCAAGAGATAATCGTCGAGCGCGCCCACGTCGCGAATGATCGCCATGGCGCGGCCGCCCAGCACATAGGACGGACGCACCACCAGCGGCAGGCCAAGTTCGCCGGCGACGATGCGCGATTGCTCCACCGAATAGGCGATGCCGTTCTTGGGCTGTTTGAGCTTCAACTTGTCGAGCAGGCGCTTGAAGCGGTCGCGATCCTCCGCGAGATCGATCGAATCCACGGGCGTGCCAAGAATGGGCACGCCCGCCTGCGCCAACCCATTGGCGAGCTTGAGCGGCGTCTGGCCGCCGAACTGGACAATGACGCCGACGAGCTTGCCGCTGGAGCTTTCGGCTTCGAGAATCTCGGCGACGTCCTCGGCTGTGAGCGGCTCGAAATAGAGTCGATTCGAGGTGTCGTAATCGGTGGACACCGTCTCCGGGTTGCAGTTGATCATGATCGTTTCGAAACCGGCGTCGGCCAGCGCGAAACAGGCGTGACAGCAGCAATAGTCGAATTCTATGCCTTGCCCGATGCGGTTGGGGCCGCCGCCCAGAATGACGATTTTGTCGCGCGACGAGGGCCTCGCCTCGCATTGGGGCGCCCCGATGAACGGCGACTCATAGGTCGAATACATATAGGCGGTGGGAGAGAAAAACTCCGCCGCACAGGTGTCGATGCGCTTGTAGACGGGGCGTACGCCCAGCGAATGGCGCAACGCGCGCACGTCGCTCTCCTCGCGCCCTGACAACGTCGCGAGGCGCGCGTCGGAAAAGCCGGAAAATTTCAGCATGCGCAGATTCTCGGCGTCCTGGGGCAAGCCAAACTCGCGCGCCTTGTTCTCCAGCGCCACGATCTCGGCGATGCGCGCGATGAACCAGGGGTCGATCTTGCAGGCTTCGTGAATTTCGCCGGGGCTGAGGCCCAGCCGCAGCGCCTGGCCGACCACCAACAGCCGGTCGGGCGTCGGCGTGCCGAGAGCGGCGCGCAGCACGTTAAGGTCGTCGCCCTTGCCGTAGCCCTCGATCTCGATTTCATCGAGCCCCGAAAGGCCGGTCTCCAGCGAGCGTAGCGCCTTTTGCAGGGATTCGGCGAAATTGCGTCCGATCGCCATGACCTCACCGACCGATTTCATCGCGGTGGTCAGTGTGGGTTCGGCGCCGGGGAATTTCTCGAAGGCGAAGCGCGGAATCTTGGTGACGACGTAATCGATCGTCGGCTCGAAGGAGGCCGGCGTGGCGCCCCCCGTGATGTCGTTGGCGATTTCGTCCAGCGTGTAGCCCACGGCGAGTTTCGCCGCGACCTTGGCGATGGGGAAGCCCGTGGCCTTCGAGGCGAGCGCCGAGGAACGCGAGACGCGCGGGTTCATCTCGATGACGATCATCCGGCCGCTGGCGGGATCGACTGCGAATTGCACGTTGGAGCCGCCGGTCTCGACGCCGATCTCGCGCAGCACCGCCAGCGAGGCGTTGCGCATGATCTGATACTCCTTGTCGGTCAGCGTCAGCGCCGGAGCGACGGTGATGCTGTCGCCGGTATGCACGCCCATAGGGTCGATATTCTCGATCGAGCAGACGATGATGCAATTGTCCGCCTTGTCGCGGACGACCTCCATCTCGAATTCCTTCCAGCCGAGCACACTTTCTTCGATCAGCACTTCGCTGGTCGGGGAGGCGTCGATGCCGCCCTTAACAATGTCGATGAACTCGGCCTCATTGTAGGCGATGCCGCCGCCGGTGCCGCCCAGCGTGAAGGAGGGGCGGATAATCGCGGGCAGACCGATGTCTTCCAGCGCGGCCAACGCCTTGACCAGCGTCTTGACATGATGCGAGCGAGGCGTGTCGAGACCGATCCGGGTCATCGCCTCGCGGAACCGCTCGCGGTCCTCGGCCATGTCGATCGCCGCCGCGGACGCGCCGATCATTTCGACGTCGAATTTTTTCAACACGCCCATTCTTTCCAAGGAAAGGGCGCAATTGAGCGCGGTCTGGCCGCCCATGGTGGGGAGCAGCGCGAAACCGCCGGGGATTTTGTAGCGCTCCTTCTCGATGATCTTGGCGACGATTTCCGGGGTGATCGGCTCGACATAGGTGCGGTCGGCCATGTCCGGATCGGTCATGATCGTGGCCGGATTGGAGTTGACGAGGACGATGCGGTAGCCCTCGGCGCGCAGCGCCTTGCAGGCCTGGGCGCCGGAATAATCGAATTCGCAAGCCTGGCCGATGACGATGGGTCCGGCGCCGATGATCATGATGGTGGCGATGTCGGTTCTTTTCGGCATAAGGCGTCCCTTTGGACCGGCGCCCATTTAAGGAAGAGCTGGTGGTCCCGTTTCGGCGGCTTCGAGAGCGGCGCGCGCATAAAAAAAGGCCGCGTCGCCGGCCCTTTGGACCGGAACGCGTCCCGTAAATGCCCGTCGCGGGCGCGAGCGGGCGCGCCCGGCTCGATGGTTGCGCCGTGTCTAGCCGAGATTGACGCTTATGTGAAGGGGTGGGCTTTGACGCGAAGGCATCGAAACTCAAGACGCAAAAAAGGAGCCGCGCACGGCTCCTTTCGCACCCGTCTCTATCCGCCGGCCGTCAATGCGCGGCGAATGGATGTTTCGCCGTCGCGCGCGCCGAGAGAACGCTCGAAGCAGTCGGGTCGCCCTTCAACGCGCGCGCGATCGCTTCCTTGGTCGCCGCGTAGTTGAAGTCCTGAATCTTCTGGTCGTCATTGGCTTCCCAGTGGATGAACACGCCGACGCAGATGAACAGGTCGTCGGCCTTGTCGAGCGGGATCACGCCTTCGGCGACGCTGTCGGCGACGGCCTTGGCGACGCCATATTGCGCCGGGCCGAACATTTGCACGGCCTGTTTGGCGTTCTTGATCGTGACCTTGTTGAAGAGGATCGTATAAGGCTTCACCAAAAGGTTTGGCGCGAGCACCGCGAGCAAGGTGGTGAAGCCGTCCTTATTGTTCACAAGCGCATTGGCGAAAGCCTTTTCCACCGCGCTTCCGCGCGGGCCGATCAGCAGATCGATATGCGCGACCTCGTTGCCGTCGCCGACCAGCGACTCGCCGACGCCCGTTTTGCCGGTGCTGGCGGTGAAGGAGCTCTTCGCCGCCGTGGGAAAAAGCGCGCCTATAATCTTGTCCAGTATCGAGGCCATTTTTCGATCCCTTTCGGTCTGTTGTCGCCTTTGAGCGTTCCTTCAATCGGTGTGGGATTGCGCCCGGCGGTCGTTTATCACGCCTTCAGCAGCCAGGGCGTCACGCGCTCCGGCTCGAACACGTTTGAAATCGTTACGGCGTCCCGCTTAAGACTTAAACGGAGCCAATGAATCCTCGTCTCAACGCGCCAGCCTTTCGCCCTCGACGCAGGCCAGCCCTCCCGACGAAGCCCGCGATGGAGGCGGGGAGCGCATCGGCTCCCCGCGGCTTGATCGGTCTTGCGGTTAGCGTCGCCTTAGTGGGCGGCGAAGGGGTGCTTGGCGTCGTTGCGCTTGGCGACGACTTCGGCGGCCTTCGGCTCGCCCTTGACGGCGCGGGCGATGGCTTCCTTCGTGGCGGTGTAGTTGTAATCCTGGATCTTGGCGTCGTCGCTGGCGTCCCAATGAATGAACACGCCGACGCAGATGAACAGATCGTCGGCTTCGGAGACCGGGATCACGCCCTCGGCCACCGAGTCGGCGACCGCCTTGGCGACGCCGGCCTGCGCCGGGCCAAACATCTGAACCGCCTGCTTGGCGCCCTTGATCGTGACCTTGTTGAACAGGATCGTGTTCGGCTTGGTCAGGAGGTTCGGGGCGACGACGGCGAGAAGCGTCGTGAAGCCGTCCTTGTTGTTAACCAGCGCATTGGCGAAAGCCAGCTCGGCGGCCGAACCGCGCGGTCCGATGATCAGGTCGATATGCGCGACTTCATTGCCTTCGCCGACCAGCGACTCGCCGACCAGGAGCTTGTTGATCAAAGCCATGTGCGTTTCCTTTCAAGAAACTTTGGAAGCCGGCGCTCTATCGCGCCGGCGGCCGAACGCGCCGCAGGACTATTCTCGCGGCGCGAGTTTAAGTGATTTAGACGAGCGTGCGGGCGAGCGCGAAGGCGTCCCGGAAGTCGAGGCACAGCGGCTTGCTGGAGCCGGTCATCTGTTTGAACAGACCGGACTGCGTGCCATATTTGACATTGCCGATGGCGAGAGCGCCGATGCCCAGCGCGCCGTTGGGCGAAATCACGACGCCATTGTCGTGCAGGCCGCAGCCCTCGACCCCCAGCGGCGGCACCGCGTTCACGTCGGCGGCGATCAATAGATCTTTAGCGGCGGCCACATCGTCCTTGGAGATCACTTGAACGCCGGCGCGCGCGGCGCAAAGGGCGATCTCGTGATCGACGAGCAGCGCGCGGACCTGCTCCGGCGTGCTGCCGTCGGCGGCTTTCACCTTCACCCCAAAGCGGTGCTCGATCTCGTCGGTCAGCTTTTGCACGCGCGGGAGGCCGCTATAGCCAACCATCGTCACCTGCGCGCCCTCAAGCGCCGCGATGACGCCGGCGGAATAGCCGACGACGCCGGTCGCGCCATAGATCACGATGCGGGCGCCTTTCAGTTCGCGCTGCTTCTTCTCGCGCAAAAGCTTTTCGACGCAGGCCACCATCGCGCCGGCGGTGGTGAAGGAGCCGTAAGGATCGGCGAACAGCGACACTTCGAAGGGCTTGAGCAGCGCCTTTTTGGCCGTGTCCATCATGTCAAGCGCGAGCACGGCGTCGCGACCGGCGAAGAATATGCCGGTACGCAGAGCGGCTGAGGGCGCGCGCGAGAACATCGCGTCCTGCACCAGCGCCGAAACTTCGTCGATCGTGACGTTAGTGTAGGGGATCGTCACGTCGTAGCCGGCGTCGACCGCCATGTTTACGTCGAAGGGGCTCATGTGCTTCAACGTGCTCAACATGTGGAGAATAGCTTTGGCGGCCATGGAATTTTCGTTCCTTTCGTCGTCTTCGCGTCGCGCACCGGGGGGGGCGCGCCTAGGAAATCGCAATGGAAACCGCGCAAGAAACGTTGAAGATTCCCAATTTCCGTGCGCGAGAGATGCGGCGTTAGAGCCCCCGAGTCGAGTTCGCCAACACTTGGCCGGAAGCCCTGCTCGGCAAAGCTCGTTCGGAATGACGAGACGGCATAGAACAAAGAACCGCGCCAATGTCTAGTGGCTTGTCGCCGCAACCGTAAAGCGTCAGTGACGCGACCAACGCCGCCGGGACGGTTGACGATTCCCTGGTTTGGCGCCTATAAGCCTCGCAACCAGAGGGCTAGCAGCATCGGGTGCGGCTAGCCTTTGCCTGAACTATCACCACTGGATGGCGATTCGCGCGCGCTACCGCGCGCTCGCCGCCCGTGGTTCATCGGCCGATCGAAAGGAAAACCTATGTCCCGTCGTTGCGAATTGACCGGCAAGGGCGTGCAGTCCGGCAATCTTGTCAGCCACTCCAATCGCAAGACGCGCACGCGCTTCCTGCCGAATCTTGTCAATGTCACGCTGACCTCCGACACGCTGGCGCGTTCGGTGCGCCTGCGCATTTCGGCCGCCGCGTTGCGCTCGGTTGAACATCGCGGCGGGCTCGACGCCTTCCTCGCCAAGTCGCATGACCACGAGCTTTCGCAGAATGTGCGCGAATTGAAGCGCGAGATCGCCAAGAAGCACGCCGGCGTCGCCGCTTCGGCTTAAAGTCGTCGATAGTTCGGGCGGCGCCGCCTAAAGCTGCTTCGCTGCGCATTCTCCTGGTCAGGCACGGCCCCATCGCACTCGAAGCGCCGGGGCTTATGTCGTTTTCCGCCGCCGCCTGCTATCTGGCTCACGCGAGCAGGCTGGGCTGCGGCTGGACGCCGCGCCGCCCCCGCGTCTTAAGGCCGAGTTGACCGAGGCCAAAATTGTTTTCGCCAGCGACGCCATTCACGTCGCGCAATTGCCCGCTGCGCTGGGGCTAAATGAAATCGCCGTGCGCGACCCGCTGTTCGCCGAAGAGCCACTCGCCCTTTTGCGCCTGCGCGAGGTTTGGCCGCTGTCCTTCTGGCTGGCCGCATCGCGCGCGACAGAGCTTTGGGGCCCCGACAGCCGAGCGAATCGCCTTCTATTGCGCGAGCGCGCCGACTGCGTCAACGCAAAGCTGATCGCGGCGAGCGCGCACGGCTGTGTGGCGGTGGATCGGCCATGGCTGGTTCAATCGGGCGGTCGGCGGCCTGCTGCGCCAGCGCGGTTGGAGCGCGTGGACCTCCGGCTCCCGACCTTGGTCATGCAAGGCGTTCGTCCAGCGCCGGCGACCTTGCGCCGCGCCATGGCGGGGCGCCCCAATTGACCGCCGCTCTCAATGTCAGTAGAACATTTGCAGTAGCTCTCGATGTCTCGCCTTCCCAGGCCATTGGCGGATTTTTCCCCGGAGGGGCGCAATGAACGCGCCCTTGATGCAAGAAGCTACGAGATCGCCGAGAGAGCAAGCACTTGTTCGATCCTCGCGCGACGTTGGGGGGCGACCACAAAAAAGGCGTAGGCGCGAACATGTGTCCACCTGCGAATTCATTTTCCCGGATAGCCCCGACCGCGCGGACGCTTTCCTGTCGTGGCGAATTGTTGATCGCGGAGCGCTGGTATGTTGTCCGTGCGCTTCCAAGGCGGGAAAAAGGCGCCGAAGCCCAACTCGCGGCGCAGGGGTTTCGCGTCTTCCTGCCCAAGGTGAGGCGGATCGTGCGCCATGCCCGTAAAACGAGAACCGTCGATACTCCAGCGTTTCCCGGCTATCTTTTCGTGGCGCTGGACCTCCAACGTGATCGCTGGCGATCGATTAACGGCACGTTTGGAGTCATGAATCTGATTATGGGCGAGGAACGCCCAATACCAGTTCCCTGCGGCGTTGTTGAGACAATCCTCGAATATGTGGATTACTCCGGTGTCTGCCGCTTTGATCGCGATCTCGTAGAAGGGCAATCCGTTCGCGTGATCGCCGGGCCGCTGGCTGAGACCATCGGGGAACTTGTGAGGCTCGACGGAAACGGCCGCGTGCGCGTCCTGCTTGAAATTATGGGCGGCAAGGTGTTGGCGACAATAGAGAAATCGGCCCTCGTGGCGGCGTAGTGAACGAAGGCGCGTAGCTGCCGTCATCGACGGCGACAAAGGCCGCGCTCCGGAGAAAACGGGTTGCTCGGCGGTCTCGCCAATCCGAGCGTCCACGGGAGCCGCAATCATGCGCTGAAGGCGCATAGGTCAAATCGATGCGCTAGAGCCGGTCGAACCAATGCCTGTTCGTGGGATCAAAGCGCATTATAACAATACTTTATACGACTTTCTGAAGGGATCAATGACAGTGGGTAAACCCGAACTCGGCGTAAAGCGCCGTTGCCTAAGCTGCGCCGCGGCGTTTTTTGATCTCAATCGAACGCCAATTGTCTGTCCCAAATGCGGCGCCGTATTTCAGGTCGTGGAGTTCGCGCATTCGCGTCCTAAATGGGCTCCGATTCCGTCGGTCGCGGTCAAGAAGCCCACGGCTCCAATTGATCCGATTGAAGCCGTCGCGGCTGAGCCGGAAGCGGAGGACGAAGACGCCGACGACGAAACAACTATTCTGCCGATCGAGGAAGACGACGATATCCAGCTTGCGGAGATCCTCGAAATCGACCGCGACGCCGCCACTCCAGACTCGTGAGGGGAGATCTGGCGTTTAAATATCCCGCGCGGGCGCGCTGGTTTGAGGGCGTTTTGGCCCAAACACAAAAAAGGCCGCCGCGAACGGCGACCCTTTGTTGATGAACCGGTCGCGACGGGCGCCTGCCCGCCGCCCATTTCCGGGCTCAGATTTCCTTGAGCTGATCGGCGGAGGCCTTGCCGGTGCGCCGGTCCTGCGCGATTTCGTAGCTCACTTTCTGGCCTTCGCGCAGATCGCGCAGGCCCGCGCGCTCGACGGCGCTGATATGAACGAAAACATCCGAGCCGCCATCGTCCGGCTGAATGAATCCGAAGCCCTTTTGACCATTGAACCACTTCACGATTCCGGTAGCCATGTCTTCTCTCCAAGCATGTTTCATAAGGTTGGCCCGCATGCGCGGGGCCGAGTCGATCGATGTTTGGAAGAGGTCGTCAGCGGCTTTGTCTCCAAAGCAAGTCCAAGTCGTCAGGCCGAAAATCGATGAGCGAGCTATAGTGACGCGCGACGCCAATTGCAACGGCAAGATGCGCCAATGCGCAATAACCTTGGAATCGCGGCGCGGGCTCCAGCTGGGCAAGACTGCGGTCTGCGGCGGAAATCCGCCGTCAAGACGCCGGCGCGCCCGCGCGACAAATTGGCTTGTCGTCGGGCGCGTGAGCGCTTCAGCCGCAGACCTGCACGCGTCGATAGCCGACGATATTGCCGAAGGCGTCTGTCACGGGGCGATTCGTCAGGTAGCAGGGGCCGCCGCCGTAATAGGCGGGTTGGCTTGTGGCGCCGGCGATCGCGCCGACAGCGAGGCCGCCCAACAGCCCCGCGGCGACGGGAACGCCCCAGCTTCCGCCGCGATGGAACCCCCACCCGCCGCCATGGCCCCACCCCCAGCCGGCGGCGGCCGGCGTCGCGGCGGCCAACGAACCCGTTGCGACAAGGCTCGCGAGGGCGACGGCGGTGGTTAGCTTCTTGAAGGTGGCGTTCATGGCTCTCTCTTTATGCTTATCCGCCGGAAACTTGCTCAAGGCGGGTTGTTCAGGCAGCGATAAGCAGCCTATCGGAGCGAAGCTGAACGCAGCATGGACCTTGCGTTCATCTGACGCTCAGAATTGAGGCGTTGACGTTTGGCTCCGTTTTCGGCGAGGAGCGCGCCGGAGTTGCGGGAAAACGCGGCGTCGCGCCAAACCGCCTATTTGACGCCGCGATTCTGCGTCACTTAAGTTCGGCGGCGTGATTTGGCGCGGAGATCGGGGAGTTATGCGGATGACGGCCCGGCTGGTTTCGGCTTTGGCGGCGCTCGGCGGCCTGTTTGGGGCGGCCGCAGCCGACGAGTTGGCGGCGTCGAATCTTCCGCTATTCGCGCAGAATCTCCAGCCAAGACCGCAAGAGCCCTCTATCTGGAGCGGACTTTATGTCGGCAGCGAGGTTTTCGCGATCTCAGGAAAAGGCGTCAAAGGCGGGTTCGGGGGCAGCGGATTTATCGGCTACGATCATGCGTTCACGAACGATGTCGTCGTCGGCGTTCGAGCGAACGCCGGCTATTCGCCGAGTTTGGCCCGATGGGGCGCCGCCCGGGGTTTCGACTTCGCCAGTTCGAATGTCGTGGTCGGGTACGAGATGGGAAGATTTAAGCCCTTCGCGACAGTGGGCGTAGCCTTGGCGAAGCCCGACGTAATTGGACGCGGCTTCACGACGGCGACCGATTCGGTCAACAATCTGTTCGATTCCACATCGAGCGTGAAAGCCTTTGGAACCGTCGGCGCCGGGTTCGACTATGCGGTCACCGACAAGTTCAGCGTGGGGGTCTCCGTTTCCGCCGGGACGGGGCGGGGCCCCTTGGCGCCGTGAAGCGCAAGCGTTTCGTTTGGACGCCCTGATCGGCTTGGCCGCCGTCGACGGACGAACCGCGGCTGCGGGACGATTCTCTACCGACACGCCTTTTCCGTTAAGACAATCCCAGTTCCTGAAGATAGAATGAACGGCGCTCTCAGGCGGCGTTAATGCCTGCGTTACTATGACATCTAGCGTCTGGATAGGGTGCGCTATAATTCCTATCTCAGATGGATCGGAAAGCGCGTAGGATTTTTGAGTCGCCCGATTGGTTCGAAATCTTCCGTGCTCCCAGCGAACAAAGGAGTGACGACGATGTTTCGTAAATTGACACTGGTCACGGCATTGGCTGCAACTCTGGCGTTTCCCGCCGTCGCTCTCGCTGGCCCGCATGGCGGCGGACATGGAGGCGGCGGACATGGAGGCGGCGGCGGCTGGCATGGAGGCGGCGGCGGCTGGCATGGAGGCGGCGGACATGGAGGCGGCGGCTGGCATGGCGGTGGCGGCGGCTGGCATGGCGGGGTGGTCCGGCGCGGCGGCGGCGGACGATACTGGGGCGGTCGCTGGTGGGGTTATGGCGTCGGCCCGTGCTGGCGCTGGAATCCTTATTACGGGACTTGGAGCTGGGTTTGCTACTGACGACAGCAGTTCTAAAAGTCATGTCCGCCCGAGGTTCATTCGATTTTTGGGGTTTTGAGGAGGTTTGGCGGGATGGTGAAGGTTGCGAGCGCTTGGAGGAGATCGGGCCAGGCGGGGAAGACGACGAAG
>Ga0265316_10000359_pt1 | contig 51479 bp, 50 predicted proteins | sample 4522metaG_FD_202092 | JGI IMG/M metagenome (GOLD analysis project Ga0265316, IMG submission 202092) | Rhizosphere microbial communities from Carex aquatilis grown in University of Washington, Seatle, WA, United States - 4-5-22 metaG | ecosystem: Host-associated > Plants > Roots > Rhizosphere >... | reverse complement strand
GTGGCATCGCAGGCATCCTACAATGTAATTTGTAATTATGGAAAAAGGGTTTAAAATTTGGCACGAGTTAAAATCCAAACTCGACGACGTATCAACCGGTGTGCTATTCAACGAAAGAGAGATTTGGTGGTGTGCGGTAGGGAGAAATATTGGAGTTGAAGTAAACGGCAAAAGCCAAATTTTTGCCAGGCCGATTATTATTTTTAAAAAGCTAAATCAGTATTCGTTTTACGGCATTCCAATGACCACAGCCGGCGGAAGTGGGGACTGGTATTTACCTTTCAAACAGAATGGGAAAGAGAACAAGGCGATGCTTCATCAAATTAGGGCTTACGATTGCAGGAGGCTGTATAATAAGTTCGGCACTCTCGATGACGCGGATTGGGACAGGCTTAAAATCGCTTTTCATAAATTCTTTGTATAAAAAAATACTCCCCTGGCTTTCGCCAGGGGAACGTGGGAAAATCCCAACAAGTAATAATATTATATATCTTTATACTCATTTGTCAAGATCAAAATTTTGTCTTATTCTTAAGGTAAAGGGAGAGCAGAAAATTTTCAATGTCGGCTACGCGTATCAGCAGGTAACGGAGTGGCATAAAAAACATCCAACCACGTAGAAATAGAATTAGTTTATGAGAGAATCATCAGAAAAAAAACTACCTCCAGAAACAGTCAGCCCAGATTTTGTTATTAAAATCGATAACGAGACTGAGCGGCATTTAGGAGAATTTGGTGTTTCTTTGGAGGGTTCAGCGGTAATATTTAATAGCCACACGGGTGGAATTGTTAAGTTTGATTTTTCGAAAAATCCCGTTGAAGATAGCACAATAATATTTACTAATCCAAATTATACAGAGGAGGCCACGGCCGAAGATGCCGGTATAGAATTAAAAATAAGGAAAGAGCAACCTGAGGTTTTAGAGCTATGGTGTTACAGAAAAGATGGTTCGCACTATGGGTATGAATTTTATCAAGGCGGTGAGAAGTATGATGTTTTACGGAAATAAATATTATGAAAACTTTTGAACCTTCAACTGAATATCGCGCTGTAATCGGATTTGAAATCCACGTGGAGCTTGCTACAAAGAGCAAGATGTTTGGGCGCGCGGCAAATAATCCGGACCAGAAAGAGCCGAATATGGATATAGACGAGGTGAACACGGCACAACCCGGGACTTTGCCTGTGGCTAATAAAGAGGCTATTCGTTTGGCCGCGATGGTGGGCTTGGCTTTGAATTGCACAATTGATGAGTGGAGCAAGTTTGACCGCAAGCATTATTTTTATCCCGATTTGCCTAAAGGCTACCAAATTTCCCAATACGACCAGCCGATATCAAGAGAGGGGTATTTGGATGTTGAATTGGCAATCAATACCACCCCGTCGGCTAACGCCGCCACCCCTCCTTTGCAGGAGGGGAATACTGCAGTTGCAGTCTCTCCTCCTGGAACAGGAGGAGTACCCCGCGACCCGTCCGCCGAAGCTTTAGCGAAGGTGGAAGCGGGGGGAGGTGGTAGAATCAAGAGAATAGGTATTACGCGCGCTCACCTTGAAGAAGACGCTGGAAAGAATGTCCATCCCGAGGGGTTGCCGTATAGTCTGGTGGATTATAACCGCGCCGGTTGCGCGCTTTTGGAAATTGTCACGGAGCCGGAAATAGAAAGCGGCGAAGAGGCAAAAATCTTTTTAACGGAATTGCGTAACATTATTCGCTATCTTGGCGCCAGCGATTGCGATATGGAAAAGGGAACTATGCGCTGTGAACCTAACATAAGCGTGCGCAAACCCGGTGAAACGACTTTGCCAAAATATAAAGTGGAAGTAAAAAATATCAACTCTTTTAAATTTGCCGAGGCCGCCATAAATTACGAAATTGCGCGGCAGACGGAAATTTTAAAAGAAGGTAAAATCCCCAAACAGGTGACAATGGGATGGAACGAAAAAGACAATTGCACAGTTGAACAGCGTTCCAAAGAAGAGGCAAACGATTACAGATATTTTCCGGACCCCGATTTGCCGGTGCTCCAGTTTACCAAGGAATATTTAAATAAATTGCGCGCGGAAATGCCTGAACTGCCGGCGCAAAAGCGCAAGAGATTTAGCGAGGAGTACGGCTTGCCAGGAGCAGATGTGGAAAATTTGGTAAACTGGAAAGAATTGGCCGGATATTTTGAGCAGGTGGTAAGCGAAATTGAGGAGTGGATGGAACAAGAACCTGGTTTGGAACGTAACGCGTTAATAAAGCAGGCGGCCAACTGGTGTCTGCAGGATTTTAGCGCTATGCTAAATTCCAAATTAATTAACCCCAGCGATTCCACAGTCAAGCCGGAAAATTTTGCCGAGCTGCTAAAGTTAATTCAACAATCAAAAGTTTCCGTTTCCGCGGCCAAAACCGTCTTTAAAACAATGTTTGAAAAAGGCGGCGAACCGCTTTCTATTGTTTCTGATTTAGGATTGGAGCAAACCTCGGACACCGGCGCCATATCATCGGCGATTGATAAAGTACTGGCGGCCAACGCCAAAGCCGTTACCGACTACAAAGCCGGCGCGGAAAAATCTTTTGGATTTTTAGTCGGACAAACTATGAAAGAGTTAAAGGGTAAAGGTAATCCGCAGATGATTAATGAGTTGCTTAGGAAGAAATTAAGCTAGTAAATTAATAAGCAAATAAGCTGTAATATAAGTGAACGCCGTCAGGATATAGATTCCTGACGGCGTTTTGTTTAGTTGGTGGCCTCAATGGCTGAGGCCGCTGATTTTGCGACGACGCGCATTAAAATTCACAAGCTGGTTTGGTTTTTGTAACACATTTGGTGCGGCCGCACCAAATGTGTTACAAAGGTTGTAAAAAGTTTTTGGTGAGTTTTTGGGCTTCGGAAGGATTTTTTATCCAGTTGATTTCTTTATTCCTTTTCCACCAGGTCATTTGGCGTTTGGTATAATGCTGGATGGCTAACAGGAGTTGGCTGAACATTTCATCATAAGAAAGTTTTTTTTGCAAAAACAGGCTGACGAATTTGTATTCCAGGCCAAAGGATTCCAGTTTTTTCCACGATAACCCCTGTGTGTGCAACTGTGAGACTTCTTTTATCATCCCCTCGTTTAAACGCTGCTTAAGGCGTTTTTTTATTTTGCCAAAGAGGATTGGTTGCAATGGGTTTATGCCAATCCAGAGTGGAAGGTAAGTTGGTAGTTTATAGTTTATAGTTGATAGAGCGGGGACAGGTTTGCCTGTGGTGATAACTATTTCCAAAGCGCGGATAAGGCGGCGTTTGTTGTAGCGATCAATATTTTTCGCACGATGAGGATCTATCTTCATTAGCTTTTTAAAAAGTGCGTCGGCTGATTGTTTTTCCAGTTTGGTGCGAAGTTTGAGATTAGGTTTAACATCAGGAATAATCTGATTGTAAACCACGGCGTCTATCCAATGCGCCGTGCCGCCGCATAGAATCGGCAGCTTGCCTCGCGCCACAACATCTTGAATTATTTTTTTGGCATCGCGCTGAAATAACGAAGCTGAATATTGTAGCCTGGGATTTATATAATCCAGACAATGATGGACAACTCCTTTGTAAGCATAGTGTTGGCGAATGGCCCGGCCGGCCCGTTTGTCAACAAACCATTTTCCTTCCACCTTGCCGGTGCCGAGGTCCATACCTTTGTAGATTTGCCGGCTGTCGCAGGAAATTATTTCACCGTTAAAACGTTTGGCCAGTTTAACGGCCAATTCGGATTTGCCGGAGGAGGTCGGACCGACAACAATCAGGATTTTAGATTTTAGATTTAAGATTTTAGACTTGGGATCCATAAAAATTATCGGGAAATCAATTTTTTCCCCGCACGAATCATTTTTTTAAGGTTCGCCCCGTGTATATTCATCCGCAAGCGTTTTTTGATTTCACGTTTTTTGGCTTTTGTGGCGAATTCATCGCCTAATTTTTTTCGCATAGAATATGATATAATTATCTATATTATAATTATAGCATTAACCTAAACTACTATGAAGAAATTTTTTATTATAGTCATTGTCGTGTTGCTAATCGGCGGAGGGGCCTATCTCATCAGTAAAAAAGAGGCCAAAGCCCCGGCGGTTGATAATCAACAAAATCAAAATCAAAACCCGGCGCAAAGCCAAAATAATCAGCCGGCAAGTTCTACGCCATCAATCCAGACAAACGTAAAAGGCTCCACGGGACCGGATTACACTCCGCCGGGCCAGACCGGAGAAAACGCGGGTTCCAACATTCAGGTTTACGAAGTGGACTTTGACGGGACTTCGTATTCGCCAAGCCCCAGCAATATTAAAGTCGGCGATTATATATTTTTTAAAAACAAAAGCGCCGGTGATTTTTGGCCCGTGGCCGACTCGGCCAACACCATCGCGGCCTTTCCAAGCTTTAACCCGTCTGCGGCCATTGCCTCGGGCAAGGAATATAAGTTCCAGTTTACCAAAGCCGGCAGTTGGAGCTTTGGCGATAACTTAAAACCAAACACTGCTTTTACCGTAAACGTAAGTGAGTAAAACTTAAAACAAGGGGAATCCTTGTGCGGCACAAGGATTCCCCTTGTTGCTAAAAGCCTTAATTTTGCCAGTTATGGCTCCAAATGGTATAATTAGACTTATGAATTGGCAAACTTTTGGGCATAGTCCGGTAAAATCAATTTTAAATAAGCAAATGGCGGCCGGGAAATTTCCCCACGCTTATTTGTTTGCCGGCCCAAGCGGGGTGGGCAAAAAAACTTTGGCTCTGGAATTCGCCAAAAAAGTTTTAGGCGCGGAAAATTTAAGCGCTCATCCGGATTTTGCCGTTTTGGACGAGGCCGGCGAAATTACAATGGAAATAATTTTGGATTTTATTTCGCGGCTGGCGTTTAAGCCGTTTTTGGCGCAAAAGAAAATCGCCGTAATCAACAACGCGCAAAATTTAAACCCGCAGAGTTCCAACGCCCTGCTCAAAACTTTGGAGGAAGCTTCGCCGAGCAGTATTATTATTTTAATCAGCGATTCCGCGCGCCTTTTGCCCACCATTGTTTCCCGCTGTCAGGTTTTGACTTTTAGCCGGTTTGGCAAAAATCAGCTGGATGAATTTGCCAAACACAAAAATTTGAGAATCAACGATTCTATTTGCGATTTGAGCTTTGGCAGTCCGGCGCGGCTGGAAAAATTATCGCAGGATGGGGAATTTTTAAAGAGCGAACAGGAAACCGTGGCGCAATATCAAAATTTTCAAAAAATGCGCCTGGGCGAAAAGTTGATGTCCATAAGCGGCTTGGCCGAAATGGAAACCGAGGATTTGGCAAAAAATTTCCAGACCTGGATTAGCTGGCAGAGCGGACGGTTGGCAAATAATCCTTCGGACTTTCGCAAGGTTCAGGCCTTGGGCGATTCTTTGAGAGGGCTTAAACAGAACAAAAATAAAAAATTAATTATTCAGGGATTATTACTAAGAATATGACCAACACCAATCCACGAATGTCATACGAATGATACGAATCGCGGATTAGTGTCATTCGTATGAATTAGTATATTAGTACCTCCTATGACAAACAAAAAATTTATTTTATTTTTTAGCCTGATTTTTTTAGCGGCCGCCTGCAATCCCTTTGCGGCTCCGGTTTCGGCCGGCGTTTACAAAACCCTAAACGGCGGTTCGGACTGGAAGCCGGCCAACGCGCTTAAAACCGGCTCCGTAGGCATATCGTCCGCTTATATATCCAAGCTCGGCTTTGATCCCTCAAACAGCCAGACGGTTTTTGCCGGCAGTTACACAAACGGCCTGTATAAATCAGACGATTCCGCCGGAACCTGGACCAATATTTTATCCAACATCAATGTTTACGATTTCGCGGTCAGCCCGCAGAATTCCAAAATAATTTACGCGGCGGGTTTTTACGGAGACGCCGGAAGGGTGGTTAAAACCACGGACGGCGGCGCAAGTTGGAACGAAGTTTACCACGAAGCCGGCGCAACAAATCCGGTGCGGAGCGTGGCGCTTAATCCCCAAAATCCCAACCAAGTGGTTATTGGCACAACCTCGGGCAGTGTGATTAAAAGTTCGGACGGCGGAATTTCCTGGCAGTCGGCCAAAAATTTTGGCGATCAGGTTAACGAGGTTTTGTGGCAGGGCAGCATTTATGTGCTGTTAAGAGACGACGGCCTGTATGAATCCACCGACTCCGGCGCCACGTTTACCGAACTTACCGCCAGTTTAAAAAATCCGAATATTTTGGGAAGTATTGATGTTACCAGCCTTGCCATAGTCGGAACTTACCACCAGGTTTACGCGGACACGTTCGGCGCCGGGCTGATTTATTTAACCACGGACAAGGGTTTGTATAAAAGCGTGGACGCGGGCAAAACCTGGACGGCGCAAAGCCTGCCGGTCCAGCCCGGGAAGAATCCGGCGCGCGCCATAGCTGTTTCCAAAAACAACAGCGCCATAGTTTACGCCAGCGTGGGCGGCACGGTTTATAAATCTTTGGATGGCGGCGGGAGCTGGCAAACCCAGGGAGTCGCGGCCGCGGGGTTCGTGAATTTTATTTTGGTGGATCCCGGTCTGCCGCAAATTTCTTACGCGGGGATATATATCAACTCAAATAATTAACAAGAACGTCTCTACTAAATACTAAAGGTAACTAAATACTAAACTTATGAGTTCTCTGAACTTAAAAAGTTTAGTATTTCGCTCCATTTAGTATTTAGTAGAAGTGTATACATATGATTGATCAAATTTTAAATTCCAACAAACAGCATTTTGAAAAAGCGATGGAGCATTTTTTGCACGAGCTTTCCGGGGTGAGGACAGGGCGGGCAAATCCTGCGCTTCTTAATAGTGTGACCGTGGAAAGCTACGGTTCCAAAATGGCGCTGGAGCATGTGGCCTCGGTTAGCGTTAGCGACGCGCGGACTTTGGTTATCAGCCCGTGGGATAAGGGGCAAATTCCGGCCATTGAAAAAGGCATCCAACAGGCAAATCTCGGATTTAACCCAAGCAATGATGGCGTTGTCATCCGAATTAACCTTCCCGCCCTTAACGAAGAACGTAGAAAAGAAATGGTTAAGCTGGTTGGCCAGCTCGCGGAAAAAGGCAAAATCGGCATCCGCAACGCGCGCGAAACCACGCACAAAGAAATGAAGAAAGCCGAAGCCGACAAAAAAATCAGCAAAGACCAGCTGGAAACCGGCCAGCGCCAGCTCCAGGAAATCGTGGATAAATACAACAACGAAATTAAAAAGCACGCGGAAGCTAAGGAGAAGGAAGTAATGACAGTATAAAATTATCAGTCCACAGAACACAGATGAACACAGATTCACAGATTGGTTTGTTAATAGTTTAATTATGATAGAGATTTACGCACACGCGGACATCACCGGTAAAATAATTGGAGCATTATACCAGGAGTATAATGAAATGGGTTTTGGATATCAGGAAAAATACTATTATCGGGCGATTAAAAATAAATTGTTAGAGTTGGGTTTTAAGGTGGATGAACAATTGTTAGCATCGATAGTGGTTGCGGGTAAAATTATTGGAAGATATTATTTGGATTTTTTGGTGGATGGTATTGTGGTGTTGGAAATTAAAGTTGCCGATCGCGTTTATCCTCAACACGTTAGACAAGTCATAGGCTATCTAAAGGCAAAAAATTTAAAAGTTGGTTTGGTTGCGGTAATTAGTCCTCGCGGCATAATTATTAAAAGGGTGGTTAATTAAGAATTTAACAATCTGTGTATCTGTGTGGATCTGTGATCTGTGGAAAGGCAATTATGATTATTACAATTTTAATTTTCATCGTAATCCTCGGCATTCTCGTGTTCGTTCACGAGCTTGGCCATTTTATTGTGGCAAAAAAATCCGGCATGCAGGTGGAGGAGTTTGGGTTTGGTTTTCCGCCGAGGATTGCCGGGATACAAAAGGTTAATGGCAAGTGGCGGTGGGTGTGGGCGTTTAGGTTAAAAAACAACCTCTCTGCCCCTTCGGGGCATCTCCCCTCAGGAGGGGAGAACTCCGTGAGTGTCCACGATACCGGCAAAACCGCGGAGCCCCCCTCTCCTTCTGAGGAGAGGGCCGGGGAGAGGTTGCAATCATCCGAGGGCACCATCTACTCCATCAACGCCATCCCTCTTGGCGGGTTTGTGAGGATATTGGGAGAGAATAATGAGAACGAAGACCATCCCGGCAGTTTTATTAACAAAGGTTTTTGGCCGAGATTTTTTACTTTAGTAGCTGGCGTAACAATGAATATTATTTTGGCCTGGGTAATCTTTTCCGCCGGCTATATGATCGGCCTGCCCGTTTCCATAAACAGTCTGGCCGATGTCCCGGCGCGGGCCACCTTAACCAATCCGCAAACCGCGGTGTTGGACGTGGTAAAAAATCTGCCGGCGGACAAAGCCGGGCTTAAGGCCAATGATATTATTTTATCGTTGGACAACAAAACTTTTAATTCGGTTGACCTGTTCCAGCAATATGTAAATTCGCATCAGGGTCAGGTTATAAATTTTCAAGTTCAAAGAGGCCAAGAACATTTAAATTTACAAATAACCCCTAATCTCAATCCCGCTCCGGGCCAGGGCGCCACAGGCATTGAAATTTCCCTGCTCGGCAGGTTAAAATACCCCTGGTATACCGCGATTTGGCAGGGCGGCATCGCCACGTTCAGCGGCCTTGCGGGCATAGTTTACGGCCTGTATAGTTTATTTGCCCAGCATATGGGATTTTCCTCGCTCGGCGGCCCGGTGCAAATTGCCAAACTTACCGGCCAGGTGGCAGGTTTGGGTTTTGTCTTCCTGATGCAGTTCACGGCTTTTTTGTCGCTTAACCTCGCAGTCTTAAACATCCTGCCTTTCCCGGCGCTTGATGGCGGCCGCGTCCTATTCCTGTTAATAGAAACCGTCCGCAGAAAGCGCAACAATCAAAAAGTTGAACAATACTTTAACACCGCGGGCTTTGTCTTTTTAATTCTGCTGATGGTAGCCGTAACGATCCACGATATAATCAGAAAGTAACTTTTATGGGTAGCTTTATAGAAATTAACGATACTTTGCAAATTACCGATGAGCAGGGTTTCCCACCGGAACTTGTTTATGAGAAACATACCCAAAAGCCTTTTTTAGCCAAAGATTTTAAAGATAAAATTTTTGAATTTAAAAATAAGGAAGGTGTCCGTTTTTATCACATTCCTCCGGTTAGGGTGTTCCTGGCTCACAATGTAGACGGCAAATGGTTGTATTGGGGGCATATCCATATATTGGAAATCGGGCATGACTACGAAAAAAAGACCACTTCCGGCAAATTTAAGATAGTATATTTATATAGTCCGGATGAAATGAAAGTCGCGCATAGTATTTTAGACAGAAATCCAAAAACTAACTTTAATCAATTATGAGACAAAGCAAATATTTTTTAAAAACTTCAAAAACCACCCCCGCTGACGACGTGTCAATTAACGCCAGGCTTTTGGAGCAGGGTGGTTTTGTGCAAAAGGTTTTGGCAGGGGTTTATGATTTTTTACCCTTGGGTTTGAGAGTTTTGCAAAAAATAGAAAACATTGTCCGTGAGGAAATGGACAAAATCGGCAACGAAATGTTTATGCCTGTGCTTCATCCCAAAGAAAATTGGGAAAAAACCGGCCGATGGAGTGGGTTGGATGTCTTGTTTAAAGTTAAATCCCAGCATGGCAGTGAATATGCCTTGGGACCGACGCACGAGGAAATAATCACGCCCGCGGCTCAGGCCATAATTAACAGCTATAAAGATTTGCCTTTGGCTGTTTATCAAATTCAAAGCAAATTCCGCGACGAACCCAGGGCAAAGTCGGGTTTGTTGCGCGGCCGCGAATTCCGGATGAAAGATTTATACAGCTTTCACGCCACAACGGAAGATTTGGAAAATTATTACAACAACAAAGCCATCCCTGCTTACGAAGCGGTTTATAAACGCCTCGGGCTTAACGCGTTGTTAACCGAAGCCTCGGGAGGAACTTTTTCCAAATATTCCCACGAATACCAGGTGGAAACTGAAAATGGCGAGGACACCATCTACATTTGCGAAAAATGTCGGTTGGCAAAGAATAAGGAGATTTTTGAGGACGGCGCCGAATGTTCCAATTGCGGGCCGACAAAATGGCGCGAGATTAAAGCCTGCGAGGTTGGAAATATTTTTAAACTGCAGGATAAATATTCCAAAGCTTTTAACTTGCAATATACGGCACAGGACGGAAGTAAAAATATTGTGCTAATGGGCTGTTACGGTTTGGGAACTTCCCGCGTAATGGGTGTAATTGTAGAAAAATTCCACGACGACAAGGGTATAATTTGGCCGGAGAGCGTGGCGCCGTTTAAGGTGCATTTGCTCTCGGTAGGGAATGGTCGCGACCATTCCCTACAGGAACGCGCTAATCAAATTTATCAGCAACTCCTTGATGAAGGCATAGAGGTGCTGTATGATGACAGGGATGTCAGCCCGGGGGTAAAGTTTGCCGATAGCGATTTAATCGGCATCCCTTATAGAATAGTAGTATCGGCAAAGACAATGGAGAAAGAATCGGTGGAGGTAAAAATGAGGAGTGAGGCGGAGGCAAAGTTAGTTAAAATTGAGGAGTTGTTGGCGGAGTTAAAATAAAATTAATTTCAAATATCAAATTACAAATGTCAAATGAATTCCAAATTCTCAATTTTTAAATTTTGAAATTTCCGCATTTGACATTTATTAGCGACGTAGAGCGAGTGAAAGTTATCTTCAGATAACTTTCCGAGCCGAGGAGCTAATACAGGTTCTAAACCTTCACAGCTCTGCTGCGAAATTCAGTCAGCTCCTTGGTGTTAATGCCTCGGAGTTCTACTCCGAGGAACCTTTATTTGAAATTTGAAATTGGTAATTTGGAATTTTTATTATGTTTGATAATTTTTACAAAAAATTCAGTAAAGACATTGGCATAGATTTGGGTACGGCCAATACCCTTGTTTACGTTAAAGGCAAGGGGATTGTAATTAACGAGCCTTCCGTGGTGGCGGTGAATCAAAGGACCAAACAAATTCTTGCCATTGGCAACGAAGCCAGGTTGATGGTTGGCAGGACGCCGCCGCACATTGTGGCCACGCGCCCTTTGGTGGATGGCGTAATCAGCGATTTTGAAGTTACCGAAGCTATGCTCCGGTATTTTATAGACAAGGTCCACGCGCAAACTTATTCTTTTTTAAGAAGGCCGCGCGTGGTAATTGGCATTCCCTCCGGCGTGACCGAGGTTGAGCGCAGAGCCGTGCAGGACGCGGCCATTAACGCCGGCGCGGCCCGCGCCTATTTAATAGAGGAGCCGATGGCCGCGGCTATTGGCGCCAGGTTAAATGTTCAGGACGCCTCGGGCAGTATGATTGTGGATATTGGCGGCGGCACCACGGAAATCGCGGTAATCTCCCTGGGCGGCATTGTGCTTTCCAAAAGCATCCGTGTGGCCGGCGACGAAATGAACGAAAACATTATTCAATACGCGCGCGACAATTTTAACCTGCTTTTGGGCGAGCGCAGTGCCGAGGATGTAAAAATAAAAATCGGGAGCGCTTACACGCTTGACCAGGCGCTTTACGCGCAAATGCGCGGCCGCGATTTAGTCTCGGGTTTGCCCAAAGAAGTTACCATTTCCGACACCCAGGTTCGCGAAGCCTTAATGCACAGCTTAAAAATTATTGTAAACAGTATCAAGGCGGTAATTGAGGAAATTCCGCCGGAACTTATTTCCGACATCTTGGATAAAGGCATCGTGATGGCCGGTGGCGGATCCCTGCTCCGCGGTCTGGACAAGCTGGTCCACGAAGTTACGGCTATGCCTGTACACATTGCGGAAGATCCCTTAACCTGCGTAGTGCGCGGCGCCGGCGTGGTGGTGGAAGACCTTGAACAGTTAAAAGATGTGCTGGTTCCCACGGAGTTCGCGAAGATACCAAGGTAATCGCGGAAAGACGCGGAATCTGACGCGGAAAAACGCGGAAGTTCCGCGGCCTTCCGCGTTAAGTTCCGCATAATTCAGCGTTTATGAGATTTATCTACACCAAAACCTTTGCCATTTTTTCGGCCTTCGTTTTAGCGCTCGCGTTTTTAACATTTTTGCAGGTTAAAGGCTGGCTGGATCCCGTAAGAACCGCTTTTTTAAACGCGCCCCGGCCCGTGGTCGCGCTGGCCAATGACGTGGCATCGCCAGTCAGGATATTTTTTTCCACCATCTATCAGTTAAATAAAATCAGCCAGGAAAACGCCCAGTTAAGAGGCCGGGTTATGCAACTCCAACAGTCGCTGGTGGGTTTAAACCAGCAAACCCTGGAAAATCAGGCTTTGCGCGCGGAGTTGGGTTTTGTAAAAAATACCACCCAGCCCTTGGCCGCCTGCACCGTGCTTTCGGAAAACCCCTTTGGGCAAACCAACGCGCTGGTTTTAAATTGCGGAACCAAAGACGGCGTGGATGTTGGCCAGGCGGTAATTTCCCAGGGATATTTGGTGGGAAAAATTATTTACGCCGGACCGGATTCCAGCGCCGCTTTGCTGATTAACGATTCCAATTTTTCCACCGACGCCCGCGTCAGCCAGACCAACGCCACCGCGCTTGTCAGGGGTTCTTTTGGTTCGGGGCTGATTTTGGATCAGGTTCAGCAGACATCGGATTTGCAAAAAGGCTGGCTGGTGGTGACCGCGGGCATTAACGCCAAAATCCCCAAAAATATTTTAATCGGCCAGGTCAGCGATATTTTGTCGTCCGGCAATGACCTGTTTAAGCGCGCGGCCTTAATCAGCCCCATAGATTTTGCCAATTTGCAGTTTGTTTTCGTGGTTAAATAGAGTCGCGGAAAAATGCGGAATCTGACGCGGAAAGACGCAGAACAATTAATTTCAATCGATTGCAGTTCTTTCCGCGCTGTTCCGCGTTAAGTTCCGCATAATTCAGCGTCTATGAAATACCTAATCTATCTCATCGCCATAACAATTCTTCTTGGGATTAATCTGGGCATGTTCGGCAATTTGCGGATACAAGGCCAGATGCCCAACCTGTTGTTTTTGCTGGCATTATTTTTCGCGCTGGAAAAAAAGGATTACGATTTCTTTTTTATCGCGCTGGTTTCCGGCCTGTTTTTGGATTTTTTTTCCGCGGGATTTTTTGGCGGGTTTACACTGGCTTTTTTGGTCGTGGCCCTGGGCGCGCATTTTTTTGCCACCGACATACTGCTGACGGAGCTTAGCTGGAAAACTTTAAGTCTGGCGCTTTTGGCCGCCCTGGTTGTTTTTTATTTGATAGTCTGGGTTTACCAGCTCGCGGCTTTTAAATTAAGCCTCAGCCCCCAGTACACCGGAGTTAAAATTTTTACCTCACAGTTTTTAATAAATTTTTTGTACAACCTTTTACTGCTATACCCGGTTTATTTATATTTTACTTTTTTAAGAAACATTGTGGATAATATTAGCGTGCGCCGTAGAGGGGTGGTTAGGTAATATCCGGATGTTGGCGGTTGTAGGTTTTGGAAGCCAGTATAGAGAGAAGTTTTTAGTAATTCGGCCGCCTTAATGCTTCATACCTACAGTTTACCGGTTTCCATAACTTATAACTTTTGACCTTATGAAGAATCCCTTTGAAATTTATACCAGCCTGACTTCGGATAAAAATCATAAGCCCCTTGACTGGGAGGAATCGGCCGTGGACGCGCAAAGCCCCACCGACGACATTCACGATGCCGAGCGCGGCGTCCCGAATTCCCGCTGGTTGTGGTTGGTCTTAGTCGCGGCATTTTTTTTGCTGGGAGGCAGGATATTTTATCTGCAAATAATCCAAGGCGAGAATTTTCGTTCGCTGGCCGACAACAATGAAATCAGAAACCAGGTTATACTCGCTCCGCGCGGTATAATTACGGACAGCTTTGGCCTGGTTTTAGCGCAAAACGCCGCCAGCTTTAACCTGGTGGCCGTGCCGTTTGATTTGCCCAAAAATCAGGACAGCCTGCAAAAGGAAGCCGCGGGCCTGGCGCAGGCTTTTTCCCTGGACCAGCGGGATGTTTTTAATAAAGTTCGGGCCGCGGATAAAAATTCCGTTGATCCGGTGGAAATCAAGCAAGGGCTGACAAATGACCAAAGTATTTTATTTCAGACCATGGCCGGTCAGTTTCCGGGTTTTGAAGCCGAGCAAATTCCCATAAGGCAGTATTTGGACGCTTCGGCGTTTGCCTCGGTTTTAGGTTTTACCGGGCTGGTTTCCCCGGGAGATTTGGACCCAGAAAACAAAGGCGCTTATGCCGCGGTTGATTTTATCGGAAAATCGGGAATAGAGTCGTCTTATGAAAAATATTTGCACGGGCAGAACGGCGCGGACATTATAGAGGTTGACGCCACGGGAAAATTTTTAAGCGATTTAGGGGAAAATAATCCCGCTCCGGGAGACAAACTGGTTTTAAATTTGGATAAGGGATTGCAGGACCGTTTGTACCAGGATTTATCCACTGTCAAATCACCCCGCGCGGCTGCCGTGGCTTTGGACCCGCGCACCGGCGCGGTCTTGGCTATGGTCAGCCTGCCGGGGTTTGATAATAATCTTTTTGCCGCCGGCATCAGCCAGCAGGATTATCAAAAACTTGTCAGCGATCCGAATTTGCCCATGATTAACCGCGCCGTATCCGGCCAGTACCCGCCGGGTTCAACTTCCAAACTCATGACCGCCACGGCCGGTCTGCAAACGGGCGTCATAGACGAGAATACCAAAATAGTTGATAACGGCGATTTGGTTGTGCCCAACGAGTTTGGCGGCGCGCCCGCGGAATTTCACGGCTGGAAGCCGGGCGGCCTGGGCGCCATGACCGTGCGCAGCGCCATCGCTTTAAGTTCTGATATTTATTTTTACGAGGTTGCCGGAGGAAGTCCAAACGGCTCTTTGGTCGGACTCGGGGTCCAGCGCTTGGCCGACTATTTTAGGAAGTTTGGTTTGGGCAAGCCCCTGGGCGTTGACATTCCGGGAGAGAAAGCGGGTTTGGTGCCGGACCCGGCCTGGAAAATGAGCTACTATAATAACGACCCGCTTTTGGGCAAATGGTATTTGGGCGATACTTATCATATGGGCATCGGCCAGGGATTTGTTTTGGTCACGCCTTTGCAGGTGGCGGAATGGACGGCAATTGTGGCCAACGGCGGAATTGGTTACATTCCGCAAATCGCGCAAAAAGCCGTTAATCAAAATGGCCAAACAATTTGGCAAAATCAGCCCAAAGTTTTGGTGTCCAATATTGCTTCGCCCGATGTATTTAAAATCGTGCAGGAAGGGATGAGGCAGACCGTAACCGCGGGAACGGCAAAGCCGTTGAATAGTCTACCGATAACATCGGCGGGCAAAACCGGAACCTCGCAGTTTGACGGCGCCAATCCCGGCAGAACCCACGCCTGGTTCACGGCCTACGCTCCCTACGAAGACCCGCAAATTGTCATCACCGTCCTCGTTGAAGCCGGCGGCGAAGGCAACGCCGTAGCTCTCCCCGTAGTCAAAGACGCCCTCCAATGGTGGGCGGAGAATAGGTATAAGAAATAATATTTAGAAATTTAGACTAAATTTATGGCAAGTATTGAGAATTATTTTAAAAATAAAGAGGTATTGCTCTCTTTTTTTAAAAAAAATAGGTTGGAAGCTTATGGCAATTATTTAGCAGTTATTAATGATATAAAAAAATCTGGTTTTCCAGGAGTTAAAAAATTGTTAAGCAGAGAAAAAACTGATAAAACTTCAGATTTTTTGGCTTTTCTTACAGAGTTTAATTTGGCTAATTTATTTTTAGGTAAAAAAAGCCAGGGTTTGAATTATGAATCGAAAAGGTTTAACAAAATTGATTTTGTTTTAGACGATATCCTTATTGAAGTAAAGAACATAAACGCAAAAGATTATGAAAAGGACGAATATAAGAATATTTGTGATTTGGAATCTAGCGGTGGTGGAGAGATAGTTTTGACCCATAAAGCTTTTTCAGAAACATTTATTAAGGTTGAAAAAACCCCGCTTAATACTTATAGCTGGGAAAGAATTGAAACTGGAAATAGGGGTTTTCTTAATAGCGATTTAAGCCAAATGTCGTTAATGTTAAAATATGCGGGTGAATTTGAAAGTAAAGGTTCCTTTAATGGTTTAAAAAAAGTTTTATTTTTTATGAATTACTCTGAGGACTTTCATTATTACCATATAGACGATATGGCTTATTGGTATTTTGGCTATAAACCAAAAAATTACTCTTTTATTTTTCAGACACAACCTTCGTGGTATTACAAAATGTTTAAAAAAGAAAAGAAAGAAAATAATATTGACGCAATAGTTTTTATGGCATGCCCAGAAAATATATTAATATGGCCAAATGGATGTTTCAATGATAAAATCCAAAAACGTACTAGGTTAGCAATTTATGCTAAAGATGAGCAAATAAATGAAAAGCTTAAAAAAATCTTTGTTTAAAAACAAAAATTACAGACTTTTGACATTTATTAGGTTATAATTTAGAATATTATTATGAAACAGGGAATTAGAATCCAGAGTTATTTTGCGGTATTTGATCCTGCGCAGGAGGGAGGGTTTAATGTGTCTTTTCCGGATTTTCCTGGGTGCGTGACTTTTGGTAAAAATTTTGAGCAGGCTAAAAAAATGGCCAAGGAAGTTTTGGAACTCTGGATAGAACAGCTAAATATCAACAAACAAAAAATTCCAAAAAAGATTTTTCGTCCGATTATTGACGAAATAAAAATATCAATACCGGTAAAATGAAGCCCCTGCCGTATAAAAAACTTATTAAGTTGCTTGAGGCCAGGGGTTTTATTATTGTCAGGCAAAAAGGTAGCCACGTAATTTTAAAAAATTTGCTGACTGGCAAAATTGTTCCCGTTCCCTTGCATGGGAAAAACCAACCTATCCCCATTGGGACTTCTTTGGCCATTTTAAAACAAGCGGAAATTGATCCAAAAGAACTAAGTTAACACTATTTAATGCAAATTATTGACGGCAATGAGGTTGCCAAAAAGATATCGGATGAAATAAAAAGGGAAGTGGCGGCTTTGGGTTTTAAGCCGGTATTTTGCGATGTGCTGGTGGGAGACGACGCGGCGTCCAGGCAGTATGTGGATATGAAGGCACGCGCGGCTTTGAATTTGGGGTTTGAGTTTAGGCCGGCAAATTATCCGGCTAATATAACAACAGAGCAATTGGTAGAGGAAATAAAAAAAATCAGCGATGAGCCGAATATGTGCGGGATGATTGTGCAGTTGCCTTTGCCCGAGAGTTTGGACCGGCAGGCGGTTTTGGACGCCATTGACCCCAAAATAGATGTTGACTGCACCGGTAAAATCAACAGCGAATTATTTTATTCCGGAAAAGCCAATATGGAATTTCCAACCGCGGCCGCGATTATGGAATTGTTGGACGGCGTGAAAGTTAATTTAACCGATAAAAAGTTTTTAGTAATCGGTTTTGGCCAATTAGTGGGTAGGCCAATAAATTTTTTGTTAAAGCAAAGAGGTTTTAATGTTGAGGTCGCGGACAGCCGGACGGAAAATATTTTACCGCTGATGAAAAACGCCGACGTTATAATTTCCGCGGCCGGGAAAGCCGGTTTAATCACGGGCGATAAAATCAAACCCGGGTGTATAATCATAGACGCGGGGACTTCGGAAAGCGGCGGCGGGATTGTGGGCGACGTTGACCTGGAATCGGTAAGAAACATTGCCGGTATGGTTTCGCCTGTTCCCGGGGGAGTCGGCCCTGTTACTGTTGCAAAATTGCTGTATAATGTGCTTAAGGTGGCAAAGAAGTTAGAAGTTAGAAGTTAGAAGTTTTTGTCCTTTTAGATGCCTGAAACCAATACAAAAAATCAAAACCAGCTTTCTTCTTACCGCTTGCGGCGAGGCGTGTCTTTTATTTGGCTTAAAATTTTAAAACAAATCAACAAATTTTTAAATTTTTTCAGCCTCAAAAAAACCAAACAGTATTGGGGGATTGTTTACGACAGCATAAGCAAACAGCCGCTGGACCCGGTAATTGTCAAACTGCTTTACGTGGACGGCCGGGAAGTTGACACCTGCGTTACCGACCTGGCCGGCAGATACGGTTTTTTGGCCAGGCCGGGGAAGTTTAAAATTTACGCGCGCAAAACCAACTATTTGTTCCCTTCAAGATACGCCGCCAAAGACAGCGACGGGATTTACAAGAATTTATACCACGGAGAATTTTTTAAACTGTCCGATGACTACGAAGTTGTGGCTCCCAACATCCCTATGGATCCAACGGCAACCGACTGGAACCAGAAAGCCAAACTTTTGGTGCTGAATAAATATCCCAATTTAAAATATTTATTTAAAGTCTTGATGGCGCTGGTTTTTTGGTTTTGTTTTATTGTAACCGGACTTTTGATTTGGGCGGCATATCCAAAAATCCCGGTATTTCTTTACGTTATTGCCGCGGTTTATCTGCTCGTGCTGGTGTTTTCCGTATTTTTGCCCGACTCCAGGCTTTGGGGCCAAGTTAAAGGCGATGTTGCATTAAGGCCAGGGGATTATTTATTTTTGGAACTGCACGATGTCAGATTCCCCCAAATCAGTTTTGGCAAGGCCGCGGTTAAAGAAGGCGGAAAATTTTTGCTCAGAGCAAACAAGGGCAAGTATCTGCTTTTTGTCAGCAAGGTAAACATAGACAAAAGTTTGCAGAGACTTGGAACTTTAAAAGTTGCCGTTGGCCGCGAGGGGGTGTTTAATTCCACCGTAATCTTGAAACAAGTGTGATATAATATAAATATAGATAATTAACACAAAACAATATGGAAAACTTTTTGCCAAAATGGTTAGTCAGCGGTCTGGGCGGACTGCTCATAATTTTTGTCGCGTTTTTAATAGTCCAGCAGGCCTATAATTTTAGCAACGTGGTTAAAAATCAAAAGCCGGCCAACACAATTTCCGTTTCGGCGGACGGCAAGGTTACGGCTGTGCCGGATTTGGCCACGGTTGATTTGGGCGTAATGACCCAGGCGGCGACTGCCACGGACGCCAAGAACCAGAACGATACCAAAGTTAACCAGATAATTGCGTTTGTTAAACAGCAGGGGATTGCGGCCGCGGATATTAAAACCCAGCAGTTGAATTTATATCCCCAGCAAAGTTACGGCGGGGTGATGGTTCCAGGCGGCGCGCCATCGGTTCCAAAAATAACCGGCTACCAGGCCAACCAAACCGTGGAAATAAAAGTTCACGGAGTTGATAAAGACCAGACGGTTTTGGAAAAAGTTTTGGACGGCGCGGTCAACAACGGCGCCAACGAAGTGGATGGAGTCAATTTTAGTTTTAATAATCCCGACGCGTTACAACAGCAGGCACAGGAAGCGGCAATTGCCAACGCCAAAGTAAAGGCGCAGGCTTTGGCGCAGGCCGCGGGTTTAAGCTTGGGCAAAGTTGTCAGCGTGTCGGAAACTTCCAACGGTTTTCCGGGGCCGGTTCCTTACGCTCTTAATTCTTCCATGGGCATGGGCGGCACGGCAAAATCCGTGGCCCCCGACATTCAGCCCGGCAGTCAGGATGTCAGCGAAAGTATGACAGTGACTTTTGAGGTCAAATAAAGCTACAGAAGACTGCATAGACACACTACAAAAAACTACAGAAGCATAAAAATCCCGTCGCAATAGCGACGGGATTTTTATGCCCTAAGCAAACTCGTAAGCCGAATTCTGTTTCTTCCGCCAGAGGCGGACCAGCACTATAAAATAAATTATTGATGCTGGAATAATCATCTATCTGTCCATCCTGTTACCAGGTGGATCAAGCAGCCTACCAAATTTGGCTTTGCACTCAAGTAAGGATTTAGCCGTTTAACTCTCGATGTTGCCATCAAGATTATCCCGGCAAATTGCCGGCATCCATATCCTTTCGGAATCTGGCGTCACTGTTCGCACCTCGCGCCTTGGCCCTGAACCACTCACAGCCTTACGGCTGTTCGGGTACAGGGATGCTGCGGACGGGGGTTACCTCCGACGTACTGTCGGAGCTCCGCACCCTTTTACAGGCGTCGGAGCCGCTACTATTCTTAATACCTCTTAAGAGGGTATCAAATAAGTGTTCGGACTTTCCTCTCGTCACTCATCTTGCGATGAATAACAAGCGATTATTCGATTTGCTTAGAGCTTGGTTATATTATCAAAATTTGGCAGTTTTGTCAATAATATGGCATAATAAGGTATTTTTTTCAATCAAAAATCGTGTTATAATAGATTAAATGAAGAAAACCGAACTTATTTTTAATATCATTTCCATTCCGGTAGACGCGATAATGCTGCTTATGGCAGGCATTATTTCTTTTTATTTGCGCGGCGATTTTACCAATGTGGTCGGTCCGATTATTTATCAGCTTAATCTTTCTCAGTTTTTATCGGTTATAGAAAAAATTATTCCGGTTTTAATAATAATTTTCGCCCTGTTCGGTTTGTATAATTTGCGCGGCACCAGAAAATTTTGGCAGGAGTTCAGTAAAATCGTGGTTTGCGAATCGCTGGGTTTGTTATTTGTGATTTTGCTTTTCTTTTTTAACCAAAGCATTTTTCCTTCGCGTTTTATTATTTTGGCAACCTGGGGAACGGGAATAATTTTGGTTTTTTTGGGCCGCACGGTTTTAAGGCAAATCCAAAAAATGCTGTTTAGGCAAAATATCGGTTTGCATAAATTGGTAATAGTAAGCGGCGCGCGAAGCGTGCCGGTAATTGAACAGGTTTATAAAAACAAGCGCTACGGCTACGAAGTTGCCGCGGAGCTGGAGTATAATGCGGATATTTTTACGCGCTTAGAAAAAATGTTCGGCGAAAATAAAGTAGATGAAATTTTACAGGCAGACTCCTCTTTGGACGACGAAGCAAATTTAAAGCTGGTGCAGTTTGCGCGGAACAACGGCTTGAGTTTTAGTTTTGTGCCAAATTTGTTTGAGGTTCAGCGCAATGCCGTGGAAATGTCCGAGCTTAAAGGCATTCCGGTAATTGCCTTAAAAAATACGCCGCTGGACGGCTGGGGGCGCGTGGTAAAAAGACTGGCCGACATTATTTTGTCGTCTTTGTGTTTAATTTTAACTTCTCCGTTTTTTTTGTTGATAGCTATTGCCATAAAAATTGACAGCAAAGGAAAAATAATTTATTCGGCCAAGCGCGGCGGCAAGGGAAAAGATTTTACTTTTTACAAGTTTAGGACAATGTTCAGCCATCTTTCGGTTGGTGAGGAATACGGCGGCTCTGAAGCGGAAAAAGTCCGCAACGAGCTTTGGAAGAAAAACGACCGCGGCGGCGCGGACGGGCCGCTTTTAAAAATCAAGCACGACCCACGGGTAACACCGGTCGGCCGTTTTTTGCGCAAAACTAAATTGGACGAAATTCCGCAATTTTGGAATGTATTGGTTGGGGATATGAGTATGGTTGGACCCAGAGCCCACGTGCTGGACGAGGTCGGCCGCTACAGGAACCGCTATCGCCGGATGTTCTCCATAAAACCCGGAGTTTTTGGTATGGCGCAAATTGCCCAGGTCAGCTGGCCGGATTTGCCTTTTGAAGAAGAAATTAGCCTTAACACTTATTATATTGAAAACTGGTCGGTGTGGCTGGATGTAAAAATTTTGGCCAAAAGTTTTTGGCTGTTGTGCTTCGGGGCAAAGAGCAAGGAAGACTATTGACCCTCTACTAAATACTAAAGGAAGCTAAATACTAAACCGGAAAATACTAAATACAGGTTTGTAAGCTCAAACAAGTTTAGTATTTAGCACGGTTTAGTATTTAGTTGAAACTATGAAAATTGCACTTGTCCACGATAGTTTTACTCAACTCGGAGGCGCGGAGCGCGTGGTTGACGCCCTGCACGAGCTTTTTCCGGACGCGCCGGTTTTTACTTTGGTGTTTGATCCGAAGTTTAAAGAGAGATATAAGAGCTGGGACATCAGGACATCGGGTTTGCAAACTTTGTATTTAGCTTTGGGTAAATTGCAATATCTTTTGCCGCTGATCCCCTGGGGCGTGGACAGCTTGGATTTTTCCGGTTACGATGTTGTAATTTCTTCAAGCTCAAGTTGGGCCAAAAATATCAGAGTGCCTAAAAACTGCGTTCATATTTGCTACTGCCACACTCCCACAAGATTTTTGTGGTCCGAGCCGGAATATATAAAACAGGAAGTGCCTGTTCTATTAAGACCTTTGGCTCGGCTATTGATCAGCAAAATGAGGAAATGGGATTTTGCGGGCGCCCAAAGAGTAACTAAATTTATCGCAAACTCCAAAGAAGTCCAATCCCGCATAAAAAAATATTACAACCGCGACTCGGAAATAATTTATCCGTTTATAGATGTGGAATTCTGGCGCCCCGTAGTGCAGGCCACCGGCCTGCCCTTGTTATCGTCAGATGATAAGCAGGCCAGTGGCCTGCACTACAAAGACAAACCAGACTATTTTCTCCTCGCCGGCCGCCTCCAACCTCACAAGCAAAACGATCTTATTGTGGAAATATTCTCCGCCTTAGGCGGATCCGCCTCTGGCGGAAACGAATCCGAATTTAATCTCCACGTCGTCGGCACAGGACGTCAGGAAAATTATCTGCGTTCTATCGCAAAAAATAATATCAGTTTTTTTGGACACATTAGCGACGAGGAATTGCGTGAGCAATATAGCGGCGCCAAAGCCTTAATTTATCCCCAGCTGGAAGACTTTGGCCTAATGCCCCTCGAAGCCGCGGCCTGCGGCACTCCCACATTGGCATACGGCAAAGGCGGAGCGTTGGAAACGGTTGTGCCGGGAGTGACCGGGGAGTTTTTTGGCGACGATGGTAATATCAACGGCGGTGGTGTAGTGCAGGCCACCGGCCTGCCTTCATTGGCGATTGATTATAAGCAGGCCGGTGGCCTGCACTACAAAGACCAAATAAAACAACTTATCCTCTCCTGGAACCCTTCAAAATACCCCCTCAACAATCTCCGCCACCAAGCCGAAAAATTCAGCAAGGAAAAATTTAAAGACAAAATTTTAAAATTGATTAATTTAAAATAACTTTATGTCGGACGAAACCGCAAATTATCAAAAAGTCATAGATTTTATGCTTTTATCGGGTCAGAGACTGTTAAAAAGAGCCGGGAAGATAAAAGACATCGGAATCACCAAAAAAGATTTGACCGAGGAATACTTGGCTATTGAAAGAGGATTAAAAGAAATTGTTGTTGGCTTTGGAGGAGAGCCTACTGTTTACGCTGAAGAAGAAAACGATGTTTTTAATGCGGCAACTGATTTATGGGTAATTGATCCGATTAGCGGAACGCATAGATTTATCAAAGGCGAACCCCATTATTCAATTGTAGTTTGTCACTTGGTTAACCACAAGCCGATTTTTGCGGCTGTTTATGACCCATCAGCTGAAGAATTATATACGGCCTATGTCGGCAAAGGGGCATTTTTAAATGGTGCCCCCATACACGTGAGTCAAGCTTGCTCAAAAATAATAATAAGACCGTCAATGTTCTGGAAAGACCCTGATGCGGTTCGGCGGTTGGAGGAGTTGCTTTCGGAAAAAAACCTGAAGAATAATACTTACTCAATGGCTGTTAACTATTGCGCGGTAGCAAAAGGTGAGGACGACGGAGTAGTGGCATTAACAAAAGATTCTTTTCCAGAGTTCGCGGGAAATTTAATTATCAAAGAAGCCGGCGGAAAGTTTACAAACATAGAAGGATCTGTGGATATCAAACCAACGGACAGAGTTTTTATCGGAGGCAATATAAAAGCCTATGCTGAATTATTGCCTTTGGTAAGACGGGCATTATTGGAAAAACCAGAAAATAAATTATGAAAATTGCCATTGATTTAAGAAGTCTTTCCAGCGGGACGGTGAGCGGGGTGGAGAATTATTGTATGAATTTGGTGGAGGGTTTGCTGGAGCAGGACAAAAAAAATGAATATGTGCTGTTTTACAACGCGATGCGGACAAAGCAGTTGCCGGATTTTCACTATGTGAATTCCAAAGTTGTTCAAAGCCGGATTCCGAGCAAGTTTTTAAATTTGGCTTTTAAGTTTAATTTGCAAAAGGTGGAAAAATTTACCGGCGAAATTGACTGGCTGTTTATGCCCAACCTAAACCAGTTCAGTATCAATCCGCAAACCAAACTGGCAATCACGGTCCATGATTTATCCCCGGTTATCACCCCAGAGTTTTATAATTTAAAACGGACAATTTGGCACAAATTTTTAAATTATAAAAAGGCCTTTGATCGGGCAAATGTTTTGTTTGCGGTTTCGGAATACACAAAAAATGATCTTATCAGAATTTTTAATATTAACCCCGACAAAATCAAAGTAGTTTATCCCGGAATTGACCATAAGCAATTCAATCAGAATATATCAATTGATCAGCAAAGATCAGTCAGAAACCATTATGGTCTGCCGGGGGAATATATTTTATTTTTAAATACGATTGAACCGCGAAAAAATTTGGCGGGTGTTATTGGCGCTTTTGAAAAAATTCAATCATCTGCCTCTCTTGTAATTGCCGGACGACTGGGGTGGAAATACAAAAATGATTTTAAGCTAATCAAAAACAGTAAAAAGTCTGCTAAAATAAGATATATCGGCTACGTGGCGGAAGCGGATAAACCGGCCTTGGTAAAAATGGCAAAGACTTTAATATATCCGAGCTTTTATGAAGGCTTTGGCTTTCAGCCGCTGGAGGCAATGGCCGTTGGCACGCCGGTTATTGCCAGTCATTTAACATCCTTGCCGGAAATTGTGGGGGACGCGGGACTGCTGGCCGACCCATACAACCCAAACAGCCTGGCTGGAGCACTGGATCAGATTCTAACCAATGATGATTTACGGCAGATATTAATTCAAAGAGGTTTTGCGCAGGCGAGAAAGTTTAATTGGGAAAAGACTGCGGCTGAGGTATTGCAGTTGATTAGTAATAGGTTGTAAGGCATGGCGGCCGGTAAAGTCATTAGTAATTGGTTATAGGAACCGATGCCTTACTACTTATTACCTCACCGGCCGCTATAACTTACAACTAAAAACAGATATGAACATTGGTTTAGACTTAAGACTCTATGGATATCGGCACGGCGGGATTGGCCGTTATTGCAGGGAATTGTTTCCCCGGATTTTGGAAATGGATAAACAGAATAAATATTTTTTGTTTGTAAACGAAAAAGTTCAAGAGGAATTGCTGGCCGACATAAAATCATCGGCGGATAATATACAGATAATCCCGTGTAGCATTCGTCATTATTCGCTGGGCGAACAGTTAAGTTTTTACCGCATTCTGAATAAATATAATCTGGATTTGGTTCACTTCCCGAATTTTAACGCGCCGATTTTATACAAAAAGCCCTTTGTGGTGACGATTCACGATATGGTGCATCACAAAATAAGCGGCGCTAAAAAAAGCCATTTGTTGCATTTTATGGCTTATAAAAAAGTTATCCAAAATGCCGCGCAAAAAGCGCAAAAAATTATTACCGTATCACAGGCTTCAAAAAAAGACATATCAACTTATTTGCAGACAGATCCGGAAAAAATTCAGGTTATTTATGAAGGGAGCTCTTTGAAAGCCGATATTGGTCAAAGCGCGGTAGATCAAGTAAAAAAAAGTTATTTAATCAGCCGGCCGTATTTTTTGTTTGTCGGGGTTTTAGAGCGCAAAAAAAATGTGGTAAACTTAACGCGGGGCTTTGATTATTTTTTGCAAAAATACAAAGCGAATATGGATATGGTGATTGTGGGGAGAAGCGATTCTCACTATCCGGACATAAAACATCATGCCTTGGATATTAAACATTCCAATCGTTTGGTGTTTACCGGCGCCGTGGAAGACTTTGAGCTTGAGGCTCTTTATAAAGGCGCGTATGCTTTTGTCTCGGCCTCGCTTCACGAGGGCTTTGGCTTGCCCGGCGTGGAAGCTTTATGTTTTGGTTTGCCGCTTTTGGTTTCCAACACGCCGGTTTTTAACGAAATTTACGATAACGCGGCAATTTATTTTAATCCGCTGGATCCGGAAGACATTGGTGAGAAAATGAATCTCCTGGCGCGCGACGGCCAGTTCCACCGGCAATTACAGCAAAAAAGTTTTGAAAGATCGCGGCTGTTTGATTGGGAAAAAGCGGCGAGAGAGACATTGGATGTTTATCAGAAGATATCAGATAATAAGTTTTAAGTTATGGGGGGTCAGTTTGGTAAGTAAATGGTAGTATGTAGTATGTAGTGCAGGCCATCGGCCTGCCAAAAAGCAGGGCAATGCCCTGCACTACACCTAAAAATCTATTACCATACCGGCCGCTACAACTTAAAACCAATAACAATTATGAGAATTTTATTAGTAGGCGGCGGCAGTGGCGGACCGGTTTCGCCCCTGTTGGCTGTTGCCAAACACATTTTAAAGAGTCATCCCAAAGCGGAGTTTTTGTTTGTGGGGACAAAAACCGGACCCGAGCGGGCAATGGCAAAAAATGACGGCATAAATTTTACGGCCATAACCTCGGGCAAGTGGCGGAGATACTTTTCCCTAAAAAATCTGGCCGCGCCGTTTTTGATTTTGGCCGGCTTTGTTCAAAGCTTAAAAATTTTAAAATCTTTCCGGCCCGATTGCGTCTTTGGCACCGGCAGTTTTGTGCAGGTGCCGGTTATGTGGGCAGGCTGGTTTTTAAAAATACCCGTAATTTTGCATCAGCAGGATTTAACGCCCTCCCTGGCCAACAAGCTTTGCGAGCTTTGCGCCGCGAAAATTACCGTAACTTTTTCCCAAAGCGCCAATAATTTTTCCACGGGCCTGGGCATATTTTATAAAAAGCATCCCGGCGACAAAATTGCGATTACCGGCAATCCGTTCCGCGAGGAATTAAGAGACGCGGACAAAACCGAGGCGCAAAAGTTTTTTAATCTGCGCCCCGATATGCCCACTCTGCTGGTTTTGGGCGGGGGAACCGGCGCGGCATTTTTAAATAATCTGATTTTAAAATCCCTGCCCCAGCTTTCCAAAACCGTGCAGATTATCCATTCCACGGGCAAGGGAAAATTTGTTGCTGGGGCCGTGGAAAATTACCACCCTTACGAATTTATCCAAAATATGGCCGGCGCTTACGCGGCGGCGGACATTGTGTTTTCGCGCGCCGGACTTTCTACTATTACGGAGCTGTCAAATTTAAAAAAATTAAGCGTGATAATGCCTATGCCCCGGAGCCACCAGGAATTTAACGCGGTTTTGCTTGTTAGGCTGGAAGCCGCCATAGTTATAAGCCAGTCGCGGGCCACGCCCGAAAGTTTTACTGCGCTTATCCGCAGGCTGTTGTTTGCCGGCGAGGCGCAAAATATTTTAAAACACAACATCGGTAAAATAATGCCGCACGACGCCGCGGAAAAAATCGGCGAGATTATAATTAAACTCGCGGAAAAATCGTAATGCAAAAATCATCCACCCCAACTTTTGGTTTGGCCTTAAGCGGCAGTGGCAACCGCACGACTTTTTATATTGGTTTTTTGGAAGTGTTAAACGAGGCCGGCATTAAAATAGATTATATTTCCGCCTGCAGTGGGGGTTCTTTAGTGGCCGCGGCCTACGCCTGCGGCACTTTGCCCGAGTTTAAAAAAATGGTTTTGGACATGAGTTTTAAGGATTTTAAAGCTATTATGACCAGAGACAGGGGCAATGGCGGACTTTACAAACTGGATTTTTTGGAGGAAATTTTAAACGAAAAATTTACCAAAGGCCTGCGTTTTGATGAGGTCAGGCCGATTATGGTTTTTACGGCCGTGGATATTGAAAACGGCGAGCTGGTTGACCTGTGTATGGGCGACATCGCGCGCGCCGCGCGGATTTCCTGCACCACTCCCGGGCTGTTTGAGGCAATAAAATGGGGCAACCGCGTTTTGGTGGACGGCGGCGTGCTTTCGGTGGTGCCGGTTGCCAGCTTAAAGAAATTTTCCCCGGACATAAGCATTAGCCTGAACCTGGCTTTAACCCGCAATATTTTTACCGGAGCGCAAATGAGCGCGAAAAAAATGATGAACACTCTGAAGAAATTTTTGTTAATCAACGAAATTTCCGAGCTGTTAAAAAATATTTGGCCGGAGGACGCGGGCGAGGAAGGGGATTTTGAACAGCATCCAAAATTATTCAGCGTTTTGGGTAAAAGCCTGGATTTGGCAATTTACGCCAATAAAAAATATATGGATGATGACGGCTGTGATTTAAAAATAACCCCGAATTTCACCGGCCTTAACAAAGCCAACCTCAACCGTGTCAATTTAAGCTCCGAGGCGATGAAAAAATATTATGAAATGGGCCGCGCGGCCGCGAAGGAGAATTTACCGAGGATTAAGGAGTTGATAGAAAAAAAGAAATTAGGAAATATAGAAAAGGAAATTGGGAAATAAACAGAAATTAGGAAATTAGGAAATTTTGATGATCGTTTGCAGACCGTAATTTCATTAATTTCCTTTTTGAACTTAATAAGTAAATTTCAATTTATTTCAAATCGCATAAATTTTTTTTAAAAAAATGACGGACATCAACTTAGACAGTTTAAAAAAGATATACTTTATCGGCATAGGCGGCATTGCTATGTCCGCTGTTGCAAGCATTGCAAAAGAATCGGGCTATGAAGTTTTTGGTTCCGACAGCAAGGAAGTTTATTCCCCGGCCAAGGATGTTTTGGATAATTCCAAAATAAAGTATTTTTTGGGATATAATCAGGATCAGGCAAAGTCATCGGGCGCGGATTTGTTTATTTTGTCCGCGGGCGAGAGTTTGGAAAATCCGGAAGTCCAATATATTTATGACAACAATTTACCGCATTGCGGTTTTGCGGAACTTTTGTATCATCTTTCCAAAGAAAAATTGCGCGTGGTTGTGGCCGGCACGCACGGTAAATCCACGACGACCGGGCTAATTGGCCATTTATTTAAGAGCCTTGATAACAGCTCGTTTATGGCCGGCGCGGTTTTGCAGAATTATCAGAGTAATTTTTATTTGGGCGATGGGCATTATTTTGTGTTTGAAGGCGACGAATACAAAGAAGAGTTTGACGACCCCACGCCAAAATTCCAATTTTACCATCCCGACATTTTGGTTTTAACCAATTTGGAATACGACCATCCGGATTTGTTTCCAAACATTGAGGCACTTGAGCAGGAATTTCGCCTGCTCATAGAAAAAATGCCGGAAGACGGACTGATTATTTATAACGCTGACGACGCGGCATTAACCAGGCTGGTTCACGAATCCAACATTAGCGCGGTCGGTTTTGGCATAGAAAATGAAGCGGATTTTTCCGCCGGAGGCGGATCCGCCTCCGGCGGAAAAGCGGAACAAATCCAATATGGCAGTGACTTTACGACGATTGAAATTATCAACAAATTTTCCAAAGCAATTTCCAGCAAACTGCTTGGCCAAACCGAGCAATATAAAATTCAACTGCCCGGAAAAATTAATGTCTACAACGCTCTTGCCGCCATCGCTACATTACGATCGTTAGGTTTTGCCCAAGAACAAATAGCTTTAGACTTATTAACTTACCAGGGCGTAAAAAGGCGTTTTGAAATAGTAGGCGTAAAAAACGGCATCACCATCATTGACGACTACGCCCACCACGCCACCGCCGTCCGCGAAACCCTGGAAGCTGCAAGATTGCGGTACTTCGGTTCCCCCTCTCCCTCTGGGGGAGGGGTTAGGGGTGGGGGTAAACTCTGGGCCATCTTTGAACCCCACACTTTTTCCCGCACAAAAGCCACTCTGTCCGATCTCGCCAAATCTTTCAACTCCGCCGACGAAGTCCTGATATCCGAAATCTATCCCGCCCGCGAAAAAAAATCCGAAGCAACCATAACATCGCAAGAGGTTGTTGATGCTGTCAAAAAAAATCACCCCCACCTAACCTCCCCCCTCAAGGGGGAGGAAACAACTGCATTTCCCCTCCCTTCAGGGGAGGGGCTGGGGGAGGGTGAGAATGTCAGATTAGTCAGCTCCAAACAACAAGCCCTCTCCATCCTAAAAAAAGAGGCCAAACCCGGCGACGTCATAATCGTCATGGCCGTGGGCAGTTTTAACCGGCTGGCATACGAGCTTAAAGAAAATTTATAAAATGCAAATTAAAGAAAATGTTTTATTAGCCCCATATACCACTTTTAAAATTGGCGGGATGGCGAGGTGGTTTTGTGTTGTGGAGAATCAGGATGACGCTTTGGAGGCTTTTGGGTTTGCCAAAAAACATCAGCTTAAAACTTTTGTGCTTGGCGGCGGGAGCAATATTTTGGTGAGCGATGAGGGGTTTGAGGGGTTGGTAATTAAGGTGGTGAATAGGGGGATTGAGATTTTGCCGGAATTACCCCCCCTAACCCCCCCTAAAATAGGGGGGGGAGAAGGGACTATTTTACTTAAAGTCGCGTCCGGAGAAATTTGGGACGAGGTTGTGAAGTTCGCGGTTCAGAATAACTGGTGGGGGATAGAAAATTTATCGCACATCCCCGGTTCCACCGGCGCTATTGCCGTGCAGAATGTTGGCGCTTACGGTCAGGAAGCAAGCAGGGTTATAGAATCGGTTACGGTATTTGATAAAGAAACAGGCGCCGTTAAAAATTTAAAAAATGCGGATTGCGGGTTTGCTTACAGGCAGAGCATTTTTAATTCGGTTGATAAAGGCAAATATATTATTTTTAGCGTTACTTTTAAACTTTCCAAATCGGCCAAACCGAACTTGGAGTATCGGGATTTAAAAAACTATTTCGGTTTCGGGAACACCCTCTCTGCCGCTTCAAAAGCGGCATCTCCCCCAGAGGGGGAGAGCGCCGATGTTCCCGCGCTGTCTGATATTCGCAAAGCAATAATTTCTATCAGGGATAAAAAATTTCCTTTCCCCGTGGAAGCAAAAAAAGGCAATGCGGGCTCGTTTTTTAAAAATCCTATTTTGAGCGAGGCGGATTATCATCAACTTCAAAATAAGCTGACTGATGGGTTTGGAAAATCGGCTTCTGACAATCTGGAAAAAAAGAAATTTATTGACAGTGGTCAAATTAAGGTTCCCGCCGCCTTCTTAATAGATTTGTGCGGGTTAAAAAATCTCCAAAGCGGCGGCGCAGGCATAAATCCGGGTCAGCCTTTGGTAATTATCAACCAAACCGGAACCGCGACCGCCAAAGATGTTTTAAATTTAGCGAACCAAGTAAAATCGGAAGTCCTTGCCAAAACCGGCATAGAACTAAAATTTGAACCGGAGCTGATTGGGTTTGGTTGATTTAGGGCTACACGTTTGTTTCCCTCCCCCTTGCGGGGAGGGTTAGGGAGGGGGTAAAGGGCATAATAAAATTTATCTTTTTATCACCCTCCCCCAACCCCTCCCCTCACCCCTCGACAGGCTCGGGGTGACCCTGAGCTTTGCCGAATGGGTCAAGGGAGGGGAAAAAGGTGTAAGTGCGTAAGTTCTATAATTGTATGATATAATATATAAGTAATTATTAAGTTCTGTAGTTTTCTGCCCCGACGCTTCGGTCGGGGCTCCGACTAAGCGTCGGAGTAGATTTCCGGAAGTTGCAGAATATGAAAACCTTCCATAGTATGAATATCAACATCAAAGCCACAAACACCACCTTAACCCCTTCAATTAAAAGCTATATAGAAGATAAGTTATCATTACTGGAAAATTTTTTCCGGCCCGAGGACACAATCCGCGTGGAAATAGAAGTGGATAAAAAGCGTAAAGGAGAGCCGCCGTTTCGCGCGGAAATAGACATCCAGCCCAAAGGCCACTTTGCGGATGCCAGGGGTGTGGATATTTATGCCGCGTTTGATTTAGTCATTCCCAAAATCAAGGAGCAGTTGTCGCGCGGAAAAGACAAACAGGTCAGCCTAAGGCGCAGGAGAACCAAGATTCATTAGTTGTTGTCATTCCGGAATTTTTGATTGTCACCGGCAATAATCAGCAATCAAAAATATCCGGAATCCAGAACTGGGACATTCTTGTTTCTGGATCCCGGCTCTCGGCTGCACTCGGCCGGGATGACGCGCTATTTTTAAATAAATTAAAGTGTGCCATTTGACAATATTTTTAAACCTGATATACTAATATCAATGCATAATTTATCTCAAAATTTTTGGTATTATTTTACGCTGGGCGTTGAGGCCAGAAATTTTGAGTTGATTAACACAGAGCCACAGAAAAGAAACAGGTAACACAGAACAGAAATTATCAACTTAAAACTTCCGACCCCAACGCGGGGCGGATTTTTTGTTTGCCTGGAATCCCGGGCAAACCAAACCCTAACAAAACGCGCTATTCCTAAAGGAGGATTATGAGCGTCCAAGAAGAATCACCAAGTAAAGTAGCTCGCAGGTTAGCAAACGAACAAAAGATCAGAAATCGGGCTAGATTTCAGACCAGTGGCAAGATTTGGTATCTCGCGTGCTGTTCCCGGGAAGTCCGGCTGGGCGAAAGCACTATTTGCCCAGATTGTGGGAGCGTTGCCCCTTTGCTCCACACAGATTTGGGTAAGCAAGGAGCTTACGATCGGAGGGCACCCGAATGATCTGCCTGCCGGCTACAAAAAAGCCACCTTGGATAAAACAATGGCGGGAAGAAAGGCGTGAATGATTATAAATTCACACCACTTCCCGCCGCCATCATTTTGCCCTAAAAAGGGCTTTTTTATTTTGTGTAACTCTGATATAATATCATCTGAATCAGTCGTATTATCTAAATTAAACCCTCACCCCTACCCCTCTCCCAGAGGGAGAGGGGGATTGAATTATATGTCGTTTATTAGCAACTTTTTTAACGCCACAAAAAGCCCACTTGAAAAATATTCCAGTCAGCTGGAGTTAGTTAATAGTTATAAAGAGGAAGTCGCGGGACTGTCGCAGGAACAAATAAGGGAAGAAATTTCAAATTTTAAATTACAAATTTCAAAGTTGGAAACTAACAAGGAAATTTTTGCAGAGCTTAAGGAGATTGCGCCGCGGGTTTTTGCATTGACCAGGGAAGCCGCGAAAAGATCCATCTCGCAATTCCATTACGATGTCCAGGTGGCCGGCGGCTTTGCTTTAGCCGAGGGAAAAATCGCGGAAATGAAGACCGGCGAGGGAAAAACTTTAACCGCTACTTTGCCCATTGCGCTTTACGCTTTGGCGGGCAAAGGCTCCCATTTGGTTACGGTTAACGATTACCTCGCCAGATGGCAGGCCAGCTTAATGGGTCCGGTTTATAACTATTTGGGTTTATCGGCGGCTTCCATTCAGCACGAGCAATCGTTTTTATACGATCCAACCTACAAACCCGAGCAGGAAGAAATAGACCGCCTTGAAGGCGAAACCCAGGGGCTGGTTATGGACGTAAAACATATGCGCCCAATTTCGCGCAGAGAAGCTTACGCCGCGGACATAACTTACGGCACAAACAACGAGTTTGGTTTTGATTATCTGCGCGACAATATGGTGCAGAACATTAACCAGCTGGTTCAGCGGGATTTATTTTACGCGATTGTGGACGAGGTGGATTCCATCTTGATTGATGAAGCGCGCACGCCGTTAATTATCAGCATGCCGGACAGCGAGCCTACCAGTAAGTATGTTGAGTTTGCCAAGATTGTGGAACGCTTGGAGGAGACGACTGATTACACAGTGGACGAAAAACGCAGGGCATTTATTTTAACCGATGAGGGGATAAACAAAATTGAAGGCATATTAAAAGTCCCGAATATTTACGATACGAGCAAAGGAGTGACTACCATTCACCATATTCAGCAGGCCGGAACAGCGGGAAAAGTTTATCATAAAGACAAAGACTATGTAGTCCGTGACGGAGAAGTTGTTATTGTGGACGAATTTACCGGCCGCCTGATGTTTGGGCGCAGATACAGTGAGGGCTTGCACCAGGCCATAGAAGCCAAAGAAGGCGTAAAGATTCAGCAGGAAAGCAAAACTTTGGCCACCATCACTTTTCAAAATTTATTCCGTTTGTATAAAAAACTTTCGGGTATGACCGGCACGGCCAAAACCGAGGAAGAGGAATTTTTTAAGATATATCAGCTGACGGTTGAGCAAATACCGACCAACAAACCGATGGTCCGCGCGGACCGTCCGGACGTGGTTTATAAAACCGAGGAAGCCAAATTTAACGCCATCGCGCGGGAAATTAAGGAGCGCCACCAAAAGGGCCAGCCCGTGCTAATCGGCACGGTGAGCATTGCCAAAAACGAAATGCTGGCCGAGGTTTTAAAAAGGGAAGGTCTGCAGTTTGAACTTTTAAACGCCAAAAATCACGAGCGTGAGGCGCACATTATTTCCCAGGCCGGGCGTTTGGGGCAAATAACTTTGGCTACCAATATTGCCGGCCGCGGCGTGGACATTTTGCTGGGCGGCAACCCGGTTGATCCCGAGGAAGCCAAGGCCGTGTTGTCTGCCGGCGGTTTGCATATTTTGGGAACCGAGCGGCACGAATCGCGGCGTATAGATAATCAGCTCCGCGGAAGAGCCGGGCGCCAGGGCGACCCTGGATCGTCACAATTTTTTGTGAGTATGGAAGATGATTTAATGCGTTTGTTTGGCGGCGAGCGGATGAAATCGCTGATGACGTCTTTAGGCCTGCCGGACGAACAGCCCATAGAAGCCAAAATGGTTTCGCGTTCCATAGAATCAGCCCAAAAGAAAATTGAAGGCCTGAACTTTGACACCAGAAAAAATGTTTTGGAATTTGACGATGTGCTAAACCATCAGCGCAATCATATTTACAAAAAACGCCGGATGTATTTGGGGATGGAGCAGGCAAAAACCGATGTAGTGCAGGCCACCGGCCTGCCTGATGAGGACGAAGAATCAGACGCTAATGAAAAATCGCCCTTAAATCTTAAATCCGAAATCTTAAATCTGGTCCGCGGCGAACTTGCCGAAACCGTAGAATTTAATTTAAATGTTATTGATGAAAACGGCAACGAAAAGCGCGACTGGGATAATTTATTCAAAGCGGTCAACACCATAATTCCGGTAACGCCGGAATTGCAAAAAAAGGCTAAACAGGAATACGAAAACGCGGCTGACCAGGATTTTGCCGTGGCTGACGCGTTTTACAAAGCCGCGGCCGACATTTGGGAAGAGCGGGAAAAGCAGTTGGGTAAGGAAATTTTTGAAGGCGCCCAGCGCTTTGTGGCACTTCAGGCTTTGGATAATTTGTGGATGGAGCATTTGGACACAATGGACCATTTGCGCGACTCCGTCCGTTTGCGCGGCTACGGCCAGCGCGACCCGCTTGTGGAATATAAAAAAGAAGGCTACCAAATGTTCCAGGCGTTGCTTAAAGAAATCAACAAGCAAATAGTCAACAGCATCTTCCACATTTCCGTAAACGTCCAGCCAAGCCCCGGGCAAAATTTGCCCCAGAACCTGCAAACCAACCTATCCGATGGCGGTGTAGTGCAGGCCACCGGCCTGCCCACAGATCCAAAGTATCAAAACGTCGGCCGCAACGACCCCTGCCCCTGCGGGAGCGGCAAGAAATTTAAGAAATGTCATGGCAAAAATATTTAACTAACAACTATAAACTAATCACTAACAACTAACTCAATGCCCAACGACTACATCAAGAAAGAACCAACAAAAACCGAAAAGTTTATGTATGAGCTTGCAATGCATCAGCAACAGCTGGAGCATCAGACTTTTTCCAATTCTATGACAGTTTTGGCCGTGGCTTTGGCGCTCGGCGCTGACGCGGAAAAAATTGCCAAGTTTTTAACCACGGACGAAGAAAAAATAAAAGAATTCGGCAAAAGCATAAACTCTGCCATAGCCAAGCTAAGGCCGGCGAAAGAAGAGGCCCACACGCATGAAGAGCCGAAAGCGGAATAATTTACTTGAAAAAATTACGATATATTTATGGAGGATTTAGACTTTCAGCCAGTTTTTGATTATATTGATAAGGCTTTTAAGCAAGAGTTTTGGAAAAATTTAGCATCAAAGAAAGATGTCCAAAAGCTTCAGCGTTCTTTAGATGATTTATTAAGAAAATTTGATAAACATGCTTAAATTTATCACCGGAAATAAAGCTAAAGTTGTTGAGGCGAGGGCGATTTTGTCGCCATTTAAAATCGTGCCGATTAACATCAGCTTAACCGAAATCCAGGAAGTTGATCCAAGAGCAATCATCAAGCATAAGTTGCAGGAAGCGCTTAAGCTTCATAAAGGGCCGTTGATTGTGGATGACAGCTCTTTGTCTTTTAGCTGTTTTAATTATAAACTTCCGGGACCGCTCATAAAATGGTTTAATGAATATGTCGGGATGAAAGGGTTGGCAAATCTCACAAAAAAGTTGGGGGACAACAAAGCCAACGCCACGACTATAATCGGTTACGCGGAAAATTCCAAAAAGATTTTGTTTTTTGAAGGGACTTTAAACGGCAAAATAGTGCCGCCAAAAGGAAAATATAATTTTGGCTATGACTCGATTTTTGCGCCTGCCGGAAAATTACAAACTTTGTCGGAAATGAAGGCTAAAGGGGATTTTACATCCAGCCCAAGGGGTATTGCGGTTTTAAAATTAAAAAAGTATTTGTTAAAAACAAATCACATTAAATAACGGCCGTTATTTAATGTGATTTGAATTATCATCAGAAATTTAATTTTATGAAGAACGTTAGACTGCCGGCTTATGTTAAACCGGAAAGATATGAGCTTACAATAAAGCCCGATTTGGAGGGTTTTGTTTTTGAGGGTGAGGAGACGATATTTTTGGATTTGGGGAAGGCGGTTAAGGAAATTACTTTGCATGCTAAAGAGCTGGATATAATATCAGCTGAATTTAAACCCTCTCCCCGGCCCTCCCCCGGAGGGGGAGGGGGGAATACAGGGTTGCGCGGAAAGATCGCTTATAACGAAAAGGCTGAGACCGCGACTTTTATTTTTGGAAAAAGTTTACCAAAAGGAACGGGGGAGCTGAGGTTGAAGTTTAAGGGAATTTTGAATGAAAAGATGAGGGGATTTTACCGGAGCAGATACACTCATCAGGGCAAAGAAAAATATATGGCCACTACGCAGTTTGAGGCCACGGACGCGAGAATGGCTTTTCCGTGTTTTGATGAGCCGGCGCATAAGGCGGTGTTTGATATTACGCTGATGGTGCCGGAGGGGTTGACGGCGATTTCAAATACTCTCCCGATATCAACAGGCAACCTCTCCCCAGCCCTCCCCTCAGGAGGGGAGGGAGGACTGCAGGAACACCAAAGCGGCTATAATATCGTAAAGTTTGAACCGACGCCAAAAATGTCCACTTACTTGGTGGCTTTTATCATCGGAAATTTTGAATTCATCGAAGCCAGAACAAAGGATGGGGTGCTGGTTAGGGTGTTTGTTACCCCCGGGAAAAAGCATCAGGCTAAATTTGCTTTGGACACGGCCATTAAGTGCCTGGAGTTTTACAATGCATATTTTGACATTCCCTACCCTTTGCCGGTTTTGGATTTAATCGCCATTCCGGATTTTAGCCACGGCGCCATGGAAAACTGGGGCGCGGTGACTTACCGCGAATCGGCTTTGTTGGTAGATCCCGAAAACTCATCCGCCTCCAATAAACAATGGGTGGCCTTGGTGATTGCCCACGAGCTGGCGCATCAGTGGTTTGGCAATTTAGTGACTATGGAATGGTGGACGCATTTATGGCTTAACGAAGGCTTTGCTTCTTATATAGAATATTTGGCTACCGACCATCTTTTTCCAAAATGGGATTTATGGACGCAATTCGCGTATAACGACCTTAATCCGGCATTGGAGTTGGACAGTTTAAAAAATACCCACCCGATTGAAGTTGAAGTTCGCCATCCCGATGAGATTGGAGAGATTTTTGATGAGATAAGCTACAGCAAAGGCGCGAGCGTAATTAGGATGCTGGCCGGGTATTTGGGTGAAAAAGATTTCAGGGATGGGTTAAGATATTATTTAAAAAAACATTCCTATAAAAACGCTTCAACAACCGATTTGTGGAGCGCGTTTGAAAAAATTTCCAAAAAGCCGGTGCGGGAGATGATGAAAAACTGGACGGGAAAACCCGGATATCCGGTGGTAAAAGTGGCCCAAAAAACCAGCGGCTTGGAACTGCGTCAGACCCGTTTTTTTTCATCGGCGATTTCCAAACGGAAGTCGGCGGATAAAACGGTTTGGGAAATACCAATCGGGGTAAAAAATTTAAAAACAAATGCCGAGCGTAAATTTTTACTGGCTGGTAAAAAGTCCAATAGTTTAGACTATCAGACTTTTTCCAAATCTAATTTTAAGTTAAATTTCGGGGAGACCGGATTTTACCGCGTGGATTATCCGGAGCAAATGCTGGAGGGCTTAAAAGCTCTTATTAAGAGCAAGAAATTGTCGGCGATAGATCGGCTCGCAATAGTCAGGGATGCCTTTGCCCTTTCGGAAGCCGGAGAGTATTCGGCTGTTCGGGCTTTAAATTTATTGCCGGCTTACACAAATGAAACCGATTACACGGTTTGGGTGGAACTCGCGTCCGGTTTGGGAGATTTAAAAAATTTGCTTTATGGCCAAAAATATTACGGCGAATTTGAAAAATTCGCGCGGGAAATATTTACGGGCATTGGTAAAAAACTTGGCTGGAAAGCTAAAGCCGGCGAAAGCCACACGCAGGGTTTGCTCCGCAGTTTAATATTAAATCAGCTTATCGGCTACAACCATCAGCCAACCATAAGCCAGGGATGGGAAATTTATAAATCCGCCAAAAACATTCCGGCGGATATTAGAGCCGCAGTTTACCACGCCGTGGCGGTCAGCGGAACGGAAAATGATTATAAAAAGCTGATAAAAAAATATCAAACAGAAGGCTTGAGCGAGGAAAAAAACCGCGTTGGACGGGCTTTGGGGCAGTTTTCAAATCTCAAACTTTTTAAAAAAACTTTGGAGTTTGCTATGTCAAAAAGTGTCCGCATACAGGACACGGCGCAGATTTTTGCCTCGGTCTGGGGAAATCCGGCCGGTCGGCAGATGGCCTGGGAGTTTACCAAAAAAAACTGGGCAGTTTTGCTTAAGCGCTATCCGGCCTCCGGCCATATTTTAAACCGGTTTGTAAAAATGGCGGCTGGGTTTGTTTTGGAGCGGGATATTAAAAATTTTACGGAGTTTTTTAAAACCCACAAAGCTCCGGGAGCCGAGCGCGCCGTTGCCCAGGTGCTGGAAAAAATAAAGTCCAACGCCGCGTGGCTACAGCGTGACGGCAAAAAGATTGAGGAATGGCTTTTAAAGAACATTTAATATTTAACATTTGACCATTGACTGTTGATTTAAAACAAATAAAGTTTTGGCGATGTCTGGGGGCGGCATCGGTTTTTATAATTTTTGCCTTAATTTATCCGGCCAAAATTTTGGCTCAGGTCGCGATGCCAACCGGAACCCCGGACCAGTTAAAAAATCAGGACTCCGACAAAGACGGGCTGAGCGATTACGATGAGCTTTATATTTATCACACCGACCCCTATAACCCGGACACGGACGGCGACGGCTACACCGATGGCTACGAAGTAGCGAACGGATACGATCCCAACAAAAAAGGCAACGACAAACTGGAAAAAGAAATTGACATTGACCTGGCTACGCAAACTCTGGCTTATTACCTTGGGCCTTATCAAATTGGCCGGTTTTTAATTTCTTCCGGAGTCAAAGCCCTAAAAACCCCGGACGGACAATTTGCGATTTTAAAAAAAATCCCTGTCGTTGACTACAAAGGCCTAAACTATGATTACCCCAACACCAAATGGAATATGATGTTTAAACAGCAGGCGGCCGGAAATTTGTATATCCACGGCGCTTACTGGCATCACAACTTTGGCCACCCTATGAGCCACGGCTGTATAAACGTATCCTACGACAATATGGAGCCGCTTTATAACTGGGCCGACGTCGGGACAAAAGTAATTATTAGCAATGAGTTTAAGTTTTAAAAATTTTTCGGGTTTAAAATACGGCATATCGGAAAAATTCGACGGTGATTTGGCTTTGGCTAATAATCGCCGGATTTTTTTTGAGAGGCAGGGGATTGATGAGCAAAACATTGTTAGGCTAGATCAGGTTCATTCAGCCGAGGTGGTTAAGGTTGATGGCAGTCATCGCGGCAAAATAATTCCAAACGCCGACGGATTGGTAACGTCGGACAAAAACTTTTTTTTAACTGTAACCGTGGCGGATTGTTTTCCGGTTTACTTTTACAATCCGGTTTTAAATTCCATCGGCCTGGCGCATTCCGGATGGCGGGGGACTGTAAATAATATTGTCGGCGAAACTGTAAAAGTTATGCAGGGGAATCCCGATGATTTAATCGCGGGCATCGGTCCGGGAATCCAAGCCTGCCATTTTGAAATTAAGGAAGATGTTTTGGAAAAGTTCGCCAAATATCCCGAGGCCGTAATTTATCGCGACGAAAAAATATTTATCAATCTGCCAAAAATTATCACCCAACAACTTACCGACGCCGGAGTTAAAATTGTGAACATTGAAAATTGCGGCGAATGCACTTTTTGCCAAAAAGAAAAATATTTTTCCTTTAGGCGGGACAGGCCAAAGAGTGTGCAAGCAATGATTGCGTATATTGGAGTTGCGGGGCAGTCTTAATTTTTTGTCCACAGATCACAAATAGCACAGATTACACAGATTTGAGTCCTTTATAAGCAATACAAACTGTGGTATCTGTGCAATCAGTGAATCTGTGGATATTGCCAAAATCCACAAGTTTGCTATAATATCAACATTGCAGAAATAAGGAAATTGGGAAATTAAGAAATAATCTCCCCAATTTCTATATTTCATATTATTTCCCAATTTCAACCCAATGCATCCAAAATTCAAACTCTTTTCCTCACTTTTAGCCATTTTACTTATAGCCGCGGCCGCTTTGTGGATAGTTTTGCCAAAAGGCGGTTCCATTAGCTTAAAAGCCCTTAAAATCCCTTACAGCCAGAGCTTTAAGGTGCATTTGGGATTGGATTTACAGGGCGGCAGTCATTTGGTTTACCAGGCGGATTTTAGCGGCATTGCGCCGGCTGACCAGGCAGACGCTTTAAACGCCATCCGCGACACCATTGAACGCCGCGTTAACAGCTTTGGCGTTAGCGAGCCGCTGGTGCAGGTTTCGGGCAGTAACCAGATTATTATAGAGCTTCCCGGCATAAAAAATATAAACGACGCCATAAACCAAATCGGGCAAACTCCAACTTTGGAATTTAAAACCCAAAATCCTAACGCCCAGCAGGTCAACGCCTCCAGCACTAACCTGACTTTGAATGCCAACGATCAGTGGGTTTCCACCGGCCTGTCCGGCAAGCAGTTGCAAAAAGCCACGGTGGATTTTCAGCAGGGACAGAGCTTGAGCAGTCAAGTGGTAGTCCGTCTGACTTTTGACAGCGACGGCGCCAAATTATTTTCGCAAATTACCTCGGCCAACGTTGGCAAGCCTTTGGCGATTTTTTTGGACGGGCAAATATTAAGCGCTCCGACTGTTGACGCGGCCATTACCAGCGGCACGGCCGTAATTACCGGCAACTTTACCGTCCAGCAGGCCAAGGATTTGGCCAACAACCTAAACAGCGGCGCTTTGCCCGTGCCAATCAAGCTGATTTCCCAGGAAACCGTGGGCGCGACTTTGGGCAAGGAATCGGTGCAGAAATCCGTGGAAGCCGGCATTATCGGTTTATTGATGATAATTGTGTTTATGATAGTTTACTATCGTTTCCCCGGACTGTTGGCCACGTTCGCGCTGTTAATTTATGCCGTGGTTTCGTTCGCGATTTTTAAAATCGGCATTTCCTTTACGGCCGTGGTTTTGGTCGGACTGTTTTTCTTTTTGGGATTAACCGTGAGCGCCTGGTTTGGAATTCTGGCTTTGCTTAGTTATATATTTTTGATTTTCCTAAATGGTCTGGCGCCGGTAACCCTGACTTTGGCTGGCATCGCGGGATTTATTTTATCCATCGGTATGGCCGTGGACGCCAACATTTTGATTTTTGAAAGGCTTAAGGAAGAAATCCGCAGCGGCAAGGAAATTCACAAGGCCGTGGAAGAGGGTTTTAACAGAGCGTGGTTGTCCATTCGCGATTCCAATGTTTCCAGTTTAATTACCACGGTCATCCTTTATATGTTCGGTACGCCGTCCATTAAGGGTTTTGCCGTGACCTTGGGCATTGGAATTTTAATTTCCATGTTCACCGCTATTACGGTTACCAGAACTTTCCTGCGCGTTTTTGTCGGCAACAACATCGCGACTCACCCGTGGCTATTTGGCGTTTCCAAGATAAAGCGCGACGACGCTTCTACTAAATACTAAAAGAAGCGAAATACTAAACTTATAAATTGCGAATTTACCGGTTTAGTATTTTCCGCCAGAGGCGGATCTGCCTCCGGCATGAGGCTCACTTTAGTATTTAGTAGAGAAAAAATTAATAATTTTTATGTTCAATATTTTAAAATACTACAAATTCTTTTTCTGTGTTTCCGGCATAATTCTGCTTTTTGGCATTGTGTCGCTTTCGGTTTTTCATTTAAAGCTCGGCATAGATTTTAAAGGCGGGAGCCAGGTGCAGTTGCAGTTTAATCAGCCCGTGGATGTTTCCAAAGTTCAGAGCGCGGTGGCTAGCCAAAATCTCGGCAACTTTCAACTGCAAACCGCGTCCAACAACGGCCTTATTATAGAAACCCAAAGCTTAAGCAAAGACCAGCACGCCCAGCTTTTGGCTAAAATTCAGTCCACGGCCGGAAATTTTACCGAAACCCAATATACGTCCATAGGGCCGGTTATTGGCAAACAACTGACACAGGACGCTTTTTGGCAGCTGCTTTGCGTGTCTTTGGGCATCGTAATTTATATCGGCTACGCATTCCGCAAGGTGACCAAGCCGGTAACTTCCTGGCGCTTTGGCTGGGCAGCGGTTATCGCGCTGATTCACGACCTGCTGTTTGTGCTTGGAGTATTTTCCATCCTCGGACATTTTAAGGGAGTGGAAATAGACAGCTTGTTTGTTACCGCCATGCTCACGGTTTTGGGCTTTTCGGTTCACGACACAATCGTAGTATTTGACAGAATCCGCGAAAACCTAAGGGTCTACGCCGGCCAGAGTATAGAGTTTGTGGTCAACCACAGCATCAGCCAGACTTTGGTCCGGTCGTTAAATACCAGCTTAACCGTGCTGTTTGTCCTGTTAAGCTTACTGCTGTTCGGCGGCCAGACTATTAGATGGTTTGTCTTTGCCCTATTCATTGGTATTATCGTTGGCACCTACTCCTCTATATTTATAGCCAGCCCTGTCCTGGTTCTCTGGCAAAAGTGGAAAACAAAACAGGTATAAAGGAAATTTGGAAATTGAGAAATATAGAAATTTTAAAACCCTCTTAAATAAGAGGGTTTTATATTATTAAGGTAATTTGACAATAAAGCTGATTTTATGCTATACTAGTAGAAATAATTAATAACTAATAATTTATAACTTATAACAGGCGAGCAGTCTTGGGATGTTATTAGTCATTAATTAACAATTATAAGTTATTTCCTCCATGGGCATTCTTGATACAATTATTCATACCAAGCAAAACGAATCTTTAAGCCAGTTTAAGCCTTCCGACGTGGTGAAGGAAGTCTTGGATTTGCTCAAGGAGCGCGACCGGCGCATTTTGATAAACCGCTACGGCCTGGAAGGAAATCAAAGCAAAACTTTGGCCGCCATTGGCCAGGAGCAGAATTTAACGCGCGAAAGAGTCCGGCAAATAGAAAAAGATTTGCTTAAACAGCTTAAAAAAACCAGCCTGCAAAAACCAAGTTTTGCCTCGGCCAAAGATTTTTTGCTGGACATTATTACCGAACACGGGCGCATTATCGCGGAAGAAAGCCTGCTGATGCATCTGAATATTGATGACCAGCGGGAAAAGAACGCCCTGATTTTTATTTTGCATTTAATAGAAGAGCTGGAACACTTTATTCAGCAAAATTACAAAAAAGCCTGGGTCACGGTGCTGTTTAAACAGGATCTTTTGGCCGGTTTTGTAAATGAGAGCAAAAAAATCATCGGCCAAAAAAACGCCCCCCTGCCGGCCGAGGAATTTTTGGAACATTTTAAGCAAACGCAATTTTACAAAGACAACCAAAACCAGCTTTCCGATAAAACGATTTTAAATTATCTGGAACTGACCGTGGAAATAGAAAAAAACGTTTTTGGCCACTGGGGCTTGAGCCTGTGGAAGGAAGTTAAACCTAAAGACGTGGGCGATAAAGCCTATTTGGTAATGAAGCACCACAAAAAGCCCGAGCATTATTCCGTAATTACCGAAATGATAAACAAAGCCGGTTTTGACGAGCGCAAGGCTTACAAGGAAACGGTGCATAATGAACTTATTAAGGACCAGCGGTTTATTTTAATCGGCCGCGGCATTTACGCGCTCAGCGAGTGGGGTTACAAGCCCGGCGTGGTCGCGGAAGTCATTGTGGAAATTTTAAAACAATCGCCCCAGCCCATTACCAGGGAAAAAATTATTGAGGAAGTTTTAAGGAGCCGGATGGTAAAAAAGAACACTATTTTAGTAGGGCTGTCCAACAAGAAGCTGTTTAAGAAAGTCGGCAAGAATTCATACGCTTTGGCGTAATTTCTACTAAATACTAAAGGGAGCTAAATACTAAAACTAACGGTTAACGTTATTTGATAGTAAGCGCTGGGGGAGAGATTTAGTATTTCGTCATTTTTAGTATTTAGTAGAAGTCCATAAGTAATACCACGAAACAAAAAATGCAGTTTTTAGCAGGCATACTTCCAAATTTTCCGGGAATATTCTATATAGCCTTTTTGGTAATAGTAAAATATTACGGATGGGTGCTTTTTGTTTTTGGTTTGATTTATATGCTCAGGCATGAGTATATTGAGGAAATTCAGGGGCAGTTTGTCCGCGGCGTGGAATGGGTGTTTTTGGAAATCCGCGTGCCCAAGGAAAACCGCGTCAGCACCCTGGCCGTGGAAAATATTTTTACCCAGATGCACGCCCTGCACGCCAGCCTGACCTGGGAAGAAAAATATATGCAGGGGCGGTTTCAACTCTGGTATTCTTTGGAAATTGTCAGCCTGGGCGGCCATGTTTCCTTTATTATCCGCACGCCAAAACCCGTCCAGCATCTTGTGGAGTCCGCGTTTTATTCCCAATATCCCAACGCGGAAATTTCCGAAGTCGCGGACTATATGGAAAAATTCCACATAGATGCCTATAATAACGAAAATGGCGAGTATGATTTTTTTGGCACGGAATGGAAAATGAGCAAGGACAGTGTTATTCCAATGAAGACTTACAAGGATTTTGAACATCCCTCGGCCGAAGAAAAGGTCATAGACCCGCTGACCAATACCATTGAGACTTTGGAAAGAATCAGCCCCACGGAAATTTTGGCCATCCAGCTGTTAATTCAGCCTATCCAAAATGACGAATGGGCTAAAAAAGCCGAGCATAAAATTAAGGAACTGACCGGCGAGGAAGCCCATCACGAAGCTTCGTTCATCGGCTTTTTGCTTAAGCCCTTGGAATGGTTTGCCAAGTTCAGCTACAAGGAAACATTTTTTGGCGGCGGCCACGGCCACGGTGAAGGCGATGACTTGCAAAAAAAACCCCGCAATAACTGGATGAGTATGACCGAAGGGCAAAAAGAAGAAGTCGCGCTGATAGAAAAAAAACTCAACAGGGCGACCTATAACGCCAAAGTTAGGATGCTCTATCTTGCTCCCAAGAACGTGTTTGACAAGGGGCGCCGCACGGAAATTATCGGTTCCATTAGGCATTTGAGTCCGGGCGGAGGAGCGGGGATTCATAACACTTTAAAGATTGACCGCCATACCTGGACCAAAGTTGATCCGCATTTTTCCGAGAGCTTGGAAAAATCCATGGTGGAAAGAACCACTAAGCAGAGGAAATACTGGTTTTTGAGGGGATACAAAAATAGAAGCATTTACGTGGGCAGTCCCAAGTTTTTAATGAGCGTGGAAGAAATCGCCACTATGTTCCACTTCCCGATTACCACCGAAACCACCCTGGTGCCGGCCGGCGTCAGAGCTGTTGAAAGCAAGAAAGGCAGGGCGCCGTCAAACCTTCCAACCGCTGAATAGCCCTTCTCTACTAAATACTAAAAGTAGCGAAATACTAAACATAGAATTGCTATGTATAGAGATGATTTAATTTACAAAGGCGAGTATTATAAAATAGTAGGGATTTTGTTCAAAGTATTCAAGGATTTAGGCGGAAATTTGCTTGAGAAACATTATCAAAAGGCTGTTGCTATTGCTTTAAAGCTTGCCGGGATAAAATTCACCGAACAGTTTCCTATAAAATTATACTTTGAGGGTCAATTTATTGGAATATTTTACGCCGATTTTCTTATTGAAATTGGTGACGCTAAAATAATTTTGGAAATAAAAAAGAATGAAAATTTTGGAGTAAAAAATATTAAACAACTAAATGATTATATTTACGCGCTTAAAATCAAATTGGGAATTTTGGCTAACTTTACCAAATCAGGCGTCAAGTGCAAAAGAATTGTAAACGCGTATTAATTAGTTTAGTATTTAGCTTCCTTTAGTATTTAGTAGAAGGTATTTATGGAAACCAAAAACCACGATAACCTGATAACTGTCTTTGCCAAAACCAACTTCCGCAATAAGGAGGTGCCTTTTGGCATTAAGACCGATGACCGCAGGCGCCATATGTATTTAATCGGGAAAACCGGTATGGGCAAAACGACGCTGATGGAAAATATGGTAATCCAGGATATTCAAAACGGACACGGCGTGGCGTTTTTGGACCCGCACGGGGATTCGGTGCAGAGGATTTTGGATTGCGTTCCGGCCAGCAGAATAAACGACGTGGTTTATTTTAATCCGGCCGATATGGAATATCCGGTGGCGTTTAATATTCTGGAATCGGTGGATCCAAAATACAAGCATTTGGTGGCCAGCGGGCTTATGGGCGTGTTTACCAAAATTTGGGCCAATTTGTGGTCGGCCAGAATGGAATATATTTTAAACAATACGATTTTGGCGCTTTTGGACAGCCCGGGCAACACTCTTTTGGGCATTACCAGAATGTATGTGGATAAAAAATACCGCAAAAAAATCGTGGATAACATTAAAGACCCGATGGTTCGCGCTTTTTGGGTAGACGAATTTGCCAATTATAACGAAAAATACCGGACAGAGGCCATCGCGCCTATTCAAAACAAAGTTGGACAGTTTTTATCGTCGGGAATTATCCGTAACATTGTGGGCCAGCCCAAAAGCACTATTGATTTGCGCGAGATAATGGATCAGCGCAAAATTTTGATTATGGATTTGTCCAAAGGCAAGGTCGGCGAAGACAACTCCGCCCTGCTCGGCGCTATGCTGGTAACCAAAATTCAGCTGGCGGCTATGTCGCGCACGGACATTGAGGAAAAAGACCGCAAAGATTTTTATTTGTATGTTGACGAGTTCCAAAATTTTGCCACGGAAAGTTTTGCCACGATTCTTTCGGAGGCCAGAAAGTATCGTCTGAACTTAATCGTCGGCCACCAATACATCGCGCAACTTGAAGAAGATAAAAGCACCAAAGTGCGGGACGCGATTTTCGGCAACGTCGGAACAATTGTGGTGTTTAGGATTGGCGCCGTGGACGCGGAATTTTTGGAAACCGAGTTTGAGCCGATTTTCACGCCCAACGATTTGGTGAATTTGCCCAAATACGCCATTATTTTAAAATTGATGATTAACGGCGTGGCTTCGGATCCGTTTTCCGCGATGACCCTGGCGCCGAACCCTGAACACTTAACCGGCAACGCGGAAAAAGTCTTAAAAGTTTCGCGCGAGCGCTACGCCAACCCGGCCGTGGAAGTGGAAGAAAAAATTTCCCGCTGGATGGGCGCGGAATACCACCAGGAAGCCGCGGTGGTAATCGGCACGCCGGCGCAGGAAGAAGAAAAGACGGTCGTCGTGGAAAATCCGGGATTGGTTGAGATAGTCCAGCCGATTGCCCAGCCTGAGGAAAAGATTGAAAAACCCTTTTTACCCGCTGCCTCCGTTTCCAAACCGATTGTTGAAAAAAAGAATCACGACCAAAGAAATCAGGATCATCGCGGCCAGGAAAGACCCCGCCAGCGTGAAAGGGATCATCGAGACCATTCTAACAGGCCGCCGCAGAATAATCAGCCCCGCCATCAGCAAAGCCATCCGCACAATCCGCCAAAAAAAGAAAACCCGATTTGGAACACCGTGGCCAGCATCCACCAGGAAAAAATCAACCAAGTCCACCAGCAAACCGACAAAGTAGTAAATCAAATTTTAAGCCAACCTGTCACTTTACCGGCTCCGGCTTCTTTGACCGAGACCGCGGTTGAACAAAAAAAAGTTCTCAACCCCGGCGAATCACATAAAATATAACAAGTTGACCTGAAAATTGACCTTATTGGCGCCTGTCTGTTATAGTATTTATATGGACATAGAAGAAGTAAAACGGAAAATTGTCCCGATCCTAAGCCGTTATGGCGTCAAACGCGCGGCCGTTTTTGGCAGTGTCGCGCGGGGGGAAGCGCGGAGCGACAGCGATGTGGATTTATTGGTGGAATTATACGAACCTTTGGGTTTATTCAGGTTTGCCCAGCTTAATTATACCCTGGAAGATGCCCTGAATAAAAAAGTTGATTTGGTAAAAAATACAGCGATTAAGTCCTCATTTAAACCTAACATTTTGCGTGAAGCCATTTATATTTATGGGTAATAATGATGTCGCTTATTTGCAGGACATACTTGAGAACATAAAAATACTTGGTGGGTTCTTGCAAAAGATAAATAAAGAAGACTTTTTCGCTGACTTGGAAAAACAGTTTGCCGTGGCTCGGGCTTTGGAGATTATTGGGGAAGCCTCAGCTAAGCTTTCCGAAGACTTTAGAAATGAGCACACGGAAATAGACTGGCGGGGTTTAAAGTCCATGAGAAATTTACTAATTCACGAATACGCCTATGTGGACGCGGATGAAGTCTGGAAAGCCTGCCAGGCGGATGTTCCTGATCTGGAACAAAAAATTCTCAAAATAACTGGAAATAAATAAAACCCTTTCACCCGCGAAAGGGTTTTATTGAGACTGGTGCATAGCTTGGCTGGTAATTAGTTAAATTTTATTCTTCAAAAAGTAATGGATAACATTTCGTATCCGCCCGGCGTTTGGTGGGTTTTTGATACCCACCTAATCCCTCAGCTTTAGCTGTGGCTAGTTTAAATATGTTTTTTTATCTCGGATTCTATGCTGGCTTTGGGAGCGGCGCCTATCATTTCGCCCACTAGCTTGCCGCCCTTAAAGAATTTTAGGGTGGGGATGCTCATTACGCCGTATTTGGCCGCAAGAGCGTTGTTTTCGTCAACGTTGACTTTGCCGACTTTAAGTTTGCCGGCGTAATCGTTGGCCAGTTCCTCCACTATTGGCCCCAAAACCTTGCACGGGCCGCACCAAACAGCCCAAAAATCCACCATTACCGGCAGGTCGGATTTTAAGACTTCCTGGTCAAAACTTGCTTCTGTGATTGTTACCTCGGACATAAGTTTTTTTGGGTTTAATTATAGAGCGATACTAATATACGAATTGCTCACGAATGACACGAATTCGTATAATTCGTATGGTATTCGCGGATTAGTGTCGCTTCCCAATTTTATCCACAGCAGGAAGTTTTGTCAATGAGCTATAATGAATCCAGGCACCTTCCAGAATAACTCTTGGCTTTGCTACGGAGACGAATGGAATTATTTTGACTTCCTGCGGAATTTAATGCCCCGTAGGAAGGTGCCTGGATGAAATAGAAATCAATAACAAATAAAAATATAAAAGTTGCCTCTAAAAATCAAACTTTTTAAAATTATTCCTTATTGGATTGTCTTTTTGGTAATCGCCGTGGGCGCTCAGGCCGCGGGGGTTTTAATATCCAAAAATAATATGGTGCCGGCAAAAAATCAGCCGCAAGTTTTGGGGGCAAGCACCAGCACTCCTTTTATTAGAGGCGCAGACTCCGAGGCCAAACTGATTAGCCAAATAAATTTTCCGGATTTGTCCGCCGTTAACGCTCAAAGTTATTTGGTATTTGATTTGGCAAGCGGCCAGACTTTGTTGGAAAAAAATTCCGGACAAAAATTCGCCATCGCCAGCCTGACCAAACTGATGACCGCCCTGGTCGCTTACAACAATACCGACCTTAACCAGGATTTTGTTATATCGGACAAAGACATCTTAAATGTTAAGCCGGACTTGGGCTTAATTCCCGGAGACAGCGTCCAGGCTTTGGATATTTTTAACGCGATGCTTATTGGCTCGTGCAATGACGCGGCAAAAGCGCTGGCCAATTATACGGCGCGGGTCTCGGCCAGCGACTTTGTAGACCTGATGAATCAAAAAGCGGCCGATTTGGGTATGCAAAACACCAGCTACCAAAATCCTATGGGCTTTGACAACAGCGGTAATTATTCCACGGCTGAGGATTTAAAAATTTTAATTACCAAAGAGCAAAAGTTGTCGGTATTCACGGATTTGGGGCGCAGAACCGGTTATGAGTTTTTAGGCGATCTGGGAAAAACTTATTACGCGTCCGCGACCAATAAACTGTTGCAAAAATATCCGGATATTCAGGCCATCAAAACCGGCTGGACCAACGAGGCCAGCGGCGCTATGGCTACCAAAGTTGACATAGGCGGCCGCGAAGCGGTAATAGTAGTGCTGGACAGCTCAAACCGCGAAAGCGACACACTTAAGCTTAAGTCGGCCATAGAATCAAGCTTTAATTGGCAATAGCTGTTGTGTGGATAAAAAATTTTGATATTTATTAGATTTATCATATACTATAAAGGGAGTCTAGATGCCTTTTTAACCTTAATAAGTTTTTATTATAATTAGGCAATCAGTAAATAGTAATAAAATGAAACATATACCAAAGAATTTTTGGAAATTAATGGTGTTAGGTTTGGGATTGGGTTTACTGCTTGCAAGTCCGGCCTTGGCCGCGGATCTTAATTATAGTTCCGATGCCATTGTGGCTTTAACCTCTCCAACAGCCTTAAATTTAACCATTAAGCAGGGTTCTGCGGCAACTTCGGTAACGATTAACGCGGGAAGTTTGGCCGCGACCATCCCGGCTTCCTCGGCTTTTACAGTAACGGCTGATAGCCAGCCTTTAACAGTTACCGGTATGGCCAGTTCCCAGACAACAGTAGTTAATACCTGCGCCGTAAGCGGGCTTAATACCATAACGGTCACTGCGGCAGTCGTGGAAACCGTAACATTTGCTCCTGCTTCGCAATGTCCGTCTTCCCCAAGCCAGCCAACCTCCAGCGGCGGCAGTAGCACCAGCGGTGGTATGGCCCCGTCTCCCACGGTCAGTTTTTACGCAGATTATTCCACGGTCACGGCCGGACAGTCAGCTGTTTTAACATGAACCACTACTAAC